>Ga0207416_1000941_pt1 | contig 43357 bp, 31 predicted proteins | sample PaiPotPPM11metaG_FD_184107 | JGI IMG/M metagenome (GOLD analysis project Ga0207416, IMG submission 184107) | Iron sulfur acid spring bacterial and archeal communities from Banff, Canada, to study Microbial Dark Matter (Phase II) - Paint Pots PPM... ...
GTCCGAACCGGATATTGGAGCCGGCGGGAGTGAAAGTCAGGTCGCTTTCGTTAATGTCCGGCGGCAGGATGCTGATGCCGAGGTCACGGCATTGATTCAGGTAAAGCGTCAACTTTTCCTGGCTACCGATTTCCGCCGTCAGCAGCGCCGCCATAAATTCAACCGGATAATGCGCCTTCAGGTAAGCGGTCTGATAGGCGATGAGCGCATAGGCTGCGGAGTGCGATTTATTGAAGCCGTAACCCGCAAATTGGCTGACCAGATCAAACAGCTTTTCGGCCTTTTGCGCGGGCACCTTGTTGGCGCGCGCCCCCGCCAGGAACTTCTCTTTCATCGCCACCATTTCTTCAAGCTTCTTTTTGCCCATGGCGCGGCGCAGCACGTCCGCTTCACCCAAAGTGAAGCCGGCCACACTGGCCGCAATCTGCATCACCTGTTCCTGGTAAACGATCACCCCGTAGGTTTCTTCCAGGATGTCGCGGAGCTGGGGCAAATCGTACGTGACTTTCTTCTTCCCGGTTTTGCCATTGATGAAGTCATCGATCATGCCGCCCTGGATGGGACCTGGCCGGTAAAGGGCGTTCAAAGCCGTGAGGTCCGCCAGGCGATTGGGTTTCACACGGCGCAGAATGTCCGTCATGCCCCGGCTTTCAAACTGGAAGATGCCACTGGTCAGACCCTTGCCAAGCATCTCGTAAGCCGGCGAGTCGTCGAGGGGCAAGGAAGCGAGGTCAATCCTTTCACCGCGCGTGGCTTCGATCAGCTTGACGCAATCATCGAGCACGGTGAGCGTGGTGAGACCCAGAAAATCCATCTTCAAAAGGCCGATCTTTTCCAGATCGTCCATCGCGTACTGCGTTGTGATTTCATCCTTGTTGCTCTTGTAAAGCGGAACGATTTCCTGGAGAGGTTGAGGCGAGATCACCACGCCCGCCGCATGGGTTGAGGCGTGGCGGGCCAAGCCTTCCAGGCTCATCGCCACTTCCAACAAGTCCGCAACCTTGGGATCGCTCTCCTTCATTTGCTTGAGTTCGGGTGACTGGGTGACGGCTTCCTCCAGCGTGATGTTCAAGACGTTCGGGACTTGCTTGGCGATGCGGTCCACTTCGGCGTAGGGCATGTCCAGGGCGCGTCCGGCGTCACGGATCACGGCTTTGGCGCCCATGGTGCCGAAGGTGATGATCTGGCTCACGTTCTCCCGTCCATATTTTTCGGTGACGTAGTTGATCACCTCGCCGCGCCGCCGCATACAGAAATCGATGTCAATATCGGGGAAGCTGATGCGCTCCGGATTCAGAAAGCGTTCGAAAAGCAGGTCATATTGCAAGGGGTCAATGTCAGTGATGTGAAGCGAATAGGAGACCAGGCTACCCGCCGCCGAACCGCGCCCCGGACCTACCGGGATGCACTTCTCGCGGGAAAATCGGATGAAATCCCAGACAATCAGGAAATAGCCCGCGAACTTCATCTGCTTGATGAGCTCGATTTCCCGTTCCAGGCGCTCTTCATACGCCTCGATGGGATAACGCAGTCGCCTCGCGGCAATGCCCCGCTCGATGGTCTTGCGCCGTTCGGCAAAACCCTGCCGCGTGACCTTTTCAAAAAAGCTATCCAGCGTTTCGCCCTCCGGGACTTCAAAACGCGGAAACACGTGCTGCTTTTTGTCCAGGTGCAGATTGCACTTCTCGGCGATTTCGAGCGTGCGGGCAAGCGCCTCCGGGATTTCTCCAAAGACTTCGGCCATCTCTTCGGCCGTCTTGAAATAAAACTGGTCGGTGGAGAACTTCATCCGGTCCGTGGCGCTCATGGTCTTGCCGGTCTGGATGCACATCAGGACTTCCTGCGCCCGGGCGTCCTGGCGGGTGAGGTAGTGGCAATCGTTGGTGGCAACCAGCGGGATTCCGGTCTCGCGCGAGAGGCGCGCCAAGTTGGGGTTTATCCGGCGCTCTTCGGGAACTCCCTGGTCCTGAATTTCCAGGTAAAAGTTCCGCTTGCCAAAGATTTCCTGCAGATTGTAGGCGGACTCCTTGGCGCGTTCAAACTGATTGGCGCTGAGCGCACAAGCGACCTCGCCGCGCAGGCAGGCAGAGAGGCCGATCAACCCTTCGGAATGCCGGGCCAGCAGGTCCTTATCGATGCGGGGCTTATAGTAGTAACCCTCAATGTAAGCCTGGGAGGAGAGCTTCACCAGATTGCGGTAGCCGGTTTCGTTTTCACAAAGCAGAACCAGGTGATTGGGCCGGTCGGTATCGGTGGTGCGGTCAAAGCGGCTGGCGGGGGCCACGTAAACCTCGCAGCCGATGATCGGCTTGATGCCGTGGGTGACGGCCGCCTGATGGAACTTGACGGCGGCGAACATGTTGCCATGATCGGTGAGGGCGACCGCGGGCATCTTGAGCTCCGCCGCGCGCTCCATGAGCTTGGAAACGTCACAAGCCCCATCGAGCAGACTGTAATCCGTATGAAGATGAAGATGAACAAAGTTTGAGCTGGACATCGACATTCATTCTAACAGAAATCGCCCGGTGAACGGATGATGGCTCGACTCCAGGTACTGGCGCAGTTTGCTGTAGCGGCGCTCTATGAGCGCCGAACCTGGACCCTCAACGATCTTCGGCGCTCATAGAGCGCCGCTACAGCAAACTGCGCCACTGCCCGATTCCGGGTTTTTGAGCGATCTGATCGCCGCCGGGCCGCTGCCGCTATAGTAACCAACTGTCCCACTGCGTCATCTCGCATAATTTTGACACAGCGAATCCTCTGTGAAATGATACGGGCGGAGAATCCCATGAAAAGCGAACGGTTGATTCGGGTCGCCATCGGCCTATTCTTGCTGATCCTGCTCATCGCACCACTCTTCTCTGGCGGCATTGACCTGCTGGTGGATTGGATCTGGTTCAAGCACCTGGGCTATGCAATGATCTACCTCACAATATTGAAGGGGCGCATTGCCGTCAGCACTTTCGCCAGCTTTGCCTTTATCGTGTTGGTAGGAATAAATCTGCTGATCGCGCGGCGTTCCGCACACCGGTCCGCCTACCGGATTCACGGCGAAATCATTGAGTTCCCCGGCCTGGACCGCTTTTCGGCGCTCTTTCGTGGACTGATCTGGTTTGGCATCCTGTTGCTCGGATACTTTGTCGGTGAGTGGGCTTCGGACCATTGGATGGACTATTTGCTGTTCCTGCATCCGGTCCACGCCGGAAAAGCCGACCCGCTTTTTGGCATTGACATCAGCTTTTATCTGTTCCGCCTGCCCTTCATCTGGTTTCTTTTTCACCTGGCGCTTCTCATTGTTCTGGCATGCCTGGTGATCCTGGCGGTGTTCTATTTCCTGGAGGGCGGCGTTCAGCTCACACCGCGCTCCTTCATCGTTTCGCGCTCCGCCAAAGCGCACCTGATGCTGATGGGCGCTGCTTTCATGCTGCTGATGGCCTACCGCGCCCGGCTCGCCATGTATGACCTGCTTTTTTCGCCGCGAGGCTTGATCTACGGTGCGGGCTATACGGACGTTCATGCCACCCTTCCCGTGATGTACGTTCTCCTGATTCTGTGTGTGGTGACGGCGATGGCATTCGCCGCCGGCGCGCTCTCCGGACGGCTTCGGGCACCCGTGCTCTCGCTGGGCCTGCTGCTGGTGGTGGCAGTTCTCGGCGCGGGGCTCTATCCGGCTCTCATCCAGCAGTACATCGTGACGCCCAATGAAATCGACAAAGAGCGGCCTTACATCGCGCGGGCCATCGAGTTCACCCGCAAGGCTTACGCCTTGGACCGCTTCACCGAACGGACTTTTTCGGACATTCAGGACCTGACGCTGGACGCGATCGATAAGAACGGGGCGACGATGCGGAACATCCGGCTGTGGGACCACAAACCGCTTCGCACCACATTCGCCCAGCTTCAGGAAATCCGGACTTATTACACGTTCGCCAATGTGGACAATGACCGCTATTGGATCAATGGCGTCTACCGCCAGGTCTCGCTTTCTCCGCGCGAGCTTTCCGGGGCCAACCTGCCCCAGCGCAATTGGATCAACGAGCATTTGACGTACACCCACGGCTACGGCGTCTGTATGAGTCCCGTGAACGAGTCCACGCCGGACGGCCTGCCCCAACTTTTCATCAAGAATATCCCCCCCGTCTCCACCATTCCGCTTCAGATCAAGCGGCCTGAAATCTATTTTGGCGAAATGCCCAACGAATATTGCTTCGTAAAAACCAAGGCGCTGGAATTCGATTACCCTTCGGGCGATCGCAACGTCTACACCAACTACCAAGGCGACGGCGGAATAGCGGTGGAGAACATCTGGCGCCGTCTGCTTTTCGCTTTGCGCTTCGGCGAAGTCAATATCCTGCTCTCCAGTGACATCCAGCCGGGCAGCCGCATGATGATTTACCGCCAGATCATGGACCGCGCCAGCCGCCTGGCGCCCTTCCTCTCCTTTGACAGCGACCCCTACATGGTGATTTCGGACGACGGATCGCTCCATTGGATACTCGACGGTTACACCACTTCATCCCAATATCCTTATTCGAACCCCACTCCGAATCTCGGATTCAATTACATCCGCAACGCCGTAAAGGTCACGATCGATGCTTATAGCGGCGACGTCCAGTTTTACATCAGTGATCCCACCGATCCCATCATCCAGGCCTATTCGCGCCTTTTCCCCGGAGTCTTTCATCCGCTCAGCGATATGCCCACGGACCTGAAGGCTCACATCCGCTATCCCGAAGACTTCTTCAGCATTCAGGCCAGCCAATACGCCGTCTTCCACATGACGGACCCGCGCGTCTTCTACAGTAAGGAAGATTTGTGGCGCGTGGCGCAAAGCGCGTCCCGAGGGGCGGTTGCGCCCATGGCCCCCTACTACACGATTATGAAGCTCGCCGAGGTTGGCACGAAGGAAGAGTTCATCCTGATGGTTCCATTCACTCCGGCGCGTAAGGACAACATGATCGCCTGGATGGCCGCCCGTTGCGATGCGCCGAATTACGGAAAAGTGTTGGTGTTCACTTTCCCCAAGGAGAAGCTGGCTTACGGTCCGCAGCAAATCGAAGCGCGCATCGATCAAGTACCCGCCATCTCCCAACAGTTGACGTTGTGGAACCAGGGTGGGTCCACCGTGATTCGCGGCACGCTGTTGGTGATTCCCGTTGGAAATTCCGTGCTCTATGTGGAACCTTTGTATCTGGCCGCTGAAGCTGGCGGAGGTCTGCCGCAACTGAAGCGCGTGATCGTTGCTTATTCGGACAAGGTGGTGATGGAACCCTCGCTGGATGAAGCGTTGAGCGCGATCTTCGGCGGCAACGTGCAGACCGGCCCCGGGGCAGCGTCAGGCGCTGCCTCCGCAGCTCCAGGCGCCAACGCCGCTACCGCAGCCTCATCCGGCAAGACCGCGCCACAGGTTCAGAAGCTGATTCAGGAAGCCAATCAGGATTACCAAAAGGCGCTGCAATTACAACGGCAAGGTGATTGGGCGGGTTACGGCGCAGAAATCAAGAAACTCGGAGATATTCTGAACCAGTTGATCAGGAAATAGCACAAGTGTTCCAGCAGCTTTACGGGCCGTACGTCGGTTTATCGCATACTTCAGAATCGATGTATGCGCCACCCGCGGAGTTTGTGGCCGTTGCGGCCAGGGATGCCCATTCCATTGTTTGGGCGCTTGAGTTTTCAGGCCCGGAAGCAAGGAACCGGGTTTTGCACGGCGGCAGACAAGAGTCAAAGGTTCACCTCCGGTTCAGCGGTCTGGAGGAGTCCTGCAAGATCACACAAGCGGTGATGCGAAAAGGCAGGGCGGACGCGATGAGAGAGCGATTTACACTCGGCATTGATTACGGCACGGAATCGGGCCGGGTGATCGTGGTACGCGTGCCCAACGGAGAGATCGCCGCCTCGGCGATAATCCCTTATGCGGATGGCGTGATTGATGAAAAGCTCCCCGGCGGCCCGAGGCTCGAGCCGGATTGGGCGCTGCAGAACCCCGCCGATTATTTGCGCGTGGTGGATCTGGGCGTTCCAAAAGCATTGAAAGCCGCGGGAGTGAAGCCCGGCGCCATCATCGGGATTGGAACGGACTTCACCGCCTCCACGCCGCTGCCCACCACCGGCGACGGCACGCCTCTTTGTATGATTCCCCGTTACAGGAAACAACCCCATGCCTGGGTGAAACTGTGGAAACACCACGCGGCACAACCGGAAGCGAACCGCATCAACCAGATTGGCCGTGAGCGCCATGAGGAGTTCATCCGCACTTACGGCGGCCGCTATTCCTCCGAGTGGTTTTTCTCCAAGCTCCTCCAGATTGCGAACGAAGCGCCGGAGATTTACGGCGCTACGGACCGTTTTATCGAAGCCGCGGACTGGATTGTCTGGCAACTGACGGGTGAGGAGAAGCGCAACCTCTGCACGGCTGGCTACAAAGCCATGTGGGTTAAGGGACGCGGCTTCCCTTCCCGCGAATTCTATCGCGCCCTGCATCCCCTCATGGAAAACGTGATTGAAGAAAAAGTGGGGACAGAATTCTATCCACTCGGCGGCCGTGCCGGAGGCTTGACGCCGCAATGGGCCCGGAAGACGGGACTCGTGGCCGGAACGCCCGTCGCTGTCGGCAATGTGGATGCGCACGTGGCGGCGCCAGCCTGTTGTGTCACCGAACCCGGCGCTATGGTGATGATTATGGGCACATCCATCTGCCACATCCTGCTGGGGCTGGAGCGCCGCGAAGTGGAAGGCATGTGCGGCACGGTGGAGGACGGAGTGGTGCCGGGACTGTGGGGATTCGAAGCCGGGCAATCCGCCGTAGGCGATATTTTCGCATGGTTTTTCGAGCAGGGCGTGCCGGAGCAATATGCACGAGAAGCCCGGCGGCTGAAAGTTCCCGCCGCAGCCGTCCTGGAGAAGCTCGCGGCCAAACTCCAACCAGGCGAATCTGGCCTTTTGGCGCTCGACTGGCTCAATGGCAACCGCTCGATCCTGGTGGATGCGGACTTGACGGGAGTCTTGGTGGGCTTGCGGCTCTCGACGCGGCCCGAGGAAATTTTCCGCGCGCTGATTGAAGCCACGGCGTTCGGTACCCGGCAGATTGTCAAAGCATTTGAAAAGAGTGGCGTGCCGGTGAAACGGCTGGTCGCATGCGGCGGCTTGCCGGAAAAGAACCGGCTGCTGATGCAAATCTTCGCGGACGTGACCGGCCGCGAGATTTTTCTGGCACAGAATCTCCTCACCTGCCCGGCTCATGGCTCCGCCATGCACGCGGCCGTGGCAGCGGGCGCACCAGCCGGCGGTTACTCCAACATATTTGAAGCCGCCAAGTGCATGGCCAAGCTTCAAAAATCAACTTTTCGTCCCCGTGCAGCTCATCATGCGCTATACAATCAACTCTTCGCGGAGTATCAAGGCTTGCACGATTATTTTGGCCGGGGCGCGAATGACGTGATGAAGCGGCTGAAGGCTTTGCAACAGAAGGGCGCGAAGGGGTAAGGCAGCAACCGGCGCTCAGCCATCAGCCCTGCGGTTAACGTGGTTTTTCTTGCTGATGGCTAATGGCTGATGGCAATGTGCCCATGATGGATAAACTCGACGAACTACGCCGCGAAGTGTGGGAAGCGAACCTGGGAATCTTCCGCGCGGGCCTGGTAACCATGCACAGTGGCAATGCCAGCGGTATCGACCCCGAGCGGAATCGCGTCCTCATCAAGCCCAGTGGCATGGACTATGAAAAGCTCACGCCCGATGACCTGGTGCTGACGGACATCGACGGTAACAAACTCGAAGGCAAATGGAAGCCGTCAGTGGATCTCTGTCACCATCTCTACATTTACCGCCATCGGCCCGAGATCGGCGGAATCATCCACACGCACTCCAACTATGCGACGAGTTTCGCCCTGCTCGGTCGCCCAATTCCCGCTTATCTCACGGCCATCGCCGATGAATTCGGTGAAGAGATTCCCTGTGCTCCCTACATGGATAACACGGGCGACGCGATGGGCGAAGGGATTCTGAAGCACATGACTCAAGCGCCTGCCATCCTACTTGCCCAGCACGGCGCATTCGCCTTCGGACCCACGCCGCGCGCGGCGCTGAAAGCCGCGGTGATGCTGGAAGATGTGGCCAAAACCTGTCATCTTGCCCTTTTGCTTGGCAAGCCGCAGCCGCTTCCGCGCCCGGAAGTTCACAAGTGGTACGACCGCTACCACTCGACTTACGGGCAAACAGGTGGAGGATGAAACCTCTGGCCGAACCCTGACGTTTGATCGATCCAGCAGGACCGATCCTCGCTGATCCTGACTGGCAAGGAGCCACCATGACCCTGGGTTTTGGACTCTTGCACTTGTCTCTTGCATGGCTTCTCGCGCCGCATTCCTCGCGTGTCACCACACTTTCCCCTCACGCTGTCGATTTCGCAATCATCGCCATCTATTTCGCCATGGTCATTGGCATCGGCGTCTACCTGAAAAAATACACAAAGAGCGGCAAGGATTTCTTCTTGGCGGGCCGGGAAATGACGGCATGGGTGGCAGGATTGAGCTTTGTCTCCGCCAACCTTGGCGCGCTCGAGCTGATGGGATGGGCCGGCTCGGCCTATCAATACGGCATCCTGGCTGCACACTGGTATTGGATGGGCGCGATCCCTGCCATGCTCTTCCTCGCCATCGTCATGATGCCGTTCTATTACATCTCCAAAACCCACTCCGTTCCGGGGTATCTTCAACTCCGCTACGGCCAAGCCACCAGCGGCCTCAGCGCTGTCTGCTTCGCAGTCATGACACTACTCATGTCCGGAGTGGACATGTTCGCCATGGCCCTGGTGATGAAGGTGATGCTGGGCTGGAACCTCAACTTCAGCATCTGGGTTTCGTCGATCACCGTGGGCGTCTATGTCACACTGGGCGGACTTTTCTCCGCGATCTTCAATGAGGTGGTGCAATTCTTCCTTATTTGGTTCGGCGCGCTGCTGATCCCCATTCTAGGACTGGTGGAGGCGGGCGGATGGTCAGGCTTGGTGGCGCGCATCCACCAGAATTTCCCGCAGCAGGATTTCACGCACCTCTGGCGCGGTCTCGGCCACTTTACGGACAATCCCATGGGAATCCACTGGACGGGCATTGTGTTCGGGCTGGGGATGACGCTCTCCTTTGGTTATTGGACCACGGATTTCCTGGTGATCCAGCGCGTAATCGCTGCCAAGGATATCCGCGCCGCAAAAATGGCTCCGGTCATCGGCTCATTTTTTAAGATGGCCGTGCCGTTCATCGTCATTCTGCCGGGTCTTCTGGCGCTGTCGTTGTTGCCCTACCACCTGGTTCCACAGAGCGCCGTCGGTAGCGCTCCCGGCCTCCACAGCTATAACGAGGTTCTACCCCTGATGCTGGCCCGGTATTGCGGACCAGGACTTCTGGGTTTGGGCGTGACCGCGTTGATCGCCGGTTTCATGTCCGGCATGGCGGGCAATGTGAGCGCCTTCTCCACGGTCTGGACCTATGACCTGTATCGCGCCTTCATCCGCAAGGGCGCGCCCGATTCGCACTACCTTTCGATGGGCCGCTGGTGCACGATGACCGGCGTCGTTTTGAGCATCGGCGCTGCTTATCTGGTGATGCAGTTCGCCAGCATCATGGACTACGTCCAGGCGCTGTTCAGCTTCTTCATCGCGCCGCTCTTCGGGACGGTTCTGCTGGGCATGTTATGGAAGCGCATCACGGGCTGGGGAGCATTTTGGGGCTTGCTCGCCGGCACCGTCTCCTCCGTGAGCATGTTCACATTGGTGAAGTTGAATCCGCGCACGCTCGCCCTTGTCGCCCTTTCCACTCACGCCAAGGCCATGGCGGAGAACATGTATCGTGCTCTGTGGTCGTGGGTGCTATGCGTCGTGGTGACGGTTGCAGTGAGTTATGTCACCCAGCCGCAGCCCGTGGAATCCCTGCAGGGACTCGTCTACGGCCAAACCGAGCTGCCTTCGGAGGGCCATTTGCCCCTTTGGCAACGGCCCATTTTCTGGGCCGGCGTGGCGCTCCTCGTCTTCCTGTTCCTGCAATGGGTGTTTTGGTAGACGCTCGACGGACGCCACAACAAGCCGTGAACTATCCGCAACTCACAGGTTGAAGAGGAAACTATGGATGAAAAACCAAAAATGAACAAACAGCGAGGCGGTGGCGGCTCAGGCCCCAAAATTGCGGTAGACTTGATCGACGAAAGGCCACGCAAGCACCACATGCTGCCCGTGTGGTTCTTTATCGGATTGATACTTCTGACATACGGAATCATCATTTTTTGGACTGGCATCTATGAAATCTCGCATCCGCCCGCGACGGTTCTCGCCAATCTTCACGCGCCCATCTGGTGGGGCGGATTACTGGCGTTGATTGGAGCCCTCTATATCTTAATGTACCGGCCGCGCCGGCATTAACGGGGAACCTCCAGACCTCTTCGCGATCCTTTGCACCTTGGCGTGAGAGCCTTTGCTGAGAGAATTTGAATCAAATGATGCGCTAAAGATCCAGCCGCGAAAATCGCCACAGCGCCAGGCCCAACGCGGCCAACAAGTAAGCCAGGGCATAGCCCATCATCGCCGGGCTGGGGACTGATAGCGTGCTGAACGGGGAGAATCCGAGAGCATTGATCAGCGGTGATTGCATCTCAAAAGCAGCGCGGCGCCACAGCGATTCGGTGGGCATGATGAGGCTGGCCACAATACCCACGTCCACGGCTCTCGGGCTGTGCAAAGCCGCTCCCGCTTGTTCCACCCATCCGCCCAGGAAGGCCAGACCGTGCAAACCCAGCGCCATCACCCCGTTGGTGAGAGTGGAGAGGTAAGTCCCGCCGGCGATCGTCACGGAAAGCATGAGCAAGCATTCCAGCCAGATCAGGACGAGACCGTTTGCAAGGTGCTGCGGCCGGACGCCTCCGATGCGGTTTGAGATCAGGGTGATTCCTCCCGTCATGAACAGCACGTAAGCGGTCAGCATGGCGGCAAGGCCTAGCCACTTACCCAGCAAAATCTCCCGGCGGTAGACCGGCTTTGCGGCGAGCGCGTGCAGAGTGTTGGAGTCAATCTCGCCGGAAAGCGTATCCACAGAAGTGAGCACCGTCATCAATACCGCCAGCAGGTCGGTGGCGTAGAGGCCCACCATCAACATGGACTCAAGCGCCGGCCTGCGGATGATGGCATGAGAGCGAGCAGCAAGGTCCTTGGCTTGGTAATGCAAACCCGTTCCGAACAACGCCAGAAATGCGATTCCGGCGGCGAGCGCCATCCACAGGAGCTTCTTACGCGCCGCTTCCCGGAAGGTGAGGCCGGCAATGACGGGAATGGCTCTCATAGTACGCTGTCCTTGCCGATGACTTGGAGAAAAATCTCCTCCAATGAAGGCGGTCTGGGAGTGACCTCGAAAATCTGCGCCCCCTGCCCGACCAGGTAACGGATGATCTGGGGCAATTCACTCTTGGAGGCCACGCGGAAGTTCAGTTGCCCTTCTTCGAGCTGTGCTTCCGAGACGTGCGAGTTGAGCCCGGCGACCATCGCCGCCGAAAGCCCGTCCGCCTTCACACTCACCCGAATCTCGCTCTCGATCAGCGATCCAATGTCACGCACACTGAGAACTTCTCCGCGCTTCAGGAAGGCCACGCGGTCACAGGTGATCTCAACTTCGCTGAGGAGATGGGAATTCAGAAAAACTGTGGCGCCCCGCTGGCGCTCCGCCTTGATGATATCGCGCACCAGCAGGCGGCCCACCGGGTCAAGGCCGGACGTCGGCTCATCGAGAAAAATCAGATCGGGCTCATTGAGCAGAGCCTGGGCCAGACCGGCGCGTTGCAGCATGCCTTTGGAGTAATCGCTCAGCCGTTTTTTCCTGTGCGGTGCCAGGCCAACCAGGTCCAGCAATTCCGGAATTCTGCGTCGCAGTTGGCCGGCGGGCATCCGATAGAGACGCCCATGCAAGCGAAGCAGCTCTTCGGCATTCAGCCACTCATGGAAGCGAAAATGCTCCGGCAGGAACCCGACCTTGGCGCGCGCCGGTACGTTCCCGGCGGGATGACCCAGAACCCAAGCGCGCCCGCCGGTTGGCGCCACCAAGCCGAGCAGCATTTTGATTGATGTGCTCTTGCCCGCGCCGTTGGGTCCGAGGAAACCGAATACTTCGCCGTGGCGCACATCCAGCGTTAGATTGCGAACTGCAACCTTGCCGTCATAGACCTTGCGAAGGCCCTGAGTCTGGATTGCGAAGTTGCCAAAATTGATGGGGGTTAATCCTCCATGTCACTCCGGCAAAGGCTGGATTCCCGCTTGCGCGGGAATGACGGTGACGGCAAGAATGGCGCCGATGCCGGGTTCGATGCACGGTGGCGTTATATTCCGCGAGCGGTAACTGTCTAATTCAGCGAGTCGCCAAAAGCCATGGCTTCTTCAGGATCTTTGGCCCCGGCCAGAGAGTAGATGATGCCATTCTTCACCCAAAGGAGCGTGTAGTTTCCCATGTGGCTCCGGTGAGAAGACCAAGTCTGAAACAGCGTTCCGTCCACGCCATCCACCGGAACCGTCTGATAGGAGGCGGCGCGCGCCGGCACGGGCACCACCAGCGTTGAAGTCCAATCCACGGTCTTGCAGAAGTCCTGGGCTTGCTGTTGAGTCATCCCCGCGAACTGAAGGGCAATCTCCGCAAGCTGTGGAACGTTCAGATTGGGCGGCACGCTAACGGCCGGGCTCGGTACCTGCGCGAAGAATTCGCAATTGGATGGAGTGGAGCTGGAAACTTCCGGCGCGGGGGAACCGTTTTTCTTGTGCGGCGATGGACAATTGCCATACGCGGCGAAGACGCTGGAGGGAACCTGGACCGCGATCATCGCTCCATTCACTGCGGCCGGAAGCTGGAGGTCTGACCGTCCGGCCTCATCCAGGATCGATTGCAGGCGGGCGCGGTCGAGCGTCATCTGGAAAGCCTGCTGGCCTTCCACCATCAGCTTCGGCGCATCGGAATGAACCCGGGGCAGCCGCACATCGAACCCGGTCATCTTGGTTGCCGCCGCCGCATTCGGCGCGGGCACAGATTTTCCAGCTTTTCGAGTCACCGTCACCTGATCTGAAAGCAACTTACTGATCAACTGTGCAGTCCTGCCACCTTGGTTCTCCGCGTCCAAGACCTGCGAGTCAATGGAGACCACGGCGACTTTCTGGACACGTAACATGGCGAGAATGCGCTGCGCCTGGCTCCGGGCAGGAGCGAAACTGAAAATCACGGCGACCAGAATCGCGGCGGCCAGCGCGCCCCAGGCCGGACGCCACCGGGGAGTAAGAATCCGCCACCTTCGTCCCGGTCCGGCGGCAGGGTCCTGGTAATGCTCCGCCTTCCACTGGGCAAACGCGCCTTTGGCATTCGACAGATTCTCGCCGGGGAGTGGAGAAAGTGAACCAAAGAGGCTCTTCACTTCGTCCGCCTGCCGGGCCAGCGCCTCGCCGCACTTCCAGCAACCCTGGCAAGAAGCAAGGTGCCGCTCGGCGGCTTCGAGTTCCGACGGGCTCAGCTCACCATCCAATCTCGCGCGTAACATACCCTCTGTCAGGCAAGTCATAAGGCCTCCTCGCGTCCGTAACGCTGTTTGTATTTCTTTTGGAACTCAATCTCCGCGCGGTTTAACATGGTTCCGACGGAGCCCAACGCCACGCCAAGAACGTTTCCCAGCTCCTGGTAGGAAAGCCCGGACGACCGGAGCAAGAGGATTTGGGCTTGTGCAGGTTTCATCCGGGCCAGCGTGGCGCGAACCTGTTTCCTCCGCTCTTCGTGCAAAAGCTCCTCCAGCGGGCTGGCAGGTGATTGTGCCTCGGCCAAGATTCGCCCCGCCTGGGATTCATATTCCTTGCGACGCGCCGCAGCGCGCAGGGCATCAATGCCCATGTTCATCGCCGCCCGGTAAAGCCAACCGCCAATGTTCCCATCCTCGCGCGGGGGCAAGGGCCGGCGGTACAGTTTCCAGAAGACTTCACTCGTCAGTTCTTCGGCGCGGCTGCGGTCCCCGAGCAGACGATAGAGCGCTGCGACGATGTGGCCGTAATGCTCCAGGAATATCTCCTCAAAGCTCGACCCTGGCCACAGTTCTTCGCTCACCGGGCTTTCCGTTTCCTCAACGATGGGTGACAAGGTTTCGAGTCCCTTTGCAATTCCTTGAGCCAACAGGGTCTCCTAGATTCTTCGTGCTCTTTCATGGAATATACGCTTGCGGCCCTTGGAATGTGACGAATGAATTCAACAGCGCCCAGCCGCAGCGATGCCTCGCGCCTATGTCACCCCCGCGAAGGCGGGGGTCCATGCCGCTACAGGCAAGCGGCGGATTCCCGCCTGCGCGGGAATGACGGGTTCTATCGATTCCCGCTGGCAAGAGCAAGAGAATGATGTTCCTTACCTCGCCGCCATAATCTTCTCAATCTCGTCTGGATCCTTGGGCAAAGCGCGCGTCAGGACTTCGGCTCCGTCCTGCGTAATCAGGATCATATCCTCAATCCGCACGCCGATTTTCTCATCAGGAATGTAGATGCCCGGCTCGATGGTCACCACCATGCCGGGCCGCAGCAGTTCCGTGTAGTTCATCGGATCATGAACGTTCAGACCCACCGAATGGCCCAGCCCGTGGATAAAGTAGCGGCCCAGTGATTTCCCGTGCTGATCCTTGCCGTGGTGGTTCATGTAATCGTACGCGATCTGATAGAGGCTATCTTTGCCCCGGCCCGCGATCATCATCCCCGGCTTGGCGGCAGCAATCGCCGCCTCTTGCGCGCCCAGCACGATGTTATAAATCTCCAACTGGCGCGGCGTGAAGTGGCCATTCACAGGAAGCGTGCGCGTCATGTCACTCGCATAACCGCTGTAGGAGCCGGCCACGTCCATGACCACCACATCGCCATCCGCCATTTGGTGGGAATCCGCGTCGTAATGCAAGACCGTCGAGTAGAAACCCGATCCAACGATGGGCGGATAGGAAGGCCATTCGCAACCCCGCCTTTCAAATTCATATTTCATCAGCGCGGCGATCTGATATTCCCCTACGCCGGGTTTCACGGCTTTCATCGCGGCAATCTGGCCAGCTATAGAGGCGGCCACGGCCTTGCGAATCAGGGCGATTTCGGTGGGCGATTTCACCTGGCGCATTTCCGTGAGATAAGGCCGCACGTCCGCAAGCTTGGCGAGCGGGGCGATTTTGTGAAGGTCTGCCACCTCCTGCTGCTGAAAGCAATCTTCGCCGCTTTCCGGTTGCGGCGTAAGCTCCGTATAGAGCTTGGGAAAGTTCTTGAGCGCCTTCAACAGCTCGGAGTGAAATCGCGTGGTGCTCTCGACCGTGACGAATCCCGTCTGCGCCGGGGCATCCGAATCATCCGGGCCAAGCACCGGGCCGTTCCACCGCTCGGCGCGGTAGTCATGCGGCGGAATGAAAAGAATTTCCCTGCCCAATTCGGACGGCTGATCTTTGTTATCCCGGGTGCGGGGCTTCGGCACCAGCAACATCATGGCATCTGGCTGGTTCCAGCCGGTGAGGTAGTAAAAGTTCTCATTCTGCCGGAAGGTAGTGACCGACGCCGCAACGTCTGATCCTTCGTAGCCCATCAGCGCCACCACGCCGTCGCCGGTTTGAGCGATCAGGGCTGCGCGGCGCTGCTGATAAACAGAAAGCGGTTCTTTCTCCCAGGCGTTGGCCGGAACCGCGGCACTCGCCAATACCGCCAATGATGCAATCCCAAGGGTATATGCTCGCAACCGCAAATTCTTCACTTTCATCTCTCCAGAATTGCATTTATAACATGCCGGGGCGGCGGAGTGCTGCGGTTAATCAACGGAGACTCTTCGGATGCGAAGGCGCCGATGAATATGCGGAATATTGATAACTCAAAAAGCTAATCCTTCGCTTCGTCCAGGAGAAACTATATTTTCCAGTTGTGCAGAGGCAGCGTTCAGTGTCAATATTCCCGTTTTCGTTAAGGAGGAAGTCACGATGCGCTGTCTGAGCGTTTTAGCGTTCTGCATCCCGGTTTTCTGCGTTGGTCTGCGGACTGCTTTGCCTGCCCAGGAGTCATTCCCGGTGCAAGCCGCGCCCAGTGCGCCTCAGAATAAGCCGCCAGCCCCAGCGGTGGCGCCTGAGAAGAAACCCGAAAAGCCCGAAAAGCCTCCGGTGGTCACGCACCATCAGATCCACGTGGGCGGGCGGATGCTCAGCTACACAGCAACCACGGGCAAGCTGCCGATCCGCAACGCTGACGGGGTGACCGAAGGCCACATGTTCTTCGTGGCGTATACCCTGGACAATCCTCCGAACCCCGGACGGCGGCCGCTGACGTTTGCTTTTAATGGCGGCCCGGGTTCCGCGTCCGTCTGGCTGCACCTGGGAGCGATTGGTCCCAAGCGCGTGGTTCTGTTGCCAAACGGCAAGATGCCGCCTCCGCCTTTCCACCTGAATGACAATCAATACACCTGGTTGGACCTGACGGACTTGGTGTTCATCGATCCGGTGGGTACCGGCTTCAGCCGCGCGACCCAGAAGAAGTATGGAAAAGATTTCTGGGGCGTGAGAGGGGACATTGCATCTGTCGGCGAATTCATCCGTCTATATCTGACGCGCTACCAGCGCTGGACTTCGCCGCTGTTCCTTGCCGGGGAAAGCTACGGCACGACGCGGGCCGCCGGCCTTTCCGGCTACCTGGTCGATCACGGCATCGCGCTCAACGGGGTGATCCTGATTTCCACCGTTTTGAATTTTGAGACTCTGCTTTTCACCAAGGGCAACGACCTGCCCTACGTTCTTTACCTTCCTACTTTCACGGCCACGGCTTGGTACCACAAGAAGTTGCCGCCGGACCTGCAACAAAACCTGGATAAGACCATTGATGAAGTGGAGCAATGGGCCGGGACCCAATACCTTCAGGCGCTGGCCAAAGGCGACAAGCTGACCGGGCAAGAACGGGCGGACACCATCGACCATCTGGCGCGCTACACGGGGCTTTCCAAAACCTACATCGACCGGAGCAACCTGCGAATTGATGGAGCCCATTTCCGGGCGGAGTTGCTGCGGGATCAGGGCGTGATGGTGGGCCGCCTGGATAGCCGCTTCACCGGCTATGACCATTCCGGCGTGGCCGAAAGGCCGGACTATGATCCAAGTGAGGCGGCCATCCGCCCGCCGTTCACTTCCACCTTTGGCAATTACGTGCAAAGCGAGCTGGGATATAAGAGCGATACGGTTTATTACATCCTGGGTGGCGGCTTCAGGCAGTGGAATTGGGGCTCTGCAGGCCAGGGCTTTCCTCAAACGTTTGACCCTTTACGGACGGCATTCATAAAGAATCCATACTTGAAGCTTTATGTCGCAATGGGGCACTTTGACATGGCCACTCCTTTCTTTGCCGTGCAGTACACATTGGATCATCTCAATCTTCCCGTCGCCCTTCGCGGCAACATTACCACGGGATATTACAATGCAGGTCACATGGTCTATATCCGCGAGAAGTCGCTGGCCCGGCTCAAGCAAAACATCGTGGCCTTTATGCAAAGCGCGCTTCAGTAAGACATGAGGAGGAAGTTTCAGCCAGCGGGTAGATACAAGCCACGGTCAGCGCCTTCCTGACCGTGGGTTTTTTGTCAGTGAAGAAGCCCACAGTCAGTCACAGAACGATTGACAGTGGCTTGCAGGGCTGGCTTGCCTTTCTTCTGCACATGCCGACCGATGAGCCAACACCGAATTCGGAAGAAAAAGCCGGTAGAGTAGGAGAGTAGACGAACCCTCAATAAAAAAAAGCGGGCGATCCACTCCCCCCTCGACGAACCGGACGTGCAGGTTTCCCGCATCCGGCTCTCCAGAAAGCATACCGCCGCAGGCAGGCGCAGGCGGTTACGGGCGAGGGAGAGACAGCAACCGCAGTCCCAGACGAGCGAACTGCTGGTTGAAGCTCACACCCTCCGGCGGGCGGAAAGGCCGCTGGCTGCGGCGTCTCAGATGGGAGTAGAGACGTTGCTGGACGTAGCTGTTGATCCGCCCGTAAGCCGACCGGGGATAGCCCAACGAGAAGTCGTTCCCCCAGCCCTTCCGGTGCCGATTCAGCTCCGCCATCCGTCGCGGCCGGGGCTTATGACTCTGCGCGGTATCGGTCATGGCCCGCAGTTGGTCCCGCTCCCGTTGCAGCGCCTTCTTCGTCGGAATCCCATTCCCGTAACGTTGCGCCCGACCGTGCCGGTCGCGGTCGTACCGGAAGGTGTAACCCAGAAAGTCCAGGCTCGCTTTCTTCTCCTTCCGGTTCACCCCCCGCGTCTTCTCTCGGTTGATCTTCAATCCCATCCAGCCTTCCAGCTTCGCTTCGACGTACCCCATCAGCTTCGGCCCCACGAAGCGCGGCGCCGCCCACCCCACGAAGTCATCGGCATACCGCACCCGTTTGGCCTGGGCCCAGCGGGCCGGCCCTTGCGGACCAGGGAACCCCGGGTCAAACCCGTGCCAATACCGGTTCGCCCGCCGTGGGGAAATCACTCCGCCCTGGGGTGTTCCCGGTTGCGGACGGCTTACTTGCGGCGCGCCGCCCTTCTCCTCCGGCGCTTCCACTACCGGCGTCTCCAACCCCCTGCGGATCATCTTCAAGACCTGCCGGTCCGCGATCCGCAGGCGCCGGCACGCCTGCAGTTTGTCGTGAGGAATCGAATCGAAGTAGCCTTTCAAGTCCGCGTCATACCCCGCCGGGTACCCGCGCCCCAAGTGGCCGCGTATCTCTTCCAGCGCCGGGTGCGCCGAGCGCCCCGGTCGAAACCCCTACGAACAGTCCAGGCCGTCCGCCTCCAAGATCGGCTCCAGGATCAACAGCGTGGCCATCTGCACCACCCGGTCGCGGATCGTCGGGATGCCCCAAGGGTCTCAGGTTGCCATTCGCCTTCGCAATGTCGACGCCTCGCACCGCTTGCGGACGGTAGGTCTTGGTGCGCAGCGATTCCTGCCCTTCATCCCGGAACCCCTTCACCCCGGCGGGCGACGCTTCGATCTGCGAGATCGTCACGCCGTCCCGTCCAGGCGCGCCTTGATTGGCTCGCACCCGTTCCCACGCCGCTTCCAACGTGTCCCGCCGATAGATCCGGTCGTACCGCGCGTAGAACCGGAACTTCGGCTCCGGCTTGGCCTTTTGGCTCAACTTCTGTCTCAGAAGAGAGCGTGCTCCCGGCAGCGGCACGTCGCGCTCACTTCTCAGCGCCTCGCTCCACTTCCGTTCTTCCGTAGGGGGGTTTTCTCCAAGCGGCCTTCTCCTCCTCTTCCAGAAGTTCACTTCCCGTAAGGCCCCTTCGCTCCACGGTCGTTACCCGCTTCTCGGCTACTAGGGGCCTCTCCGACTCCCGACGGGAGCCGCTTCGGGGTTATGTCTTCCCCCTTCGGCGTGGGTCGAGTCCCCTCTTCCCTGCTCCCTCCGGTCTCCCAGAGCCTGCCCTGAGGACCGCGAAGGGTTCCTCGGCTGATCTGTCCTCGCGCGCCGTCTCCAACCACCCCGGAAGGCCCGACGGTTGCTTGCACCCGTTGCTTCACCACCGTAGCAGGCTTCACCCCTCTCTGGCGGGCTGGCCACCTTCTTCTTCTTTATAACGAGGCCGAATCGAGTTTGCTGGCGCTACGGCTCACGAGTTTGCCCCAGCAAGGCTTCGCCAGTCAGAATCGCTCCGCCCCGCGCTTGCCGGGCTACTTGTTGAACGGGCGAGTTACAAGGTGAACTCCTTTCAGTTCACGAGATCAGGCCAGGCTTGTCCTGGCACTCCAGAGTTTGATATACGCAAACTCTGCGCTTCGGGCGAACCGAATGTAGAGGTTTTGTGAACACCGGCCGTCCGGGATTACAGGGTCGTTCACTTTCCGCAATGGGCGTTTTTCGACCAGGTGACCCTCGCATGGATAGTGCGAGTGTTCGTAAGCGCTGGCGATCTAGCAGGTTTTTGTCCGGCCAACGAGCGAGACCCTCGGAATCCGCGCCGCCGGCAGCACGGCAGACCGACCTTACCATACCACCAGAAACCACCCGTTGTGGCACGGTTTCGAGCTTTGCGAAAGCTCAATGTACCCGCAGAACTACAACCGTGGCATCATCGGTCTGGCGTCCTCGCGAAAATTCATCCATAGATGTGAAGATCGCGTGGACAAGGCCGTCAGCGGATTGTGCGTCGCTTTCGGCCGCTGCCCTTCGGAGGCCGTTTACTCCCCACTCCTCGCCGGCCGGGTTCACCGCTTCAATCACCCCGTCAGTGTAGGCGAGGACCAGATCACCCGGATTAAGCCGAACAGCGCGTTCCTCATAGGTCCAATCCGGAAACATCCCGACGGGTGCGCCGCCGGTTTCAAGCCAAATGATCGAGCTGTCTCGTCGAATGACCATCGGGGGATTGTGGCCTGCATTAACGTACTGCAGCTTGCGCGTCGCTCCGTCGAAAACGCCATAAAATAATGTGGCGTACCGATCTGCGAGTGATGATGCGTGCACCTGACGATTTACTGCCCTGAGCACCGCCGGCCCGTCGTTTGCGGTGAGTAAGGCCGCCGTGCGAAGTGACGATTGGACATTCGATATCATTAGCGCCGCGGCGAGACCTTTGCCGGAGGCGTCTCCAACGGCTAGTACCAGACGATTATGCGGCAGCGGCACAAAATCATAGCAATCCCCGCCCAGCTCGCGTACCTGCCGACAACGCGCGCTGTAACTCAGAGTGTCGATCTCCGGGCCCAAGTGCTGCATAAACCGTTGCTGTACCTCGCAGGCGGCCGTCCACTCGCTGGAAGTTTCCATTACAACTGCATCCCTCGACATCTTCGCACCTCTGTAAGAACGTCGATCCACGAGGCGCAAAATCTACACGACACTGGGCCGCGATTTTTTTTGAAAATTTATTGTCGGGGACGTCGAGAATGCGCCGCCTGCTCCGACTACCCTATGAAAGCGCAAATAACCGGCGCTAAAATGAGGAAACAAAAGGAGCAGAAGACATGAAGTACATTTTGATGATGGCCGGCACGAAAGCGGGCGTCGACACGTATCGAGCATGGTCCAAGAGCGACGTCCAAGCGCACTTCACATTCTTGAAGGGCCTCAACAAGGAGCTGAGCGAATCCGGAGAGTTTGTGGCCAATGAGCCCTTGGCCGGACCGGATCAGGCTAAGGTGGTGCGAGCCGGAAGGGACGGTGCGCCGATCACCGACGGCGTGTTTCCGGAGGCAAAAGAGTTTCTCTTAGGTTACTGGATCGTCGACGTCGAGAGTCCGGAACGAGCCTATGAGATCGCCGCCCGGCTATCGGCGGGGCCGGGACCCGGCGGGACACCAACCAACATGCCGATCGAAGTGCGGCAGATCATGAGCAGGAGGACCGACGAACTGTCGTGACAGACATGTTGTTAGACGCCCGTTCCGAGCATCTGTTGCGCGAACTCGCGCCGCAGGTGCTCGGCGCGGTCATCCGCCGTTTCCATGACTTCGCTGCTGCCGAGGACGCCATTCAGGAGGCATTGATGGCGGCAGCCATTCAGTGGCCGCGGGAAGGCGTTCCCGGCAATCCTCGCGGCTGGCTCATTCAGGTCGCCTCGCGGCGCATGACGGATTACCTGCGCAGCGAGCTGGCTCGGCGGCGCCGGGAGACCGAGGCGGCCACGCCGTCCGGCTATCTGGCGCCTGCAACGCACATTGAGAATGAGACGGAACAGGACGACACACTGAACCTGTTCTTTATGTGCTGTCATCCCTCCCTGACCCCGTCATCAGCGATCGCCCTTACACTACGGGCGGTGGGCGGCTTGACCACGGCCGAAATCGCAAACGCGTTCCTGGTTCCCGAGGCGACCATGGCGCAACGGATCAGCCGAGCCAAGCAGAGCATCAAAGCTTCCGGCGTGCCATTCCAGTTGCCGACCAGCCAAGATCGGGCCCAGCGGCTCCGCGCCGTGCTGCACGTCCTCTACCTGATCTTCAGCGAAGGCTACACCAGCAGCGTCGGCCCACACCTGCAGCGGCTCGAACTTTCCCGAGAGGCAATCCGCCTGACTCGATCCGTTTACACCTTGCTCCCGGACGATGGGGAGGTTGCGGGATTGCTGGCGCTCATGTTGTTAACCGATGCACGCCGCGCCGCACGAACGGGACCGGACGGGGAATTGATCCCCCTCACCCAGCAGGATCGAACTCTGTGGGATCAGACGGAGATCTCCGAGGGCATCGCGCTCATCACCGCGGCCCTGTCGAAGGGATCGATTGGCGCGTACCAGCTACAGGCCGCCGTCGCCGCTGTTCATGACGAAGCGGCCCGAGCCGAGGATACTGACTGGCCGCAGATCCTGGCCCTGTATGAGCTCCTCAAACGCATGTCCGACAATCCCATGGTGACGCTCAATCATGCCATCGCCGCGGCCATGGTGCACGGCCCATCCAAAGGACTCGAGCTGCTTAGAGCGCTCGACTCAGACGCACGACTTGCCGGCCGTCATCGTCTCGACGCGGTTCGTGCCCATCTACTGGAAATGGCTGGCGACCATGAGGTCGCAATCACACATTACCGGATTGCCGCCGCTCGGACGACGAGCATACCTGAACGGAATTACCTTATGACGCAAGCGGCCCGGCTCAGCGAGCGCACAACAAGCCCGGATCGGACGATTCCACGTCCTGATCAATAAGAAGCTGAAGGGCGAGCAAGAAGGGAGTGCTCGCAACTGAACAGACCGCTGCACCGCCGAGCGGCACGGTGCCATACGCAGATTCGGAAGGATGGTCAGCGGGCTCGCAGGTTCGCGCCGGGGGGTTGGGGCGCGATAAACGTTAGGTTCCCGGCTCAGTGGACAGATGGTCGTCTAACCAGAAACTACGGCCTAATACCGTTGCCCAAAGCGCCAGGGCCGTGATGAGTCGGAGAGAGCCGTTTTCCGGTGGTTCTTACCTTGCCCAACCCTGATGGGTTACCAAAACCATTGGCAATATATCAGTACCATACTCCCCAGCCACGATCGCGTCTCATCCCGTAAACAGGCCGCTGACGCCATCGTAGCAGCACTTAACCTGGATTATTCACGAGCTTCCCTCGGAGAACCGGAAGGGCACGGTTAAAACCGTGCCCTTCCGGTCTTCGATAAACCTTCGTGAATAATCCGGGTTAAGGTCTCAATGCGCGGAGGAGAGATACTGTAACGCCCCGAGGGCCGCGGCTCTGCCGGTCCGGATGCAATCCGAAATGCCGATGCCGGAGTAGGCATTTCCGGCAAGAAATATGCCGGGCAAGTTCATTATGCTCTCCTGAATCGCAGCCAGCCGCCGTGCATGTCCCACCGTATATTGCGGCATGGCGCGTGGCCAGCGGTAGAGCCGGTGGAATAGCGGCTCAGCGCGAAGGCCCAGAATTTCCTGCAGTTCCTTTCGCACGGTCGAGATAATTTCATGATGATCGAGGTCGAGGACACGGTGATCTCCCGCGCCGCCCAGGAAGCAGCGCAGAAGAGCTTTGCCCGGAGGGGTCCGGTGGTTGAACTTCTGATGCACGAAAGTGCAGGCCAGCAAGCGGCGTCGTTCTTTCTTCGGAACCAGAAATCCGAAACCCAGCGGCAGTTCCCGTGCCACGGGCGCGTCAAAAGCCAGAGCCACGGTCAACGCGGAGTTGTAGGGAATCTCGCCCAAGGGCGCACCGAGCCCCGCATCAAGCGGCGTGAGAAGGCGGCTGCATTCATAAGCTGGTAATGCCAAAATGATGGCATCGGCTTCGAGTGATTTGCCGCTGTCAAGCTGGATCATATAATGCGGTCTTAAGCCCTCCGGCCCGGAACTCATCCCGGCATTCTTCTCAATATGGGTCACCCGCGTTTGAAGCCAAACCCGGCTTTCCATCGAGGGTCCAACGGGTTGTAGCGGCAGGGTAAGCCGGCCAATCAATTCGCCGAGCCCGTCACGCAGCGTTGTGAAAATGGGTTGCAAGCGCGGTGTCTGTGAGGCGCGATTCCGGGCGCGGAGGATGGCGCGAATCAAACTGCCATGTTCTTTTTCCATGGCACAAAAGCGGGGCAGAACAGAGCGCATGCTCAGCAGTTCGGAATCACCGCCGTAGACCCCACTCAGCAGCGGATCGACAATATTTTCCAGCATTTGCTTGCCGAAGTGGCGGCGAATAAACTTCCCGGCAGATTCATCCTCGCTATCGCTTTCCGTATCCTTCGCGGGCCGCAGGAAAAGCTCGCGCAGCATCCCGAATTTGGCGGACAGGGAGAGCAAGGGGGTTGTAAGAATGGGTTGAAGCTTACTCGGGACGAAGAAATAAAGGCCATCGGGTAGAGTCACAAGGCGGCCGCGATGCAGGATGCCAGTACGCCGCTCCGCATCATTCGAGCCGATCAGCTCGTCACCAAGTCCAAGCTCGTGGCACAACTCCGCCGCTTCCGGCTTTTCCGTTAAGAAGCTATCGGGGCCAGCTTCAATGGTAAAGCCATCCACGGATTCGGTGCGGATCACGCCCCCCAGCCGGCCGCTCGCCTCGATCAGAATTTCGCTGACCGCATCGCCAGACTCGCGCGCCAGGCGGAGATCTCGAACCGCGACGAGTCCCGTAATCCCGCCGCCAATCACGGCGATTCGATGAGGTGGGACGGACGTAGGATTCACTTTAATCCGGATGACTTGTATGCCTAGCACGGAGACGGGACCGGACGAGCGTTCCTAGCGCTTTGATGAAGAGCGGGCTGTCATTCAAGGATTCGGTGCGATGGACGGTCACCCCCTGCGAGGCGCCATACTCCTTGAACACGATATCAATATCGTAGAGCACTTCTAAGTGGTCGGAGACGAACCCCACCGGACAAATCAGAAGCTGCTTCTGTCCCGCTGCGGCAATCTGGTCGATCTGCGACTCGACAGTGGGACCAATCCAGGGATCCTCGGTCATACCCTGGCTCTGGAAGGCCACTCGCCAATCGCTTAATCCCAAACCCTCGGCGACCCGCGTCGCAGTCTCGCGCACCTGGCGCTCGTAAGGGTCCCCGGCTTGGATGGTTCGCGTCGGAACGCTGTGCGCTGTCAAAATGACTGGAACAGCACGGCCCGCTTCCGCTCCAATACACTTCAAAGCTCGGGAAAGTTTTTCCTGAAAGGCGGCGATCAACTCCGGTTGATCGTGCCAGCTTTCGATGAAGTCCACCTGAATGTTGGCCGCGGTATTCTGCAAAGCTTCGTAAAGATACTTCCGGTAAAGGCCAATGCTGGTCCTTGAGTTTTGCGGCGCAAGGCAAATGGCGATGATCCTCTCCACGCCAAGCCCGGCAAGCTTCTGGATCGATTCCGGGATAAAGGGTTTCCAGTTTCGCATGCCGACGAGGACAGGGATCAAACCATCTTGCAGGTCACGCGGTGAGCCATTCTGCGAATTGAGCGTGGTGGCCAGGCCACAGGCCTGGAGGTTCGTCAGACGCAGCAGCGGTGACTCTCCGCCGATCAATGCATAGCGATCCGTGACTTCTTGCACAGCCTTCTGCGCCAGGGCGCGCCCCCCCCGGACATTCAAAAGAAACTCCGGAATATCCTCAAGCCGGTCCGGGGCGCCATGCGCCAGGAGGATGACACCGGTGCGGCTCCAGATCCGACCGGCTTCACTGCCAAGATCGGAACTCATGGGAACTGTGCTTCGGTCGCTCACAACTTGAATATATCACGCGCCGATTCCTGCTTTGAGGTTCGAAGGAAAAAGCTAACACGCAAACTTTCATACTTCCCCTAGATAGAAATTTCGGAAATGGTGGCAAAATGCTACACTTTGGTTGATTTTCGGGAGGTTCAAGGAAAACAGCCTCGTAATCCTATGAAAGTAGGGCGTAAAAAAGTTTGTCTCACGGGTCTCACTCGTCCCACCCGTCTCAGGAGCCGGGCGTAAACTGGAAGCTGCCGGAAATTCAAAGTCACAATGATCGAACGAATTTTCATGCCGCCAGTTATGATCCACTGGTCAGAAGTTCACAGGGCGAGGAAATTTTCTTCAGAATGGAGCCTATTTCAGGACTCGTGCAAGGTTGCCGCCGGGCGGGAGGTGAGCCGGGTAAAGCCGGAATGTCTTTTGCCATCAACGGTACAGTTTGCGCTGAAAAGCGTTCTATTGCAGATTGGTTGTGGCCCATTTCGGGCAGTGACGATTACGCGACTCTTGATTCTATTCGTCCAATTCTGTAGCTTTTAAAATTCGCGGGTTAGCATGAGACCCAACTTATGAAATACACGGTTCAAGTATTGAAAATGGGCCAATGCCTGGTTCGCGGCCCGGAAGTGTTTTGGATGGACCACTGGGATGATTGGTTAGAGCTCTATTTCTACATGGTGGTAATCCGGGGAAACGGGAAAACCATTCTCATCAACACTGGCCCGCCTCATGACTTGGCGGAGTTGAACGCCCGGTGGACCGGAACTTTTGGAGAAAGGGGCGCGTTGGTTCGCGCCGAAACGGAACGGCCCGAAATCGCCCTGAGAGCAATGGGCATTGAGCCGGCGGACATTGACTTGGTCCTGATCACCCCGCTGCAGGCCTATGCAACTGCCAATATTCACCTTTTCCGGAATGCTGAGGTTGGTGTGTCACGGCGCGGTTGGATTGAGGATTTTCAGGCGCCGGTTTATGAGATGCACGTGCCCCGCAAGCTAAGGATCCCGGATGACGTTTTGGCCTATCTCACCATCGAGGCGCCGGAAAAGCTTCACCTGCTGGACGATGACGAGGAGGTGCTGCCCGGAATCCGCGCGATTTGGGTGGGCACGCATCATCGCTCCTCAATGGCATTCTTGATTGAGACCGCCCAAGGGCGCGTAGCGGTTACGGACTGTTGTTTCAAGTACGGTAACATTGAGAAAATGCACCCGTTGGGAATCATGGAGAGCTTGCCGGAATGCATGGCCGCGTACGCTCGAATTCAAAAAGAAGCTGACAAGGTGATTCCACTCTACGATCCGGAAGTGCTCGAGCGGTTTCCGGAGGGCAAGATCGGCTGACGGATACTTGGTTGGCCTGGATTATTCACGATGGTTCATTCGACAACCGTCATTCCCGCGAAGGCGGGAAACCATCGCCATCGCCGGTCTTGGGTTCCCGCTTTTGCGGGTATGACCTGGTTCGATTGCCTTGGGTACGGGCGTCCATTTTGATTTCGGCTACGCCGGGTAAAGGGAAATTGCATGGCCCCATCGCGCCCCCGAGTTTCGTTATTCATCACCTGCCTCGGTGACCAGTTTTTTCCCGAGGTTGGGGAAGCCGCCGTGAAGGTCTTGCGGCGTCTGGGGGTTGAAGTGACGTTCAACCCGGCCCAGACCTGTTGCGGGCAGCCCGCCTTCAACACCGGTTATCGCCAGGAAGCCCGGGCCGTGGCGCGGCGGGTGCTGGATATTTTCGAAGACGCGGAATACATCGTGGCCCCTTCGGGTTCGTGCACGACCATGGTCCGGGTCTTCTATCCTGAACTCTTTTCCGATGACCCGGCCTTGGAAGCAAAGGCCAAGAAGCTGGGTGAGCGTCTCTTCGAATTTTCGGAGTTTCTGGTCAAAGTTATGAAGGTGACAGACGTGGGGGCGAGTTTTCCGCACCGCGTCACTTATCACGATTCCTGCCATTTGCTGCGCGAGCTTAAGATCGAATCGGAACCCCGCGCGCTGCTTCACGCCGTCCGGGGCCTGGACATGGTTGAAATGCAGGACTTCAAACTCTGTTGCGGGTTTGGCGGAACATTTTCGGTAAAATTCCCGGAGGTCTCGGTTGCGATGGGCGAGGACAAACTTCAAGCGGCCATCCAATCCGGCGCAGAATATCTGGTGGCCAACGATTCGGGCTGTCTGATGCACTTGGCCGGATTGATCCACCGCAAGAGTTTGCCGGTTCGGACCTTGCACCTGGCGGAACTGCTGGCCGCGCAGGAATGAAAGAAGCAGCCGGCGGCCAGCATTCTGCCATCAGCATTCGGCTTGGAGTATTCGGGTTACAACATTTTTTCCGCGCGCTGACGGCTGATTGCTGATAGCGATTGAGAAATTTATGAGCGTCCACGGAATCGATACCGGCAAAATTCACGAAGCATCGGCAAGCGTGCTGCGCGATGCGCACCTGCAAGATGCCTATAAGAGCTCGACGCTGCGCCTCTACACCGAGCGCCTTCATGCAATTGAAAGTGTTCCGGGATTCGAACGTCTGCGGCAACGTGGGCGGGCCCTAAAGCGCGAGGTCATCGAACATTTGGATGAATATGCCTCGCAGTTTGCGGACGGCGTGGAGCACAACGGCGGCAAGGTCCATTGGGCGCTGACCGGAGAGGAAGTTTGCTCAATCGTTCTGAAAATCGTGAAGGACGCCGACGCTACTGAAGTAGTGAAGGCCAAAACCATGGTGGGTGAAGAAGTGGGGCTGAACCACTATCTGGAGTCCGCGGGAATTCGCGGTATCGAGAGCGACCTCGGCGAGTTGATTGTCCAACTGGCGGACGAGCGCCCCGCCCACATTGTGGCGCCCGCCATTCACAAGACTCGGCAGGATGTTTCAAACCTCTTCGTCAAGCATTTTCAATCCGAGAAGACCGAAGAACCGGAACGGCTGACGGCAATTGCGCGCCGCGCCCTGCGCGAATGCTTTGCCCGGGCGAGAGTAGGTTTGAGCGGTGCTAATTTCGCGGTGGCGGAGACCGGCTCGATTGTGCTGGTCGAAAACGAGGGCAACATCCGCTTTTCTACAACGGCGCCGCGCGTTCACATCGCCCTGATTGGTGTGGAAAAAATCATCCCGCGGTTCGAAGACCTTGCTGTGTTTCTGCGTTTGCTCCCCCGCTCCGGAACCGGCCAGAAACTGACAGCGTACACATCCATCCTCACCGGTCCCCGGCGCTCTGGCGAAGACGGACCGGAAGAAATGCATGTGTTGCTGATTGACAATGGGCGCGTGGAAATGCTGGCGGATGAAAAAATGCGAGAGGCTCTCTATTGCATTCGCTGCGGCGCCTGCCTGAACGCTTGCCCCGTTTACCGCAAGATTGGCGGCCACGCTTACGGTTGGGTGTATAGTGGACCGATTGGAGCGCTGGTTACGCCATCTCTGGTTGGACTGGGGACGGCCCGGGAACTGCCATTTGCTTCTTCGCTGTGTGGCGCGTGCCGCGAGGTTTGCCCGGTCCAGATCAACATTCCGGACCTGCTGTTGCATCTGCGCGGAAAATCTCAGGACCTGCCCCCAGTGGCCAAGCCGGCCGGAGCGCCGGTCAGCGAACGGGGCTCCATGCGGTTTTGGGCATTTGTCATGCTGCGGCCCTGGCTCTACAGCTTCGGATCCTCGCTGGCGCGGTTGGGACAAAGGTTATACGCTCGCAACCAATGGATCCGCAAGTTGCCGGTTTACCCGGCATCGCAATGGACGGACGGGCGGGATTTCCCGGCCTTAGCGAAGAGGACGTTCCGCAAACGTTGGAAGCACCTGTAGGGTCGACCCGGGTGGTCGCCCGTGGCTACCGCGCGGGAAAGAGGGTCGTCCCTAAAACAAAATCGGAATATATCGATACATCTAAATATTGGGAGCACTCACTATGAAGCTTGTTACTTACGAGTTGGGTAAAAGTACGAAGCCAGGCGTGTTGGCAGGAGAAAGCGTGATTGACGTTCGCCGGGTGGTGGAGCTGATTGCCGGCCGCAAACTACCCCGTGCGCTGGCCGCCCAATCGGCCTTCAAGAAATCCGCCGAGGAAGTTAAAGACGCTGGAAAAGCGCCGATCGACATGATCGAGCTCCTAGGCCGCGGAGAGAAGTGGCTCAAGGCCCTCGGCCGCGTCACCAACGCACTGGCCCGGGAATTTACAGGACGGTCCGGGAGCAAAGGCAAACCGGAGAAGCAACCTTCAGGATTGATCCTTCCGGTGTCATCCGTGCGCCTGCGGCATCCGGTTCAGAAGCCAGGAAAGATTACGTGCGTTGGATTGAATTATGCCGACCACGCCCTTGAGCAAGGCATTGAACCCCCCAAGTCCCCCATCTTTTTTCTCAAGTCGGGCAATACGGTGTCCGGCCCTGGAGATGCCATTGTGATGCCTCCGAATTCAGCCGACGTCGATTACGAAGCCGAATTTGCCGTGGTGATCGGAAAAAGAGGGAAGCAGATTCCCGAGGAAAAAGCCTACGACTATGTTGCCGGATACATGGTGATGAACGATGTCACAGCGCGGGACATGCAGCATGGGGACAAGCAGTGGTTTCGCGGCAAGAGTTGCGATACTTTCGCGCCCGCCGGCCCCTGGATTGTAACCAAGGACGAAGTTCCCGATCCCCATCAGCTCTCAATCAAGTTGGAACTTAATGGCGAGGTTATGCAGGATTCAAGCACCTCAAACCTGATCTTCAAGGTGCCATTCCTGGTCAGTTATCTCTCCCAGTCTTTGACCTGGGAAGTGGGGGACATCATCTCCACCGGCACGCCGCCGGGTGTGGGAGTGTTTCGCAAGCCACCCGTGTTTTTGAAAGCCGGTGACACCGTCAGCGCCATCGTGGAACGTCTCGGAACATTAACGAACCCTGTGATTGGGCCGGATTAATGAACCAAGCCGGTCCGCTCCGTCAGACTTGCTCCGGCACAATGAAAGGCGTCCGGTAGTCGCCGTGTAGCATTCGATTCGCTTCTTCGTCTCCAAGCACTTGCTGGTGATCGGGATCGTACTGCAGGGTGCGGCCCAGCCGGTAGGAAACGTTGGCCAGGTGCACCAGTGTGCAGGAGATGTAGCCTTCTTCAATCGGCGCGTTCAGGCCTTCGCTGTTCCTGCTGCGGACGCAATCGATGAAGTTGGCGAAGTGATTGCCGCCGCCCTCGCCGTGGGGACCTGGTTCTTGGGATTCACCCAGCCAGGTTTTATAGGAATCGTAGCCATCCATGGCCAGGTAACCTTTGGAGCCATAAAAGATATTCCCGATGGTGCTGGGGGCGCCGGAAGCAGGGCCCAGTCCCGGGTGAGCAGGCTTATGCTTGGGTGGGGTGTGATGGAGGCCGGCGGCCGGCACTCCCCTACTATGAAACGCGCCGGTGCCAATTTGCGCTTCGTGATTCGTCATCCATCCGCGCACTTCGAATTCCAACATGCGGCGCGAGCCGTCCGGCATGTCAAACTCATAGGCGCAATTCAACACGTTGGGCGTTTGCTGATCGTCCTTGAACAGGAAATGTCCTCCGATGGCGGAGACTCTGTTGGGAAATTTCACGCCCAATCCCCAGCGTGCCACATCCAACTCGTGAATCCCCTGATTGCCCAAGTCCCCGTTTCCGTAGTCCCAAAACCAGTGCCAGTTGTAGTGGAAATGATTCCGGGTAAAAGGATGAAGCGGCGCGGGACCCGTCCACAAATTGTAATGGACGCCGGGGGGCACGGGCTGGACGGAAGTGTGGCCAATTGTGTTCCGCCACTTGTAGCAAAGGCCACGGGAGAGATAAACGTCCCCAATCAAGCCGTCCCGCATTTTCTGAACCGCATCCTTCACGGCCTGGCTCGACCGGCTCTGCGTGCCGTGTTGCACGATGCGGTTGTATTTCTTCGTGGCGCGCACCAGTTGCAAGCCCTCCCACCAATCATGAGAGCAGGGCTTTTCCACATAGACGTCCTTGCCGGCCTGGCACGCCCAAATGCCGATCAGCGAATGCCAGTGATTCGGAGTAGCAATGGAAACGGCGTCAATGGATTTGTCCTCCATCAGCTTGCGGACATCGATGAAAGTTGCGGGTTTGGGAAGTCCCATCTGGTCCATATTGGAAAGCCGCCGGCGCATGACATTTTCATCCACGTCAACCACGGCCGCGATCTCCACGCCGGGAATTTTCGAGAAAGCTTTGATGTGATCAAAACCCCGGCCGCGCAAGCCGCAAATGGCAACTCGAACTCTGTCATTGGCGCCCGGCGTCTGGCCAGCCTGACTCACCGCACCGATTCTGCCCAAAGCGGCCAGGCCCACGCCGCTCATGGCAGTGGTCTTAAGAAAATCCCGCCGTGTCATGTCTTCTGGAGCTTTTTCCATGGTTTCTGCCCCCGAGTCAGAATATCTTGCTTCGATAGGTCAATTCAAACACGACAGTGTACCTCAAGAAATTCAGGATTGATCTCAGGAAATTATGGATTTCCGGGGCCGGGCGAAGCTTCACTGAAACGCGCCGGTTGCGAAGGCCGGCGCGAGGACATAGGATGTTACATTCACAGTTTACGCGGCGGGCTGCACGGCGCACGTGACCGCCGCCGGCCACAAATCATAACCTAAAGGGGTCATTCCATGCAGAACAAACCGACGAGAAGAGAAATTCTGAAAATGTCAGCCTTGGCTTGGCCCGCGCTGAGTGCATTCGGAAAGATTGGAGGAAAGTCATCAACTGTCATGCCCTTCCGCCTTGGGATTATCTGCGATGAGATTACGCAAGATTTTGAGAAAGCCGTGGATTTCATCTCCAGTTATTCACTGCACTACGTTGAGCTTCGGGAACTATGGCGCAAGAATATCATGAACCTCACGCACGCTGACGCCGCGCGCGCCAAGAGCCTCATCCAGGCCCACAGCCTGAAAGTCAGCGACATCGGCTCGCCGATTTTCAAATATAACCTGCCGCAAATGCCCGCCCGGAAGGAGCGCCGGGACACTTTTCGTGCCGATTTTACTGAGCAGGACAGCGATTCACTTCTCCTGAAGTCTTTTGAGCTCGCCCATTTCTTCGGCACGCGGAAAGTACGAGTCTTCAGTTACTGGCGCGTGGAACAGCCCGAAAAAGCTTATCCTTACGTTCGGGACCGCTTGGTGAAGGCCGCGGAACTCGCCGGAAAGCACGAAATCCTGCTGGTTCTGGAGAACGAGCACGAGTGCAATGTGGGCACTGGCGCCGAGCTGGGCCGCATCCTGCGGGATATCAATTCGCCCCATTTGCGTGGCAACTGGGACCCCGGCAATGATGCCATGCTGCACGAGGTCCCCTATCCTTATGGCTACGAACAGGTGCGCGGCCTCTTTGCTCACATGCATGTTAAAGACGTGAAAAAAGATCCCGCCACCGGGAAACTGAAATGGGCTCCCGTCGGCGGAGGCTTCATTGACTGGCGCGGCCAATTGAAAGCTCTCATTCAAGACCATTATGAGGGGACCATGTCGCTTGAGACTCATTACCGGCGCCCGGACGGGAATGCCATGGAAAGCACGCGCGAATCCTTGCAGGGTCTCCTGAAGTTGATCCACGAGGTGGCATGAGCCAACGCCTTGCTTTTATTCCCGGGGATGGAGTTGGAATCGAAGTTACAAATGAAGCGATTCGCACATTGGATGCGATTCGCAAGGGCCGCAATCTGCCTTTGGAATGGACGGTCTTTGACTGGGGTGCGGAGAAATACTTGCGTGAGGGCATCACGCTTCCCGCGGGCGCCTTGGAAATGCTGGCAACGGAGTTTCAAGCGATCTTCATCGGCGCTTTGGGCGACCCACGCGTTCCCTCCAATCAACATGCTGCGGACATCCTGCTGGGAATTCGATTCGGCCTCGATCTTTATGTCAACCAGCGGCCCGTAAAACTGCTGGATTCAAGGCTGTGCCCTCTGAAGAATCGTGAGGAAAAGGATGTCAACTTCGTAGTTTTCCGGGAAAACACGGAGGGGATTTATGTTGGCATGGGCGGAAACTTCAAGCGCGGGACTGCTGACGAAGTGGCCATCCAGGAAGACCTCAACACCCGTAAAGGCGTCGAACGCATCATCATCTACGCCTTCGAATATGCAAAGAAGCACGGGCTGCAAAAGGTCTGCATGAGTGATAAATCGAACGCGATGCCCCACGCGCATGGACTTTGGCAGCGAACCTTTGCGGAAGTCCGGGCATGCTACCCAGGGATTGAATCCCGCCACTTGTTCATTGACGCTTTGGCGATGGAAGTGGTCCGCGATCCTTCGCAGTTCCAGGTGATTGTTACTTCCAACCTATTTGGAGACATCATCAGTGATCTTGGGGCGCAAATCCAAGGCGGCATGGGATTGGCTCCTTCGGCTAATATCCACCCTGGCCGTACCTCCATGTTTGAAACGGTGCACGGCTCGGCTCCGCAGATTGCCGGGAAGAACATCGCCAATCCCATGGCCGCGATTCTTACTCTTGGAATGATGCTCGATCATCTAGGTTATCCGGCGGAGAAGGACCGAATCGAAAGGGTTGTCATTGATGCCATTCGTCAAGCGAAAACGACGCGGGATATTGGTGGTTCGCTTGGCACCCGTGAAGTGGCAGATTGGATCATCGCACGTCTCCAGTAAGCTATCCTATGGCACCTGTGAAGTGGCAGATTGGATCATCACACGTCTCCGGTAAGCTATCCTAAGCCGCCAGAATTGGGTGCGGAACCGGCCTTCAATACGGGCGGATCATTTCAACCCTCGCCCGCCGGGGCTGAAATATCAGGGCCAGAATCAAACCGGTCAGGAACCCGCCAACGTGGGCCCACCAGGCAACGCCGCCACCGGTGGCGGACTGAATCGCCAGCATTTGGAATCCAGTGACGAATTGCACCAGGAACCAATAGCCGAGGACCAGGAGAGCAGGAAGCTGAATGGTCCAAAAGAAAAAGATCAGGAAAATGAGTGTGGTAATCCGGGCGCGGGGGAAGCAGACAAAATAAGCGCCCAGCACTCCGGCGATGGCGCCACTCGCGCCAATCGAAGGGATGCGCGAGCCGGCGTTCAAATAGATGTGCAGAAAAGCAGCGCCTAGCCCACTCAAGAAATACAAGATCAAAAACTTGCCGTGCCCGAACCGGTCCTCCACGCTCCGGCCAAAGACAAAGAGGAAGAGCATATTGCCAATCAAATGAAGCCAACCGCCGTGGAGAAACATGGAGACAAAGACTGGCACAAACAAGGCGAGGAAATCCGGGATTACAAGTCCCTGCGAAGTCATGTAGCGCCCGGGAACCACCCCATAAATGAAGATGAACCGGTTGAGCAGATGTCCGAGCGAAAGTTCGTACAGGAACGCCCAGGTGTTCACAATAATTAAGAGCAATGTGACGGTCCAGAATGTCCTGCGGCGAACATTGTCATTGAGGGGAATCGGAATCATGGAGAGAGTATCTTAACCCTCGATGGGGGGTTGCAACATAGCCCAGGGAAGATCGTCCCTCGTTCAGAGAGGCAAGCCAATCCGCTGCATATTTTTGGCGTATTGAAACCAAGTGTGGGTTTATACTGCGGGTCGAGGCATGCTTGTAGTGGCAAGGGGGACACCGGAGGAAGTCCCCCCTTGCCGGTCCCGCCTTACCATGAAGGAGGCATGCGGGAAACTTGGGGAAGCGGCTGCCGTAGAACTTTTACCTTCCTTTGAGAAGCGCGACCTTCCTCCTGTCGTTCGCCAAGGCGGCTAAAGCGAATATGCTTGCTGTGGCAATGGGCCCATTCCGCTAATTTCCTCGGGCGCCCATTGCCACCGGGACCTTTCATATCCTTAGACGCCAGAAATTGGCTTCGAGTTAGCTCAACCCTGCTGAACTCAACAAAAATCCGAATGTCCGCCTTTCTTCTTCAGATTTTTATTACGCAAGAGATCAGCAATAAGTTTCATCTAACTTTCCACGCTCCTAACAACCCGCAAACGGCATGCCAATCTTTCGTCTTTTTTGTGCGTGAAAAATAGGGATTTGGAAAGCCGTTTCTTTGATTTCGTCTGCTTGCACTGTCCGGTTTCGGGATTCTACTGTTCATTTCTGGACGCTGCCTCGCCTTAGCCTTCAATTCCCTGGACTTCACATGACGGGTAAGGACTCCATGCCAAGGCCTGCGTTGACCAACCTGCCCCGCGCCGATATACTTCAAGCGTGAATCGTAACGGTCGGTTATTGATCGATTCACCCCAAACGGCCTGCGACCGATCAGGGTTCGACAAAATTGGGATTGCCAATGTCCGAAAATAAGTCTGAGACCTGGAGGAAAGCGATTGCCGGTCAAGCGGCGAAAATTGCCGGCGATGACGTTGTCCTGTGGCGGGCCGAGGATTTGATGCTCTATGAATACGACGGCCTTTCAACCATGGGAAAGCCGGACTTGGTCGTGTTTCCCTCCACCACCCAGCACGTTTCCGAAATCGTAAAACTGGCAAACCGGAATAATCTTCCGGTGATTGCACGGGGAGCCGGGACCGGATTGAGCGGCGGCGCGGTTGTATCATCCGGGGGCATCGTTCTTGGATTTTCGAGAATGAAAAAGATCCTGGAGATTGACATCGAAAACCAGCGGGCGCGAGTGCAGCCCGGCGTGGTCAATCTGGACCTCTCGCTCGCCGTCTCGGACTTCGGCTACTACTATGCTCCGGATCCCTCCAGCCAGAAGGCGTGCACATTGGGTGGCAATGTGGCGGAGAATTCGGGCGGGCCTCATACGCTCGCCTACGGAGTCACCACCAATCACGTGTTGGGTTTGGAAGTTGTTCTTCCCAATGGTGAAGTCATTCACACCGGTGCAGCTTACCTTGACCCGCCCGGCTACGACCTCACCGGCCTTTTTGTGGGGTCGGAGGGAACGCTCGGAATTGTTACGGAAATCACCGTCCGGCTCACGCGCAAGCCGGAGGCGGTTAAAACCCTTTTGGCGATTTACGACCGCGTGCACGACGCCACTTCGACGGTGGCGTCCATCACTGCCGAAGGGATCACTCCCGCCGCACTCGAAATGCTGGACGGCTTCACGCTCCGCGCCATTGAGGACGCCACCCATGCCGGTTATCCACGGGACTCCGCTGCCGTTTTGTTAATCGAGTTGGAAGGTCTTCGCGAAGCAGTGGAAGAGGAAAGCACTCAGGTAGAAGCAGTCTGCCGCGCCAACTGTGTGCGCCAGATTCGCGTGGCTCAGAACGCGGAGGAGCGCGACAAGCTTTGGCAAGGCCGCAAGAATGCCTTTGGCGCGATGGGACGCATCAGTCCGAACTATTACGTCCAGGATGGGGTGATTCCCCGCACTCGCCTTCCAGAAATGCTCGATTTCATCGGGGAGGCCGGCGCCCGCTACGATCTCCGCATCGGCAATATTTTTCATGCGGGTGACGGCAACCTGCATCCTCTGATCATGTTTGACGCGCGCGATGCCGGCCAGTCCGGCCGCGTTCTGAAAGCCGCCAGCGAGATTATGATGAAGTGCGCCGAAATGGGCGGCTCCATCACGGGCGAGCACGGCGTGGGCATCGAGAAGAGTGAGCTGATGCCGCTCATCTTCTCGGAGCAAGACATCGAAATGATGAAAACAATCAAATCTATCTTCAATCCGAAGGACTCCTTCAATCCCGGAAAGGTATTCCCCACGGGGAAATTGTGTGGGGAGTTGCGTGTCCAAATTTCGGAAGGCGCAGCCCGGGGTTGACCCATGGCCATGAACCTTCAATCTTCTGAAAGCATCATCGAGGCGCGAAGGGCGGTGGGGGTGAAGCCGGCGGATGCCCAATCCTGGGCCTATGCCTTTGCTGGAATCGTGGGAGCCCGCCGTGTTGTGACCGATCCCGCCGTGTGTCCCGCCTTCAATGTGGACGGGATGACCCCGGGGGCCGTGGTCTATCCGAGGACAGCGGAGGATGTCGCAACCATTCTCTCCATCGCCTCTTCCTGGGGACTCGCCGTCATCCCGCTCCGTAGTGGCACAAAAGTTGGTATGGGCAACGCGCCTTTGCGTTACGATATCGCGCTCTGCCTGAAAGATCTGAATCAGGTCTGGCATTATGAGCCGGATGACCTAACCATCAGCGTGGAAGCGGGGATGAAGTTCGGTGATGTTCAGCGTTTCCTCAGCCGCCGGGGGCTCTGGTTGCCGCTCGACCCTCCCGGCGGAGCGCGGGCGAGTGTGGGCGGGATCCTTGCAGCTAACGCCTCCGGGCCGCTTCGCGTTCGCTATGGCGCTCCCCGCGATATGGTCCTCGGAATGACGTTTGCCACTGCGGACGGGAAGCTCATCAAGACTGGCGGGCGAGTGGTGAAAAACGTGGCGGGTTACGATCTCTCCAAACTCATGATCGGATCTTTAGGAACACTTGGAGTGATTCTAGACGTGAGCTTCAAGCTCTTCCCTCTTCCGTCACTCCGCCAGACTTTTGCCTTTTCTGACGCAAGCCTCGAAGCCTGCCGCCATCTCCGGCGCGCCATCCTTGCCTCGCCGCTCACCCCCTTGAGAATGGTCCTGCTGAATGGCCCGGCGCGAGCCATCGCTGCGAATCTATCGGCACAGTATGGGCCAGATTCGAACCATGAGTTTTGGGTTGAGGTGGGAGGGTCCGAGAGCGTCCTGCACCGCTCGGCGCAAATCCTCAGCGGACTCAGCGCCTTCGTGGGGCCTGAACCGAGCAAGCTGGATGAGGCCGTTGCGCGTGAGTGTTGGGACCGGATTGCCGATTACACGGCGTGGGCGTCTCAGCCGGAACAGGACCTCTTGGTCCTGAAAGCCACCTTGCCCATCGCCTCCACTGAAAGGTTCCTGGAAGCGGTATATCAGGAATCAGAACAGGAGCAGTGTCGCGTCGCTTCCTTTGCACAGACGGGGGCGGGCACGGTTTTACTTTGTATTTTGACAGCAAAAGGCGAGGCCGGGATGGCGACTTTCGTCTCCCGGCTCCGGGGCAATGCCACTCGTCTTGAAGGCGCGCTGACCGTCTTGGCGGGTCCGCCGGTCTTGAAACAGTACGTCGATACCTGGGGCCCGCCCGCAACGGATCTTGCGTCGATGCACAAGCTGAAGCAGACGCTGGACCCCAGCGGGATCCTTTCACCGGGCAGGTTTGTAGGCGGCCTGTGACCCAGGGCGCTCCCATTGGTTGTAGCGCCGTCCAGCAGCGCCGCTCTATGAGCGGCGGCACAACGGGCATTCGCTGCGTGGGATGGGAGTCAGGACATTTTCCAAAAGTGCGTAAACTTTTCATTGAAGGATAATCGATGGCCCTAGCGCCCCCTCAAACTCCTGATGTTCCGCGCGCCAGCGGCTATGGCCCGGGCGAAGCTCCGAAGTGGGAAGTCTATTCCAAGTGTACCCACTGCGGCCTGTGCCTGAATAGCTGTCCCACCTACCGCGAATTAGGCGTGGAAATGGATTCCCCGCGGGGCCGAATCTATCAAATGGTCCAGGTTGCCAAGGGCCGCGTGCCGGTGAACGAAAGCTTCGTCCAACACATCGACTTGTGTCTGGATTGCCGCGCATGCGAAACGGCCTGCCCTTCCGGAGTGGAATACGGCAGGCTCGTCGAAGCGGCGCGCGGACAAATCCAAACTTATTATCAGCGGCCGGTTTTTGAAAGTTTTCTCCGCCGTTTCTTTCTTTGTCAGGTCGTGCCGAACCGCTTTCGCCTGGAGTTGATCGGAAACATCCTTCGCCTTTACCAGCGATCCGGCCTGGAACGTCTAATTCAAACCTCCGGCCTGCTTCGATGGGCGCCGGGCCGCCTGGCGAATGTGGCCCAGCTCGCGCCGCGCATGGAGAAGCCTTTCTTCTTTCACCGGCTTGGGACCATCGTGCCCGCTGTAGGCCCGCGCAAATACCGCGTCGCTTTCTTTGCGGGCTGCATTGCCAATTTGTCCTTTACCAGCTTGAATGAAGCGACGCTCCGGGTTCTTGTGAAGAATGGATGCGAAGTAGTGATCCCCAAAGCGCAGGGATGTTGTGGCGCGCTTCAGGTCCACGCCGGGTTCCGCGACGTGGCGCGGAAACTCGCGCGTCAGAACATTCAGGTTTTTAATGGCCCGGATTTTGACGCCGTCATCACCAACGCCGCCGGTTGTGGCTCCGTGCTGAAAGAATATCCCCAGCTCTTCGAAGATGCGCAGACAGCGTTTCTGGAGCCTGCGCGGAAATTCAGCAATCGGATGCAGGATGTGAGCGAATTTCTAGCTGCCATCGAACTGAACCGCGAAATGAAAGCCACCCCATTAAAGGTTACCTATCAGGACCCGTGCCATCTGGGCCACGCGCAACGCATCCGCAAAGCCCCGCGCCTGCTGCTCAACGCCATTCCCGGCCTGGAATTGGTGGAGTTAAAAGAGTCTGAAGTTTGCTGCGGCAGCGCTGGCATCTATAACATCATTCAGAACGAAATGGCGGAGCGGCTGCTAGCCTCCAAAATGCAGCGGGTCGATGAGACCGGAGCGGACACCATCGTCACCGCAAACCCGGGCTGCATGTTACAACTTCGTTCCGGGATTGCGCGCAGCGCGAACCCCGCCAGAAAAGTGATGCACGTGGTTGAGCTGCTCGATCAGGCTTATAACGGGGACCATTTATTGTAGCGCCGGTCTGTGACCGGCGGACTTCGCCGCTCCCTGTCAGGGCAAGCTCCGAGCGGCACTACAGAGAAGAAGGCGGGACCGGGCTCCCGCACTCCAAAGTAATTCGGGAGGTAATCAGAAAATGGTTGAACCATCAGCAGGCGAAGAGCGGCTGGAGGCTTTGCTCGATGAACGCCGCAAATTCGTTCCCAGCGGCGATTTCCGCCGCCAGGCGAACTGGAATGATCCTGCCGTCTTTGAGCAAGCCCGCAAAGATCCTGAAGCTTTCTGGGCGCGCCAGGCGGAGCGGCTGGATTGGTTCAAGAAGTGGGATAAGGTCCTGGAATGGAACGCGCCCTGGGCAAAGTGGTTTGTGGGCGGCAAGCTGAACGTGACGCACAACTGCGTAGACCGCCATGCCAACTCGGCGCGGCGTAACAAAGCGGCCATCATCTGGGAGGGCGAGCCGGGTGACTCGCGGGTGCTAACCTTCGGCATGTTGCAGCGCGAAGTGAACAAATTCGCTAATGTGCTGAAGTCGCTGGGCGTCAAGAAAGGAGATCGCGTCGCCGTCTACATGGGCATGACTCCCGAGCTGCCCATCGCCTTGCTCGCCTGCGCCAAGATTGGCGCTCCGCACAGCGTCGTCTTCGGTGGCTTCTCGGCGGAGTCCCTGCGCGAGCGCATCAATGACGCTCAAGCCAAAGTGCTGATTACGGCAGACGGCGCCTGGCGGCGCGGCAACGTGGTGAAGCTGAAGGCGAGCGCCGACGAAGCGCTGCAAGGAACCCCGTCTATTGAAAAAGTGGTGGTGGTGGAGCGAATTGGCCCCGCAGCGCACGCCGCCATGCAACCGGGCCGCGATGTGAGTTGGCAGGAGGCCATGGCCAAAGCCTCTGACCGTTGCGATGCGGAGCCCATGGACGCCGAGGACATGCTCTACATCCTTTACACCAGCGGCACCACCGGCAAACCCAAAGGCGTCGTTCACACCACCGGCGGCTACCTGGTGGGCACCGCTACCACTCACCACACTATCTTTGACCTCAAGGAGCACGACGTCTACTGGTGCACGGCGGACATCGGCTGGGTCACCGGCCACTCTTATATTGTTTATGGTCCGCTGGCCAATGGCGCCACCAGTCTGATATATGAGGGCAGCCCCGACTTTCCTGATCGCGGCCGCTTCTGGGAAATTGTGGAGAAGTACGGCGTCAATATTCTCTATACCGCGCCCACTGCCATCCGCACCTTCATGCGCTGGGGAACGGAATGGCCCGCCAAATTCGATCTGTCTTCGCTGCGCGTCCTCGGCACGGTGGGCGAGCCCATCAATCCCGAGGCCTGGATCTGGTACAACCAGAACATTGGCCGCGAACGGTGCCCCATCGTCGATACCTGGTGGCAAACCGAAACCGGCATGATTATGATCAGCCCCCTTCCCGGCCTCACCTCCACCAAGCCGGGCTCCGCCACTCTGCCGTTTCCCGGCATTGAGGCGGCGACCGTCGACGACAAAGGCAACAAGGTGGGACCGGGCGCCGGCGGCTATCTGGTGCTTGACCGGCCGTGGCCGGCCATGTTCCGCACCATCTACGGCGATCCCGAACGCTACGAGCGCCAATATTGGTCACGCTTCCCGGGAAGGTATTTCACCGGTGACGGCGCGAAGATCGACGATGAGGGATATTTCTGGCTGCTGGGCCGCGTCGATGATGTGATGAATGTCTCCGGCCATCGCGTCTCCACTTACGAGGTGGAAAGCGCGCTAGTGGATCACCCCTCCGTGGCGGAAGCGGCGGTCATTGGAAAATCTCACGAGGTTAAAGGCCAGGCCATCGCCGGATTTGTTACCTTGAAGGAAGGTATTAAGCCAAGCGACGCCCTGAAACAGGAATTGCGCGAGCATGTGGCCCGGAAGATTGGAGCGCTCGCCCGTCCCGATGACATTTTCTTCTCCGCCGAGCTTCCCAAAACGCGCAGCGCCAAAATCATGCGGCGCCTGCTCCGCGATATTGCCGAAGGACGCATCCTGGGTGACACCACCACCCTTGCCGATCCCAACGTGATCAGTATGCTCAAGCGCCAGTATGAGGAATCCGGCCAGGCGGAATGAACCGGGGCTTTAGCATGGGTCTGTCGCAGCGGGGTGCTTGCTGGTAATCGCATATACTGAACGCCAGGGGCGGACTCGGATCATCAGGGCCCGCGAGGCAACTCCCAGAGAGCGGAAACAATATGAATCGACAGGTTCACCACGCAAATAAGGACGAGATGCGGCCTGAGTACGACTTCTCCCACGGCGTTCGCGGCAAGCATTACGCGGCTTACCGTGCTGGCACGAACGCCGTATTTCTCGAGCCCGATGTGGCCAGAGTGTTCGGCGATTCGGCGTCGGTCAATCAGGTCTTGCACCTGCTATTGCGGCTTGCCAAAGCGAATGTTCCGGTAGAAACCGGGCCGGATAAAGCGGCACGGCCCGCCCGCCGCCGTCGGCCTCGGGGCAAGTAACCGAAGGTCGCGAAGGATGGCTTGCCGCCCGATGAGAAGGCGAGGGTTTGAATGCGTCCCAAGCAAAGAGTCGCAGACTTAGAAGACAACTCTGCCCTGCAAGGTCGTAATCACTTGTTTCTTTAGCAAACATTTTTTGGGGCGTTTCTCTGGGGCCGTATAAACAGAGGGTTTCTATGCATAAATCATCTGCGGGAGACGGACGTTCGTTTTTGTTGTTTTGGTTCCGGCCGGAAGGCATCGCTGCGCTACCTGCTTGCGCGAATGAGCATCCAAGGTTAAGTTAATGGACATTATCTTCCACTATCCGCCCGAACTACTGAGCCTTCTTATCGACACCATCCCTCTTCTCTGCCGATCAAAAAAAGACGTTTTGCTTTTCTTTAAGGGTGCCGGGGTCAGCTCCGGTCTGACCGAGGACCTTGAAGCGCGCATTAAGCGCGATCCCCGCAGTATCACAAAATACGAAATTACCCGAGTTGTACTAACCTGAATCCGGCGCATTCTCAGAGGCGGGACGGCGTCTCGGTCGCGGATTGACTGGGTGTTTTGTAATTCGATGCGTTTCAGGATAACGTAACTTTCGGTTAGGTAATCCTGAAA
>Ga0207416_1000942_pt1 | contig 43346 bp, 50 predicted proteins | sample PaiPotPPM11metaG_FD_184107 | JGI IMG/M metagenome (GOLD analysis project Ga0207416, IMG submission 184107) | Iron sulfur acid spring bacterial and archeal communities from Banff, Canada, to study Microbial Dark Matter (Phase II) - Paint Pots PPM... ...
ACTGCTAAGTGGGAACGTCTGGTTACTTTCTTCGATTTCCCCGCCGAGCATTGGAAGCACCTGCGCACCACCAACGTGATCGAGTCACCGTTCGCCACCGTGCGCTTGCGCGAGCGCGCGACCAGGGGCGCCGGCTCAAGAACCAAGGGACTGCTGATGGCGTTCAAGCTGCTCGAGATGGTGCAGCTGCGCTGGCGGCACCTCGATGGCGCCCAGTTACTGCCGCTGGTTCGTGCCGGGGTAAAGTTCGCCGAGGGAGTTCAGGTCGATCCTGTGAAGCACGTTACTCGGTCAACTGACAATCAACCCAGGGAAGCCGCCTGATTCATGACCGCCCGATCCACAACATTGGACAATAACTCGAACGAACTTGTCCGCATACTCTGACTTGGAGAGCCGGTACAAGAACCGCTCCATCGCGAAATACTGGAGGATTTCACTGAAGGGCCGCCTCGTCTCGCGCGCCTTGTTGAGGAGCCTCTGCCGCACGGACGCCCCAACGTTCTTTGTGCCCGGCTCTTTCATAGAAGGGCTTCCAGGTAAGGGCGCATCACTTTTTCCACACGACAGACGCGTGCGAATTTCATGAGCTCGTCAACATCGGGTCGTTTCCGGCTTCGATAGAGCCTCAGGGCTTCGAGGACCGTATCCAGCCCGAGCTTATTCCGATACTTGAAGCAGTCGGCCAGCGTCTTCTCCGGACTGTAGACGCGAAGCCTGATGCCATCCACCTTGTGGGTCTCGATGCCTTCCGTGAACGAGCGGCCTGTAAACCAAAACACGCGGAGCGGAGGATGCTTGAGTCGCGGAGGCTCGGTACCGCGCGGCAGCGCAACATGGACTTCGTGCGGAATCTGCGTGGTAATCTCGTGGTAAGCGAGAGCAGAGATGAGGCACACCACTCCAACGGGAATCTTCAGCGCTACGGTGACGAGGTCAGGGCTGCTCAGATGGGGGAGATCGGCCAGACGGTAGAGGCCGCGACTGAGTTGTTCGACGACTCCCTGGTCGCGCATGTCGTACAGTGTGCGAGGATGGATGCCAGCACGCAGCGCGGCACTGGTGCGCAGCAGCCCGCCACCTTGGCTAAAGGCTCTTTTTTCCCTTTCGAACGGCATTGATAATATTACCAGCAACATCCAATATATGCTGGTATTTTAATCCGAGCAAGCACCGGCAAAATCCCCTTGCTGAGCATATCAGATTTGACATAGCCTCTTTGGCACCGCCGGCGTCACGGCAACGCGCCAGCTGGATCGCTTCTAATACGGACGAGGGTTCACGGTAATCAATGGACAAACCGAAGAGAAAGCGGCTCGAATCCGCGGGATGGAGAATTAGCGGTACCTCCGAATTTCTTGGTCTAAACGACGAAGAGGCAGCGATTGTTGAACTGAAACTGGGACTGGCGCACGCACTGAAAGAGAAAAGGGCGAGCCGGGGATTGACTCAAGAGAAACTGGGAAAGTTTCTAGGATCGAGCCAATCCCGGATAGCGAAGATCGAGGCTGCGGATTCTTCTGTCAGTATCGATTTAATGGTCCGCTCTCTCATAAAGATGGGCGCCAGCCGAAAGGAAGTCGCGTTTCATATCGCTGCGCCGGGCCGGCTGCGTGCCGCGTAGCCGATGGCGCACTATGGAGGAACGTCGATGAAAAGCATCGTCGAGTTGATCAACGAACTGAAGGGAATGGATGATCTGGCGTTGGCCGAGCGGTTCGAGCTCGGCTCCTTAGATGTCGCGCACCATCGGCGGTTCGACTTCGACAATTGGCTGCGGAGATGCGTGGAGCCAGGGCGGCAGTTCGTCGACATCAAGGAAGCTTGGGGTAACTACGAAAAAAGCTTCGGCTAAACAGGCTGCGGCCAAACTCACAGTTTAATCGCACGATCCACCAGCGACTACGACCTACTCCTCAATAGATGCGCCTGAGATCAGTACCCAGTTTACAGGCAATACCCGAACGCTCGTTGCCGGGCCGTTACCAGACTGCCGAGCATCAGTCGCGCGAAAAACACTCCGCTCGATTTTGGCGCGATGCGTGATAGTGCTATTTTGCTTTTCGTAGCTGATCAGGGCGTTCTCGGCATTATGCACGCCATTTCGCCTTGAAGCGCGGTTTTTCCGTCGAGGGGGAATTCGAATTGTGTCGCTAACCGAACTCCGAGCGCTGTCGGTACGGCAGCCTTGGGCACATGCAATTCTGCATCTCGGCAAGGATGTCGAAAACAGGCCGTGGCGCACGCACTATCGAGGAAGGATTCTGATTCAGGCAGCGCTCAAGATCGAGCGTGAAGAGGCTTTGAAGCTGAAACTCGATCCCGACGAACTACCAACCGGTGCGATAGTCGGCTCTATCGAGATCGTCGATTGCATCCGCAACTCGAAGAGCAAATGGGCAAGCTGCGGACAGTGGCATTGGATACTCAAGAACCCTCGCTACCTCGCGAAGCCTATTCCATTCAAGGGAGCACTCGGATTCATTCGCGTTCCGCCTAAGCTTCTCGAAGGGAAGCACTTTCACGCGCCGTACAAGGACTACAAATGACCGTCACGGTGTTCTCCTGGGGCTACTGGGGATGGGGCAATGCGACCGAGCAACTTGTCAAAGCGGTAGAGGCTGCCGAAGCGGCGCGCGGATTCCAGGCCCCTATCTTTATTGATGCTCGCTTGCGACGGCAAGGGCGGGCCAAGGGCTTTGTCGGTAATACTTTCCGCAACCTTGTGGGCGATTCGCGATACCACTGGATGGAGAATCTCGGCAACCTCGCGATAGCGACTGGCAGCGATGGAGTCCAGATTAAGAACCCCGCTGCGGTTTCCGAGCTGCTGGATCTGGCGTTGCGAGCGGCTAATGAACGGCGGCGGGTGCTATTCTACTGCGCGTGCGAATTTCCACGGCTCGATGGAGAGCTTGCCTGCCATCGCCTCACGATCACAAACCTGCTGCTGGCGCATGCAACGAAGAGTGGGCAAGCGATCTCTGTTGAGGAATGGCCGGGTGGAGAGCCGGTCGAAGTGCGGCTCAAAGTCGATCACAAACTATTCTCGGTCGTGATGCGCGGGCGAATGAGTATTCCGTTCGACAGTAATAGGCTGAGCGATTTTGCAGGTCTGCCCTGGGGTTCACTCGTTGCACTCGACTGCGAGGGCAGTGCGACGACGGGATACGCTGCGGTTGGACCGGCCAGATTTGCGATGTCTAAAAGCGGAAACGGCTATTGGTATCTGCCAGTAATCGAGCCGCCTGGGCCAAGTGTCTCCAAGGAAACGTTGCTGCGGCATGCCGCGGGCTGGCGAACTGCTCATGGACTCGATGAGCGAAAATCGCGGTGAGCGGCAACAAACATGGCGAATGAATTTTTTGAACACCCGATTCTTAACTCTCCCTACGAATACCCGTCGAGGCACTGGGAACTCGATGAGGTTGGGCAGCCCACGCAGAAGATCATCGACCGCCGCCGCAATGCGAAATTTATCACACCGATCCCAAAGCCCAAGAAACGTAAGGCTGCGGGACAGTCGGGATTCGTGTTCGACGAGGGGAAAGGGCTCTCCACGAAAGAGCAGCAATACGATCCCAATTCCATCATAAATGAAGTGCGCCAAACTGTGGACGCCTGGCGCTCATTGCCCAATCCCAATCAATGGCAGGTTACGCCGGAAACCGCTCGACTCCTTCAGCATTGGAGGCATCACAAGTTCAGCGACATCCGCCCATTCTTCTGTCAGGTGGAGGCGGCCGAAACCGCAATCTGGCTCATCGAGGTCGCGCCCCAATCCAGTAAGGGTAAGCGCGTACTCGATCATCTCGTTTCGTCCAATAAAGACGCCAACCCCGAGCTGCTGCGTCTCGCGCTGAAGCTGGCCACTGGTGCAGGCAAGACTACGATCATGGCGATGCTTATCGCTTGGCAGACCATCAACGCAGTACGACGTTCGGGAAGCAGGAATTTCACGCGCGGTTTCTTGGTCTGCGCGCCCGGCTTGACGATCAAAGATCGGCTGCGCGTCCTCCAACCGAATGATCCTGATAGTTACTACGCAAACCGCGAACTTGTCCCTGGAGACATGCTCGACGATGTGAACCGGGCAAAGATCGTCATTACCAACTATCACGCCTTCATGCTGCGCGAGCGTCTGGAGATTTCTAAGGGCGGCCGCCAGCTGCTCCAAGGTCGCACGGGTGAGGAACCCACGACGCTCGAAACGGAAGGCCAGATGCTGCAGCGCGTGATGCCGGACTTGATGGGTATGAAAAACATACTCGTCATCAACGACGAGGCACACCACTGTTACCGAGAAAAGCCGAAAGACGCGGACGATGAGGACTTGAAGAGCGACGAGAAGAAGGAGGCGGAAAAAAACAACGAGGCCGCGCACCTCTGGATTTCCGGTCTCGAAGCGGTGAACCGGAAACTCGGCCTGAGCCGCGTTGTTGATTTGTCCGCGACCCCCTTCTTTCTGCGTGGCTCCGGCTATGGTGAGGGTACGCTCTTTCCGTGGACGGTGAGCGACTTTTCGCTCATGGATGCCATCGAGTGCGGCATCGTAAAACTGCCCCGAGTTCCAGTCGCGGAAAATATCCCCGGCGACGAAATGCCAATGTTCCGCGACCTCTGGGAGAACATCCGCAAAGACATGCCCAAGAAGGGTCGCGGCAAAGGCGGAGAACTAGACCCTCTCGAACTTCCGGCTCGTTTGCAGACGGCGCTGCAAGCGCTTTACGGCCACTACGAGAAGACCTTCAAGCTCTGGGAAGGTAAGGGGATCAAAGTACCGCCTTGTTTCATTATAGTCTGCCAGAACACAGCCATTTCGAAGCTCGTTCACGACTTTATCTCCGGCTTCCACCGAACGAACGAAGACGGCACCACGAGACTCGAGAACGGCCGGCTTCCACTGTTCCGCAATTTCGACGAAACCACCGGCAATTCACTCCCTCGCCCTAACACGCTTCTCATCGACAGCGAGCAGCTCGAAGCGGGCGATGCGCTCGACGACAAGTTTCGCGGCATGGCTGCCGACGAAATTGAGCGCTTTCGACGTGAGATCGTCGAGCGAAGCGGCGATGCCCGTGCCGGCGACAACATCACCGACCAGGAATTGCTCCGCGAGGTGATGAACACGGTCGGCAAGCCCGGACAACTTGGCGGTGCGATTCGATGCGTCGTTTCCGTCTCTATGCTGACCGAAGGTTGGGATGCCAATACCGTCACCCACGTCCTCGGCATTCGCGCCTTCGGCACCCAGCTTCTGTGCGAGCAGGTCATTGGTCGTGCGCTGCGGCGTCAGTCCTATGAGCTGAATGAAGAAGGACCTGACGAAGGACTCTTCAACGTGGAATATGCCGACGTCTTCGGCATCCCGTTCGACTTCACTGCGAAGCCGGTTGTCGCACCGCCGCAGCCCCCGCGCGATACGATCCAAGTGAAAGCCATCAGCCCCGAGCGCGACGCGCTCGAAATTCGCTTTCCCCGCGTCGAGGGTTATCGAGTCGAGTTGCCTGAAGAACGGCTGACAGCCGAATTCAACGAAGACTCCATTCTTGAACTCAGCCCCGATTTAGTCGGCCCGTCCGTCACGCGCAATTCCGGCATCATCGGTGAAGGCGTGGACTTGAGCCTGGAACATCTGGGCGACATGCGGCCCTCCACTGTCGTCTTCCACGTCACCCAGAGGCTGCTCTACACGAAATGGCGCGACCCCGGCGAGGAGCCAAAGCTCTACCTTTTCGGGCAGCTCAAGCGCATCACCAAACAGTGGCTCGACACCTACCTCGTCTGTAAAGGCGAAACCTATCCTGCGCTCCTGATGTATCAGGAACTCGCCGATATGGCTTGCAACAAGATCACAGCAGCTATCACCCGCAAGTTTGTGGGAGTGCGGCCCATCAAGGCTCTGCTCGATCCGTACAATCCGACAGGTTCCACCAAGCACGTCCGCTTCAATACGTCCCGCACAGACAGGTGGGACACGAGCGGCCCGCCGCCGAAGAACCAAGTCAACTGGGTCCTGCTCGACAGCGACTGGGAGGCGGAGTTTTGCCGCGTGGCCGAATCGCATTCCAAGGTGATCGCCTACACTAAGAACCACAATCTTGGCTTGGAAGTGCCATACCGCTACGGCTCCGAGACGCGGAAGTATCTCCCCGACTTCGTCGTGTTGGTGAATGAGGGCAACGGCGCCGATGACCCGTTGCACCTCGTGGTCGAGATCAAAGGTTACCGCCGCGAGGACGCTAAGGAAAAGAAATCCGCGATGGACACCTACTGGACGCCCGGCGTGAACCACCTCGGCAGCTATGGCCGCTGGGCGTTTGCCGAGTTCATCGATATTTACCGGATCGCGTCTGATTTCAAGGCCAAGATTGAACGCGAGTTCAACAAGATGATTGCGTCCGCCAAGGCGCAGCCGGCGGCCGAGAAAAAATAATATGGCCAAGAAATCCAACACCAAGACGGTCGTGACGCTGAAGCACGACGAGGCCAAGCGGAAGAACATTCCGACGGCGGAATACGAGTCCGTGCTGCAGAAGGAGCAGGGGGCGTCGCGCACGGTGAAATACCCGCGCAATACCGACCTCGATCCCCAGCTCGTTTGGCGCCGGAAGGATGAGCAGGACTGGAGCGACCTCGTGGTCCATGCGCCGCCGCTCTATATCCAGGAGAAAGTCCAGCCCAAAGTCCTCATCGACGACCTGCTCAGGCAAAGCAAAGAAGTCAAAGCGCAGGAGGTGGGCTCTCAGGCCGACCTATTTGCGGACTTCAACGGAATTCCCGAAGGGGCCGATAAGACCGAGTTTTACCAACACGATCAGAACTGGTCGAACCGCATGATACTCGGCGACTCTCTACAGGTCATGGCCAGCCTGGCCGAGCGCGAGGGGTTGCGCGGAAAGGTGCAGTGCATCTATTTCGACCCGCCCTACGGCATAAAGTTCAACAGCAACTTCCAGTGGAGCACCACCAGCCGCGACGTGAAGGACGGTAACGCGGGCCACATCACGCGCGAGCCGGAGCAGGTGAAAGCCTTCCGCGACACCTGGCGCGACGGCATCCACAGCTACCTGACGTACCTCCGCGACCGACTCACTGTCGCTCGCGACTTGCTCACCGAGTCAGGCTCCATCTTCGTGCAGATCGGCGATGAAAACGTGCATCGCGTCCGGGCGGTGATGGATGAGGTGTTTGGAGAGGACAATTTCGTCGCGCAGATCGCGACGAAAACCTCTGGTGGCTCGACAGGCGTCTACCTCAGCGGTGTGATTGACCATGTTCTCTGGTTTACGAAGAATGCCGCAGAGACAAGGTACCGCCCGTTATTCGGAACAAAAGGTCTCGGTGAAGATGGCGCTGATAAATATGGCCGGGTGCGACTTCCCAGCCTTGAAACCCGAAGTCTGACTCCTGGCGAACGCTCCCTCGAATCGGACCTACCAAGTGGCGCACGGGTTTATCGTCAGGACAACATCACGAGCCAAAGCGTTGGAAGAGATAAGGGCGAGGGTGCTGCATCTTGGTTTCCAGTAAAGATCGCCGGACAAGAGGTCCGTCCGTCAATTAAGGTGCGCTGGAAGACAAATGAACTTGGGATGCAGCGACTGCTTAAAGCTTCGCGCGTTGAGCTAACGGGCAATAGCCTGTCATATGTACGTTATCTAGACGATTTCAGTGCAACCACAGTTAACAATTCGTGGACTGATATCGGCGGGATTCAAAGCCGCGCTGACCCGAAAGTTTATGTCGTTCAGACCCCAACAACGCTTATTCAGCGTTGTATGTTGATGGCCACCGACCCCGGGGACCTCGTTTTGGATCCGACGTGCGGTTCGGGCACCACGGCCACCGTCGCCGAGCAATGGGGTCGCCGTTGGATCACGATTGACACCTCGCGCGTGGCACTGGCGCTGGCGCGCGCCCGTATCATGGGTGCGCGCTATCCCTTTTTCCTGCTGGCAGATTCTCGCGATGGCCAGCTCAAGGAAGCCGAAGTCACTCGCACGGCGCCGAGTTCGCAGGCCGTGCACGGCAACCTCCGTCATGGCTTCGTTTACGAGCGCGTGCCGCACATCACGCTCAAGTCCATCGCCAACAACGCCGAAATCGATGTCATTTGGGAGACTTGGCAGGGTGTTCTTGAGCCGTTGCGCGAGAAGCTAAACTCCGCGCTCAAGAAGCAGTGGCAGGAATGGGAGATTCCTCGGGAATCGGAGAAGGGGTGGCCGGAGTCAGCGAAGAAACTATACGCCGACTGGTGGAAGGCGCGTATCGCCCGACAGAAGGAAATCGACGACTCCATCGCCGCCAAGGAGGAGTCTGAATACCTCTACGACAAGCCCTATCCGGACAACAAGAAGGTGCGCGTGGCCGGTCCGTTCACCGTCGAGAGCCTTAGCCCCCATCGGATGCTCGGCGTTGATGAGAACGACGAATTGATCGATGCGGTGAAGGAAGATAGCACCAAGCAGTCTTTCCCCCAGATGATTCTCGAAAACCTCAAGACCGCCGGCGTGCAGCAGGCGCACAAGGAGGACCGGATTACTTTCACAGCACTCACGCCGTGGCCAGGGGACCTAGTCTGCGCCGAGGGCCGCTACATGGAAGGAGCGACTGAGAAGCGAGCCGCTATATTCATTGGTCCCGAGTTTGGCACCGTGCTGCGCGCCGACCTCGTTGCCGCCGCCCGCGAGGCTGGCGATGCCGGGTTCGACGTTCTGATCGCATGCGCTTTCAACTATGAGGCGCACACCACAGAGTTCAATAAGCTGGGCCGCATCCCGGTGCTCAAGGCTCGCATGAACGCCGACCTGCACATGGCCGCCGACCTCAAGAACACCGGCAAAGGCAATCTGTTTGTCATCTTCGGCGAGCCGGACATCGACCTGACCGAGAAAGGCGGCAAGCTTCAGGTGAAAGTGAACGGCGTGGATGTCTTCAAACCTCAGACTGGCGAAGTCATCAGCGACGGCGCCGACGGCATCGCCTGCTGGTTTGTCGACACCGACTACAACGAAGAAAGCTTCTTCGTCCGGCAAGCCTACTTCCTCGGCGCCAACGATCCCTACAGTGCCCTCAAAACGACGCTGAAGGCGGAAATCGATCCCGAAGCATGGGAGACGCTGCATAGCGACACCTCACGCCCGTTCGACAAGCCGAAGACGGGCCGCATCGCCGTGAAGGTTATCAACCATCTAGGTGACGAAGTGATGAAGGTGTTCCGAGTATGAGCCGATTACACACTGCAACTCGCGGCCTTTGCAATTGGCGGGAGCGTCTGGCGAGCCCCGACCGCCAGTGGAAGCGAGGCTTCTCCGCCTTTGAGACCGCCGTCTCCTGGGAGCTAGCGTCTACCAACAAGTCCGGACTACCCGCACCTATCGACAAGCTGTTTAGGGAGAACAACTACGACGAGCCTATTCTCATATTCGCGGTCGCGGAGCACAAAGTGGACTTACCCGGCGGGACCGCTGCCTCCCAAAGCGATGTATGGGCCGTAGTAAAAACAACGGCCGGCATGTTGTCACTGACCGTGGAGGCAAAAGCAAGTGAGGCCTTCGGCGACGAGATTCTCGAACGCTGGCTCGTTGCAGGGAAGACGGAGGAATCCATAAGCAACCGCAACAAGCGCTGGGAATACATTCGGTCGCATTTGCCGAAGTCGGATTTCCTCCCTCAAGTGCGCTACCAAATGTTGCACCGCTGCGCCGCCTCGGTAATGGAAGCGAAACAATTCGGGTTCATGAAGGCAGTATTCGTCGTTCAAGCTTTCAATACACCAGCCAACAGTTTCCAAGATTATGCTGTTTTCTGCCAGGCACTCCAGGTTCCTGCCGCACGCGGAAGAATGGCGACGACTTCCGTGGAAGGTATTTCTCTCAGTATTGGATGGGCCGACTGTCCACTGGCGACCGACGCGGAAGTAGCTGCCACGGCCTAGAGGACTGAACGAAGGGCGAACAGTTGATGGAATTTCGCATTGCCGACACGTTCACCGACAGTCTCGCTCGCCTGACCGGCGACGAGCAGAAAGCCGTCAAGACGACGGCCTTCGACTTGCAACTCAATCCTGCCAGTCCCGGAATGAGCTTCCACAAGCTCGACAAGGCGAAGGACAAGAACTTCTGGTCGGTGCGGGTTAACAGCGACATCCGGCTGATCGTTCACAAGAGCGATACGAGCCTTTTGCTTTGTTACGTTGGCCACCACGACAATGCTTATGGCTGGGCGGAAAGACGGAAACTGGAGACGCATCCCAAAACGGGCGCCGCGCAGTTGGTCGAGATTCGCGAGACGGTGAAAGAAGTCTTTGTCCCCGTTTACGTGCCGACAGAACTGGCCGCTGAGCCGAAACCTGTCCCCGAGAGGAACCTCCTTTTCGCCGGCGTGTCCAATGACCAACTACTCGGGTACGGCGTGCCCGCAGAGTGGGTCGACGACGTCAAGAGGGCAACGGAGGACACGCTACTGGCCTTGACCGATCACCTGCCCGCCGAAGCTGCGGAGGCGATGTTGGAACTGGCGACGGGCGGCAAGCCCCGCGTGCCTGAGCCCGCGGTGGTGGCGGCGAATCCTTTCGATCATCCTGATGCGCAGCGGCGCTTCCGCGTGATGACAAATGTGGCGGAGTTGGAGCGCGCCCTCGATTTCCCCTGGGAGAAGTGGACGGTCTTCCTGCACCCCGAGCAACGGCAATGGGTGGAGCGTGATTACACCGGCCCTGCTCGCGTCTCCGGTTCAGCGGGCACAGGCAAGACCATTGTCGCGTTGCACCGTGCCGTCCATCTAGCACGCAAGCATCCCGACGCCCGCGTCCTGTTGACGACCTTTTCCGACACACTGGCGAATGCGCTGCAAACCAAGCTAAAGCGGTTGTTGGGCAATGAACCGCGGCTCGCGGAACGGATTGATGTTCACTCGCTGAACGCCATCGGCCTTCGGCTCTACAAGGCACACGTCGGGCCGGCCACGATCGCCAGCCCCGAGATAGTTCGCGAACTGATGAAAGAGGCTGCGAGCGCCGTAGGCCACAAGTTTGGCCTGCATTTTCTCCTCACCGAATGGGAGCATGTGGCGGATGCGTGGCAGTTGGACACCTGGGAGCAGTATCGCGATGTAACGCGGCTCGGCAGAAAGACGCGGCTTCCAGAGACGCAGCGCACCGTGTTGTGGTCCATCTTCGAGCGCGTTCGTGCCGAGTTGAAAAGGCGCAAGCTGATGACGCACGCTGAGTTGTTCAGCTCACTGGCGGCCGTCCTCTCAAAGAGCAAGAACGCGGTTTTCGACTTCGCAGTCGTGGACGAAGCGCAGGACATTAGCGTCGCCCATCTCCGGTTCTTTGCCGCGTTGGGCGGAAGGCGGCCCAATGCCCTCTTTTTTGCGGGCGACCTGGGCCAGCGCATTTTCCAGCAACCCTTCTTCTGGAAGGCTCTCGGCGTGGACATCCGCGGACGCTCCCGCACCTTGCGCGTCAATTATCGCACTTCCCACCAAATCAGAACGCAGGCGGACCGTCTGCTCGGCCCCGTCGTGACCGACGTTGATGGCAACAGCGAGGACCGAAGCGATACCGTCTCAGTGTTCAACGGCCCGCCGCCGACGATTTGCATGCTCAAGAATGAAGCCGAGGAGATCGAAACGGTCGGCAAATGGATCGCACAACGGGCCAAGGACGGCGTGCTCCCGCATGAATTCGGCGTTTTTGTCCGATCCGCAAAACAACTGGATCGTGCGCGTGCGGCCGTCAAGGAAGCGAGGATAGCATTCAAGATCCTTGACGAACATGTCGAAACCGCCGCCGGCCACGTCTCGATCAGCACAATGCACCTTGCCAAAGGTCTCGAGTTCCGCGCCGTGGTCGTAATGGCTTGTGACGACGAGATCATTCCCTTGCAGGAGCGCATCGAGACCGTAGGCGATGACGCCGATCTGCAAGAAGTGTATGACACCGAGCGCCACTTCCTCTACGTCGCCTGCACCCGTGCGCGCGATCATCTGCTGGTTAGCGGCATCGAGCCGGTTTCCGAATTTATGGACGACATCATGAAGAGCGACCAAGGTCGAGGGATACGCATCGAATAGCCGGATATGCGCTGACGCTGATAAAAATTCCGAATGGATCAGATAGAGGAATTCGTCGATAAACGTCAGAAAACGTGGTGCATTCACTGCGGTCGATGGATTGCGGGGCTTGAAACCAGCCGTGACCATGTTCCTTCGAAGAGTCTTCTGTGAGGCCTCATCCGTCGAATCTACCCGTCGTACAAACCTGCAAGGCCTGCAATGAGGGGTTCTCACTAGACGAAGAATACTTGGTTGCGCTTTTGGGTTCGGTGCTCGCGGGTTCAACAGAACCGGACCATCAGTGCAATCCGAATGCCGCGCGCGTCCTGACTAGAAATCTCAAGCTGAAGAAGCGAATAGAGCAAGCAAGCACGAAATATGAAACTCTCGGCGGTGAAACACGGATCGTTTGGAAGCCAGAATCGGATCGCGTCGACCGTGTGATTCTCAAAAATGCGTGATTCTCAAAAATGCTCGCGGTCATGCATTCTTCGAATACGGCGAACCGATGTTAAGCAGCCCGCAACATGCCTGGTGCATGCCTCTGGAATCTTTGACTAGTGAGCAACGAGCGGACTTCGAGAATGTCAGCTCTGGAAATGCGTGGCCGGAAGTCTGGAGTCGCATGATGACACGGGTGTTGACCGGACAGGACCTTTCGGGCGCCTGGGTCGTGGTTCAAGACGGAGTCTATCGGTACGCAGTAGTCCAAATCGGCGTCCTGCTTGTGAGGACCGTAGTTTTCGAATATCTCGCGACCGAGGTGTCTTGGAATGATTGATCGGATTACAAATTACTCGCTGCCCGATAGAGCCGGATTCCCTTACCGGGAGGGAAGATTTACGCAAATGAATTCGGTTTCAAACAAGCAAGGCGAACCGAATTTATAGCGCGGTTGGCGGGAGAGGCGAATGGCAAAAGGCGAATCCAAGATATCGGGCGGTCCGACTAAGCGATTCTTTGTTTCCATGCTTCCGCGAGACATCGCTCTCAAGGACGCTATTCTAGACCTTGTAGACAATTGCATCGACGGCGCTACACGGCAGATTACGAAGAGCAAACTTCGCACACCGAAGCCGTACGACGGCTACGAAGCCTCTTTAACAATAGATGCCAAATCGTTCGACATCTCCGACAACTGCGGGGGGATTCCGAAAGACCGAATCAAGGACGCATTCCTTCTGGGTCGGCCGAAAATTGAAAAGAACCTTCCAACAATCGGAATGTACGGGATCGGCTTGAAACGTGCGATTTTCAAAATTGGCGAAGAAGCAATGGTTGAGACGTTTGCCGACGACGGCGCTTTTTCTGTCACATATAACCGTGATTGGCTCGATCCGGAAAATGAAGATTGGGATCTCCCGATCGAACCGCTAACCAACAGAAAGCGGAAGGGAGTTACAGTTGTTATTCCAACCCTGAAAAAGGACATAGCTCGGCAATTTGGAAATCCGACATTTCTCAATGAGTTAAACAACTCTATCTCCGAGAATTTCGCCTACTTGATGCAAAAAGGCTTTTCCGTTCGAGTGAATGAAGAAAAACTCCGCGCGCGAACTCTGAAGCTATACACAACCGATTTCTCGAAGAAGGATGGCATCCGTCCCTACGATTTCGAATCAGACGATGACGGCGTACATGTGCGAGTCACGGTCGGTTTTTTTCGACCGCTTGCGCGCATGGAAGATATCGATGAAGCCGCAGAGTATTCTTCGGATAACGAAGAAGCTGGCATATCTGTCATTTGTAATGATCGCCTGGTCCTCGTTAACGATAGGACGCTAAAGACAGGCTGGGGAGATGGAGGGGTTCCCAGGTATCATCCTCAGTTCCGCGGGATCGCCGGCTTCATAATATTCTCGACCGACCAGCCGGAGAAGCTGCCTATCTCCACCACAAAGCGAGATTTGGATGTGGGAGAAGACGTATATCTTCTCGCGCGGCAATATTGCATGGAAGGGCTTCGGGAGTGCGTTGCGTTTACGAACAAGTGGAAAGGAATGGAGGATGAAGCCAGCAAGCATTTCGACCAGTCCGCGCGAAAAGACGTGCGAACGGAAGTACGCCTGGCCGCTGATCACGGCACACCGGTTCGAGGCAATCAAAAGGCCAGGAAAATGCCAGCCACACTTCCAGTTCCCCAGAGACGGGATCCCATGCGCAGAATTTCTTTCACCCGGAAACAAACCGCAATAAAGAGAGTTTCCGAATATTTGTTCAACGAAAGCGATCAAGAACCCTCTGTCGTCGGACAGGAGTGCTTCGACCGTACACTCAAGGCCAGCCGAAAATGAACGCAGAGGATATTCCTTATCAGCTGCGGCCGAACAAATTCATTGATCGGCAGATGTTTCTCGAACTGCTTTCGCGTCTAGTAGTGCCTCGCGGACTCGAAAACTACATTTACGTATCGATGGGTGGACGACATCTTGCCGATCATCACGCCGTTTACAATCAGCTCGGTGTTAACGCGCAGTACTCTTTCGATAAGGACGAGAATGAGGTGGCGCGACAGAAATTCAACAGACCGACTGGCGCTGCTATTTGCGCCGAGTTGGATAGTGCCGATCTTCCGTCTGAGATCGACAAAATATTCCTTAAATTTCCCAGGAAGAAAAACCTGATTGTATGGCTCGACTATACAACGACGGAGCGAAGAAAGCAGCTGCAGGAAGCCATACAGACAATGGTTCGTTTAAAGCATGGCGACATATTCCGAATCACTCTGAATGCTAACCCACAGACGCTTTGTGGAGGCGACGAGTGGAAGAAAGCAGGAGCTCAGGGTCCCGGAGAATACCGCGCCCAACGGCTTAGGGAACAAATCAAGGAGTTTCTGCCCACCGATGTGGCGGCGATTTCCGATACTGAACTACCCGCCGTGTTGGCCAGATGTATAGAGCTTGCCGCGAACGAAGCGACGCGCTTGCAACCGAAGCTACGTTTCCGCCCTGTGCTACTCACTTCCTACAAGGATGGCTCGCGAATGCTGACGGCGGCATGCGTCGTGACCGAGATAGAACAGATCGAACTGTTTCCAATCCAACTGTTCGCACGATGGAAGTTTGCGTGTCGGAGATGGGACGATATCGTATACATCTCGGCACCCATTCTTTCGTCTAGGGAACAGTACAAACTCGATGCATATGTGCACCTCGGACCGAAGCGGATGTTGAAGTCGTTGAAGTTCTTGCCGGCGAAAGACGAAAGCGCGTCCTTGGAGGCGTTGAAAAGCTACTGCTCCTTTCATAGGTATTATCCCACCTTCCGGCATGTGGAAGATTGATCCTAGAAGTGCCAAAGGCTCCCGAGCAGGTGTCCCCCATCTCCAGACCTGGCCAGTGGAGATGACGATCGGCAGACGGCTGACAATGTGGTAGAAAAGGAGCTGTGCCTTCTGGAAGTTAACATGCCCTCTATACTAGATCTCTTCTCCGGCTGCGGCGGACTCAGCTTGGGAGCCCACAAAGCAGGATTTTCTACGGCCCTCGCGGTTGATTCAGATCGAATACTTTCCAGTTCATTTTCAATGAACTTTCCGAACACGAAAATCTCACATGCTGACGTACGCTCCATACACGCATCTGCGCTGACATTATTGCTTCCCAAGGGAATCGACGGAGTAGTAGGCGGCCCTCCGTGTCAAGCGTTCAGCGAGATTGGGCGTCGCGACGCGAAGGATCCACGGCGCACGTTGGTACTAGAATTCTTCCGGATCGTGGCGGTCGCAAATCCCAAATTCTTCTTATTCGAAAATGTTCGCGGGTTGGGATTCGAGAAAAACCTACATCTGCTCGAAGATGGGCTTCAGCTTCTAGGACCTAAATGGAAGATAATCGGTCCTAGAGTGCTGAATGCTGCCGACTTCGGAGCGGCCACGAAGCGTCGACGGCTATTCGTGTTCGGATTTGATTCCGACGAAATGGACCCGCCGATCGAAAGCAATCTCTGTCGCAAGGCTTCAGCAATGGTGTCGGTCCGCGATGCAATCTATGACCTAGCCGGAGCCAAAGAGATTCGTATCGACGAGAGCGGATTCGATTTCTGGAAATATGATCGCCGGAGAACAGTGTCTGAATATGCGCTTTCAATGAGATCGCGGTCGGGCCTCTTCACCGGTCATCGAACGACCGCCCATACCGATAACACGGTTGCGCGCTTCAGCGGGCTCAAATCGGGACAGAGCGATAAGGTCGGCAAGTATGTCCGCCTTGGTTGGGACGGTCTGTGCCCAACCTTGCGCGCTGGCACGGGGAATGACAGAGGTTCGTATCAAGCGATCCGTCCGATACATCCTGACGAGAACAGAGTAATTACCCCGCGTGAGGCCGCACGCCTTCAAGGATTCCCTGACGACTTTTTATTTCATCCGACCGTTTGGCATAGTTGCAGAATGATCGGCAATAGCGTGTCCCCGATCATTGCGGAAAAGCTACTACGACGCATTGCGCGTCATTTGCCCACGATGACGAACGCGCACGTACCTCATAGCCGCAGACTAGCCCGTGGTTGATCGACTCACGCCGGCCCGCCGTTCGCGCCTGATGTCGCGAGTTCACTCGAAGAACACGGGCCCTGAACTTATCGTTCGTCAATTGGTTCATGGCCTTGGCTATCGTTTCAGAATTCATCGTCGCGATTTGCCGGGAAGCCCCGACCTTTTGCTGCCTAAGTATCGTGCGGTTATCTTTGTGCATGGCTGTTTTTGGCATAGACATGCTGGATGCCGGAGAACCTCCACGCCTTCTACGCGCATAAAATTTTGGACCGACAAATTTACTCGTAACGTACAACGAGATCTAATTAACCAACGCGCCCTTCGACGCACAAAATGGCGTGTCCTCGTCGTTTGGGAGTGCGAAACAAAGAAGCAAACACGGCTGATAGCGAAACTAAAAAGGTTCCTTCCCACAAGGGTTGCCGCTGTGCCACCCCGACGGTAGCAGGATGTGCATCGACTGCCCTTTTGCGGTCAAAGCAAAGACATGCGTTAGGTTTCCATACGAACATGTGACCGCGGTTTCACTATGTGAGCCACGAATCGGTTTAGCGTTTTGTTCATCACCGTCTTTTCATGCTGGCTTGGCCTCGCGGAGCGGTAGTTCACGTCCCGACCCGTCAGATTGCTGAGACCCTTGGAAACCTATCTTGGTCTCCCCTTCATCGCCGGTCTCGCCACTGGAAAGTTCTGACCACGCTGGAGGAAAAGACGTGGCACCGGCGGCGCTTCATTCCAAAGATTAGCCCGGTGATGATCGGACTGGTTGGCATGGCTTTGTGGGCGCGGCGCAAGTATTTGGCCGATTCAAGCGCAAGCATCGCGATTCTTAATTGCAAACTCTCTGGAGAGATTCGAGACTCGGCCAGACATTTCCAAGACCACTGTTACACTGTCGGCGCGAATCTAACCCCTCTAAGAAAACTCCGCGCGACGCTTCGCTATGAGCCGCTCCGTGAAACTTCGCATTGCGGCCATCCGCCGCAAACGGCCCAACGTCGCCCTGGTCGCCTGCATGCACAAACCGCTCGCTGCCATCGACAGAGTCGCCAGGCATCGCCGTCAATTCGTCCTGCCGAATCCTTCCGTGCTTCCGCCGATTGCCGCTACAGTTTCCATTGCTGCCGACTGAAGCCGTATTGCTCGGCTTAGGCGGCCTTTTTGGATGCGACGCTCGCTAGAATCCGCAATGGCACCGCGAAAGAGTCCCTCTCCGCCCTAGTCGAATGCGAGTTCCTCGCTAGCGCTTGGTCGCGTACGAAAGATAATGGCTGCGCCGGCGAGAGAAGTTGCGACCACGATCAACATGGCCACCCTCGGATCGAGGATCCACAAAGAGCCGACTACCGCGCTCGACAGAAAGTCGCCAACGCCATTTACAGTGGCGAGCACACCGAACCTTATGCCGCGCGTAGAGCCGGGCAACATCGTTGCCGCGGTTGCACTTTCGAGCGTCTCCCACACGCCCATATAAAGACCCGAGAAACCGAACACTATGGCAAATTTCACCAAAGACGTTCCCGGCGACATCAACGCGAGTGCCGGAATTATCGCCAGACTGTAGCCGATCGCGAGGACGCGGTTCTTAGCGAAACGATCCGCCAGTTGCCCGCTGACGTAACAGGAGGCCGCGTAGACCACGTTGTAACCGACGTAATAGAGCATGGCCAGTTGGGCTGCACGCGCCAGACCGAGCATCGGAGTCCACGCCTGCGTGGCCCATAAGATGAGCAGCGTGTTCGCGAAGTCCCCCGAACCGGCAACGCCTACTCCGACCAGGTATTTCCGAAACTCCACCGGCAGCGAGACCATGCCGGACACCAGATGCACGTGTGGCTGTGGCCTGTGCTCGCGTTCGCGAACCAGTGTGGCGATAAGCAAGGCGGACATCACGCCGGGAATTATGGTGAGCGCGAACGTCAGCCGCAGTCCTATCAGCGCTACGAGAATCAGCGAGAGCACCGGACCGATCACGACGCCAATGCTGTCCATCGCACGTTCGAAGCCGAAAGCCCGTCCGTATGTTTCCGGCGTGGTCGCCTCGGAGAGAAGTACGTTTCGAACCGGAGCCCGAGCGCCGCGGCCCAACCATGCCGCGACGCGGCCGATCAGGACGTGCCACCATTGTGTGACCAAGGCCAAACTGGCCATGCCGCACGCGGTGACCAAATATCCAACCACTGCCAGCGGCTTGCGGCGACGAAGGCGATCACTGTAGAGCCCCGAGGCGAGTTTGGCGAAACTTGCCGCTCCGTCCGCTAGACCTTCGATCAAACCCAACAGTGCGGAATTCGCTCCGATGGAGGCAAGCAGCACGGGCATGGCTGCGGTCGCCATTTCGTGGGCGACATCAGAGAACAGACTAGCGAGGCCAATACCGAGAATACTTCGGTTAAGCCAGACAGTCCGCCGTGTGGGGAAGCCCTCGGTTTCAGCACGCATAGTCAAAAGCAATCTACTGCGCGGTCACTATTGTTCAAAAAGCGCATGAAACAAATATCCTACAGGGAATAATGTGAGACCAAGGACAGCACTCGCCAAATCGAGGTAATGACCAACGCTACGCTCGTCGCCCCAATGCATCCAAGGAAATAGGTGAAGTGCTTCGCAAAAATGAGTAAGGACGACGATTAGCAGACATCCCGCGCCGAGTAGCTGTAGGAAGGAGCCTAAAGTCTTTCCTCTACTGAACAAGAGTACCGAACCAAAAAACAATACGCATCCGGGCACCAACGCGACCAGCGTCTTGAATAGTGTGGTGTTCATGTCGCGTGCGAGACTCGATCTTTCACAAGAACGAACGGTAAAATACGCGCCTGGACTACTAATCATGAAGACGAGTAGACGCGCCACTGCGAAGGCGAATAGCTAAAGCTCCTCAGGCGCCGGTTTTCCGAAGCGTCCATAGCGCAGCGCGAGGGTTGGAAGTACCAGCAAATTGAGGGCGGTCGAAGTGAACAGCCCGCCGAGGATAATGATCGCCATCGGGCCTTCGATTTCACGACCAGCTGTGCCACTGCCGATTGCCAGCGGCAGCAGGCCGAGCGCGGTCACCGCTGCCGTCATCAGGATCGGCAGAAGCCGTTCCGACGCGCCGCGCATCGCAGCATCGTGACCCCAGGTTGCATCCTCAACAGAAACCAAGTGTTCGAAGTGCGAGATCATCATGATCGAGTTGCGCATCGTGATGCCGAACAGCGTCACGAATCCGACCATCGAGCCGAGCGAGAGTTCCCCACCCGCGAGCAGAGCGGCCAGCACGCCGCCGACGAGTGCGAACGGGACGTTCACGAGGACTAGAAGCAGATTTCTGACATTGCCGAACGCGATATAAAGCAGGCACACGATTATCACGGCTGCGATCAAGAAGTTGAGGAGGATCTCACGCTGCGACTGAGCACGAGCTTCCGCCGCTCCGCTGAACTCCAGATACACACCGGGAGTTGCAGAGATTTGCGAGCGGACTTTGCGCTCCGCCTCGGCAACAAACGAAGTGATGTCCCGATTCTGAACGTTGCAGGTGACCACCTGTCCGCGGCGGGCACCGTCGTGAAAGATAGTGCCACGTCCCGGTGCAATGCCAACGGAGGCGAGCTCTCCCAGCGGCATCATTTCTCCAACGGCGTTCCTGAGGAGCAAGTTCTTTATCTCTTCCGGACGACGCCGATCGGCGGACTGCAGGATAACTGAAACATCGAACAGCCTGCTGCCGTCGTAAATCTGGGCCACAGCCGATCCCTGGTAGGCAGTCTGAACAGCGTCGAGCACGTCGACGGGACGGAAGCCGAATTGAACCAGCTTCGAGGGGATGAGCTGCACGTTCATCTGTGGAAGCCCGCCGGGCGACTGCACGCGGACATCGGCCGCACCTCCGATTCGTGACAGAACCCCGGTGATCTTTTGCGCTTCGCGGTCGAGGACGTCGAGATCGTTGCCGAAGATTTTGATCACCACGTCGGCCTGCTCACCCGAAAGCGTCTCGTTGATTCGCTCCGTCAGGAACGAATTCATCGAGAACTCGTAGCCCGGGAACTGTGCGAGTGTTCTTCTGAGATCGCCCTGCAGCTGTTCCACGTCACTAGCGTCCTGAGGTTTGAGCGAGACATCGAACTCGCTTTCGTGTGGTCCGAGAGTATCATCACCCAGCTCGGCGCGACCGATTCTCTCCGAAACGCTCCCTACGTGCGGATTTTGGAGCAAGGCGCGCGTTACCTCGGCCCCGACCCTGAGCGACTCGTCGAGGGACGTGCCCGGTAGGGTTGCCATGTGAACTACGAAGGTTTTTTCCCACAGTTGGGGTAGAAAACTGCCGCCGAAAAAGGGCAGCGCGCCGATAGCCAGGAGGCAGAGCGCAGCCGCGCCGCCAATTACCAGATCAGGATTTGCGGAAGCGCTTTCGAGCAGCTTTTGGTGTCCCTCTTTAAGACGGCGAACGAAAGCGGTCTCCGCTCGAGCGTCGGCTCTTGGCAGCGTCATCAGGCACAGTGCGGGCGTAAGGGTCAGCGCGACGGCGAGCGAGGCCATGATCGCGAAAATGTACGCCATCCCCAGCGGCTCGAAGATCCGGCCCTGTACGCCTGACATCATTAGTATCGGCAGAAATACCAGCGCCACCACGAAGGTCGCGTACACCACCGCACTGCGCACTTCCAGCGAAGCATCGAGCACCACGTCGAAGGCCCGCCGGGGGCTTCCAATTGCACGGTTTTCGCTGAGGCGGCGAAAGACGTTCTCCACGTCTATGATTGCGTCGTCGACCACCTCGCCGATCGCGATCGTGAGTCCGCCCAGGGTCATCGTGTTGAGCGTGGCACCCATGCGCTCCAGGATAACGATCGCGATCAGCAACGAGAGCGGAATGGCGGTGAGCGAGATGAAAGCGGTCCGGAGATTGTAAAGGAAGAGCACCAGGACGATAGCGACCAGAACGCCGCCGAGAAGAAGCGATGAGCGCACGTTGCTGATCGCGGCCTGGACGAAGTTTGCGGCGCGAAACAGGTTAGGGTGCAGGGTGATTCCTTCGGCCGTGAGAACGGGCTTGAGATCTTTGAGCGCATGATCGACGCTGGTCGTAACTTGAACTGCGTTAGCTCCGAACTGCGTCGAGAGCTGAATGATCACGCCGGGCTTGCCCTGAATCAGAGCGGCCCCGATGGCTGGCGCCGGCGCCCAGAGGACGTGTGCCACGTCTCTCAGACGAACACTCGCACCGTCCTGGTAGCCCAGAACGGCCTCCCCCAAGCGGTCCGGCGTCACCGACTGACCCTCGGTACGGATGACGACGCGCTGATTCGTGGTCTCGACAAAACCCGCACCGCGCACTCCGGTGGACGCGCGCGCCGCCGAGAGTACATCGTCGATACTCACGCTATGAGCGAGCAGCCGGGCCGGATCGATCTGGATCTGGAGTTCACGTTCTCCGCCGCCGTAAATCGAAACCTTCGCGACGCCGGGCACCGCGAGAAGCCGCGGACGAAGCGTCCAGTCTGCAAAGGTCCGAAGATCCATCGATGAGCGCGCTTCGGCAGTCAGGCCGATCGACATGATCGTGCTGGTCGCCGAGGTCAGCGGCGCCATGATCGGCGCCGCCACACCTTGCGGCATCTGGCTCGCGATCTCCAGCAACCGCTCTCCAACCATCTGGCGCGCCTGATAGATCTCTGTGCCATCGGCGAAAGTAACCGTCACCACCGAGAGACCCTGGATCGAGCTTGAGCGAATCGATTCGAGTCCCGCCGTTCCGATGAGGGCATTCTCGATTCGCTGCGTGACGAGTGTTTCCACCTGCTCGGACGAAAGTCCGGGCGTCTCGGTCTGAATCGTTACCTGTGGCGGTGCGAACTCGGGAAAGACTCCCAGCCGTGCATGTTCAGTTGCGTACACCCCATAGACCACAGCGAGGCAGGCGAGCGCGATCACGATGCCGCGGAAACGGAGTGAGAATTCGACGATCGCGTGAAGCATCGCTAATGCTCCTAGACGCTAGAATATGACTGATAGAGCGTACTGTATGGATCGATCCAGGAACTCTTCAAAACGGCCTCGATCATCCAAGATCCGTTTCGGAATCACCGCATATTCTTTCTTGATGTGTCCCTTCGGAAAATATTTCAGGTGCAAGACATCTTTCTCTTGAAAGAGTTTACCGAGAGTTTCGCGCGGGAGCCTGAGTGCGACCCCGAACTTCCCGCACGAGATAAAGATATGGCCATCTACATAACCCGCGACCGCGCCAAAACAATTTCGAAATTCCAACTTGTGAACAGCATGAAGACCTGGTCGAGCATCGTTTAATAGCGTGGCTATTTTATTTAAATAGTCAGTGTTCATATATCGTCTTGCTTCGGGCGTCCCCTAATCCTTTACTTGGATTTGCGATTTGAGTTCTTCTGAGAGGAGCGCCTGCGCGCCGATTACGACGACGTCATCTCCGGCGGCAAAACCCGACGTCACAAACCACCCGCGCGCTGCGGGCATGGCCGCATCAAGCCGCCGCCGTTCGAACTGCGTCGGCGCGATCTGCACGTAGGCCCACGCGCGGTCTCCAGTCCTGACGACCGACGTTTCGGGCACCACGACTCCCGGCTTCCCCGTTTCGGGCGACTCCATTTGGCCAGTGACGGCGGTTCCGGGGCGAAGAGGAAATCCTTGCGCCTCGACCTTGAGCAGAAAGCTCTGGCCCTGAAGATGAGAATCAGCTGTCGGAGCAGACCAGATCGTCCGCGTTACCAGCGGCTGCGTTTCGTAACCCAACACTGCGATCCGCGCTTCCTTTGGTTCTTGCAAAAGCGATTGAGCGGCCGGAAGCGACAAGCGGATTATCCCGGCGACGCGCTTCGTTAACGCATCTATCAGGCTCGCCCGCTCGGCCGGTGCCATCGCGGAAATCTTCGTTCCCCACTCATCGGCCAGCCGCTGGTTCAGCAAGTTCAATTGGGCCTGATCAGCCTGAAACTTCGCCCGCGCAATCTCAAAGTCCTTGAGAGAAACATTTTGCTGCTCGGAGTGAAGCAGGCGCGCTCGTTCGTATTCCGCGCGCGAGGCGGCAACCGCCGCACGAGTGGATGCCAGCTCGGCGTCCAGCGCCGCCAAAGGCGCAGGATCGAGCACGATGCCGTAAGCGGTGGCCTCCTGCGATTGGCTCACGCCGCTGACCCTTTCCGTCTCCAGCCCGATTCGCGCCTGCTCATCGCGATTTAGTTCGACGATCACCTCACCGCCGCTGCTGTGCGAAATTTTCGGCGGCGCGGAGGTAACCTTCTCAGCTTCGTCACCCTCGTCACTACCGGTACCGCCAAAAATCCAGACCAGAATGACTAGTACTCCGAGCACGGCGACAGCCGCCGCTATCCATTTTTGTCGGCTGGTCATGACTGATTCGCCGCCTGTCTGGCGTCGCGCAGCGCCGCTGGAAACGTGAACGAACCTATGTCGCCATCGTCGAGGGGGCGTTGAATCGAATCCTCGAGAGTCCCAAGAGCGGTCTGCGCGTTCGTCAGCGAGTCGATAAGCCCCTGTTGTGCCGACAGGTCCTGCAGCTGAGTTTGCGCTAGTACGACGGTGTCGCTTTCGCCAACCGCGACCGCCCGTGTTGCCTGGCCTAGTCGTTTCGCCTGAAGCTCTGCGGCGGTGCGCGCCGCTTCCAACGCGCCAAGTGCCCCGCGATAACGGGTGAGGGCCGTCTGCGACTGCTCCATGATTCCAGCCTGCGTTGCGAGAAACTGCGCAGCGACCTCCGTTCGCCGCGCCTCAGCTTCGGCAATAGGACCCTGGTTCCGATTAAAGACCGGAAGCACAGCCGAAGGACCCAACTCGAAGATGTTTTCACCGCCCTCCCAGGAATAACCGCCGGTAAGGTTTATATCCGGATATTGCTTCGCGATTTCGAGTTTCAGCGCTTCGTCGGCTGCGGCGTACTGCGCGAGCTGGCGGCGCAGGTCAATCCGGTTGAGTAGGGCGAGCTGCTGAATCTCTGTAGGCGAGAGCACCTGCTGACCAGGCGGAGAATCGAACCCGGGCCATGAAAACGCGACGCCGTCGAGCGCTGAAACAGGAACTCCCAATGCCGCCGACAGTACGTTTCTATCAACGGACACGCGGGCCACTAACTCGATGAACTTGAGTTTCGTAGCCTGAAGGCTGCTCTGCGCCAAATAGAGTTCGGGCTGCGAAGCGCCTCCGGCGTTGACTCGCTGCTCAAACAGCGTCACGACTTGCGCGAGCGTTTCTTCCTCATGCGCCAGCAAATCGCGTTGGCGAAGGTCTAGAAGGTACTGAAGCAGTGCAGCGCGAATCCGACTCCGCACGGCCCATGCGGTTTCACCGGCTGCAAGCCGCGCTGCATCGGCCAATCGTTGGGCTTCAGCGGTCCTATAGCCGCGTTTTCCGGCGGTCTCGATTGGCAAATCGAGGTTGAATGATCCGATGCCCCATGGAGCAAAGTTTGGGCTGATGGCCTCGCGAAACTGTGGACCTATGTGGACGGTTGGGTTGGGCACCGCCCGCGCCGTGATGACGGTTGCGTCGCCTTCGCGAACTCGCGCATCGGCGACCGCGATATCGGGGCTGTAGTAAAAGCCCACTAGCGTAAGCGCTGCGAGATTCCATTGTGGTGGTGGACAGGAGGAAAGCTTCGTATCGGGATTGGCCTTCAGGTATTGGCACAATCCCGGATTCGACATTGACCGGCTATCGAACTGCTGAGCGGTCTTCACCGCGTCCAACGGTTCGCGATGATAAGTCGCACAGCCGTAGAGACAGCTGACCAGCAGTCCGGCAATGCAGAGTCCCGTTAACAATAAGCTGGCTGGCCTGTCGGCGCCGATACTCGACAGAGATCTATTGAACTCCAGCTTGTGCACGGGTTTAGGCACTGAGCTCGAGCAGCGTTCGTACAATATGTTCGCCAAACACCGATCCAAAACCAATCGCACCTAAAAGGACCGGTATCACCACGACTGCGATCCACGTCAGGGTGTGCGTCTGTGGCCGCTCAAGCGGAAGGGGTTCGAGCAGCCGGGAAATGCGCTCCTCAAGCGTCGACGGATCACCTATCAAGGCGGCGTTCGCCGGCAGGATTGCCTGACGACCGAGACGCGCTGAGGCCAGAATCGCGGTGGCGAGATCTGAGCCATCGACACCGGACATCCGCGCCTCCTCGTCACGTGCGAGTTCGAGAGCGAAACTCCAGAGGGCCAACCGCTTCTGCGCCTGCGGCCATGGCCATTGCAGGTCGGTCGCTAACTGCGCCAGCCAGATTCGGAGCGGGTCGCGATGACGCGCGTGGGCACGCTCGTGTGCAAGCGCCGCCTCGATCGTCCGATCGTCGAGCGCCTTCGCGAGATACGGCGAAAACAAAATCCACGGCCGTAATAGTCCCACGGTCGCCGTAACGACATCGCCTTCCTCGCGAACCAGTGACCACACCGCGCGGATAGCGGCTCGGCCGAAAAGCAGCAGCGCAAACGGGACACTAGCCAATATCAGGAGTATCGACGCTTTTTCGGGGGTGGGGTCAGGTTCTGCCAATGCCCATCCGGAGAGACACGCCGCGACGATCAAAGCCGGAACCAATGGCAGCCAAATCTGTTGCCACCTAAAACGCTCAAGATGCCGGACGCTGCCGCCGCCATCGTGTACCGGCCACCAGCCGCAGGCCAGGATCGTTGTTCCACAAAGCAGGGCGATCAGGATGCTCAGAAGGCACTCACGTTCCATGTCGTGACCTCCGACGGGCCGCGACGGCCCTTTCGAGTTCGTCCAGTAGTTTCGGATCGATCGATTCAACCGCCTCGACCAGTGTCGCCACTGCCGCATGAGGACGCGAGCCAAAGAGGCGGCTCAGTGCCGTTCGCGCGCGCGCCTGGTCGACCACGGCGCGGGCGATTCTGGCGCGATAGCTGAACGCCTTGCCCCTGCGCGCGCGGCTCACGAGACCCTTGTCATGCAGGCGATCCAGAACTTTGGCCGTAGTGGTATATACGAGCCCAGCTGGCTCGCCGATGTGGCCGTGGATGTCCCGTGCGGACGCTGTACCAATCTCCCAGAGCTTCGCGAGAACCGCGTACTCCAGATCGCCGCCCGGAAGACGAAGCCTCTTCATCTCAACCAGTGTACGACGCACGTCGTAGATGGTCAATCGGTGCCTCTCTCGGACAAGGTTCGCATAGCGAAATGGCGAAATGCCAAAATGCCCTCGCCGTCGGTTTTAACGCAAAAATTCTCAGCTCCGCTGCATCAGGATGAGCGACGCTCCGCTGTGAGCCGCCCCGCGAGCGCTCCGTAAACTGCGCGTCGCGGCCCCACGCCGCATCCCAACTCCGCCTGCGATCTCCGCTTCGCCGCCGCTCTCATGGGTGGCGTTCGCTGCGCTAGCAAGCCGCGCCAGCCCATTCGGGCCGCTCCGCTTGTATCTTCTTCAGGTGGTTGTTTCGGTGAAGTACAGATGTCCGGAGGGAGTCGCCGCACGCTTCGTCGAGGCCAAAGTCCTCGAGCCAGAGATTGGCGCCCTCGGCCGGTGGTCGAAAGCTCGAACGGTATCCCGAGACGCTCTAGCGTCCTCGCATGCACAAGCACGAGCGTGAGCAACGGTTCCGAGGTCTCCGGCGAGACCAAGGAGGAGGTGAAGGGCAGATGACATTTGTAGGAATCGACATCGGGGCGGAGCGCCACGTCGTCGCGGTGGTCGACGAGAGCGGGGCAATACTTCATAGGCCCGTGTCCTTCGGAGAGGAAGCCGCCGGGTACCGGCGGCTTCGCGAGTTGCTCGGCAATCCCGCTGACTACCTTGCGGCAATGGAAGCGACCGGCCACTATTGGCGGAACCTTTTCGCTTGGCTCACAGCGGAGGGTTTCTCGATTGCGCTGATCAATCCGCTTCGGACACGGCGCTTTGCCGAGGAAGAACTGGAGCGGACCAAGACGGACAAGGTGGATGCGGTCGGAATCGCACGGTTCGCTGCGCAGAAGCATCCGATGCCCACCGAACTTCCCCAGCCCGCCATCGATGAGTTGCGCCAGTTAGTGCGCTTGCGCGAGACGACTGTCCAGCACTTGGGTGACCGCGTACGCAATTTGCACCAGGCCATCGATCTAACGTTCCCGGAGTTCACGCGCCACGTCCGCGGTCTCGACAGCGAGCTCGCCACGTCTATCTTGTCTCGTTATCCTACAGCCGAAAAATTGCGAGAAGTGTCAATCCGCAGGCTGGCTGGACTCTGTTGCGACGGGCGTCGCCGAGTTGGGAGCACGCTTGCCCACCACCTCATCGAAGCGGCTAAAATCTCTGTCGGCAGTCACGACAGTGAGGCGTATGAACTTCAGGTGCGCTACGCGTGCAAAGACATCATCGGTCTCCGTGCTAGAGAACGCGAACTCAAGGTCGAGATAGAGCGCCGGCTGAGCGTCCACGAGGTTGGAAAGCTGCTCACCACAATCGAAGGAGTTGGCACCCTGACCGCAGCGTGCATCATCGCTGAAACCGGCGACCCAGCGCGGTTCCGTAGTGCGGCCGCTCTCGCCAGTTATGTCGGAGTGGTACCGCGCCTCCATCAGTCTGGGAAACGGAAGCACTCTGGCAAAGCCGCGGTCCCGCTCGGCAACGCCCGACTGCGACGCGCGCTATGGATGCCGGTCCTGGTCGCGGTTCGTCTCAACCCTTGGCTGCGCGCTTACTATCGACGGCTCCGTGCGGCTGGCAAGCGGCCGAAGGTTCGCGATGATCGCCGCCATGCATAAGTTGCTGGCCGCGGTCTACAGTGTTGCCAAGCACCCTCGGCCGTTTGTCTCGAGGCTTTCCGCGCCCATTGAGAGCGTCAGTGGTTGAATCTTATGGGTTTGGCCCATACGTGCGGGCGAACGCCGCTCAGACGCACAGTTGTGCCTCGCCACGCCTGCTCCAATGTTTCCAGCACACCTGAGCGCCTAAACCGCGCAGGCATTGGAGAGCCTGATGGTCATACCCAGTTGGCCACGGGCGCTGCGAAAACTTCAATTCCTCTCGACTGGGTAACCCACTTTGTTCCAGCCCTCCATTCCACCCCGGAGCACGGACACGTTGTCAAAACCCGCTTCTGAAAGGATTGCCGCCGCGCTCGCCGAGCGCTTCTCAGTTCGTCAAATGGTTACTGTCGGCTTCCGCTTGATCTGGGTCAGCTCTCGGATTTTTGCGGATAGTTCCGCGATTGGGACGTTACTCGCGCCTGCGATGTGGCCGAGCGGTCCTTGGAACTCTTCGGCGCTGCGCACGTCTATCAGGGCCACTTCTTCGCCACTATCCAGCTGACGCCTAACGGTCGCTGGATCGGTAAAGCGTTGCCCCTTCACCCTGCGAACCAGCCGCGGCAGGAAAGCGACGGCCGCAAGCAGCGCCAAGGCAAGCACAGCCTTGCGGATTGCCCCCGCCTGTCCGAAGGCCGCCTCGCGCCCTGCGTAGCCCAGATAGGTATAGGCCAATGCGCCGGGCCCCATGCCCACTAGGGAGGCGAGGACGTACTCGCGGAGGCCGATGCGCGTCAGTCCGAAGGCATAATTCATGAGATTGAACGGGAAGAGCGGCACCAGCCGGACGAACCCGACGAAACGCCAGCCTTCCTCCTCAACTCCGCGCATCAGACGACCGAGGCGTTGGCCGCTGCGCGCCGCAACCCAGTCGGAGGCGACGTATCGCGCGATCACGAAGGCGAGCGTCGCGCCTAGGGTCGCGCCGGTAAGGTTCCACAAGGTACCCCAGATGGGGCCGAAGAGGGCACCGCCCGCCACTGTAAGCACCGACCCCGGCACTAACAGCATCGTGGCCACGGCATACAGAAGAAGAAACAAGGTTGGAGCCCATCCTCCAAAGCGCTGCAGCTCCCGCTCGATAGTCGCGGTCTGGAGAAGTTCGCGATGAAGGCCAAGCCATATGATCGCCGCCGCAAGAGCCGCCAGCAGAACCGAACGAAAGATGAGATTGCGCCAGTTCATGCCGCACGCCTCCAAGTGATCGCGTAAGCGCCCGCCGGGCCGCGGAACGGCTGCAGCAGCATCCGGTCGAGCCACAACTCGCGCGCTTCGCGGAACTGCTCGATGCCAATGGTCATACCCTCATGACCGGCGGCGGGCTGATCGCGGTAGGTCCCCAGTAGCCGGTCCCACCACGGTAGGTTGAAGCCGAAGTTGCTGTTGGTTTCGCCAACCACAATCGAATGGTGCACGCGGTGCATGTCGGGCGTGACGACGAACCATCGAAGATAGCGATCGAGCCGCGCGGGGATGCGAGCATTTCCATGGTTGAACATCGAGGTTGCATTCAGCAGGACCTCGAAGATGAGCACGCCAAGCGCCGATGCCCCCAGCGCAGCCACTACGCCGAACTTGATGAGCATCGACAGAACAATCTCGATTGGATGGAAGCGCGCGCCGGTGGTGACATCGAAGTCGAGGTCGGCATGATGCATCCGATGCACCCGCCAGAGTGCGGGTACCGCGTGAAACATCACATGCTGGAGGTAGATGGCGACATCGAGCAGCAGCACCGACGCAACGACCGCCATCCAAGCCGGAACCGGCAGGTTGTTGAGCATGCCCCAACCCCGCCTTTCCCCGGCCAGCGCTAGACTCACGGCCGTGGCAGGAAGCGAGATCCTGACGAACGCGGTATTCAGCGCGACGATGACCAGGTTGCTCGGCCAACGCCTGAACCTCGAATATGACCGTGGCCGGCGTGGCGCCGCCGCTTCCCACAGCGCCATTGCGGTGAAGACCGCGGTAAACGCGCCCAGCCGTACTGCAGCCTCATTGGAGAGCATGGTTGACCTGTTTCAAACATTCAATTAATATCTTGAATGAGGTTAAGAGGTTTCGTTCGCAATGTCAAGCCAGAATCCCAAACGTGCAATGCTCGAACAGTTCGCCGCCGTCGCCCGTACCCTCGGTTCGGCTCATCGCCTGGAGCTCCTGGAGCTGCTCGCACAGACCGAGCGCAGCGTAGAGGAGTTGGCCGCGCTGAGCGGTCTCACGGTAGCCAACGCCTCGCAGCATCTGCAGCAACTGCGCCGCTCGGGACTCGTCGAGGCGCGCAGAGACGGCAAGCGTGTACTCTACACGCTCGCGGACACGGAGGTGCTGGCGCTGCTTAGCGCATTGCGCCGGATCACTGAACGCAATGTTGGCGCGGTCGAAAAGGTCCTCAACAGTTATTTTCGGGAGCGGGACAGTCTCGAGCCGGTGTCGCGCAAGGAACTGTTGCGGCGGATGCGGGATGGGCTTGTCACAGTGATAGATACGCGGCCACCGGAGGAATTCGCCGCCGGCCACCTGCCCGGCGCCATCAATCTGCCCCTGAGCGCGCTGAAGCGTCGGCTGCGCGAACTGCCGCGCGAGCAGGAAATCGTCGCATACTGCCGCGGGCAGTATTGCGTACTCTCGTATGAGGCGGTCGCCGAGCTTCGCAAGCGCGGCTTTCAGGCGGCCCGGCTTGAGGACGGCTACCCCGAGTGGAAGGCAGCCGGTCTGCCTGTGGAACAGTCCGCGAACCCTTTAACCAGATCGTAGAAAACGCTATGCAGCCACCGGCCGGAATGATGTCGCTGTGCGGAATTATCTTTGGTCCAATCACGATGACGAGTTAGATGATCACTAGGGAGCTAACACTCATGGCGGCGATCATGGTCCTTGCTTACGGAGCGATGGTCTATATTGTCTTCCTCGCTACTTTGCTCTACTCGGTTGCTTTTGTCGGCGACCTCGGCGTGGCTAGGTCAATTGACCACGGAACCGCTGCTCCTTTCGGCCAGGCACTGCTTGCCGATTTGATTCTGCTTTCGCTGTTTGCGGTTCAGCACAGCATAATGGCGCGGCAGGCATTTAAACGTTGGTGGACAAGGCTGATACCGCCCGCAGCCGAGCGCAGCACCTACGTCCTCGTCAGCTCGCTATTGTTGGCATTGCTGTTTTGGCAATGGCGCCCGCTCCCCGAAGCGGTGTGGCGGGTTGGAGGCTGGGGCGCAATCGTCCTTCAGGGTTTGTTTTGGTGTGGATGGTTGCTCGTGCTGATCTCAAGCTTCGCGATCGACCACTTCGACCTGTTCGGGTTGCGGCAGGCGTATCTCAATTTCCGTGGCATACCATGCCCGCCGCCTGAATTCCGGGTGAGCGGCCTCTACAGGCATTTGCGCCATCCTCTTCTCGCAGGGTTCATTGTGGCGTTTTGGGCGACTCCTGAAATGACTTTGGGACACCTCATCTTTGCGCTGGCGACAACCGGCTACATGGCGATCGGCATCCTGTTCGAGGAGCGTGATCTGATTGCGCTCTACGGCGAGCCGTATGCGGAGTACCGCCGCCAAGTATGGGCAGTCCTTCCGCTTGGCAGCGTCGAGGAGTCGTTCTCCGAGCGCCTCCTGAAAGGATCGGCTTCAACCGTTGGAACGTAGACGTGCGTTAAATCGCGGCGAGATCCGGGGTTCGAACTTCATCCGGTGCCGGCCGTTGCCTCCTTATGCCGCCTTGGCGGGTACGGGCTGATGGTAGTCGCGTATCTCCTTGATCTTGCGGTCCACAATCTCCATTACTTCCGCACCGATCGCCTCGACTATCCCACGTTGTGGACGGGTTCCGCGGAAGAACGACTCGGCCACCCCGTGGCCGTTGTTGCCCGTGCACACGCGCAGATCGCAGCGCCCGTCGGGAAACATCGCGAACTCGGTCTCGTACGAACGCCGCACCTCTGCGCGGCCCGCGCAGCGCTTTCCGGTAGTGCCAACGAGGACCGGCTCTTCATGAAAGCATGCCATCACCCCTTCCAGGTCGTGTCGGTTGAACGCGTCAAAGTAACGTTGAATCAGTTGTTCCTCGGGCGTCATTTTTTCCTTGCCTCCTTGTCGAATTAAACCGAAATCATGCGCCAGCACCCTTGCACTACTTCCTCAAGCTGGGTGTCCAGCTTTTTCCGCCGTCCCGTACGAAGCCAGGTCAGCGCGACCGCACACAGCGCGCCAGCCAGCATGTCCGCAAGCAGATCCGCGCTTCCCGCCCGGACGTATCCGTTGACCTGGCCGGCCTTGATGAACGTGGTAAAGACGCGCCGGGCGCTCACGATCTCCGAGGGAAGGCTCCGCACGAACCGCGTTTCGTTCTCGCAGAAATATACAAACGCTTCGCTATGCTTCGTCACGGCCGAGAATTCGTGACGCACGATATCGCGGAGCTTGTCCAGAGTACCGGCTGGACCGCTCACGATGCTCTGGAGCTTCTCGCAATACCAGCCGTACCAGCTCAGAAAGATCCCGCGGGCAAGATCATCCTTGCCCGCAAAGTGACGATAGATGGCTGCTTCTCGTACTCCTGCCGCGTCTGCAATATCGTGCATGCTGGTCGCGTCGATTCCTCGTCGGGAAAACAATCTCGTCGCCTCCCGCACGATCGCGGGTCGTCTGGTGTCGGGCTTTTCGTCGAGGATTCGCATGGTTAGTGAACGACCACTAACAAGCGAGCCACCGCCCTGTCAACAGCGCTCGTTCAATGCTCGAGCTGATACAAAGCTCTCGCTCTTCTGCACGACCAGAGCGATCCATGGTTGACGCTGTCGGCAATGCCGTCATCGATGACCCGCTGCGAATACGATGTCTCTGGACCCGTGCGTCTCACAAACCATGCGGACGTTGCCGAAGCCCGCCTTCGACAGGAGATGCTGCGCCTCGTCGATGGAATAAAAGTGGTAGACGGACTCTGGAAAGGCAGCAACCGCGTGCTCGTCTTCCTTCGCTCCGAACGCGAGAACAAACCGACCGCCCACTCGGGCTATGCGATAAATTTCCCGGAGATGACCGAGAGGATCGTCCCAGAAATAGAAAGTGTGCACCGCATAGGCACGGTCGAAAGATTCATCTGGATAGGGAATCCGATCGCTGCTTGCACACTTTACTTCGATCAAACCCTTCGCAATCGAGTTGCGATTGTGGCGCCGAGCCATTTGCACCATTTCCGCCGAGATGTCGATGCCGGCTACCAATCCTTTAGGCGCAAGCTCTGCCACTCGCGCAAGCGTCCGGCCGTGGCCGAACCCAATCTCAAGAACGCGGGACCCCGCTTCCAAATCCAGCAGTTCGAGCACCCGTCGATTTATCGTTACCGTCTCCATTGCCATGATGCGGGCGACCAGACGCCCGAGAATCCCGGTCGGATGGCCTGCTTGCCGCGCGATGAATTCAGGACGGCGCAAGCGGTGTTCCCTCCTTTTGGATAATGACCCTGACTCTCCGTTCCGGCGGGTCACTGCTACTCCGTGAGGACGACGCAACATCTCGCAAGGCGTTGCGCAGACCTATCCAATACGTAATGCATGCGCTGATGATGGTCACCGCGAAGCCGATCGTGAGGTCGTTGATTCCCGCGATACAGCTCTTCGGGATCACGAAGCCGTACCCGATGATCACCGTGGGCACGACGAATCCAACGAGTGGATAGAGGTAGCTAAGCTTCATGGGTTCCTCGATTATTGCTCTCGCAGAAAGACTTGCATGCCCACATCATCACCGCTGGCAGCGCCATTCTCCGGTACCGACTCGAGTCCAGGTCGTCGTTCGACCAAGCAGCTGGATGCCGAAGTACCCTCGTAGAAACAGCCTGTCATCACCGTCCATTCGAGCGTTGCACGAATAGGTGCGGCCGCTTGTGGGATCATAGATCGTGCCGCCGGTCCAAACGCTGCCCCCGTCGTCCGCCTGTTTCAGCCCGCGCAGAACCTCGAGGCCAACAATCGTTCTGTTGCGAGCGTTCAAATCAGGATTCTTGTCATCGCGAAGTTCGCAACCATCCTCGCTGAGCGGAGAGTGTAGCCAAACAACTTCTCCGCATAGGGCGTTCGAGCACGGAACGATCTGCACTTCCGCGGCTCTCCCTTCTGCATACCAGAGCCCGACGGGGCTCGCGGCGAACGCGGCGGGTACGAAAAGAACGAGCGACATTCCGCAGAAAACTACGAGCAATGTGGGGAACCGGAATCGACGACAGCGGGGGCTGCTAAAATGATCATCCATGATGTCACTCCTTCACGAACGCTTCTGTAAGCAAGTGGATCACAGTTTCGCGCGCGGTTGTGTCATCGACGATTTGCGGATGCGGATCCCACCGGCGATGTACCGCCCAGAAGACAGCCGTTTCTACTAGCAGCCGCGCCGCGACCGGAACGTCCGTCACTTTGGTCATCGCGCCGCGCCGGATCTCCCGTTCCAGATACTGGGTCAGCGCAGCTACCAAGCCACCCCTGGCACCCGCGAACCACAGAGCAGCAAGCTCGGGTTGATCTCTCGCCGATCGGTCCAAGAGCTTGATGCCCTGGCGATTGCGTTCGACCGTGTCGTACAGCTCGCGGACTATTCCTTCGAATTCACTGCGCAAGGGAGCCCGCCGCTTCCGGGCCAGAGTCTTGGCAAGGGCCGGCAGCTTTTGATTCTCCCCGAGGCGTTCCCGAACGTACGCAAGCGTTGCCCCTACCTTCGGCGTCGGAATTGGCAGGTGAGCAACACGCTCGAACGAATGCACGGTGTCTGCGCAACGCACAACTAGATCGAACAGTGCCTCCTTGCTTTCGACGTACACATACAGGGTGCCCTTCGCGACCCCGAGTGAGGATGCAATGTCCTCCATCTGGGTCCCCTTGTAGCCGCGCTCTATGAAGACCTCGGTCGCGCCCTTTACCAGTTCCGAAAGCCGAGCCGCTGGATCGTGTCTCGCCACGTGAAGAGCCTGACATGACCGACTGGGTCAGTCAAGAGTAAAAGCGATCGAACTGCTCACCTACGCCGCGACCCTTTTCTGGGAGGGAAAGGCTATCTCTGCTCCCAGCTTCTTGACGAATCCTGTAGAGGCGTCGTGGATTGTTCTCGCTATTCTCGCAGCGCGACAAAGCGCGCCTGCGCGATCTTGCCGGCGCGCGCCAGCTCACCGAGGAAACGGAACCCATCGGTGAGAGCTTGAAGCAGGTCAGTGCGGAACCCGAGCGTCCGCAAGACATCATAGGTAAGTTGCATCTCGATCATGTTGAGATACAAATCGAAATGCGAAGCAAACCGCCCGGTATCTTCCGCGACGCTCACGTCGCCGCCGCTCGCCGACAGCAGCTTGACGTAGCCCGCAATATTCTCGACGTTGGCGAACGTCATCATCCCTAGAAAGCGCTGCGCCTCGGAATCAGTCAGTCCCGCCGGCCCTTCAACCCAGTCGGTGAAAGCGATGGCGCCTCCGGGACGAACGATGCGCGCCGCCTCTGAAATCAACTTCTGCTTGTCAGCCACATAGCACCAAGCGTCTTCACTCCAGACGAAATCAGCGCTGGCCGATGGCAGGCCGCTTTGACACGCATCGGCGTGGATGAATTGGATTCGATCGTCGAGACCCTCTTCGTGGGTCAGCCGCCGACCCCGCTCGACCACGGCCTCGGTCGCATCGACGCCGACCATCGACGCGACACCGCGAGACCGCACCAGAAAGCGCATTCCCGCGCCGCTGCAGCAGCAAAGGTCGACTCCGCCGAGCCCGGCCGTGATTCCGGCACGATCGGCCAAATCGATCGACGCCTTCATTCCTCCAATGTGAATCTGCTGTCCGAATATGAGTTGCATGAAGTCGCCTTGCACGCTGCCATAGAGCGAAGTGACTTCTGCCAATCCAACCCCGGTTATGGACTTCACGATTTCCTCCTGCCGGTCGGCCTTGAGACGGCACGGTCAGAACGGTTTCCGCGCTCGCACAAAAGCACTCATGAATTTACCGTCCACCATCTGTGCGATTTTCTCCGCGTCTTCATTTTTCGCAAGAAGTCCCTTCGCGTCAGCCGCCGTGTAGATCCGCGTCGGTTCCACGTCGACCTGTTCGAATCCAGCCCCAGCAAGCTTCAATTGGTATTCCGATTCCTCCAGCGCACCCGCGATGCATCCGGCCCACAACTCGACGCGCCGGCGAATGTCGCCGGGCATCTCACCGCGCACCACGACGTCCGAGACCGCGAATCGCCCACCCCGGTTTCAGCACGCGAAACGCTTCGCGCAGCACCCGATCTTTGTCGCCCGATAGATTGATCACACAGTTCGAGATGATTACATCCACCGAGTTGTCGGGCAGTGGAATATGCTCTATCTCGCCCTTGAGGAATTCGACATTCTGGACCCCCGATTTGCGCTGATTCTCGCGTGCAAGGGCGAGCATCTCGTCAGTCATGTCGAGCCCGTACGCCTTGCCCAAAGGTCCGACTCGGCGCGCAGAGAGCAGCACATCGATCCCGCCGCCTGATCCCAGGTCGAGCACGGTTTCGCCCGGCTTCAGCCCTGCGAGTGCGGTTGGATTGCCACATCCAAGCGATGCTGCAACCGCCTCGGCGGGGAGCGCCGTGGTCTCGCCATCGCCGTAGAGATTCGACGTGATCGGGTTTCCCGCGGGCGCCGCGGAACTGCAGCACGAGCCGCCCTGGCCCGTGACCCGCAACGCTGCTTGCGCGTACTCCTTCCTGACCTGTTCCCGTATCGACTCATTACTCATCGTCACCTCCAAGCCTGCCCGCTAATTGCGGGGAGGCAATTGATTAGACTGTGAAAGCCCGGAACTCCTTGCCTCGAGAAATTTCGACCTCAGGGCCGCGGCGAAAGCACGGGTTTGCGGGGCTGCCATAGAACCGTCTCACCAAGCCGTCGATGCCATCGGGTCAAGACGTTGACTATCACCGGTATTCCAACCGCGCCGGGCAATACCCAGCAGACCAGGTGCGGCAGATCCCTCCACACGGGCAGGTTCTTGCCGTTATCCACGTAGAAGGCGGTCAGCATCAGGATGTACGACAGCCCCATCCCGGTGATATGAAAATCGACCCATCTCCGCCACAACTGCCGCCGTGCCATGCGGCCCACGGACGCCGCCGTAAAGGAAAGCGCACCGAGAATGAACAGGTGGTAATCCTCCGACCATCGCATCACCGCGAGCACGGTCGCCGACGCGAAGAGCAAGCCGAGGCACCAGTAGTACGCTCTCCCGAACTGCGGATGCTTTCCTCGGCGTTTCTGGCTAAGCATTGCAACTATTCCCAGAACGGTGCAGACGATTCCGAACAGAATGTGAAGACCAAGCACGCTGACGAACAGCGGCGAGTTCGAAGGCAGATCGAATCCCAGAATTCTTTGCAGAGTCTCGGCCATCTCAGTGCCTCCGATTGGCGGAGGCGGCGGTACAATCGGCGTATGCGCCGAGCGTCTTGTGAAGGTCGGCGCAACAGTCTTCAGTCAAGAACCGGATCAGCTTTGCAGTTTTCCCCCAATCGATTGCGTAGTAGATGAATCGCCCGGAGCGTTCGGCGGTGAGCAAACCGCACCGAGTGAGTGCGTCGAGGTGATGAGACAGCGTCGATCCCGGCATCTTAACTCGGCGCTTGATCTGCTCCACGCAATTTCCTTGCGGTCCGGCGCGAACCAGCAAGCGGAAGATCTCGAGCCGGTCCTTCTGCCCCAGGGCGCTAAACTGTTCGACGTATCGGTTCACTACGACCTTTCTGGTATCATCGAAATAACTCGCGTGCAACAGAGCCGGGCGCAGATCTTTGGCGGGCATGTTTCCTTGGTGACGATTCGCCGACGTGATTCGCCTCTGGCCGCCTGAGCAACCCATACTCCGGCCCTTTTGGCTGATCGTGCACCAGGACTTGCGCCGATCGGAACGCGTCAAGGCCGTTTCAGCTATAGTCGACGCGTTCCGCCCCGCGAGGCGAGGTTCTTGCGCGGTGGCCGATACCGTCACAATGGAGGTTGAACGCCCGCATTCTAGAAAATCTTCGTAGATGCCACTGCGCGAACTACCGGGCCGTTGAATACAGCGGCACGCGGTAAGGTCTCGCCCCATTCGGCGCCCACCCGGATAGACGGCGATCAGGTCCCAGAGCGTTCCGCTTCGCTCGCAGCAATCCGGTTGCGGTTCGCCGCCGCGAGACTCGGCCATCGCTTTTGCCAACGTATGCTCTCTATCCCAGAACTGCCTGACCCGGCGGTCCGACAAGCGGCCGAGCGCACCAGTCGTCGGCGGAGTCCAATCGGTCGGCAGAATCGGCTCCCAAACCGCGAACACCGTGACTTTCGTCTCGGTATGCTGTTCGAGCAATTTCTCAACTGCGGAGGACCCCCGCAGACAGACTGGTCAGGTAGGCGAAAGTAGCAGGAGAATCCTGAGCCCATCGGCGGATCGGTTGAAGTCAGCCTTCAGCGAGCCGAGCGACTCGGTGGTCAACTCCGCAAGTGGGGCCTGGCCCGCAGGGACCTGATGGCCCGCGAAGTGGTAGCGTGCAATCACAGCCAGCACAAGCACGGCAGCGACTACGAATACTGCGGTCATCGTCCGTCGCATCACAGTCGCGCTACGGAATCACAGCGGCGAGCAGGCCAGCGCTGATTTGAGGAAACAGCAGGATACCGGCGACCACTATTGCAGAGATCGAGAACACAGCGATGCTGGCCATGCTGCGCCGCCGACAGCTTCGATTTGAGCGATAGAGTTGTACGAATCCGAGAACCAGAAGCACGATCGATTAACCCGACGAGCCACGGACGAAGCGGTTCCACCACCACGCCGAGACCGGCCGCTCCAGCAGCCGCGGCGATGCCGGATGGTAGGCAGCAGGCGATTGTAGACAGCGCGCTGACCGCAGCCGCCACCGGCGTGATCTTCTCTGTATGTTTCATAATTACTACTTCTCCCTGTCAGCAAGCGCGACTGCGGACCGAATCGCTTTGCGAATGATCTCCTGCGATGGAACTCCTTGCCGTGTTCCATCAACCACGTACATACGGCACGAAACGCCGTAACCACCCTGTCCGAGGAATGTTGCCTCTACGTCCTTGCCATCAACTCGGATAGTCGGCGATCCCGGAAAGGCGAGTGCTTGGGCGTGCGCGGAATCGCGAACTTCTATTTCAGAGATCTCTTCGGGCAGCCCAAGCTCTCGTAGAGCTTCTTTGAGTGGCCGGCGGGCGGCCTCGATATTTGGACAGTCGGCGATGTAAAGCAGTTCGACCTTCATATGCCGTCCGTTTGCAGACTGTCCAGAATGGGGCATTCATCGGTTTTTCGCCGTCGCGAACAGGCCGAGACAAGATCGCCGAGTGCACGTCTAATCTCTTGAAGAACCCCGATCTTGCGCTCGATGTCAGCGATTTTGCTCAGAGTTCGTTCCCGCACGCGGTCGCATGTGTCTATTGAACGGACTCGCAGGGCGAGCAGCTCTTTAATCTCCTCTAGCGAGAACCCCAGCACCTTCGCGTGGCGGATGAACTGCAGACGTCTGAGCGCGTCGTCCGAAAACACACGGTAGCCTCCGATCGATCGCGACGGACGCTGCAAGAGCCGCCGTCGCTCGTAGTATCGGACCGTCTCGCGATTCACCTGAGCCTGCTCGGCGAGTTGGCCGATTGTTAGACCTCGCATTGCAGTAGCCTACGGAAGCGGCACGCCGACGTTCGCCGCCCTCAGGGAGGCTTCATCCGGTCCCGATCCCGCGCAACACGCCGCCAACCGGCCGTCGACCGCGACTGCCGGAACCGTGCGAACACCGTACTTCTTAGCTTTGGCCACTACTGCGGGGTCGTGCATCTCCAAGACCTCGATCTCGCATGATGAACAGGCGATCCGCCGAACCATGGCAACTGTATCGTCACACGCTGCACACCCTGCGCTGAAGATCTCGATCTTTCGCTTGGCACTCATAATCAGACCTCCTACCGAAGGCAAGTGTACACCCGGTACCTAGGTACAGGGTCAAGCCGCCCACCGGCCGAAGCCGCAGGAACCAAGCTCCCCAAATCGGCCCGCTAGCCGCGCTACGCAGCCTCTAGGCGCACCTGAAGGTAGCCACGACCTCCACCGCGGCGCTCCGCTATGAGACGCCGACTCTGGCTCCGCGAGCTGCGCCACTCGCGCCCACCCCAAACCCCGCCTGACCCACCCCGCGTCTCCGCTTCGCTGCCGCTCTCAGCGGTGGCGTTCGCTGCGCTAGCACGACGCGCCAGGTTCGCTGCGCGAACACGATACCGATCCTCTTGATCAGCAAGACGGTATCTCTGGCACGTCCTGCCGCCCGCTCCGCTCGCGCATCTAGAAATCTGCGCACGGCCCTCCAGTTCGGTGTGTAAGCAACCGTGTCATGTCGGGGCTGGCGCCGCGATCAACTTTACCGAGCGCGTTCGCTCCTCAGAGCAGCGGCTGCCCACTTTGAGCATCGCGTTCAGCATGACGACCAACTTTCGCATGCAGGCGGTCAACGCCATCTTCGGAGATTTTCCGGCTGACCGTAGACGACTATGGAATGCGTGCAGCGATGGGTTTAGTCGGACCGCAGCGAGAGTGCTCATATAGAGCATCGCCCGCACATCGCCACGGCCGCCCCAGATTGCGCGCTTGCCCTTCAGCCTTCCGCTGTCTCGATTAAACGGCGCAACACCTACCAGCGCTGCGATCTTCTTGCGGTTCAGCGTCCCCAGCTCTGACAGATGCGCAATCAACGTCGCGCTCACGACTGGGCCGACTCCCGGAGCGCTGCGCAACAGCTCGGCCTTTTGACGAAACGCCGGCGTCGCTCGGACCAGCGCCGCGAGCTGCTTGTCCAGTACTGCTATCTGCTTCTTCAGGCATCGAATGATCGCGGACAGCCCGGCGCGTAGACTCTCGAGCGCCTGCAACCGTCGGTTCTGCTCCGCTGTCCTCATCCGCACGAGCTGGTTGCGTCGGGTGATCAATGCCCTCAGCTTCCGAGTTTCCGGATCGGGCAGGCGGCGCAACTCGGGCTTCATTACCTCAGCGAAGTGCGCGAGCACCGCGGCATCGATCGCATCCGTCTTGGCGAGCCGACCGCTAGCGCGCGCGAACTCACGAATGTTGCGAGGATTTACCAGAGCAACCGGCAATTCCTCCTCCGCTAACCGCTCCAGCAACCTCCTCTCGTACCCGCCGCTCGCCTCCAGCACCACGCATTCGGGCGTAAAGCGACTGATTGTCCTCACCAGCCGGGCAATCCCCCGCCGATCATTAGGGACGATCAGCTTCTCACCGCTGGGCCGGAATGCCACATCCAGCCGATCTTTCGAAACGTCGATTCCAACAAAAATTCCGCGCGTCATCTTCTCCTCCTCTGTCACAGCCCACCCTTGCACGATACGGACTCAAGGTCCGGGCAACCGTTCGGGCTTGTACATTCAAGAACGCGACTGCGACGACCCAGGCCAAGCTTACACACGGTCTCTTCAGGACCAGGTCCGCGCACGGTCTGTCGCAGACAATCCCTTGGCAGCCAACACCTCTCCACTCGCCTGGCTTCACCGTCAAGCCATTCGGTTGAGGCTCGCCGCGATCGGCGTCGTTAGCCAGGGGAAAGAGTCCTGGCCTGCCTCCGCAGATCGTCGCGGCTTCGCATCCCCAAATCTTAAGCCGCCCATTCCCCCAACCCCCCGCATCTTTCCCTCGGCCTCCAAATTTTGTGAGAGGCCGAGGGGAAAGATGCTCACTTTGAGCCTTTCTCCAGATACAAGGGCCGCGCGGAAAAAAGTTGCGCGGTGATGAAAGCAAAGCGCAGCACGCCCTGCCCGATGACGGGAAGCGGGCGCAGCAAAGGAGAACGGAGGTATTGGCAATGGCAATCAACAAGGTGATCGTAATCGGCAATCTAGGAGCTAACCCCACGGTTCGCACTCTGCCCAACTCGGGTCAGAACGTAGCGAATTTCTCGCTGGCGACGACCGAGCGTTTCACGGATCGAAACGGCGCGAAGCAGGAGCGCACGGAATGGCATCGTGTCGTGGCGTTCGGACGGCTTGCGGATACGTGCGAGCGGTTTCTGAGCAAAGGCCGGCAAGTCTATATCGAAGGGCGACTGACTACCCGCCAGTACGAAGCGAAGGACGGCAGCGGCAAGCGCTACCGGACCGAAATCGTGGCCCGTCAGATCCGCTTTCTCGGCAAGCGCGCGGATGCGCCCACGGCTGAAACTTCCGACGACATCCCCTTTTAGTTTCGCCGCGACACGGGAGAGCCGCGAAAGCGGCTCCCCCAAACCACCCGAACGACAATCGGAGATTACGGAAATGGACATCTATCAAATCAACAGCGTCATGCATGGCGATTGCGTCGCACTCATGAGATGCATGGAATCCGAAAGTATAGATTTCATTCTCACAGACCCGCCTTACATCACGCACTATCGCTCGCGCGATGGCCGCACCGTGACCAACGACGACAACGGCCGCTGGCTGCATCCGGCCTTCACGCAGATGTACCGCCTTCTGAAAAACGGCTCGTTTTGCGTGAGCTTCTATGGCTGGAGCAAGGCCGACCTGTTCATCTCCGCGTGGCGTGCCGCAGGGTTCCGCATCGTGGGACACATCGTATTCAGCAAAAAATACGCTTCGGCGGCTCGCTTTCTGCGCTACCAACACGAACAGGCTTATCTTCTGGCCAAAGGTGACGTGACCCCGCCGGGATCTCCGCTGTGTGATGTCATCGACTTCACTTACACTGGCAATCGCCTTCATCCCACGCAGAAGCCAACCGAAGCCTTGCGGCCCCTCGTTAGAGCGTTCTGCAAGCCCCGCGGGATCGTGCTTGACCCGTTCTGCGGCTCCGGCTCGACGCTCGTTGCAGCGAAGGACCTTGACCGCAATTTCATCGGGATCGAACTCGATAGCGCCCATCACCTAGGGAAGCTCTGCACAAGTCGGTCGAATCAGGTACAAAGGAATGAGTCGATCGGTGGGTGAGGAGGTGGGGTGATGGGTGCGCAGCGGAC
>Ga0207416_1000943_pt1 | contig 43308 bp, 37 predicted proteins | sample PaiPotPPM11metaG_FD_184107 | JGI IMG/M metagenome (GOLD analysis project Ga0207416, IMG submission 184107) | Iron sulfur acid spring bacterial and archeal communities from Banff, Canada, to study Microbial Dark Matter (Phase II) - Paint Pots PPM... ...
ATGTTCTGAACATGGTTGCATGCAATACCGTGTATCAAACGACGAATGTGAAACATGGCGAGTTTGCCGCGCCTGGAGGATGCTTCGACCATCCTCGTCCTTGGATTCCGCATGATGGAGGTAATCCTCAGGCGCCATCATGGGATCAGTACGATAACGCTCACTAACCAACCAACTAGGAGTTTTCATAAAGCGAATTCTTGCGGCCACGTTATCGGCGGTTCGGATTCGTCGTCGCCGGGCTCACCGCAATACCATCAACGAAGATCGTGGCTCCGCGCATCGCTGAATCAGGTCGCTTTGGAGTGCACCCCGTCGCTCGCATGGGCGGCCCGCTCTACGCCCTGCCCGATATCAGTCCCTATCGTCGCGAAAGTGTAGCTTTATCCGCCTGCCCGTAGATGGGAAGCGGCACCCGTTGTGGCCAAAGGCCCCGCATGAATCAAAGCACGATGCGCCGCTTCATAGGCGGCTTCGTTACGCTACTTGCCGTAGCCCTGAGTTGCACGACCGGCGGTCGCGCGGATTCGGGCCCTTCGGCGCCCGGGCTCGGCGTCGCACCCCCTGCGGCGTATATTCGCTATGGGCGGCCGATCATCGCGATCGAGCACGTGCGCGTGATCGACGGCACCGGCGCGGCACCGTTCGAGGACCGGACGGTCGTGATCGAGCGAGGCACGATCGCTCGCATAGGGGCGGCGTCGAGCGTCGTGGTTCCCGCCGGGGCAACCCGCATCGATGGACGCGGCGACACGCTTACGCCCGGATTCATCGGCACGCACGATCATCTCTACTACGTGAGCGGTGGACCGATGTTCATCATGCGGGAGATGCCCTTTAGCTTTCCGCGGCTCTATTTGGCCGCCGGCGTCACGACCATTCGCACGACCGGCAGCGTGGAACCAGAGACCGATATTCGCATCAAGGATGCCGTCGACCGGGGGCTGCTGGCCGGCCCGCACATCCAGATCACCACCCCGTACCTCACCGGTTACGAGCCGCAATTCATCCAGATGGCGACCCTGCGCAGTCCAAGCGATGCGCGCGCCACGGTGAATTTTTGGGCCGACCACGGCGCGACGTCGGTGAAGATGTACATGCACGAGCCGGTCGACATCGCTCGTGCCATCATCGCGGCCGCTCACGCGCGGGGAATGCGGGTCCTCGCGCACCTCTGCTCGATCGGCTTTTCGCAAGTTGCAGCGATGGGCGTCGATAGCATCGAGCATGGGCTCGAAGTCGATTCGGAATTCATGCCGGGCTTTCACGAAGGGGTCTGCCCGACCGATCACGCGGCGTTGATGCGATCGATCGCGAGTTTACGCATCGCGGGCCCCCGGGCGCAGGCGACGATCCGGACGATGATCGCCCACCACGTCGCGCTGAGCTCGACGCTGGGTGTTTTTGAGGGATCGGTGCCGCCGCCGATGCGCGTCGAGCGGCGCATGTTCGCGCTCGAGGATCCGGTGACCGTATCCGAGGTGATGCACGTCCGCGCCCGCATCCTCAAGAGCCCGCTGCTGCCGACGTTTCGAAAGCTCTTCGCGCAAGAGCTGGCATTCGACGTTGCCTTCTTTCGCGCGGGCGGGCTGCTTACGCAGGGGCCGGACCCGACCGGGTATGGCGCGACCGTCGCCGGGTTCGGTGACCAGCGCGATATGGAACTCCTGGTGAAGGGCGGCCTCACGCCGGTGCAAGCCATCCAGGTCGCCACCCTCAACGGCGCGCGTTCGCTCGGCATCGCCCAACATACCGGAAGCATTCACGTTGGAAAGGCCGCCGATCTCGTGCTCGTTCGTGGAAATCCCGCATCGAACATCGATGCGATCGAGAACGTCCAAATCGTCTTTAAAGACGGCGTCGGTTACGATTCCGCCGCATTACTCCGATCGATCAAAGGCGACGTCGGCCGGCAATAGTCGACGATAGATAAGAGAGGGTTGCGTAAGCATGGCTAGTTCTTCCCTGACCGCGGAAACGATCGAGAACCATCCGCTCGTCGACGACGTTAACGCGATCCATCGCGAGAATCTCTCGGTTACGGAGCGCATCTGTAAGCGCGTTGCCGATGCCACAGGCGCTCCCATAGCGCTGCTGTTGGCGGTGGTAGTGCAGGCAATATGGCTTACGGTAGGCCAAATTACGCGTGCGGACCCATACCCGTTCGCGTTCTTACTCACGTGCTCGAACATTCTTCAACTCATCTTGATCTTCGTAATCGCGGTCGCACAACGGCAGTCGTCCGAGCATGCGGAGCTGCGAGCTGAAGCGGATCACGACAATATTTCGCGGCTGCTCTACCACCAGCAAGTCCAGGAGCAACTACTTCTTCGCTTAGCGGAAAAGACGCAGACCGAAGTTGCGGATCTGCGCGCGATGGTCGCGACGCTGGTAACCGAAAACGCTCCGATCGGCGCGGCATGATGGACGACAAACGCACGGAACTAACTCTGCGCGCCCTCTTGATCGGCGCCGCCATCACCTTCGTATTCACCGCAGCTAACGTCTATCTTGGGCTGAAGGTAGGCCTGACGTTCGCTTCGTCGATTCCGGCAGCGGTCATTTCGATGGCCGTCCTGCGAGGCTTCAAGAGCGCGACGATCTACGAAAACAACATCGTGCAGACGGTCGCGTCGGCGGCGGGCACGCTGTCGTCGATCATCTTCGTGTTACCCGGGCTCGTGATGGTAGGCTGGTGGACCGGTTTCCCGTTTTGGGAATCGTTCGGCGTCTGCGCGGTTGGCGGGATCCTCGGCGTGATGTATAGCGTCCCGTTGCGCCGGGCGTTGGTCAGCGAATCCGATCTGCCGTATCCGGAGGGCGTTGCGGCTGCGGAAGTGCTCAAGGTCGGCATGGGCGCGCGCACCTCGGGAGAGCCGAGCGCCGACGCGCTCGAGGAGAATCGCTCCGGCTTGCTGGCCGTCGTGTGGGGGACCATCGCTTCGGCCGGACTCGCAGCCTTGATTGGCACGCGGTTGCTGGCGGGAACGATCGGCGGATATTTTCGCGTCGGCAACGCGGCGACGGGCGTGGGATTCTCCCTCTCGCTCGCGCTGCTGGGCGCCGGCCACCTGATCGGCATTTCGGTCGGGCTCGCGATCCTCGCCGGGCTGGTGATCGCGTGGGGCTTTGCGACGCCGATCATTACCGCGCTCCATCCGATGGCCGGCTCGGCCGCCGATATCGCGAACGTGATCTGGGGAACGAAGGTCCGCTTCATCGGAGCCGGTACGATCGGTATCGCGGCGATATGGACGCTTGGGAAATTGGCGCGCCCCGTTGTCGGCGGAGTGCTATCGGCCATGGCCGCCTCTCGAAAACGCGCGAGCGGTGCCGGTGCGACGCTTCCGCGAACCGAACGGGATATTCCGATCGGGATTGTCGCAGTCATCAGCGTGGTATGCCTCATCCCGCTGGCCGTCTTACTCGCGGCATTTCTGCAAGGGGGCGTCCTAGCACCGTTGATGCTACCGCTCGTGCTCGGAGCGATCGTCTACATCGTGATCGCCGGCTTTCTCGTCGCCGCCGCATGCGGATATATGGCCGGGCTCATCGGTTCGTCGAATAGCCCCGTATCGGGGCTGGCGATTCTCGCGGTCATCGGCGCCGCACTCCTGTTGCTCGCGGTCGTCAAGGGCGTCGGCATCGGCGCCGCGCCGGCATTGATCGCCTACGCGTTGCTGGTGACTGCGGTCGTCCTCTGTATCGCGACGATCTCGAACGACAATCTACAGGATCTCAAGACGGGGCAACTCGTCGATGCAACGCCGTGGCGCCAGCAGACCGCGCTGATCGTCGGTGTGATCATGGGCGCCCTCGTCATCCCGCCGATCCTGGATCTACTCAACCATGCGTACGGGTTTGCCGGCGCGCCGAATCTCCACGTGACGGCCGGAACGCAGCCGCTTCCGGCGCCGCAAGCCACGCTGATTTCAGCGCTTGCAAAGGGCGTCATCGCCGGACAGATCGACTGGGGCTTGATCGGGATCGGCGCGGCGATCGGCGCCGGCATCATCGCGATCGACGAAGTGCTCAATCGCTTTACGCGCTTCAAGTTGCCGCCGCTTGCGGTCGGTTTGGGCATCTATCTACCGGCCTCCACGACGGCGCCCGTCGTACTCGGTGCGGTGTTGGGCTGGGCGTACAATCGTTGGGTGCGCGGGTTCGATCGCGCCGAGATGGCGCAGCGGCTCGGCGTGCTCATGGCCTCCGGCCTCATCGTGGGCGAGAGCCTGCTGGGCGTGCTACTGGCCGGTGTCATCGTTGCAAGCGGCAATGCAACGCCCCTGGCACTCGTCGGCGATAGCTTCGCCGGTTACGCGAACATCCTAGGCGCCCTCGCCTTCATCGCGGCGATTCTCGGGTTGTACGCTTGGGTTGGGTCGCTTGCTCGGAAAAACGACAGGGAGCCCACGTAAAGAACTCCCTTCGCGGAACGAGCGCATACGCCCACTAGGACGGGCTACAGCAACGCATTCGCTCGAGCGATCGCGGCATTAAGCGAAGCTTCCCCGACGATGGCCTGATGGTCGAGGTCTTCGAAGACCGCGTACTGCGCGGTGGTCGGCCGAAGGTAGGCGAGGTCGATATCAGCCGCGAGGTATGCGAGGTGGCTGCGTAACTTGGTTGCATGCAACAGGCTACCCTCGCTCGATTGAATCTTGAGCTGTACCAGAGCATGGATCGTCGTGTCGAGCGCGGCGAGTACCGGGCGCGCCTTGTCAGGCGTTATGCGATGTGAAACGATCGCGGCGTTCAAACGATTGCGCGTTGCGATCGCGCGATCGATCGTGACGTCGAGCTGGTTGAGGGTTGCCTGGATGCGCTGTTGCAGCGCCAGCCGAGCCTCAAGATCCTCAGCCGTTGCGTGCAGACGGGGGTCGAGCGACACGTCGAACGGCTTGGTTATGCTCGATCCGCCGGCAGTGAGGACGACGGCATAATGGCCGGGCGTCACGATCGGGCCGTCGACGGTGTCCGGCAGGCCGCCCGCAGCGATCGGCGGTTTGAAGCCGGTCACCTCGGTGGCATCGGGGTAGCGCAGGTTCCAAACGAAACGATTGACACCGGCGTGGACGTCGCCCTTCGCCGTGCCGAGATGCAACGTGAAGCGGCGCACGAGTTTCCCTTTTTCATCCGTAAAGGCGAGCGTCATCGGCATCTTCGCGCCGATTTTCGGTAACGCGAAGATGACCGTCGCGCCGAACGGCGAGTTCTCTCCGACGCTCGGGATCAACTTCGCATACTCGCTCGCGCCGTAGGCGTGCGTTAGCCACGCGGTCTGCGGAGCGAAGAGTTGCGCCGTGCTCGCATCCAGTAAGGGTTGTTTTGCGAGTTGCTCGAGGAGCGTGAGGTTGTCGAGAATCCAGAACGCACGGCCGTGGGTGGCCACCGCAATCTCGCCCTGGCGAGTATCGATCGCGATGTCGCGGACTTGCACGTGCGGCAGGTTGAGCGAGAGGGGTTGCCAATGGGCTCCGCCGTCAAAACTGGTGTAGACGGTGTTCTTCGTGCCGAGGAAGAGCAGGTTCGGTGCGTTCGGATCTTCGCGGACGACGAACGCATACTGATCGTTCGGCAGGCCGCCGGTCAGTGCTGTCCAGTGGCCTCCGTAATCGGTCGTGCGGTACACATAGGGATGGAAGTCGTCCCACATATAGCGTGATGCCGTGAGATAGGCCGTCCCCGCAGCGGTGTGCGACGGTTCGATCGACGTGATGTCCGACCGCTCGGGCAGCCCCGGCGGTGCGGTGGCACGCCAATGCGCACCGCCGTCGGTGGTGACGTGAATCAATCCGTCGTCCGAACCCGCCCATAGCACGTTACCGTCGAGCGGTGAAACCGCCAGCGAGGCGATGCCGGGATAGATCTCGGCGCCGGACTGGTCGATATCGACGGGGCCGCCGCTGGGAGCCTCCGTGCGTGGATCGTTGCGCGTGAGGTCCGGGCTGATCCGCTTCCAGGTGGCGCCGTGGTCGTCGCTTTGCAAAACGTACTGCGAGCCGATGAGCAGTCGTTTCGGATCCACCGGCGAGAAGATGATCGGGTGAGTCCATCCAAAGCGATACTTGAGTTCGCGCGATGCGGAGCCTTCCTGATAATTCGGCCAGGGGCTCACACTTTGATACTGGCCGGTCGCCATGTCGTAGCGTAAGAAGATGCTGAAATAGCCGCTGCCGTACGTCACGTTCGGATTGCCCGGTTCGGGAGCGACGAACGTGCTCTCTCCGTAGGCTACCCGGTGCCAGGCACTGTTGGGGATCATGCCATCGCTGCTAGCGCTGGGCCCTTCGAACGATCCTTCGTCTTGTTGCGCGCCATAGACGTGAAACGGAAACTGATCGTCCAGGCTGACGTGATAGTACTGCCCGGTCGGCTGATTGTGCTCGGTGCTCCACGTCGTGCCGCCGTCGGTCGAAACGGTAGCCCCGCCGTCGTTTCCTTCGAGTAAGATGCGCGGATCGTGCGGATTGATCCAGACGATGTGATTGTCGCCGTGAGGCGGCCGCAACTTCGCGAACGTTTTGCCGCCGTTATGCGAGACCCAGAGAGCGTCGACGTTGGGCACGTAGACCGTATTCGGATTCGTCGGGTCGACGTAGATGCTCATGTAGTAGAAGGCGCGCTGGCGCAACTTCCATTCCTTGTTGACGCGCGTCCACGTCGCGCCGCCGTCCGCCGACCTGAAGACGCCGCCATCCTTGGATTGCGTGATGCTGTACACCACGTTCGGTTGGCTTGCGGCTACGCTTACGCCGATGCGCCCGAGGATCGCATGCGAGTACCCCGGGTTATGCGTGAGATTCTTCCAGTGCGCACCGCCATCGGTCGTTTTGTAGAGGCCGCTGCCCGGGCCGCCGCTGGTGAGTTTCCACGGCGTGCGATTGGCTTGCCACATTGCCGCGTAGAGCGTGCGCGGATCGTGTGGATCCATGACCAGGTCGATCGCGCCGGTATCGCCGTTGACGAACAGCACCTTGTGCCAGTTCGCCCCGCCATCGGTGGATTTGAATACGCCGCGATCGGCGTTCGGCTTGAAAACGTGCCCCATCGAGGATGCGTACACGACGTTCGGATTATGCGGATCGACGACCAACGCACTGATCGTGTGCGTACGGCGAAGGCCCGCATACGTCCACGTCTTGCCGGCGTTGACGGATTTATAGACGCCGTCCCCCGTGATGACGTCGCCGCGAATATCGCTCTCGCCGGTTCCCGCGTAGATGATGCGCGGGTTCGACTGCGCGACCGCGAGCGCGCCGATGCTGTTGCTCGATCCCGGGAGCGTACCGTCCGAGATGTTGATCCATCGATTGCCGTAGTCGGTACTCTTCCAGATGCCGCCGTCCACCGCGCCCATGTAAAAGAGGTTGGCATCGTTCGGGACCCCGGTTACGGCGACGACCCGTCCGCCGATCCAGGGCCCGATGTTACGCCATGAGAGGGCGTGCATCACGGTTTGCGGGGTAAGGGTGGGAGCGGCTGCGGCGACCGGCAGTGCCGACGCCGCAACGCAGCCGAGAACGAGTGCCAATGTATTGGCGCATAGACGATGGATGAAACGGCGCATCGAAAGACTCCCCATAGCGTAGAAAAAGCACGGTGGAAGTTCTATGCTCGCTTTTTTTCGTAGCTATCGCCGGGACCTTGACCCAGGCGGCCGGCCGGTGCGGAAAGATTGCGCCGACGGCGAATAGACGGTGATGGAAACCGATGAGACGGCCGAACGTTTGACCGATAGGCACGCGCAGCGTGCGCGTCTGCGCAGGCACGTCGAGCGATTGGGCTGGAAATGGATCAATAAGGCGTCGGTGCTCGTCCGCAGCGAGCGAACGCTCCAGATCGGGCCTAGGACCGTCGTGATCCGCGGCGGCGTCCCGATCGACATCCCGGCCGACCCGACGCTCGAGTCCGGTAATGCTGCCGCAGCCGCGGCGATCGATCCGACCGTCACGGCGTTCGGCGAGATGATGGAACGCATGGCCGCAAAGATTCTGACCGAACCCGACGACATCGAGCAGACGCGCGTCTTCGAGCGCCCGTCGTTTTTCACCGCGCTCGAAGATGCTCGCAGAGAACTGGTGCAGACGTATCAGCGCTTGGAGAATCGGCGTATCGACGACCGCGTCGAGGCCGAGCTCGGGCTGCACTTCTACCTCGAAGGCTTTACCACGCAAGAACGAAGCCTCGAATACTTCGTCGGTCCGACGAATTCGGGTAAGACCCACGCCGCCATCGAGTTACTGAGGGCCGCGAAGAGCGGCGTGTATCTCGCGCCGCTTCGACTGTTGGCGCTCGAAATCTACGAACGATTGAGCGACCTGCACGTCGCGACGTCGCTGGTCACCGGCGAAGAACGCATCCTCCATCCGTACGCGGAACACACCAGTTCCACCGTCGAGATGGTCGATCTCTCGCGTGAGGTTGACGTCGCGGTCGTCGACGAGGCGCAAATGCTTGAGGACGCGCAGCGCGGTTGGGCGTGGACGCTTGCGATTTCGGGCGTCCGGGCCAAGCGCGTCGTGCTCTGCGGATCCGAAGAAGGCTTACGGGCAGCGCACCGGTTGGCGGAACGCTTGGGCGTAACGCTCACCGAACGCCGTTTCGAACGCAAGAATCCCCTGCGCGTCGTACCCGCAGTGCCGCTAACCGCATTACGCCCCGGCGACGCGGTCGTCGGCTTCTCGCGTTCGGCCGTCGTCGAACTCCAATCGGAGATCGGGCGGCGCGGATACTCCTCGGCGGCGATCTACGGCTCGCTCTCGCCGCTCGTCCGGCGGCGCGAAGCCGAGCGTTTTCGAAGCGGCGCCGCCGACATACTCGTGGCGACCGACGCCATCGGCCTCGGCCTCAATCTGCCGATCCGCCGGATCATCTTCGCCGAAGTCGAGAAATACGACGGCGTCGCTTCGCGCCTGCTCTCGCCGCAAGAAGTTCGTCAAATTGCCGGGCGTGCCGGCCGCTACGGGATGCACGAAGAAGGCCTGGTGACGGCACTGGATGCGCGCGACGTCGCGCTCTTGCGCCGCAGCATCGAACGCGAGAGCGATCCGCCACCGGCGCAGCCGATCTGGATCTCGCCGACCGACGAGCATCTACGCCGTCTCGGGACGATTATCGGCACCAATCGGGTCGGCCGCTTATTGCAGTTCTTCCAGGAGCGCGTGCTCCGCGACACCGATGCGGGCCTGCGCATCGCCGATCTGGGCGATACGATAGAGGTCGCCCTCGCGCTCGAACTCTCGCCCGACTTTCTCTCGCTGCCGTTCGAGGTGCGCTGCACCTACAGCCGCGCGCCGGTCACGACGCGCGGCCAGAGCCTCAACGTGCTCGCGCAGTGGGGAGCGCAGCACGCGAGCGCGGGCATCGTCGACGGTGCCGAACTGATGCAAGCCGTCACCGCGCGCGACCGTCTGCTCCTGTACGAAGATCGCTCGCGTCTGGCCACGCTCTACCTGTGGCTCGCGCAACGCTTCCCGAACGTCTATGCGAATCAAGAGCGCATCGGTGCCATACGCGAGAGCATCGACGACGATATCCACGGCGCGCTCTTGGAGAGAGGCACGCGTTCGAAGCGCAGCGCAGCGCGCGTGAAACGCAGTAGGCCCGCGCCGCGCCGTCGCCGTTAGCGGCCGGGTAAAGCGCCCAGGGGTTGGGGGACCTGTGATTTTTGTGCAATCGACATGGATGTCGACTTCCTTTAAAATGTTGCACAAAAACGCAGGAGTAGGAAGCGCGCAGGATGCGCGCTGACGAACGGTCCCCCAACCCCTGGGCGCTTTACCCGGCCGCTAACGGCGACGAGCTAGCGTTGTGCCGCCAGCGTCGCCGCGTACCAGCGTTCGAGATCGTCGTGGAACGATGCGAGCGCCTGCGTATTCAGATAGATCATGTGCCCGGACGGATAGAAGCCGTACGTGATGTGCGCTTGAAGCGCCGGTGCTAGACCCAGGTGATGTAGCGTATAGATCGTCGCTGCCCACGGCGTGACCGAATCGAAGTAGCCGTTCGCGGAGAAGACGCGCAAACTGGGGTTGAACGTCATCGCTTGCGCGAGATCTCCGGCCGTCTCTAGCGGGAGGCTGCCGTTGTGTTTGAAGTCCCATCCGCCGTCGGCTTGAATCGTGCTGTACGCGCCGACGCGGTAGAGCAGCGACGTGTTGAAGTGCAGGTCGTCGCGCAGGTATTGATTGCCGAGAGCAAAGTACGGTGAGTCGATCGCCGCATCGCTCGGCTCGAGCGTGGGATACTCCTCCGCGCGATCGAGCGTGTAGAGCTGGAAGCGCGAATCGTAGATGCCCTCGGTCTTACCCTTTTCGCGCTGAAATTCCGCGATGTAGCGCTCGGCGGGGATGCGCAGGTTGGAGTTGCGGATGAATTGTTCGGAGACGCCGAGATAGCGATGGAGCTTGGCGACGATCGCATCGTACTGGGCGGGCGGTAAATTGAAGCCTTGGTCCAGAGCATTGCGATAGTCGGTCATCGCGAAGTGGTGGACTTCGCGCACGTATGCCGCGAGCGTCGACGGGGCGTTCGGTACGGCGTGGTAGTAGTAGGCGGTCGCGGCTTCGGTCGGGAGATAGAACACGTACTGCCAGTCGTCGGTGTCGGCCCCGCCGTAAACGTCGCTCGACGCGAGCGTGTAGTCCAGAATCGAAGATTGCAGCACCACGCCGTTGATGCCGATGTTGTGTTGCTGCAGATAGTTGACGAGCATTGCGGAGCGCGGCGTGCCGTAGGATTCACCGAACAGAAACTTGGGAGAGTTCCAGCGGTGGAACGCCATCAAGTAGCGTTCGATGAACTGGGCGAAGGCCTTGATGTCGTTGTCGCTGCCGAAGATTTTCTTCGGGTCGGCGCCCGGCAGGATGCGTCCGAAGCCGCTCGCAGGCATATCGATGAAGACCAGGTCGCTCTTGTCGAGCAACGAGTAGCGATTGGAGACCAGCGAATACGGCGCGGGCGGCGTGATCGATGGGTTTCCGGTGACGACGCGGACGGGACCGAACGAGCCCATGCGTAGCCAAATCGTCGAACTGCCGGGGCCTCCGTTGTAGAAGAAGGTCACCGGGCGCGTATTGGGATTTGCGCCGTCGAGCGTGTCGGCGGTGTAGAACATCGTCGCCTCGGGCTTTTCGTTGGCATCCCGGATGACGATCGTTCCCGCGCGAGCCGTGTAGTTGTAGTTTTTGCTGCCGAGCGTGATGCGATGCTGCGTCACGGCGTCGTGGGGAATCGGTTCTTGCGGAGCTGCCTTGGCGGCTTGGGCCCGAAACGTGGTAGAGCATGCAAGGGTCGCGGCGAGCGCGCCGAAGATTGCGAGCCGGCTGAAGAAGCGCATCAGTTGCGCCCTCCTAGCGTCGCGCTATACCAGCGTTCGAGATCGTCGTGGAGTTGCTGCAGGGCGGTGGGCTGCAAGTAGATCATGTGTCCCGATTGATAGAAGCCGTAGGTGATGTTCTTTTTGAGCGACGGCTCGATCGTGAGATGGTCGAGCGCATACTCCGTCTCGAAGAACGGCGTCGCGAAATCGTAGTAGCCGTTGGCGGAGAATATCTGCAAGTGCGGGTTGTAGGTCATCGCTTCGGCGAGGTCCGGCGCGACGTTGGTCGTTGGGTTGCCGCGATGTTTGAAATCCCATTGCTGGCCCTTGGCATAAATGATGTCGTAGATCGACGTGCGGTAATGCAGCGGGCTTGTATAGTGGAGATCTTCGCGCAGATACGAGTTGATCGCCGTGGTGTAGGGCGAGTCGATCGCGGCATCGGTGGGATCCCACGGGGGCTGGTCCGCAAGCCGGTCGGTCGTATGGGTTTCGAAGCGTCCGTCGAGGCGCCCCAGGATCGTGCCTTGGTTGCGGAAGAGGACGTTTTCGAACCGGGAGTACGATACGCGAATGTCATTGTTCCGAATGTACTGTTCGGAGAGCCCGGTGTACTGATGGAGTTTGCTTACGACGTCGTCGTACTCTCCGCGTGGGCATTCGGAGCCTTTCGCCAGACAATCGGCGTATTCGTTCATCGCAAAGCCTTTGACTTGCGAGAGGACGGCGTCGAGCGTTCCGGGTGAGCCGGGTAACGCATGGTGGTACCACGCGGCCGCAGTTTCGGTAGGAAGATAGAGAATGTACGGCCAGTCGTTGCTTCCGGTATCCGTGCCGTCGATGCCAAAGTTGAGAATCGTCGATTGCAGGACGACGCCGTTGATGCTCACTCCGGCGTTCTGCAGGTAGTCAACCAGCGCGGCGGAGCGCGTGGTGCCGTAGCTTTCGCCGTACAGAAATTTCGGTGAGTTCCAGCGCGAGAATTGGGTCAGGTAATTTTGCACGAATTGGCCGAACGCTCGCACGTCCTGATCGACGCCGAAAAAGTCCTTAGGCTTTCCCGCGCCGACGATGCGCCCAAAACCCGAATCGGGCATATCGATGAACACTAAGTCGGTCGTGTCGAGCAGGCTGTCTTTGTTGGCGACCAGACGATAGGGTGCCGGGCGCGTGATCGTTCCACCGGCGCCGGCATCGATGCGTACCGGCCCGAACGAACCCATGTGCAACCACATCGAAGAACTCCCCGGGCCGCCATTGTATAAGAAGGTCACGGGCCGGTCCGCGGCTTTCGCGCCGTCGAGCGTATAGGCGACGTAGAACATCCTCGCCGTCGGTTCGCCCGCACGATCGTTCAGGGTGATCGTTCCGGCTCGCGCCGTGTACGGAAACGTCTTTCCGCCCAGGACGATGGTGTGCTGGGTTACGGCATCCGGGACGCTGGGCGGCACCGGCGCAACCGCGGCCGGGCTCGCCTTCGGCGCGGCGGTTGCGGCATATGCCGGGACCGCGAACGCGAAAAGCGCACTCAGAGTTAGACTTGCAATCAACGCCTTCAAGGCGATAGCTCTCCTATGGGAACGGCGAACGCAGCTGCGCGTTTTCTCTACGATGCTCGCTCGCCCATGGTCCGTCCATCAAAATGCCGTCATTTTCCAATCGATGACGGCATTCTGTCCTTAGGATGAGCGCGGTTTACTGCGCTGCCGGGGGCCCCGCGTAGCTTAGCGGCGGCGCGGTCGCCGTCGGCGGCTCGGCTCGGCGGGGAACCGTCGGTCCCAAGTACTTCGCAAGGTAGGCGATGACGGCAGCCTTATCGCTCTTTGGCAGCGGCGAGCCGAACTTCATCATCTTGGTGACCTCGGCATCCCAGATCGGCTTTGAGAGCCGCTGAGTGTACCACATGTCGCTCGAGTGGCAGATCTGGCAACTCGTTTGCAGGTCGCTCAGTTCGCGCCCCGCGGGGAGATTGGTCCCTCCGAACGACGACATATCCGCGCTCGCCGACATCGGCGTGGCCGCGGCGACAAGCGCAGGTGCGCTGGTGGCCGCGTCCTGCGTTTTGCCGCCTCCGGCGCACGCAGCGAGGGCGAGAACGGCTAGTATAGCGGCAGCGTTACGCATTGCTCACCTCCACATCCACGGAGTGAATACCGTTCCACACGTAGCCGCCGGGATTCCAGGGCGACTTCATCGGTTGGACCGCTCCGCGATTGTCTTTCGCGCGCGCCATGATGCGGGCGCTACCCGCGGTTTTCGGCGTCCACGTGAGGGTGAACGTTCGCCAAGCGAATTTTCCGGGGCTTTCACCAAGCGTTGCAGGCAACCACGTCGCGCCGCCATCGGTAGAGACGTCGACTGCGGCAGCGTAGGCGCCGTCTCCAGACCATGCGAAGCCGTTGACGACAACGGGCGCGCCGGCCTTGATATTTGAGTGCGTTGCCGGAGCGGTGATGATCGACTTAACGTTCAGTACGGTAACGGGATGTTCGACGTTCGGTTTCACGCCGGCGCCCGGCTTGCCGATTTTGTCGGGGTAGCGGTATCCGACGCCCGTCCAGAATGCGTTGGTGATCTTCTCAGTAAGCGTCATGTTCGTAATCCACTTCACCGAATGGTCGGCCGCCCAACCCGGAACGAGCAGACGCACCGGAAACCCGTGATAGTACGGGAGCGGCGCTCCGTTCATTTCGTAGACCAGAAGCGTATCTTCGTCCATAAGCTTAGCGAGCTCGATTCCGCGAACGAACTTCGGCGTGGTCGGCAACACGGGATTATCGCGGCCGAAGTTGGTCGAAAAGTGCGCGGTCGATTTAATGCCCGCTTTCGCCAGCACGTCGCGCACGCGCGCGCCGCCCCAGCGTGCGTTGCCAACCCCGCCCGTGCGCCACTGCGCGCCGGCCGGATGCGATGCGTCGGGGTACGCATTGCCGTAGTAGGAACGGCCGTTACCCGCGCACTGCAGTACGGAAGGCACTTCGTGTTTGGGAAATGCGCGCAAATCCGCAAGGGTCAGATGGAGCGGATGGTCCACCAATCCGTCGACGGTAAGCCGCCAGGTGTCGGCCGGAGTGGTTGCGGGCGGTCCCATGTGGGAGCGGATGAAGAAGATGTTATTCGGCGTGTAGAGCGACTGGCCGAGTTCGTCGAGGGGTGTTCCCCAATCGTACGGACGTCGGTTGATCATGTTCATCACGGCCGCATCGGTTGGAAGGGCCAGGGCACCGGCTCCGGCGCCCAGCGCCGCAAGAAATCCCGTGCGCGACCATCGTTGAGAGTCCATAGTGCACCTCGCGTTAAAGCAGTGGCTTCTAGTGACTGGGGTTGTCTTTCGGAGCTATCGCGTCAGGGCCTTGAAACCGTATCGCTCGAAGATCTGCAGGGCGGTCGGCGAAGCGAGGAAGGCCAGCCAGGCTTTGCCTGCGATGGGATGAGGCGCGTTCTTCACGAGGGCCCCACCGTAGATCGCCACCGCGTTTTGCGCGGGGGGAATATCGACGTGCGATATGGGGTGGCCGGACTGCTCCTGAAAGATCGCCTCGGATTTCCATGTAACACCGGCTACCGCAAGGCCCTGCATGAGGAAGAGCGGCGTCTGGCGATGATGGATGTGCGTGAGGATCGTCTCCCCGTTCGCGACCTTCGTGGTATAAACGCTACGCACTAACGCGGGGCCGCCGGCTTTACGCAAAGCCGCTTCGATCTGTCGGGCAACGCCTTCGAATTTGGGGTTCGGCATCACGAGCCGGACGCCGGGTTTGCCGAGATCCGACAGGCTATGAATGTGTCCTGGATTGCCCTTGGGCACCATGATCGTCAAGTCGTTGGTCGCATATGCCACCACAGGCCCGACCAAGCGTCCGGCGGCGACTTGCGCGAGCACTTTTTTCTTTCCTGCGGCGAAGATATCGGGGTGAATGGTGAACGTCATATTGCCGGAGGTAAAGGTGTCACGATCGATCATCGCTTGGACCAACAATCCGGGTGGGATGGTAACGGAAAAGATGCGTCCCTTGTATTCGGGATGGAGGCGTTCGAACGCAGCGACCAGCGGCGCCATCGCGAAGTAGTAGTTGCCGCCGACGTAGATGACGAGTTTGGGATCGTTCAGATTTCCGTGGAAGTCCGCCATGTCGTCGACCTCGGGAACCGTGAACGGCAGGCCCTTGTACGTGGCGGGGTCGTTGCTGCCGTGGCTCCACGGCGGAAAGAGTTGCCCCGTGTACGCGGGCGGGGTGTAGGGGTGAGCATCGGCCAGAGCCAGACCGGACGCAACGATGGCGCACGATACGAGCGTCCCCACGAACCGGCCGATGAGAAAGCGATATTTCATACATCAACGGTGCGACGCTTACTCGCCCGGCCCCCTAAAGCGACCACGCAGTTACCGATGGCCACTCTCATCGAAACCGATGACGGGGTGGATGTGGCTGCCGTCGGCCACGGGAACTGCCGGGCATGCGTATCGTACAGCCCCTCGTATTCCTCGCCCTCGCCCTCGGTGCGCTCGGCGCTTCGTCCGCCCCGGCCCCTGAGCCTCTTCCCGCCGGATTGATGAACCAACGCTTTGAATCGGTACGTGGCCCCGCAACGAACCTTCGACGGTACGTCGGGCGGCCGATCGTATTAAATATCTGGGCGACGTGGTGCCCGCCGTGCCAAAAAGAATTGCCGCTTCTCGAAAGCGCACAACTGGCGCACCACAACATCACGATCGTCGGCGTCGATCAGGGCGAGGCACGGGCGCACGTCGCCGCATTTTTGGCACGCGTCGAAGTGACCTATCCGATCCTACTCGATCGAAGCGAAGTCTACGGTGCGGCCGCGGGATTTGCGTTTCCGACGACCGTGTTTCTGGATGCTTCGGGACGCATCAAGAGCGTGCACCGAGGCGCGCTCGATGCCGCCAGCCTGCGGAGCGGCATCGCTGCGATCACCGCACGGTAGCTATGCGTTACGGCTGATTGATTTCGATCAAGCAGAAACCGCCCGCGTCGATCACCACGGCGATGCCGTCGAGAATGTCGTTCCGTTTGAGCCGGCCCAGGTTTTGCCACTCGTTCCACACCGTCGAGAAGACGCGAACCGAGTGTTCGTCGCGGGGGAGTTGGGCAATCGTGGCCGCCGTCGTGATGGTTTGCGGGCTCGAGTTCCCTAGGAAAATCAGCGTGGCTTCGGCATCGGCGAATCCCACCAGGGTTACGAGCGGATCCGCGGCGCTGCACGTGTCGGTGATATCGCTCGCATAGGCGGTGAGCGGTGCGTCCGACGCAAGATCGGATGTCGTATAGACGTGGAGACCGTCGGGCATGCGTGTGGCTATCCACGCGATATGCGTCCCGCGATATGGAACGTTGACGGCAGTGAGCCAGCGCCATTGGTCTGATAACGAAGGATTGATTTTCGGCACCGATCCGGTAACGTCCAGGCCCCCGGCCCCTTCGATCGCCGCCCAGAGATAGCGCGGGGCATCCCATGGAGAGAGCATCATGCCCTGGTTGACCAGGATCTCACCGTGTAACCATTCCGAGAATTGTCCCGGGACCGTATTATTCCGTCGCGGATCGCTGGAGAAATGCCGGAAGCTGCTCGAGAGCGCCTTGGCCATGAAGCCCGGATTGTATTTGGCGGCCGCAAATGCATACCAATAGGTGACGGCAACCCAGACCCCGCCCAGCAGGCCGTAGCCGTTGATCGGCCCGTAGGTAAGGTCGTCGCGCGGTACGGTACGGATGCCCGCCTCGGTCCAAAACGCCGCGTCGCTCAACGCGCCGATGATCCGCGCCGCGCGATCGGGCGGCGCGACGCCGAACAACACCGGAAAGACGAGATCGGCGGTGACTTCCGAACGGAGCGAACCGTCAACGTCGATGGTTAGATAGTAGAGATCGTTCTGCGGATTGACCAGATGCGTGTTGATCGCGTCGTAGAGTTTGCTCGCTGCGCTCTCGTATCGTTCCATGGAAGGGCCGTCGTCGAGCAGTTTGGCGATTTCCGCCAGCGCCCGCAGGGCCGCGTAGCACTCCGAATTGAGTTCCGTCGACGCGCCGCTGATGCGATAATTTTGGATGACGTTGCGCCACCCGACGATGCCCCAATCCGATGTCGCGGTCGACGTGCACCAGACGAGCCCTTGCGCGTTGCGTTGCGAGAGCATGTACTCCATGGCGCGCATCGCGTTGGGATACGATTCGCGCACGAAATCCAGATTGCCGGTCACCGCATAGTGATGCCACAACGCGATAACCATGAGCGGGGTGTTGTCGTTGACGTTGAGCCCGTAGTCGTCCCACTTGTCGTTGCGAACGTCGTAGTACTCGACGATTTTTCCATCCGGCTCCTGAAGGCGAAAGTACGCGGCCAGGGACTCGTGCGCGAACTCCGGCCGCAGGTAATCGGCCCCGAAGGACATCCACGCGGTGTCGCGACCGACGCTATTGTTGCTGCGGGTCGGATCGTTCGTGAAGCACCAGCCGGTGGGCGCGTAGGTTTGTACGCGGAGCATGTTGGCTTTAGCCCACAGGACACCCTGATTTACGTCGTGATCGGGCGTTCGTAGAATCGAGCGGCGCAGGTACTTCCAGTAGTACGCGTTGGTCTGCTCGAGCGCGACGGCGCCGGCGGGAATCTGCTCGCGGATCGCGGCGAGGTCTTCGCGCGACGTTGGGCTCAACACGCAGACGAAATCAAGCCAGCGTTCCTGCTGGGGTTGGAGCTCCACCGCGACGTGGAGCGCACCGACCGGATTGGGGCCGATGGCGGAGGCCGCGTTGCACAGGGCCCCGGGCGAATTTCGCGAGACCAATTTGCCGCGGTCGTCGGTCGTCTCCCAATCCGTCACACCGCTGAGGACCGCATAGAGCCGATTTTGCGAAGGCGTGTTCGCATTCCATGCGACGATCCCATCCATCGCGTCGTCATACTCCGCCCGCACGTCCTGCGCCGTATCGCCGCGGAGTTCGCAGAAACCGTACACGTCGAACGAGACCGGTATCGCGTTCTGGTTTTCGAGATGGAGGCGATAGTAAACGACCGGCGGAGGCACCGATGTGCCGTCATCTCCGTCGTGGTTATACGCGAAGACCTGCTCGTGGACGCGCACGCCGTTGTCGAGACTGTAGAGATGGTCTTGCCGCGCGGGATGTATGTGAAATTCGCCGTGGTGGCTCGAAAGACGCACCTTGCTTCGGCGATCCCAGAAGTGCACCCCCATCGCGCCGAAAAAATTGTATCCGGCATCGGAGCTGTAGACGTTTTGAATCGTTCCGGTCGGTTTGATGATAACGCAGCAGCGCGGGGCGCCGAGCGTGCTGCCTTGTGCCATTTCGTCGTCATCGAGTACGTAGGCGAAATGCGGGTCGATCACGGTCCCGTGAAACGGATCGGTCGCCGCACCGATGAGATCGTAACGAGCCATCAGCGCGAGCCCGCGATCGGCTTGCCGGCGCGTTGTGCATACGGGACCTTCAATAAAACCATGCATACCAAGTGTTGCCGCGCCCGCAGTCTTACCTGCAGGAGCCGCCGTCAGAACGTACCCTAGTCGTTATAAAGAGGTGCCGGGCTACATCTCTTGCTGGGTCGGGCGGATGAGCATCTCGTTGATCGCCACGTGACGCGGGCGGGTGACGACGTATTCCACCGCATCGGCGATATCTTGGGATTGCAGGCGTTCCCCAATGTCGCCGAATCGCTTCTGTAACGTCGCTTGCACCTCCGGACGATTGTGCGAGGCGAGTTCGGTCTCAACGGCTCCGGGCTCGACCAGCGAGACGCGAACGTGACGCTTGGTGACTTCCTGACGGAGCGACTCGCTGAAGGCGTTGACGCCCCACTTTGTAGCGTTGTATACGCCGCTGCCCAGGCGCGCCGTACGTCCGGCCACCGAGCTGATATTCACGATATCGGCAACGCCGCGCGGGCCGTCGGCCGCGGCCTTGAGTACGTGTGGAAGCGCCATGTGCGTCATGGTCAGTAAAGCGCTCAAGTTCAGCGAAATCATGCGTTCCCATTCCTCGCGCGGCGCATCGACGATTGGGCCCAGCAGCATCACTCCGGCATTGTTGATCAGGATGTCGAGTCTCCCGAACGATTCGAGCGTTACATCGATCGTGCGTTGCGCATCCGCGGGCTTGATAATGTCTGCCGGGACCGCGATCGACGAGCCCCCCTGGTGAGCGATCTCCTGCGAGAGCGCATCGAGCCGATCGCTGCGCCGGGCGACCAAGACGACCGACGCGCCTCGCAGAGCAAGCGTTCGCGCCGTCGCTTCACCGATTCCCGAACTCGCGCCGGTGATGATAGCGACCTGGTTTTGAAGCGTTCGTGAAATCATGATCGCAACAACCGCGGCCCGACTTGAGCCGGTTTCAATGCCGGCAAGTTTGATGGGACGTTACGGAGCCGATTCTCGTTGCACGAACTAAGAAGTATTGCCAGAAATAAGTAGGAGAGTAAAATCGTGCCCGATACATATAGCCCGCTACGAGCCGCCGCGATCGTCGGCGCGCTGGCCCTTTTGAGTGCTTGCAGCGGGAGCGGGGGTAATTCAGTATTCGGCGGCGGCAACCCGGGGTTTGCGCAATGTTATCCCGGTACGCAAGTCGACTTGGCCAGGCCCGCACCCAATCAATATGCGAGCAACGTGACGTCGATCGAGGTCGTGGCCAATGGTAGCAACGACGCTCTGAACCAGTCGCCTGGATCGTGGTACGTGCAGGTACAAGATAGCAGCGGCGATCCGCCGTTTACCAGCGGCGGGCTGAATCCCGTGTCCGATCCGAGCGGACCACATCCGTTCGGGTCAGACTTCTATTACTCGGCCAATCTTGGGACGACGCTTCCGGCGGGTTACACCTGGTACGTTTCGCTGGTGCAGAACCAATCCGGCTATCAAAGCTGCACCCCGTATAGCGTGCAAGGGTCGTTTTCGACCTAGGGCTGCGTCTCGTTCGGACCTGGTTGAAATCTAACCGCCGCTAGGCCGCGCGCGCGGTCGAGGTTCGGCTCGCCGTTGCGGCGGGGTGCTGCGCTGTTGCGGCGCAGGGCTCCGCTGTTGCTCCACGTGCACGGGCAATTGCCGGTCGATCCGGCGCGGCGCGGCTTCGTAAGAACGCGGCGGAGTCGCGTGCGTTTGGTAGGTGCGAGACGGATTCGCGCGCGGCGGATTCGAGCGGACGGCATTTACACGCATGGGGTATGCGCGCGATCCCTGGTACGTTCCGGGTTGCGAATTGTGTTGCTGGAATGAGGGGGCCGGGCGCGCGAAGCGTTGCAGGTGCGGTTGCGCCGGCGCTCCGGTGCGCGAACCGTCGAAGGTGCGCCAACCGGGCGCAGTAGTCGTCGCGCGTTGTACGGGGTGCGCGATCGGAGCGAACGCAGCACGCATGACGGGAGCGTGGACGATGCGCGGAGCCCCGGGCGCGGCGCGCCCGGTGCGAACCTGCCGAGGATCGAACGATACGATGCGGCGCACGTTCCCCTGATTCCACGTCGCAAGGGTCACGCCGCTAATCGCGTGCGGCGCTCGGAAGTTGGCGTACCGCCGCTGCCACCCCGGGTTGCCGTTCGCGATCGTTAGATGGTTGTTGACGATCGTGGTGCTGCGATGAGGCCCCCACCACGGATGAAGCGTTTCGCCCGGCGCCAGCGGTACCCATCCGACGTTGCCCGCGCCGGTGTGCACGCCGCCGGCGGTAAAGCCGAAGAATCCGACCAACGCAGGCGACCATAGCGGACGCACCACGCGGCGTCCGGGATCCCACGACCAGCCGACGCGCGGGGTGTAGAACCACCGGCCGTAGTGGTACGGCGCCCAACCCCATGGTTCGTAACCGACCCATGTCGGCCCATAATAGTTGTTGGTGATCCACGTGCCGTTTTGATACGGCGCCCAACCGGCGTATTCGTCCGGATGCCAGCACTCTCCATAGCCAGGAATGTAGTTCCACGACCCGTAGTCGTTGAGGTCGTTCGCCCCAATGACGTACTGGTTGACGTACTGATACGCACCGGTCTGTGCGAGCTGCCGATCGAGGTTGTCGTTCCATTGCTCGAAGCCATCGTACGGAGCCGTGGCGATATAGGTGAATTGGGGATCGTTCGCATTCCCGGTGGCCAGCATCGTCCGCCCGGGCCGCAGTTCTTGGCTTCCGCCGGGCGTGACGATATCCGCTTCGCCGGAGCGTACGGTGATTTGTGTGCTTCCGTCCTGATTGACGCTTACCAAATATGCGCCCGGCTGCCGCGGCCGCACGGTGACCGAGGGTGTCTCGATCAGCGGATGGTCGTTCGAGGTGTGCAACGTGCGAAGTTCGACCGTGCCGGCCGCGAGTTGCACGGTGTCGCCGATGCCGTCCAAGTTGGTGAAACGCAACTGGGTAAAGCTCGCAGCGCGCAATGCGTCGGCGTAACCGAATTGCACCTCCGCGCGCGATCCGCCGGAGGTGGAGAGGTACTGGCCGGGGAGCACCGGCATGTTGACGCGGGCTTGCATCGATTGCGAGGTGTCGTTGCCGATCGTCACGTTGCCGGCGACGTTGCTGAGACGGGCGACGTTGGAGGTCTGGTCGGCTCGCGCCGTAGCATACGAACCGCCGAACGCGAGCGTTAGGAGCGCGCACGACAAAATGGCCGCCCCCGCGACCGGGCGAGCACCGGAGCGTAGGGTCGCGGCGTGGGCCGCGGAGAGGTGACGCATCGTGGAAGGCTCCCTTCGAATCGAAAAGGTCCGTCGTTTTTGTCCTTATTTATGAAGTAACGATGCAACGTGCGGCAGCGTTGCTGCGGCAGCAAAAGCTTTATCAGGATTAACGCCGGGGCACGCGCTCCCGGCAGGACCGCTCGTGGCGGCGGCAGCACATCGCAGCATGAGTCTACCGCAGCCCACGACCTTTTCGGTGGTAGCCGCCGACGCACGGACGGGCGAAGTTGGCGTCGCCGTGCAATCGAAGTTCCTGAGCGTCGGCGCGATCGTTCCGTGGGTGCGGGCGGGCGTGGGTGCGATCGCCACTCAAGCCTTTGCAAATACCGCTTACGGGCCGCTTGGCCTCGCACGTCTCCAGGCGGGCGAGGCTCCCCAAGAGGTCGTTTCGGCGTTGCTCGGGCCCGACGGCGGGCGCGAAGACCGGCAGGTCGGCATCGTCGATGCGAGCGGCCGCGCCGCGAGTTTCACCGGTTCATCCTGCATCGAGTGGGCCGGCGGCATTGCCGGAGCCGGCTTCGCGGCGCAGGGTAATTGCTTGGCGGGTTCCTCGGTCGTCGAAGCTCTGGCCGCTGCATTTACGGCGAGCTCCGGGCATTTGGCGGATCGGCTCGTCGTCGCGCTTCGCGCGGGGCAGGCCGCCGGCGGTGACAAGCGCGGACAGCAGAGCGCGGCTTTGCTGATCGAGAGACCCGGCGGCGGATATGCGGGATTCAACGATCGCTACGTCGATCTGCGCATCGACGATCATGCCGCTCCGATCGAAGAACTTGCGCGCCTGCTGGAATTGCACAAGCTGTATTACTTTGCGGCCATGCCCGAGGAAGTGCTGGAGATCGACGAGCCGCTGGGTCGCGAGATCGTGCGCGAATTGCGCCGCGTGGGCGCGCTCGCGGCGCCGAGCGACGGATTTGATGACGGCGCGCGGGCGGCGCTGATCGCCTTTATGCATGTGGAGAATCTCGAGAACCGCGTCCGCTCGGACGGCCGAATAGACCGGCAAACGCTCGGATACCTACGCGCTCACGCGCGCTGAGAACCGGCCACCCTGGTCACAAGCGGCGCTGCCACCACGACGTGTCGATCCATCGTCCGAATTTAAACCCGACCTCGCGATAGATGCCGACCGGCTCGAAACGGCAGGCACGATGCAGTGCAATGCTGGCTTCGTTCGGAAGGGCGATCCCGGCAAATACTGCGTGGAATCCGTCGGCAACAAGACGCTCGAACAGCGATTGATAGAGTCGAGCACCTATGCCGCGCCCGCGATACTCTGGGTGCACATATACGGTACATTCCGTCGACCGGCGATAGGCGGCACGCGATCGCAGCGCCGTTGCATAGGCATAACCCGCGATATCTCGCCCGTCGTCGGCTACCAGCCAGGGATGCGTCGCCGTAACTTCGTCTATGCGCCTGGCCATCTCGGCGGCATCGGGTGGCTCCTCCTCAAACGAGATCGCGGTTTCGCGAACGATCGGTGCGTAGATCTCGGCGATTGGCGCGGCATCGGCACTCGTGGCGGGACGGATAAGCATACCCGACGATTCGATGCACGGCGGCCTAATATCGTTGTGCGGATGAGACGCCGCGTGGCGCGGTTTTGGCCAAGTGTCGAACGTGGAGTTCTCGAGCGCCTAGTGGCGAAGGGAAAGGGCTTGCTGCCGGTCTAGCGAGGGACGAGCGTGCGTATTGTCAACACCAACGATATCGAAGCGATGCCCTGGAACTCTCCCAAGGGGCGCTTTCGCGGAGCGGGGATTGAGGTTTCGGAGGCGTTAGGCCGCGAGCCGGCGTCGACCGACGTCATGAAGCGCCATCCGTTCGACGTAGAGATTCTGCGGATCGCACCCGGACAGACGCCCTATCCGTACCACGCGCACAGCGCGCAGTGGGAGTTCTACCACGTCATTTCCGGTAACGGGACCCTTCGGCACGCCGAGGGCACGAGCGCGATCGCCCAAGGCGATGCGTTCCTGTTCGAACCGCATCAGCCGCATCAGATCGTCAACAGCGGCGGCGTGGACTTGCTGCTGTACGTCGTTGCGGACAATCCCATCGGAGAGTCGGCATATTTTCCCGACAGCGGGAAGTGGATGGTTCGCACGCCGCAGGCACGGCTCGTAAGATCGGAAGCGATCGATTACTTCGACGGCGAGGAATGATCGGCGCGCGGCATCGTCGCGTTTCATAATCGAACGCTATGCTTTTCATAATGAATCAATAAGCGAAGGTTAAAACCGGTTGCTTACACTGGCGGGAGCGGGCCATGGGCACGCACCGTCTTTTTATTATGGAGGTCCCGGCATTGCCGCGTCCATTACGCTCACTATTCGGCATGTTCTCAATCGCAGCCGCCGTCTTCGCGCTGAGTGCGATGCCGGTACTCGCCCTTGCGCCGTCCGCGAGTTCTTTAACCGGAACGCTTACGACAACAAGCGGTCACCGGCCGATCCCCAACGTTCAAATCGTCATCGAGGGTGCTAACGGCCAAGGCTCGTTTAGCGCGACGACCGACGCGCGCGGCGCGTTCGTTTTCCCGAGCATTCCGAGCGGCTCGTACCGTTTGGCGACACAATCGACATCGTATTATGCGCGATCGCAAAGCATCGACGTGCGCGACGGAGAGGCGGCGTCCATCGCACTCGAAGGCTTTCGTACCATTGCGGCCGTGGTCGTCTCGGCGCCTCGCCGCCTTGCGCCGAGCAAATCGCAACTGTATCATTCGTCGCTAACGCAAGTCGTGCTCGATCAAAACATCATCAAGGCCCAAGCCCCTCTCGCGGGTTCCGAACAGTTACTTGCCGCCGCCCCCGGCGTGATGCAGGCGAGCTATGGGTCGACCGGCGCAGCTAAAGGCATGATTAGCCTGCGCGGTTTCAAACAAGGATGGGCGAATCAAGCCGGTGTCGTTGACGACGGCCTCTTCGGCGTCACGCTCAACGGTGTGTACATGAACAATCCGCAGACCGGTATTTGGGAGCCGAACGAGGTTCCCGATCTTTCGATCATCTCCGGTTCGCGCATCACGTTCGGGCCCGGTGATGCGGCCTCGCGAACGTTCGATAGTTTGGGTGGAACCGTCGATTTCTACACGATCCTGCCCAGCAAAATATCGTCGTATCGCTCGAGTTTTACCACCGGCAGTTACGGCGGGCAAGGATACCACTTCGATTTTAGCCGCGCACTTTCGTCGCACTGGGGCGTACTCGTCGCACAAGGCAGGACGTTTTCAAAGGGCTTTCGCGACATTCTCGGATCCGGCAATGCGGGCCCGGGAAGCACCTACGGGACGTTTGCGGAGCTGCAAGACTTGTTTAACGGGGGATCGCTGCTGATTTTCGGTTACGCCGCCGACGGTACCGATTATCGCCCCAATCTCGTGCCGGTTACGCCGCTCGTGGGCCCCGGAGGTAGCGTCGTAAGCGTGAGTGGCTTCGATGGTAACGGCAATCCTATCGCAGGCACTCCGTATAGCCAGCAGACCAGCGGTTTTTACTCGGCGCTTCCCGCAAATGTTTGGCAGAAGACCGACACCAATGCCACTCGCTTAATCGGCGTCGATCTCACGCGGAACATGGGGCGCGGATCGTATCTCAGCAACCAGGCGTGGTATCGCCACGGCGACCGGCTTCACGTAAAAGACTTCAACTTCGATCAAGCCAACAACACCTCGCGTTTCGAATACAACAACCCGTACTCGAACGCCCTCGGGGATAACTTTACCTATCACGTGATTCATGGACCGCACGATCTTTCAGCCGGATTCAACCTCCTCTATTCCCGGTACGAGACCCGCAACGCGTTTTACAACCCGGACCCGACGCAGTCGGCTCCAAATGCGCCGACCACGATCACTACGCCGTCCAGTTTTCGCAGCAACGATTTTTGGATGCAGGACGTCGCGTTCTTCGCACAAGACGACGTCCATCTCAGCGACCGCGCTGAATTTATTCCGAGCGTGCGAACCGTCGCGCTCAACACCAGCTTCGTAAATAATGGATTAGCCGTATTCCCCGCTTGTACCGATCCGTCGTCGGCGTGCTATGGGAACAATCATACCTCTCAGCCGAACTCCACCACCTCGTTTCATGCGATCGAACCTTCGGCGTCCTTCCGTTACGCTGTGGCGCGCAATCTCGCAGCATACGTGTCGTATGGACGAGGCGTGCGCAATCCGCAGACATCCCCCGGCGGACCGTACCAAAAAGTCTCGGTCATCGGATTGGTCCCCGAAGCGACCGACGATACCGAGGGCGGATTGAAGTTTTACAAGCGCCTCTCGGGAACGAATCTCGATGGTTCCGATCGCGAAAATGCCGCGAGCGTCAGCCTGTTCGATAGCACGCTGCAAAACCAGAACATCCCGATAACCACCGGCCAAGGCCTCAAGGTCTCGTCGGCTAGCGGAACTTCGCACTATGCCGGGCTGACGTTAGCGTTCAGTGCCGATATGCAGCGCGATCTCCAAGTCTTCGGGAGCTATTCGATCACGCACGCATCGTTCATCGATTACGTTACCGGCGGCGTTTCGTATAACGGGCTCCCGGTCTCGCAGACACCCGTGAATACGGGCAACGTCGGGTTGGTGTTTGAAGCGCCGGTCGGCTCGAATCTCATTACGGCTCGCTTGTGGGATCAATACGTAGGACCACAACCGATGTGGAACAACAATTTGGGAATGCCGGACCCGACCGGGCTGACGATTCCTTCGTACAACCTCGTGAACGGTTCCCTCGGCTACCGCTTCGGTACCAAGGTGCAGCCGATTACCGTGTCGCTCTCGGCCACGAACCTCTTCAACCGCCGGTATAACGTCTTCGAGTACGTTACGTCGGGTGCGTATTTCGCCGGCGGCGTCGGGCAGAGCACGAACTATGGGACGGGTCAACTCTTGGCGGATCCCGGACCGCCGCGAGAGTTGCAATTTACGATCTCGTTCGGTGAATGATCGGGACGCGCAGGAAGCAGGCGTCGTCGGCCAAAGACCGGCGCGTGGACGATATCGTGAACTGGACGGTGCTCGCGTGAGGCGGCGCGTTGTCTGCTCGTGGAGCGGCGGTAAGGATTGTGCGTTAGCCCTATATCGGGTCCTGCGCGACCCGATATTCGAGGTCGTCGGACTGGTTACGACATGCGACGAGCGGACGCAGCGCATCTCCGCGCATGGTGTGAACGTTGAATTGGCAAGGTTGCAATCGCGTGCGATGGGAATACCGCTGGAAGTGATCGGTTTAAGCGAGCGGCGTTCGAACGAAGAATACGGCGAGAAACTGGTCGCGAGCGTTCAACGCTACCGCAAGCGCGGCGTAGAGGGAATTGTTTTCGGAGATATTTTTCTCGAGGATCTGCGTGTGTGGCGGGAAAACCTGCTGGCGGATACGGGATTGCAATGCTTGTTTCCGCTATGGGAGAACGACTCGCGAGCATTGGTGGAGGAATCTATCGACGTGGGATTTCGCGCGATGATTTGCTGCGTGCGCGCGGACTGCCTCGGCGAGGACGCTCTGGGCGCGTCGATCGATCAAGCGTTCGTCGATGCGCTTCCGGCCGGCATCGACCCCTGTGGCGAAAACGGCGAGTTTCATTCGTTCGTGTATGCCGGGCCGATCTTCGCCGAACCGTTGCCGGTTCGCATGGGCGCGACGCGACGCGAGCCCGGCTTCACGTTCTGCGACATCGTGATGGACGGGCGGAGCGTTACAGGAGCGTGACGATGCCCGTGGACAAACCGTACACCGCTCCGACGATCTCGTGGCCGTTTCCTAGAGCTTGCGTCATGATCGGCGAGGATGCGCGCAGCATTTTGACGGCCAAGCGAACGTTCTCTGCGACGGCGTTGTTCCACCAATCGCCGGGCCGATCCGCGCAGGTGCGAGCGGCGGGAATAATGGCGTCGACGAGCGTTTGCATGTGTCCCGGTAATGGGATGCCGGTGCGCGCGTACTCGACTGCAGCTTGGACCGCACCGCACGAGGTGTGTCCCAGCACCATCACCAGCGGCGACTTGAGAACGGCCGTAGCGTATTCGATCGACGCAAGCGCCGCGTCGCTCACGAAGTTCCCGGCTAAGCGCACGACGAAAATATCGCCGGGGTCGTGATCGAAGAGCGTTTCGACCGGGACTCTGGAATCCGCGCATGCGAGTACCGTTGCGAAGGGCGATTGTCCGCTCGCCAATTCGCGAACCTGCGAGACGGTGGGGCGGCAGAGGGGGGTCCCGGCGACGAACCGAGCGTTCCCCTCCAAAAGATTTCGGAGAGCGGCGCTTGCAGACATGACGTTTTGTTCGGCGCCGGTCTATGCGACGGCCTCCGCGTCGCGTGCGAGGAAGGTGACGATTTCGGCGCACGCGGCCGGCGCGCACAGGATCCCGAAGTGATTCTCGGCGATCTCCGCGCCGCGGCGACCTGGGTGCCGGGAGAGAAATGCGGCGTAATCTGCACGCGTTAGGACGAACCCGTCGGATGCGGGACCAAGCGGCACGGCTGCGCGAAGCAACAGCGTCGGAACGATGACCTTGGGCCACAGCACGCGCGGATTATGGGTGGCCCCGTAGGCGGAGTCTTCGGCTATGGCCGCATACGCGGTACGCGAAGCGACCGCCCCACCGCTCGCGACCAGGTCGTAGCGATAGTGTCGCTCCCAATAGGCGTTCCACGGCGTTACCAGTCCGGCCGCGCGCACCGCGTCCACGTAGGCATCCGCATCGGCAAACGTCGCGTTGAGGCGTTGCACGCCCGCGCCGATGGCCCGCAGCGAGGACATGGTCGGAATACCGACCGCGTCGACGAGCACTAAGCGACGTATGCGATGCCCGCGATCGAGCGAGGCGGCCACCATGCCGATATAGGCCCCCATCGAATGTCCCACCAGATCGAACGATCGAATGCCCAGAACGTCCGCTGCTTCGAGAATATCGCGTGCGTGGCGCTCCCAGCCGTACGTGCCCGAGGCGGTGATATCGCTCCATCCGCGTCCGCGCAAATCGAACGCGATCGCCTCGCCGCCTCGGCTCGCGACGCTCTCCCCGAGTGCATCGAACGCGCGCGAATTCGAAGAGAGCCCCGGTATGCACAGGGCTGGCGTTGTGCCCGGGTGGCCAAATCGTCGGGCGCGGAGTCGACCGCGCTCGACCGTTAGGTCGAAGTCCTGCGCCATCTACGTGCGAGCAGTTCACCCGCAATTCCGCGACGGAAGGATAGCACGCAGAGCGCGAAGATGAGTCCGACGATCAAATCGGTCCCGGCCGTAAACGGCGTCTTGGAGATGAAGTACTCAAGCCCTTCGTAGAGTGCTGCGCCGAGCATCGGTCCGAGAACCGTCGCACTGCCACCCAGGATCGCCATCATGACCGCCGCGCCCGACGTGTGCCAATCGAGCATTTCCAGACCGGCTAAATGGTTGCCGAGCGAGTATAAGGCTCCGGCAAGTCCGGTGAGCGTCGCCGACATGATGAAGAGGACGTGCTTGAAGCGATTGACGCGATATCCCAACGCTATCGCCCGCGACTCGTTCTCTCGAATGGCTTGCAACACGGCGCCGAACGGTGAGTCGAGCACGCGCAACACCAGGAAGACGCACAGCGCGACGATCGCCAGCGTAACGAAGTAAAATGCGGTGTCGTTTTCGAGCGAGAAACCGAAAAACGTTCCTCGCGAGCCTATCTGCAGCCCGTTTTCGCCGCCCGTCCAGTTCGTGAGTTGGATGGCCAGGAAGTATCCGATTTGGGCGATCCCGAGCGTGATCATCGCGAAGTAAATGCCGCCCCTACGCACGCAAATGCCGCCGGCCACCGCTCCCAGGACGAGCGAGAAACCGGTGGCGGCGACGATCGCCAATGCGAGATTCCCGTGGAAATGATGGACGACGTTGATCGCGAGGTATCCCGATCCGCCCCAAAACAATGCCTGCCCGAACGAGAGCAATCCGCCGAAGCCGAAGAGCAGGTCGACGCCGATCGCAAATAATCCAAAGCAGAGCACGTCGATCGCCACGATGGGGTACACGAGTTTCGGCAAGGCGAGTGCGGCCACGGCCATGACGGCCAGCAGAATTTTGAAACGCGGCGTCACCGAAACTCCTCGGACTTTCCAAATAAGCCGGCGGGACGAACGATGATGACGAGCACCATCACGATGAAGATCAGCGTGGTGGAGATCGGCGGATAATAGACCGACCCGATCGCCTGCAGAAGGCCCAGTGCAAAACCGGCCACGATCGACCCGGTAATCGAACCGAGCCCGCCGATGACGACGATCGCGAACGTATAAATGATGATGGCGTCGCCCATCGACGGGGCGACGTTGGTCGTCGGGGCGGCCAGGACTCCGGCGAGTGCCGCAATCCCCGCGCCCACACCGAACGTCAGCGTGATCAACAGATTGGTATCGACGCCGAACGCGCGCGCCAAGACCGGATTCTCGGTTGCGGCGCGGACGCGTGCGCCGAGCGTGCTGCGTTCGACGAACCACCACACGAGCAGCGAGATTGCCAAGGACACCGCTATGACGAAGAGTCTATAGGTGGGGTATACGGTAAAACCTAAATTCGTTGCGCCGGAGAGCGCATCGGGAGCGGAATACGGCGATCCCAGCGGGCCGGCCATCAGGCGTACGACGTTCACGATGATCAACGTAAGTGCGAACGTCATCAGCAGCCCATAGACGGGGTCGAGCCCGCGCAGGCGGCGCAAGATCGTCACCTCGATCGCCATGCCGAAGAGTCCAACCGCCAGCGGCGCGACGATCAGGGCCGCATAGAAGGGCACATGGAACGCCTCCGCACCGTAATATGTGGCGAACGCGCCCAGCATGAAGAGCGCTCCATGGGCGAAATTGATCACGCGGAGCATGCCGAAAATGACCGATAGCCCGAGGGCAAGCAGCGCGTAGAACGCGCCGCTTGCCAGGCCGTTGAAGAGCTGCGCCGCTGCGTAGTCGACGCTCACGCGCCTACCAGTTCTTCGGACATACCGATTGCGATGCCGGGCGGAACGCCTTGTCCGCCGGGATCGTATCGACGACCTTAAACCAGGCGTGTGGGACCTTTACCTGGGATTTGGGCAGCACGTCGACCACGTACATATCGTGGAGCACGCGATGGTCGCGCGCGCGCCATTGGCCGTGGTGCGCGTAGAAATCGTTGAACTTGCGTCCGTCGAGGTACGCGACGATCTTATCGGCGTTCGTGGTGCCGGTCGCCTTAACCGCATCGAGCCACTGCATCGTCGCGGAGTAGTCGGCCGCCTGGATATCGGTCGGGCGCAACCCATGCATGCGAGCCGCGTAGCGATTCGCCCAGGCGCGAGAAGCGTTGTCCATATCCCAGTACCACGACGTGGTGATTCTGGAGCCGGCGAAAACGTCGGGCAGCGCGTCCACATCCGAGAGGAAGAGCAAGCCGACCACGATTTTCATCTGCTTATCCAAGCCGAATTGTTTCGCCGCTTTCATGCTGTTAACGGTGTCTGCACCGGCGTTGAGCAACGCGAGAACTTGCGGGTGCGCGTTCTTAGCGGCCAACATATACGACGAAAAATCGGTCGTTCCGAGCGGCATGAGATCTGCGTGGATAAACTTGCCGCCATAGGGTGCGATCGCATCTCCGAAATCTTTGAGCATCGATTTGCCGAACGCATAGTCGGGCACGATGCCGTACCAGGTCTTGAACCCGGCTTTGGCCACCGACGCGCCCGTGCCGTGGGCCAGCGCATACGTATCGTACGCGTATTGATAGGTGTATTTGTTGCAATCGATGCCGGTAAGATCGGTGCTTCCGGCGCCGGTGACGATCGCGAGTTTGTGCTTCTCTTTTGCTACGCTGGCGACGGCGATTGCGGTCGCGGAGTTGGTCAGGTCGAGCGCGAGATCGGCGCCCGAGTCGAATTCTTCACGGGCCTTGCTCGCTGCCAGCGCGGCCTGATTGCGGTGATCGACGGCATCGACCACGATGGGGCGGCCCAACACCTTGCCGCCAAAATCTTCGACCGCCATTTTGGTGGCTTCGACGGCGCCTTGCCCCGAAAGTGCCGAGTACACGCCGCTCATGTCGGTAATGACGGCAATTTTGATCGGGGCGGCACCGGCGGCTTGAACGGGTGTCGCAAACGAAAGGGGACCTGCAAGGATCGCGCCCGCGCATACGAACGATAAAACCGATGTAAGACGCATGGTAGCTATCTCCTAACTAAACGCAGTTATGGTGAGTCGCCGGCCCGCCTGTTCGCGAACCGATGCGGAAGATACCCAGGTTACCGGAATGAAGATACCGGATTGCGGAGCGTCCCACCTACAGGCCCAGATCACTGCATGTGCCATCCGTGGCTGACGACGACGGACTGGCCAGAAAGCGCAAGGCTCGGAAAGGCTGCCAGGAAGACCGCCACGTCGGCGACGTCCTCCGCGCTGGTGAATTCACCATCGATCGTCTCTTTGAGCATGACCTTTGCGATGACGTCCGCTTCGGAGAGGCCGAGCGCCGCCGCCTGCTCCGGAATCTGGCGGTCGACGAGCGGCGTTCTCACGAAGCCCGGGCAGATGATGTTCGCGCGCACGCCGTGCGGCGCGCCTTCTTTAGCGACGACGCGGCACAGGCCCAGGAGCGCGTGCTTCGCCGCCACGTATGGGCCCTTGAGCGGTGAGGCTTCCTTGGAGTGCACCGATCCCATGTAGATAATCGCGCCGCCTCCGGCTACCGCGTACATGTGGCGCAGCGCGGCACGCGTGGTGAGGAATGCCGCATCGAGGTGCACTGCGATCAGACGACGCCAATCGCTGTAGGCGAGCTCGTGCAGCGCCGCGATGTGCTGGACGCCGGCGTTGCTTACCAAGATATCGAGGCCGCCTAGGGTCTCGACGGTGCGTCGGACCCCGTCATCGACGGCCCGCTCGTCGGTAACGTCGAGCGCGAGCGCTAACGAACGGCCCCCAAGAGCCGCGATCTCTCCCGAGGCGCGAGCGGCCGCTTCGCCGTTGATGTCGGCGATCGCGATGCTCGCACCCTCGCGCGCCATCGAGCGCGCAATGGTCAAGCCGATCCCGCTGGCGGCACCGGTGATAAAGGCGGTCTTTCCGGAAAGTTTCATGGGGCGAAGCCTCCGCTGAGCGGATCGTCAAGGAATTTGCCGACCCGTGTACACCATATCGTGCGATGCCTCTTTTGACACAAACGGTCCTTCAGACCCGCGATCTCGTCAAGTCGTTTGCCGGGTTCACCGCGTTGGACCATCTCTCGATTGAGTTCGCGGAGGGGACAGTGCACGCGGTTATCGGCCCCAACGGCGCCGGCAAGACGACGTTGCTGAACGTACTCTCCGGTTTTGCGCGTCCGAACTCGGGGCATGTCCTTCTCGGCGGCATCGACATCACCCATACCGACGCAGCCTCCGTCGCTCGGATGGGCGTCGTGCGCAGCTTCCAAATCAATAGCGTGTTCCCCCATCTCAGCGCGCTCGACAACGTCAAAATCTCGCTGCAGGCGCGAACGAACCTTTCGAGCCGGGTCCTCGCGTCGCGATCGGTGACGGCGCAATTCGACGACGCGGCGATGGCCGCGCTGGAGAGCGTGGGCCTTGCCGCGGATCGGTCCTTCATTGCCGTCGAGTTGCCGTACGGTAAGAAGCGCTCGTTGGAATTGGCGATTGCGATCGCTCAAGAGCCGCGGGTGCTGCTCTTAGACGAGCCGACCGCCGGAATGACGTCGCACGATGTCGACCGGACGGTAGAGACTATCGCCCGCCTAGCTCCGGGACGCACGATCGTGCTGGTGGAACACAACTTGGGCGTGGTGAAGCACCTCTGTAGCCGCGTTACCGTGCTGCAACGCGGGACCGTTCTCGCCGACGGAACCTACGACGAGGTGCGCGGCGATGCGCGGGTCGTAGATGCTTACTTGGGTGGAGCATCCGAATGAAGGGGAAGAAGTCGCATGCTTTCGTTGCGTGACGTCCACGCTTACTACGGCGAATCGCACGTGCTCCACGGCATGTCGTTCCACGTGCAACGCGGCGAAGTCGTGACGCTCATCGGCCGGAACGGCGCGGGTAAGACCACGACGCTCCGCTCGATCGTGGGCATCGTGAAACCGCGGGCCGGCACGATCGAGTTGAACGGCGCGCCTCTATCGTCGTTTTCGTCCAATCAAATCGCGCACCGCGGCGTCGCCTACGTGCCGGAGGAACGCGGCATCTTTTCAACGCTGAGCGTACGTGAGAACTTGATCTTCGCGCCCGTTTTGGCGCCGGGCGGATGGAGCCTGGAACGCATTTACGACGCGTTTCCAAACCTTCAGGCGCGCTCGCGCGCGGTCGGAACCACACTCTCGGGCGGCGAGCAACAGATGCTCGCGCTCGCTCGCGCCTTGCGTTCGGGAGCGCAGACGATTCTGCTCGACGAACCGACGGAGGGCCTCGCGCCGGTGATCGTCGAGCGGATCGGCGAGATCATCCTCGCGATGAAAGGCGAAGGCCGAACCGTACTGTTGGTGGAGCAGAACGTGCGCTTCGCCACCGGTGTCGCGGATCGCCACCACATCGTCGTGAATGGCCGTGTCGAGCAAACGCTCGGCAATGCCGAGCTGCGTAGCCGCGAGAGAGACCTTCTCGACGTCCTCGGCGTCTAGGAAACGTCAACGGCGCGACTGTGGTCCCCGGCGCCTCCCTCGGGGCCCTGGTCCAGACGGGAACAGCTGGAATGGGGGTCCAAGGTAGCCGGGTGGAGGGATAATCTTGATGTATTCTCGGTCTAGGCTCACGACGTTCGCCGCAGCCTGCGCGATTTTGTCCATCGGTCTCCTCGCGGGTTGTAACGGCGGATCGAATTCGACGAACACCACTTCGGGCGCGACGGCGGCTTCAGAGGCCACGGCCGCCGCGACCGGCGAGGCTAGCGGCACCGCTACCGGTGCCCCGAGCGGCGCGGCGAGTACCGGTTATTTCACCGATGCTCAAGCGTCGACCGGCGCGACCGTCTACTCGGCCAGCTGCGCGCAGTGCCACGGTGCGAAACTCCAGGGGCAGAGCGGCCCTTCACTCGTCGGAGCGCGCTTTGCGCACTCCCTGGCGAATTATCAAACCGGCACGCAGATGTACGATTTCATCAGCAAGCAGATGCCTGCGAACGCGCCGGGATCGCTCACGAGCGATAACTATCTCGCGGTGATGGCGTACCTTCTCCAGCAAAACGGCTTCACTTCGGGAAGCCATCCGCTCGACACGACGATGCTTTCGAGCGTCAATCTTTCGAACGCGGCGGCGGTGTCATCGAGCCCAGGTGCTGCGAACAATAATGAAATCGTGCGTCAGGCCGCGCCCACGACAACCGTCTTCGGCCCAATTCCCACCAACGTCAACGTGTCGGATGCCATGATGACCGGAGCGTCGACGAACAACCAAGATTGGGTACTGCCCGGCCGTACCTATTCAAACGACCGCTATTCTCCGCTCTCGGCCATCAACGTCGGGAACGTCGCGTCGCTCACTCCGGCTGCGCTCGTGCAGACCGGCATGACGGCGAGTTTTGAAACCACGCCGATCGTCGTCGGCGGCGTCATGTACATCACCACGCCGGTGGTGAGCGATAAGATGAAGATCATGGCGCTCAATGCCGTTACGGGCGAACGCATTTGGGAAACCACCTACAACCTGGGCTCGTTCCAGATTTGTTGCGGCCCCGTCAATCGGGGCGTCGCCGTCGGCTATGGCAAAGTGTTCGTCGACACGCTCGACGATCAACTATTGGCGCTCGACGCCGGCAACGGCAAAGTCTTGTGGCAAAAGACCCTTGCGGATCCGACGCTCGGCTATTCCGAAACGATGCAGCCGACGCTGTACAACGGCAATGTGATCGTCGGCAGCGCGGGCGGCGAGTGGGCGATCCGTGGATTTGTTGCCGCGTTCGACGCGAACACCGGCGCGAAGAAATGGCAGTTCTGGACGACCGATCCCAAGAGCTTCGAGGGCGATTCGTGGAAGCAGGGCGGTGGTATGGTCTGGACGACGCCCGCGATCGATCCGAAGTTGGGCTTGTTGATCTTCAGCACCGGTAATCCGAATCCGGACCTGTTCGGAACCGTGCGTAAGGGCGACAATCTCTATACCGATTCCATCGTGGCGATCGACGTGAACACCGGGAAACTCCGTTGGTACTACCAAGAAGTCAAGCACGACGTGTGGGATTACGATGCGGTCAGCAACCCGGTGCTGTTCGACGTGCACGAAAACGGCAAGACGATTCCGGCCGCCGGCGAGGCCGGGAAGGTGGGATGGATCTTCATCGTCGATCGTCGGACGGGTAAGTTGATCCGTAAATCCGCACCGTTCGTGATGATGTCGAAGAACATGTTCAGCACGCCGACCAAGGCCGGCGTCGCGATGCTCCCCGGTGCGAACGGCGGCGCCGAGTGGTCGCCCCCGGCGTACTCGCCGCAGACGCACGATATGTACGTCATGGCGATGAATCAGCTCATGAACTTCACAACGCAAGAGCCGCATACGGGCCCCGGCCAAATTCGTCTGGGCAGCGCGTTCACGAACATCGCGAAGAACGGCATACAGAACGGCCCGTTCGTGGCGGTGAACATGGATACCGGAAAAATTGCGTGGCAGTACCTCGCCCCGCAGCCGTTGATCGGCGGAGCGTTAGCGACTGCGGGCAACCTGGTCTTCATGGGCGAGGGAAACGGCTGGTTCGATGCGTTCAATGCCAAGACCGGGCAGCGCGTATGGCGCTATCAGCTCGGCGCAGGCGTGAACGCACCTCCGGTTACTTACGAGGTGAACGGCGTGCAATACATTGCCGTCGCCGCGGGCGGGAACTTCCAGCTTGGGTATCCCTACGGCGATACCGTAGCGATCTTCCGCCTCAAGTAACGTACACCGTATAACCGTATAACGGACAAGGAACGTCATGGGTCGCCGGCCGGCGACCCATGACGTCGTGTGGTAAAAGGCACTCCGAATGGGTAAAGTGCGTGTGACATCCGCCTGAAAGGACGTCAATCATGCGACTCGTCCAACGCGCAATCATCGGCCTTGCGGCCGCATTCTTCTTATACGCGGCCGTTCCGGCGCGATCCGATGCCCAGGATCTTTCCAGTCTCGGAAGTCTGTCGGGGCTCTTGAGCCTTCTGACGAGCTTCGCTCCGCCGGCACTGCCCGCATACTATCAGCCACCGGCCCCGGCGCAAAACCAAATCTGGCAACCGGGCTACTGGGCGGCCGGCCCCTCGGGCTATTTCTGGGTTCCCGGAACTTGGGTTACCCCGCCGCAGCCGAACCTGCTATGGACGCCGGGCTACTGGGCGGCCAATCCAGGAGGCCAATATCGCTGGATTCCCGGCTATTGGGCACAGAACGTCGGATACTACGGCGACATCAACTATGGCAACGGCTACAACGGCTCGGGTTACACCGGGGGGCGTTGGCAGAACAATACGTTCTACTACAATACCGCCATTACGAACGTCAATCGAACGGTCGTACGTTACGTCTACTCCGATCGCGGAACGAACGAATACAACGGTAGCCACGTGAGCTACAATGGCGGTCGCGGCGGCGTGAACGCGCGCCCGGACAGCCACCAAATCGCGTGGGGGCGCGAGCGTCATTACGCAATGACGAACGCGCAGCAAGAACACGTACGGATCGCCGCACAGAATCGGAACTACCTACAGGCCGTCAACCACGGACGTCCGCCGAACGTGAGCGTCCAGAGACCGCTCGCCGCGAACAATCGCCCGGCAGGGTTCACGCCGATTCGAGCGTCCGACCGCGCGCACGCGCCGATCCGCCAGGCGCCGAAACAGCAGGCGCGTCCGATACATCAACAACCGCAGCGACCGCAACCGCAGCATCAGCAGGCGCAGCGACCGCAACCGCAGCATCAGCAGGCGCAGCGACCGCAACCGCAGCATCAGCAGGCGCAGCGACCGCAACCGCAGCATCAGCAGGCGCAGCCGCAGCGTCAGCAGGCGCCGAAGCAGCAAGCGCATCAGGGCGCAAGCCCGAAGGGCGGCTCGCACCAAGCTCAGCCACATGGGCGCCCCTCGCCGCACCCGCTGGGCAAATAGGGCTTGGTGACGGTTACTTCAACTGCGTGAGGACGTAGTACGCAACGTCGTGCAGGTCGCGTTGGGACAGCACCCAACGCGGCATGACGGGATCGAGCTTGTCGCCATCGTTATCGATGCCCGCGGAGACCGCCCGCTCGAGGAGTGCGATCGTGTAGGGAGGCTTTTGGTGGGTTACGAGCGCCGCATACCGCAAATCGGCGCTCACCGCGCCGTCGGGAAAGTGGACGCCTCCGGCCCCCGTCGGCATGTGACACGCCGCGCAGCTAGGCCTCTGTGCGGGCGGCTTCGCCAGGATGCGCGAGCCGCTCGCATCGATGCCCGTGAGGAAGATCGCACGCCCGTTCGCGATGGCGGCAGCATTGGTCGAATGGGCAGTCTTAGCGGGCACCGTGGGCGCCGACGTTGCCGAGGCGGCGACGGTAGCGCTCGAGTTCGATGTAGAATCGGCGGTGTGCGACGAGCATGCGCTCGTCGCGACGGCCAAGAGCAGAACGGCTAAAATCCCCAAATAGCGTCTCATCGTCGGCCCGTTCGCGGAGCGCCGTATGGAACCTACCGAAGCATGCATCCTCTCGGATGCTACTAAAACTAACTTGCGCGAGATGGAAAATGATCGATTCTCCACCTAAATGGGTACAAAGCGACCCTAATGGGTTTTGAATTGGCGATTTTTAGAGCATCGCCGGCTCCTTTGGTCGTCCGTGTCAATCCGCCGATCGTTTCGGCAACGGAATCGGTGAAGCGTGTGCGAACCGACACGACTGCCGTCGCGAATCACTCTGGGGTGATTCCCGATTTCGCGAGCGAGCCCTTAAGCTTCGATCCGGTAGGCCGAAACATTGACTTGTATGCGTAATGCTTCCATCCCCGGGTGCGGCGGTCCGATTCCTGGATATGGTTAATGCCGGCCCTTGCATGGACGCCGGCGCTCGTTGCTCTATGGTTTCTTTTGAGCGTGTTGATCGACCGCCGAAACGCGTTGCGCGAGGGCGTTTCCGTGCTTTCGTTTGCGGAGATCGTTGCGGTGGCGGCTCTCGCGCTTGCGGGGGTGCTACTGGCTCCGCCTTCCGAACGGATCGCGGTGGGCATAGCTTTAGCCGGCATCGGCATTGCCGCGTGCGGCGACGTTCGCCACGGATACCTGTGGGAAGAAATTACCGTGCCCACGCTCTTTGCCGTACTCGCGGCTAGCGCGTATGCCGGCATCGCGCCGAACGCCGCCGCCGGCATCGTCGCGCTCGGCGGGATCGCGTTGGCGATCTATTTCGGCGGACAGCTGCTCGGCAAAGAGCCCGGATTCGGCGATATCGTTCCTACGGCCATCATCGGCGCGGCCGTTGGGCCCATGCCCGGGCTTGCGGCTTTGGCGATCGCGTGCGTCGGATTCGTCATCGCGGCTTTGATCCTGGGGCGGCGGTTCGGCGTCGCTTTGCCGTTCGGCCCCGCTATCGCGGCTTCGATCCTGATCGGGGCCGCCGCCGCGTCATGGTTGCCCGCTATCGCCGGGCGCTGATTGGACGAATCTCATCCGGTCGCCGCACAACATATCGAATTTCTCGCACGTTCCGGCTCGCAACTCCACGACGTGCGTGGCATTGGCTTGGGCGACGGCGAGGCAACCGGGGCGCACGTCCCGGCGTATGCTCACGATGCGAAATGCGTCGTCGAGAAAAACAACGTCGATGGGAAAACGCATGCCGATCGTGTGGATTCCAAAGCAACGGTTGATCCACAAGCCTTCGTCTGCGTCCATCGACGAGCGCGTCAGCAGCCCCAGGTTTCGGTCGCACCATCCTTTGGGCGCGAGCACCTTGCGCGCGACCACTTCACCGGTTGCCTGATTTTCGAATGAATACAATGCGCTAACCCCCGAACGCGAGCGCGGCTACGACGGTCGCGCCGACGAGATAGGGTGCCATCTGAACGGTCGCGTGCCGTCGCAGTCCCCATTGTATGAAAGCCAGGAGCAGTCCCGCGGCGGAAAAGGCGACGACTGCGGGAAACAGTCCAAGCAGCGACGCCCCTAAGGCCGCAACGCGCACGTCGCTCCAGGACATTCCGGCGCCCTTTGTCATGAGGGCGACGCTTGCAAACGGCACGGAAACCAGAAACGCCGCGAGTGGTACCGCATATGCGTGTTGGAGGAGCGCGAGAGCGCAGATGCACGCTAGCGGGATCAGCGAAAGCCACGGCGGCGTCCAATGGATGCGAACGTCGCACCGTACGAGCGCAACCAAAGCGACGACGATGAAACTCAGTGCCAGCAGATGTAGCGGGTTCGTCTCGCGCAGCCCGAATTCGGCGCCGGCGATCGCGCACGCCGGCACCACGAGCAGCGGCCATATGTCGCCATAACGATCGCCGTGCCAACGCTGGATGAGGACGTTCGCAAGCGCATAGCCGAACCACCCGGAAGAAGCGAACATTAGTGCGCCCACGAGGGCTAGGCTCCCGTTCATTTCACCCAGCTCACGAACTGCGGAAGCAGTTCCGCCGCCACCGAGCCGAAGATGATCGTGAACAGCGCGGGCAGCAAGAACAGAGCCATGGGAAAGACCATTTTGATCGGTAGCTTCGCGGCCTGCTCTTCAACCGCCATGACGCGTTCGTTCCGGACGTCGATCGAGAGTTCGTTGAGAACCATTGAAATGTTCGCGCCGAGCTTTTCAGCCTGCGTAATCGCCGTGATGGTGGCCGTTAGCTGCGGTTGACTGACGCGCATCGCTACCGCGCGCAAGGCGTCGCCGTGGCTGCGTCCGAGGCGGATTTGCGAGAGGCATTCCTTGATTTCGTCCCCCAGCGCGCCGGGCGCTACCGCCACGGCATACCCTAAGGCCTGGTTGAGCGCGATGCCGGCTTGCACGGTCGTTGCGACCATGTCGAGAAAATCGGGGAGCGATCGCTGTACTTCTTCCTTACGTCTGGCGATGGCTTGATTGAGAGCCATAAACGGGAGATACCCGCCGACGATCGCCGGGATAAGCGGTATCAAGAGATACACCGATGCGAACGGATGCAGGAAGAGTAGCGGCAGTAAGCCGATCGCGATGCCTGCGATGAGGCCGCCTCCAACTCGCGCGCCCATTTGCGCGGGCGTTGTCGTGTACCAGCCCGCTTCCATCAACTGTCGCTGTAATTGCGAGCGGCCGTCGTCCCCGAATATTTTCTCCATCGCGGCAAAACGTTCGCGCGGCGGGCCCGAGATGTTGCGAGACCTGATATGCTCGAGTTGCTCCGAAAGCGGACTTTTTTGCGGCGTCAGCGAGATGACGAAGAGGCCGATCGTTATCGCGACGCACACCGCAATGATGCCGAGCAGCACGATTACACGTTGACTTTCAGCATCTTGTTCAACGAATAGATCGCCATGAGTTCTAGTGCCACCGCTACGACGAGCACCGCGTGGCCGATCAGCGTGCTCATCAGAGCTCTTCCCATCGGCGGCTCCATGACCAGAACGAAGAGACCCACCCCGACGGGAAGCGCCTCGAGAACCAGAGCGCCGATCCGCCCCTCGGCCGTCAGTGCGGAGATTTTTCGCTGGATTTGACGCCGCTCTTTAATGGTTTCGGCGAGATGGTCCAGAATCAATGAGAGGCTACCGCCGGTTTGGCGCTGCACCCGAATCACGCGAGCGAGCATCAACGTTTCGTTGCCCGCCATCCGTTCGGCGAGCGAATCGAGCGCATCGGGCATAGAGACTCCGACGCGGGTCTGGGTAACGACGCGGCGGAATTCGAGGCGTGCCGGGTCCGTCATCTCCTCGATGATGTGCGCCATCGCTTGGGGCAAGCTTAAACCGATCCGAACGCCCCCGGACATCAAGCGCAACGCCATCTCTAGTTGATCCAGGAAACGGGAGCGACGCTGCGCGACGCGCCTCTTTATCCAAAATGAGGCCGCGTAGAAAACCGCAGCTTCAAACAGCGGCCACGCGAGCAGTTCGGGCACGAGGCTCAGATGCGCTACGAGAACGGTGAAGAACCAGAGCAGGGCGCCGGTGGCGAAGATGACCGTAGCCACGACGTCCACCGGCCGGCCGATACCCGCGAGTTCTAGGAGGGATGCGGCTTTGGTGACGCGTGGATGTTCGCGCGCTATCATGCCGTTCACGACGATGTAGCACGCGATCGTTCCGCCGAAGGCTAGAAATACTCCGATAAACGTGGACGTGAGCGCTTCTACCACGCGGTTGCGTCCTGGGCCATCGTCGAGAGCTGACGGATGTCGTATTCGATACCGTGCTCGTCGAAACGGGTGATTGCATACGGCTGGACGCCCGTATATTGGAAGTCACCGCTGACCGTACCGTCGGGATCTAATCCGTGTTGGTTGAACTTGACGATATCCTGAAGCGTGACGACGTCGCCTTCCATGCCGACGACTTCGGTAATGGCGACGATCTTGCGGGAACCGTCGCGCAGGCGCGTCGTCTGGATCACGAGGTCGATCGCGCTCGCGATCTGCTCGCGAATCGCGCGAACCGGTAGATCGAATCCCGCCATCATCACCAGAATCTCAAGGCGCGATATCGAATCGCGCGGCGAGTTGGCGTGCAACGTGGTGAGCGAACCGTCGTGGCCCGTGTTCATGGCTTGGAGCATGTCGAGCGCTTCGGCGCCTCGACATTCGCCGACAACGATGCGGTCCGGACGCATGCGTAATGCGTTGCGGACGAGGTCGCGAATCTTCACCTCGCCGTAGCCTTCGATATTCGGAGGGCGCGATTCGAGACGTACGACGTGCGGTTTTCCGAGCAAGAGCTCCGCCGCATCCTCAATGGTGACGATGCGGTCGCCGTCCGGAATAAAGTTCGACATGATGTTCAGGAGCGTCGTTTTGCCGGACCCGGTGCCGCCCGAGACGAGGATGTTCATTCGGGATTCGACGCAAGCGCGCAGGAAATCGGCCATTTGTTCGGTCAGCGCGCCGAGTCGTAACAGATCGGGAATCCCCATGCGATGCTTGCCGAAGCGGCGAATCGTGAGCACGCCGCCGTCGAGCGCCAGCGGCGCGATGATCGCATTGACGCGCGACCCGTCGGGTAGACGCGCGTCGACTAGCGGGGAGGCCTCGTCGACCCGGCGCCCGAGCGGCGTGATAATACGATCGATCGTTTGGCGCAGCTGGCCTTCGCTTGAGAAACGAACGTTGGTGAGGACGAGTCTGCCCTTGCGCTCCGCGTAGACGATGCTTGGACCGTTCACCATGA
>Ga0207416_1000944_pt1 | contig 43271 bp, 36 predicted proteins | sample PaiPotPPM11metaG_FD_184107 | JGI IMG/M metagenome (GOLD analysis project Ga0207416, IMG submission 184107) | Iron sulfur acid spring bacterial and archeal communities from Banff, Canada, to study Microbial Dark Matter (Phase II) - Paint Pots PPM... ...
GCCCCCATGATCGCCCGCACCCTCACCCTCTCCGTCCTGGTCAAGGACATCCCCGCCTCTCGCCCATCCCTCGATGCAATCCTCGTGCGCCACCACGGCTACATCGCCCAACTCAACGTCAGCACGCAGCAGGACGCTCCCCGCAGTTTCCAGGCCTCGCTCCGCATCCCCGCGCCCGAACTCACCGCCGCCCTCACCGAACTCAAAGCCTTCGGCCGTGTCCTCAGCGAGGAGCAGTCCGGCGAAGAAGTCACCCAGCAGCACGCCGATCTCGCCGCCCGCCTGCAGAACGCCCGCGAAACCGAGGACCAGCTCCGCGGCATCCTCCAGCAGCGCACCGGCCGCGTCTCCGACATCCTCGAAGTCGAGGAGGAAATCGCCCGCGTCCGCGGCGAAATCGAATCCATGGAAGCAGAGCAGCAGGCCCTCGAACACCGCGTCGACTTCGCCGAAGTCAACCTCACCCTCACCGAAGACTACAAAGCCGCGCTCTCCTCCCCCGACTCCGCCACCACCCGCATGCACAACGCCTTCGTCGCCGGCTACCGCAACGCAGTGGGAACGCTGCTTGGCCTCCTCCTGTTCACCGAAGAGTACGGCCCTACCCTCCTCATCTGGCTCGCTCTTCTCGCCCTGCCCACGGTCCTCGTCTATCGCCGCTACCGCCGCCTCCTCAATCGCTAGCAACATCGAATCCAGCCACCACACACCCGGCCCGAACATGGCACCATAACTCTATGCAGTGCCTTTCGGGCCGACTCCCCACGTACCGCCGCATCCTGCTGTTGAGTGCGCTCCTCCTCTTCCCCCTCTCCGCCGCACGATCTCAATCCTCCATGCCCGGCATGTCCATGCCCGCCGCCCGCACTCTCATCGACAGCGAACTCCAGCACACCAGTTCCGGCACTTCCATTGAGCCGCCCTCAACCCCCGTGCCCATGCTCATGCGCCAGCAATCCGGCTGGACCCTCATGCTGCACGGCAACGCCTTCCTCACCGACGTCCAGCAACAGGCCAACAACCATCGCGGCGGCGACAAGTTCTTCTCCACCAACTGGATCATGCCCATGGCCCAGCATCGCCTCGGAGCCCGTGGCCAGATCACCCTCCGCACCATGTTCTCGCTCGAACCTGCAACCGTCACCGGCCGCTTCTTCCCCGAACTCTTCCAGCAGGGCGAGACCGCCTTCGGCCGCCCCATCGTCGACGGCCAGCACCCCCACGACTTCGTCATGGAACTCGGCGCCCTCTACGATCTACGCCTCACCGGGCACACCCTCATCAGCTTCTACGCCGCACCCGTCGGCGACCCGGCCATCGGCCCCACCGCCTATCCCCATCGCCTCTCCGCCTCGGAAGATCCCATGGCCGCCCTCGGCCACCACCAGCAGGACTCCACCCATATCGCCTTCAATGTGTTCACCGCCGGGATCACCTGGAAGACGCTGCGCCTCGAAGCCTCAGGCTTCCACGGCGGCGAACCCGGCGAGAACCGCTGGCAGTTCGCAGACTCCCCCAACGGCCACGCCGTCGACAGCTACTCCACGCGCCTGACCTTCGTCCCAACACCCGGCCTCGCCGCGCAATACTCCATCGCCCAGATCACCAGCCCCGAGGCGCTCTCCCCCGGCGTCGACCAGCGCCGCCAGACTGCCTCTGTTATGCTCAACCGGCTCCTCGGCATCCACCAGGACACCACCTCCATGCCCGGCATGGACATGTCCACGCCCGCCACCGGCAATTGGTCCACCACGCTGCTCTGGGGACAGACTCGGGCCTCCACCACTGGCGCACTCGAAAACAGCTACCTGCTCGAATCCCTCCTCAACCTCAAGCGCAATTCCTTCCACACCCGCATCGAGATCGCCGCCCGCACCTCCGAACTCCTCGAAACCACCAGCCCCGAGGTTCCCATCGGACACGTGCAGGCCTACACCTTCGGCTACGACCGCGACCTACGGCTCTTCTCCAGCGTCCGCATCGCACCCGGCGTCCAGTTCACCTCCTACCGCACTCCCGACGCTCTCGCCCCCACCTACGGCCGCCACCCCTACGGCGCGGAAGTCTTCCTCCGGTTCCGCCTCGCCCAAAACGCGCCCTGAGGCTGCTGAAAAACTCTACGCACGCGTTTTTCGGAGTAGCAGCGGGCTTTAGCCCGCGGTAACTCGCGTCGAATCAATCGGGGTTTTAACCCCGGGCGAATGCACCGGTTAAGTTTGTCAACCCCCAAAACCACTCATCTTCAACAATCCACAAGAGATTAAAAGTACCGACGAGTTATGCGCCAACCGATATACTGGAAGTAGTAAAGAAATAAAAAAAGGCCCGGCTGTCCAGCCGGGCCTTTCGTCGTCAGGGGGTCAGCTTTGTCGTCCCGGGTTTAGATAGACCAAATCAATATCAAAAGCGTATCTTGATCCGAATCTAACTCGTTATTTAACAATATTTTGGAATCAAAGGTGGGGGGAGGGGGGTGCCCCATTATCCTTGGGCCGATTCGACCGCGAGCCCAACCCGCAGCATCGTCTCCTCGTTGAAGTGCCGCCCCAGAATCTGCACCCCGATCGGCAATCCAGCCTTCGTCTCGCCACACGGCACGCTCAGCCCGCAGATGCCCGCTAGGCTGGCCGCCACCGAGTAGATGTCCTCGAGATACATCTTCACCGGGTCGTCTGTCTTCTCGCCCAGCTTGAACGCCGGCGTCGGCGTCATCGGCGCGACGATCGCGTCCACCTCGGCGAATGCCGCCAGGAAGTCCCGGGTCAGCAGCGTCCGTACTTGCTGCGCCTTGCGATAGTACGCATCGTAGTACCCCGCCGAGAGCGAGTAGGTGCCGAGCAGAATCCGGCGCTTCACTTCCGCGCCGAAGCCCTGGTCGCGCGTTTCGCGGTACATCTCCGACAGCGTCTTCACGCCCGGCGCCCGGAAGCCGTAGCGCACGCCGTCGAACCGCGACAGGTTCGCCGAAGCTTCCGCCGTCGCAATCACGTAGTAGGTCGGGATCGCGTACTTGGTGTGCGGCAGCGAGATCGGCTTCACTTCGCAACCCGCGGCCCGCAGCGAGTCGAGCACCTTCTCAATGGCCGCGCGAATCTCCGAGTCGAGCCCCTCGCCGAAGTATTCGGCTGGCACGCCGATCCGCAGACCGTCGACCGGATTTGCCAACGCGCCCACGTAGTCGCCAGGCTCGCGGTCGGAACTGGTCGCGTCCAGCGCATCCCAGCCTGCGAGCACGCTCAGCATGGTCGCAGCGTCGCGCACGTTGGTCGCAAACGGCCCCACGCGGTCCAGCGACGACGCAAACGCAATCAACCCGTAGCGCGAAACGCGCCCGTAGGTCGGCAGCATGCCTACCACGCCACAGAACGCTGCCGGCTGGCGAATCGATCCGCCCGTGTCCGTGCCCAGAGTCGCCACCGCGAAGCCGGCCGCAACCGCCGCCGCCGAGCCGCCGCTCGAGCCGCCCGGAACGCGGTCCAGCGCCCGAGGATTGCGCACCGGCCCGTACGCGGAGTTCTCGTTCGACGAGCCCATCGCAAACTCGTCGCAGTTCAGTTTGCCCAGCAACACCGCACCCGCGGCCTCCAGCCGCTGGACAGCAGTCGCATCGTAAGGAGGCATGTAACCCTGCAGAATCTTCGATCCCGCAGTCGCCGGCGAACCCTGCATCACCAGCACGTCCTTGATACCCACGGGCACGCCCGCAAGCGGCGGCAGCGTCTCGCCCTTCGCCGCCATCGCGTCAATCTTTGCCGCCTGTGCGAGCGCACGCTCCTTGCTCAGCGCCAGAAAGCTGTGGATGTCCTTCCCATCCGGCCCATCCTCCGCAGCGATCCGCGCATAGTGCTCCTCGGCGATCGCCACAGCCGTCGCCGTACCGCTCGCTACTGCCGCCTGAACATCCTCGATCGTCATGCTGCCCAAATCGCTCACCCGTCCTCAACTAACAACCAGCAACTAACAACTGGCACCTATCGTTCAATCACTTTCGGCACCTTGAAGAAACGCCCGTCCGTCTCCGGCGCCGCCGCCATCACCGCCTTGCGGTCGAGCGACGACCGCACCACGTCTTCGCGCAGGCCCTCGCCGGTCAACTCCGGTTCTGCGCCCAGCATCTCGCCGACCTGGGCCATCGCTGGAACGCCGCTGGTGTCGAGCTCGTTCAACTGCGCAATGTGTCCCAGGATCGCGTTCAGGTCGCGCTGCATCCGTGGAACCTCGTCGGCCGTCAGTTCCAGGTTCGCCAGTTCCGCGACCCGCAGCACATCCTCTTTCGTAACTCCGCCCACATCCGCCATCAGCGCTTCCTTTTCCGGTTCCCTGTTCCCTGTTGCCTGTTCCCTGCCTTCAGGTCGAACTCGATCCGCGCCACTGCCAGGCCCGCGACCCGCGCAACCTCGCGCTCCAGCGTGCCGCGGAGCGAGATCATCTGCTTCAGCCAGACCGCGTCGGCCACCTCGATCCGCACCACGCCTGCGTCATACCCGACGATCGCTCCGTGGTCGGCCATCGCCTTCCCACACGCGACTGTCCACGCCGCCGCCAGCCGGTCTTCGTCGCCCATGCCGCGCAGACTCCGCCCCAGGCTGCCGCGCAACACTTCTCTCATCGCCTCCATGCTGCCCGCCTTGCGCTACTTCTTCGTCTTCTTCAACGGGAACCGGTACACAACGCCGCCGGAGATGGCAAAGAACTCCCGCTCCTCGTTGCCGAAGTGCTCCAGAATCAGGTCCGGCGAGAGCCGGATAGCCCAGTTTTTCGACCGGTTCATGTCCAGGCTGCCGCCCACCGCAATCAGGGCCGCGTTGTGGTTGCTGTACAGCCCCACCAGTTGCGCGTTCTGCGTCGCGCTAAAGACGTTGCCCGGCCCGGCGCCCTGCGTGCCGGCGTCGAAGACGCCGTTGGCGATGCCGGCGTAGGCGTGGTAGTTGATCGCCGCATGCTGGTTTCTCGGCCCGCGCCACTGCACGCCGCCCAGGCCCATGTTCATGTACACCAGCGGCCGGTGAATGCCGTAGATGCCCGCATTCGGAAAGACCTGGGTGGTGCCGGCCTCTCCGCGATAGTCGGCGGTTATCCCAAGTCTCGGCGTCAGCCAGTAGGTGCCGGAGATCTCGGCGCCGCCCAGGTTCATGCGCTTGGGCAGGTTCTCGCCGGCCTTGAAGTTCATGAAGTTCAGACCGCCGTACAGTTCGTACTTGTTGTCGTAAGTGACGGGCGCGGCCGGCCCAATCTTGGTCTGCGCCTGCATGCTCTGTGTGGCCACAGGCAGCAAGCAGGCCACCAGCAGCACTGCAATCTTCATCTTCATCCTTGGCATTCGTCTCCAAATCGGGGACCCAGGCGAGCCATGGTTGCTCGCTGGGCTGAAATCGGTGCGGCGCGCTTCGCTCGTCGGCCCTGACACACTGTCGCAATCGAACATCCGCACGACTCGTCCAGAGATTCTCGCCGCAAAGCTTCCATATCCAAGATATAACGTTCCGGGAGATTCAGCCTGTCCGGCTGACAATTGGACTCGTCAAGGCCCTTGTTGGAGAGACAAGGACACAAACCCCTGCGTCCCTGCAGCCACGGCAAGATTGGTCACCTCGGCTGCGCCCGCGACCTGCATTGGAGTCACGGAGATCAGTCCGTCCGCATCGGAAACTGCCACCCCGGTCGACGTACCCAGTTCCGGCGCCACCGGACAAGGCCCATGCGCGGGACACGACATCTCGGCCGCGTCCACCGTCTGGTACACCGCGACCGGCGCACCGGCAACCGAATTGCCGCTGACATCGGTGACCCTCACGACCACAGGAGCGAAGGTTCCCGCCAGCGCAACACTCTGGCCTGCGCCGCTGACGACGACCAGCCTCCACTCCGATGGATCGACAACCACCGCCGTGAGGTTGGCGCACAACGTTGTCCAGACGCATGCCAGCCCTGTGGGCTGGGAGCCCGTTGCGAGCGGCCCGGCAATCGCGCTCGCCTGGGCCAGGCCCAGACTGTTGGCAACGCTCGTAGCAGGCGACAGCGTCATGCCGGCCGCTGACGCCCAGTTCACCGTTGTTCCGGTGGCAGGCGCTCCATTCTCGATGACCGTCACCTGCGGAGTCCACGCCACCGTCGCACCCGGCGCAACATACTCCACCGGCTGGACCGCAGTGACGCTGCGAGCGATCGCCTGAAAGCTTGCCGTCTGCGTCGCGCCGACCGCCGCCGCCTGCATGCTGACGCTCCCGAAGGCCGTGGCTGCGATGGTGGCCGAAGCCAATCCCGTGGCATCGGTTAACACCACGCAACTTACCGCCGGACACGTCCCCCACTGCGCGCTGCCGGAAGCGACGGTGAACGTCACCGGCAGTCCCACGACCGGGGTTACGCCGTCACCCAGCGTCATCCGCACCGCGAACGGCAGTGGCGTCCCGACCGCCGCTGTGCCCGATGGAGACGAGACCAGCGCCATTCCGTCCGGCGCAACTCCGCCGTACGTCAAAACGCCGGTCATCACAGTCGATCCTCCGGTGGAGAGGTCCGTGACCGCAACATCGACGGGCGCCGAAGGTGGCGTGCGGAACGCGCTCTGCGGCGGCGCGACGGCAACAATCGACGTGTCCGTCCAACTCGACACCACCGCGGGCACTCCATTGACCGTGACCGTATTGCCGGCGTGGAAGCCCATTCCGCTGATCGTGATCTGGCCGCCGTTGACGCTGGTAAGGGCCGACTGAATTGTGGCGGCGTAGAGCACACGCGCGCGGTACGCGAAGTCCGGACGCCCATCGCCGCGCGCATCGGCGATGACAAACCGGAAGCTTTCCGGTTGGGTCGTGGCGATATGCGCCGCCGTCATGCCGAGTGCAATGCTGTTGAATGCCGAAGGTGTCGCCGCGACCGTCGGAAACGTACCGGTCGCATCGGCCGCCGCCCATACGCCGAGCAGCGGCATGGCCTTGGCGGTCGTGGCCGCTCCGCTGTCGTCGAGCGCCGTGACTTCCAGCGTCGCCGTCCTTCCGGCTTGCGCGGCGAGGCTGGTCCACGCGGTATGCCCGTAGGCACAGAGCACGCCCGTCCACCATCCCCCGGCTGCAACGGGCTGCGGTGCCGACTCCGTTCCGTCACCGCCGACGCTGCAGTTGCTGGACGCGTCACTGGGCGCAAAGTCGGTCTCGACCGCATTCCACGGATCAATGTAGGCATGCAGCGGATAAGCAGTGACCTCGGTCTGCGCGACTCCCGAAGGCGTCACCTGTCCCGATGTGTACGGTCCTACGGCATACGCCCCGACGTACAGTGGATTGATCGGCTCGGTCGTCACAACTCCCGTCATCGCGCCGTTCTGTGCACCTTCCGGATCTATGTCGGGAATCCATACCAGCCAGTAATAGCCTTCGAGCCCGGCGTCGGGCGAGCCCATGCTCCCGGTCAGACTGGAGTCCGCTCCCGTTACCACATTTCCGGCGTTGCGCCGATAGGCATATCCGCTTACGGACGACGTCTCGTACCACGGCTCGGGAATACTCCAGCCGCCCTGTTGCCGACGGATCACCACGTTGACTCCCTGCATCCCCTCGCCCGTCGGGAAGGTCACCGTTCCATAGACCTGGCTGGCCTGCTCGTAGCTCCATATTTTGCCTGGTGCGGGTGGAGCGGTTGGCCACGACCAAAGCACCGACTCCGGATAGAGTCCGGTGATGGTGGCGATATCATCGGCGCGCAGGGTGAATGGCTGGGGCATGCACTGATAGGTGTACGGGCCGCACACAATGTCGATGGGATGCATGATCGGCCAGTGGAGAGCCTGCTGGGACGTCGGCGGCGGCGTTCCGGTGAACACGTTGTCGTTGGTCTGCGACCAGCCGATTCCGAGCACCCGTCCAAAAGCGCGCTCGAGTTGATACTGCATCTGGAGTTGCTGTTCTGGCGCAGGCCCGGTGCAGCGCCCGTTCAACACCAGGATCGCGTGCTCGATGTTGCCGCCAGATGCGATTGCGTCGATGCTCTCGGTCACAGCATTCTGGCGGCATTCGGCCGGACTGCTCGCTTCGCCGCCCAGCAGGAGGTCGGTGATCGAGCCGTCGCGGTCATAGACGATGGCAATCTGTTTGGCAGCATAGTTGTCACTCTGCACGTCCGCGGGGAAGACCAGGCCCGTGGCGCCGAGGTATGTGTTGGCGCCGCTGACCTGCTCGTCCAGCGCGCCCCCGTAGGCGAGCACCATCGCGGAGGTTGGGACGTTCCACACGCCTGCGGCCGCAGCAACCATTGCATCGGCGGCCGCATGATTGACGGATGCGCTCAGATCGCCCGGATCGGTAAAGTAGCGCGGCTGCGTCGTGTACCACACGACCGGTTGGCCGCCACTACCGGCAAAGTACGGCGGCCCAGTCACCCAGCGCGGCCCACTGGCTACTGCCGTCCGCGTGGCCGGCAAGAGCGCTGCCAACAGCAGCAACACGCGAGCCGGGGTGAACCAGCGGCGCCGATGCGATCGTTCCCGTGCTTCAGCGCGCTGCATCGTCGTCCTTCTGCCAGCGTTTGAGCATCGCAATGACGGTCGCGTAGGATGCGCTCTGAGGTGCTGGGTTTGTGTTCATTGATCCGGATCCGTCCGAGGCACCGGCATCCGGAGTTGCGGTATAAGGGTGGAGGGTAGCGGGCATGCCGGTCGGGCGCTCTGGCGGCCGATAGGCGATCGTTCGCGCCACCCGGGTCGCGATCCAGCGAAGATCGACCGCGCGACTGTCCGCAAGAGCTCCGGCCTCGCCTTTAATCGGAATCGCTCCGTTCGTTCCTCCAATCGGGGAGTTCAAACCGGACGCGCTCGAAGCGTGCAGCAGCATCAAGTAGCGCTGGCCGACTCGAAACGGCTCGTCGTCCGCCGGCCAGAGGCCTGCCCACTCGCGCAGCGTGTAGGTGTCCCCGGCGACGCCGCGAATTGCGTCCTCCACGGCGAATTCGATTTCGACGGTGGCCGCCGCACCAGCCACTCCCTGGCGCCGGTGAACGCGGATCACGCGGCCAGCAAAGATCACTCCCGCAAGCTGCGTCATGCTGTGGAGAGCAGCCACCGTGTCGGTGTCGGTGTCGGTCTGCGTCTGTTGCGTGGGTTGGGCAACTACGCGGCAGACAGCGCACCCTGGCAGAGCCAGCGTCACTGCAAGCGCGCGCCCGATCCACCTTCTTTTTTCGAATGTCATGCCCAGCCTCCGGCGTCACTCTGATCTTCGTCAGAGGGTCACTATGAGGCAGGCAGTGTGTCATTTCGGCACACTTGTGTTTCAGTTTCGGGCAATCGACGCCGTCGCGGCCGTCAGATTTGCCGTCGCAGCCGTCAGATTTCAGGATAGAAGTCGAAGAACGCCTCAATGCTCAACCGGAGCTGCGCCTCGATCTGTTCGCGGCTGCCCTCGAGCACGTGCATGGTCACGTGCGCCTGGTTGCCATTCTTCAAGTTCACCGGCGCATCGCCTACCGACTCGACTTCGTCGGCCGGCAGCAGCCGCATTCCATAGACCAAGGTTAGATTTGCCATGCCCGATTCTTTCACCCCGGAAGCTTCGGCGCATAGTCGCAGCCTTGCACCCGGCCGCAAACGGCAATTCCGCGGATGCCCCGCGTTTCGAGTTTAGAGCGGATTCGTTGAGGCTGGCGCCGCTCCCGCATCGCTGTTGCCGGTTGCGTTGAGCGTGGCTGCGTGACCGGTGTGCAGCAACTGCGCGTTGTGGACCAGGACCACGACACGCGGGTCAGTGTCGAATTTGCCGAGGTCGGGGTCCTTCAGCATCTCGTGCTGGACGTCCATCCCTGCCTCCGCCGCCATCGCCAGGGAGTGCAGCATCTCCTCCTGCATACCGTTGCGCGCGTACATCTTTGCCATCTCGAACGAGAGCCGGGCGCGGTCCTGTGAGGAGAGTACGTGTGCCGCTACGCCGCCGACGCCCTCGCGCCGCTCGAAGACCTCCGGATCGATTTTGAGCGCGTCCGCAATCTCGCGCCGCGCGCCGCTGTAGTTCTTGGTCTCGAAGTAGGCGTTGGCCAGATTGGCGTGGTAGACGGCCTGATGCTTCTCCAGCTTGATCGCCTTCTTGTAGTCGGAGACTGCGGACATGTTCTGTCCGTCCAGAAACTCGACGGCGCCAAGATTGTTCCAGGCCTCTCCATCTTTCTTATTCAGCTTCACGACGCGTTGGAAGTAGGAGCGGGCCAGTTCGATATTCTTCATCTCCAGTTCGGTGAGGCCCAGCTTGTTCATCAGGGACGGCACGTTTCCTCCGCGCGCCATTGCGTATCTGTAGTAGTCCAAAGCATCTTCGGGGAAACGCCGAGCCCGCAGGATATCGGCCTGCTGTTCCAGAGCCTGAGCAGACGCCGTAGCAGGATCAGGCAGATGCCGCTCCACCTCCATCCATTGTTCCGACTGATGAATCCGGTCTCGGGTGGATACGGTTGAAGGCTGGCCCTGTGCTTTGAGATCGGGAGAAAGCAGCGACGGAAGGCACAGAAAGGAAACGCTCAGCGCGACGAAGCACGCGAACTGATTTCTCCTTGCAATGATGCGGGTTGCAACGGGCAGGCGCATAACCCACCTCCGATGTGGCGAGTATTCTGCTCCACGATTGGGGCAATGTCAACACCACTTAAAGGTGTACGGAGCGGATCGGTAAATTCGTCTGTCTGCTACCGCTTTCGTCCCGGCTGACCGCATCCAAACGAACTGGGTTTCCTGCGCGCCCACGGCACCTTCGGCTGACACTGCGGTTGACCCCTTTGATGCAGCCTGAGGGTTTCGCGCATATCTGTGGTCGAATGGAATGTCTGGGGCTGGAATTCGGAGAATTACGGAAACCAAACAATTACAAGAAGAAAGATACGGATTTTCGAATGGCGAAGAAGGCAATCATCATAGGAGCGGGGCCGGCTGGGCTTACCGCCGGACTGGAATTTCTCAGGCGCTCCGACATCGTGCCGGTAATTCTTGAGGCAAGCGACGAAATCGGCGGCATCTCGCGGACGATCCGGTACAAGGGCTACCGGATGGACATTGGCGGACACCGCTTTTTCTCGAAGTCCGACCGGGTGATGGAGTGGTGGATGGACCTGATGCCGCCGGATGCATCCGTACCGGATGCACCGGCTGCAAGTCCTTCTCCCAATGGTGCAGGCAGTCCTCCGAAGGAGGCGCAACCGCTGGAGATCAGCTACCAGGGCAAGCGCAGGACCGTGACGGTGCCGGCGCATCCCGCCGAGGAGCCGCCCCTGCGCGGCCTCGGCCCGCTGCTCGGCGATGCGGATGCCGAAGACGTTGAACCCGAGGACGAGCCTGCACCGGCCGACGAAACTGAGACGGTTCCTGTTCCCGACCCCGCGAACCCGGACCTGGTCATGCTGATCCGGCCTCGGCGTAGCCGCATTTACTATCTGCGCAAGTTCTTCGACTATCCCATCACGCTAACGGGCAACACCATCAAGAACCTTGGCCTGGTGCGCATGGCGCGCGTCGGGACCAGCTATGGTCTGTCACGTGTGCGTCAGATCAAGCCGGAGAAGAGTCTCGAAGACTTCCTCATTAACCGTTTTGGCCGCGAGTTGTACCTCACCTTCTTCAAGAGCTATACCGAGAAAGTCTGGGGCACGCCGTGCCATGAGATTTCGGCCGAATGGGGTGCGCAAAGGATCAAGGGCCTCTCGCTGACGACCGCGGTAAAACACTTCGTCAAGAAGCTGTTTCGCAGCAAGGGCGGTGCCGGCGATCTAGCCCAGAAGGGCACCGACACTTCGCTGATCGAGCGCTTCATGTACCCGAAGTTCGGCCCGGGGCAGTTGTGGGAGCACGTCGCCGACCTGATCCAGCAAAAGGGCGGCGAGATCCACATGAACTGGAAAGTGGTGGCGCTGAATTTCGCCCCCGGCCCCGACTTGCGCGTCGAATCGATCGAAGCGATGGGGCCAGGTGGTGAGCGACGCACATTCGCCGGGGACTACTTTTTCTCTACGATGCCCATGCGCGAGTTGCTACGGGCCATGAAGACGCCCGTGCCAGCCAATGTGCTTGAAGTCAGCGACGGGTTGCAGTACCGCGATTTCATCACGGTCGGGCTGCTTGCCGACAAGCTAAAGGTCAAGGAGCCGGATGGTGGCCTGCTGAAGGACACCTGGATCTATATTCAGGAGCCGGATGTGCTGCTGGGGCGGTTGCAGATCTTCAATAACTGGAGCCCATATCTGGTTAACGATCCGTCGAAGGTCTGGATCGGCCTCGAATATTTCTGCTATGACACCGACGATCTGTGGAAGATGCCGGATGACGACCTGAAGAAGTTCGCGACTAATGAGGTGGCAAAGATCGGCATTCTGGAAGCGGCAGACGTTAGTGACGCCCACGTGGTCCGCGTGCCGAAGACCTACCCGGCGTACTTCGGAACCTACAGCCGCTTCGACGAGTTGAAGGACTTTACCAACCGCATCGAGAACCTTTTCCTGGTGGGCCGCAACGGGATGCACAAGTACAACAACCAGGACCACAGCATGCTGACCGCGATGCATGCAGTGGATGGCATCGTCGCTGGTAAGATCGACAAGCAGGCACTCTGGGAGATCAATACCGAGCAGGAGTATCACGAGGAGAAGGCGAAGTCCTGAACCTCCCCAACCCATTTTTTTGCGCGCAGAGCCCGAGACCGCAATGAAGCTACCGATTGTGTTTGTGCTGTTGGTTGTTCTGTTTGGAGCAATTGTCATCAATCGGAACCGCATCTACGTTCGCGATCCGTTGGCGACCGTTTATAAAACTGCGCCTCGCAAGGAGGCAAAACCCGGGGCGTCCCCGGAAGCACGCACCGAAGTGAAACAGGCTGGCGCAGAAGTCTACATCAATTTCCTGAATGATGTTCTGGTGATCGAACAGGACCCGGCTGGTCCGTCCAGCACCCTGATCCAGAACTGGAGCAGGATGCCGGGGACACCGACCGAATTGCGTTGTCTGCGCTGGACCGCCTGCCTGGCGACCGAAGACCGCGTGCCGACCTTCCCCGTTTCCTGGACCGGCAAAGGCACGTACGATCCGCAGGTCACCATGACCAGCGAAGAGGTCTCGTACGTCGACGGCTCCGGAGTAACCCAGCGTATCGAGTTGCGGTAGGGCTATTGGCCGTCGAGCGCTGCTGCGCTTGATCGATCGCCGCCTCAGATTGCGATCGCTTCGCCTCGAGTGACCTGACGCGCCAGCCTCATCAAGAGCACTAGCAACAGCAGTGCGCCGAAATAGAGGTAGGACTGCAGCACATTCCAGCCCCGCTTGCCCGCCAGCAGGTTGAACGCAGCCAGAAAATTCATGCAGAGGAAGAACGACAGTCCCAGAAGCCACGGCCTTTTCTGCTGCCACTGCCCATACGCGAACCACGTCCAGGCGAAGATGCCAAATACGATACCGTAGTGATGCTCCCAGGCCATGGGAGAGGCCGCCACGGAAGCCAGCCCCATGGCGGCAATATCGGCTGCGGAACCGCGCAACTTGCCCCACGGGAAAAACAGTACGGTGCCCACCAGCAGCAGCGCGGTGAGGACCGTCGTTCGATAAACCCAGGGCACGTATGGGGTGTAGACGTTGGGCGTGTAGGTGATGTTCTCGCCGTTGAAGATCATCCGGTTCAGCGTCCCGAACATGGACTGGTTGGCAAAGTGCGACTGCGCCTTGTGGCTCAGACTCGCGAGGACACCCACGTAATCCCAGTTATTGGACCAGCCAAAAACGGCGATCGACGCGCCCAGTAGCAGGACAGAACACACGAGGAAGGCGCCTGCCGCTCCCCATCGCCTGCGGACAACCATCCACACCAACAGCAGCACGTACTGCGGCTTGACGAACGCCAGCATCGCCGCGACGGCGCCCGCCTCGCGCTCCCGGCCCATGGTCCAGAGCAGCAGCAGCACGGTGAACCCAAGCGAGAGAAACGTCTGCGCGTTGCCCAACGAATAGCCCTTGATCAGGGGATAACTGCCGAGGCACGCCAGCATTACCGCCACCACGGTCGTCCAGGTCAGCTTCGTACCCCGCTGCCGCAGCAGCCAGCGCCCCATGATGAGGGACACGACACCGACGCCCACTACGGCGAGCCAGGACGTGATCACCAGGAAATGCAGCGTCGCCGCATCACTGAATCCCAGCTTGCGCAGCAACACCAGCGGCAGCAGGCTCGCCAGCGAGTAGATCAGTGTGTCGTACAGCTTCGCTCCATAGATCGGAAGCGTCGGATGGTCGCGGAAGTAGTCCAGCGACTTCATCATCGGCAGCCAGGAATCCGTCCCCTGATGCAGATGCCAGAATGCGGACAGATCGACCTTGATCGAGCCGGGATTTCCCAGGTGCAGCACACGGCATATGCCCCACTGCACGACGTTGGCCAGCAGCAGACTGCACACGACGAAGATCAACAGCCGCGTCCCGTGCGTGTTCTGCGCGTCCCCGGATCCGGTCGGCGAAAGCGGATGATCCCTTCCTAGCATTGAGCTCCTGCCATCGGGAAACGCCTTGCGGCGGCCGCGGCGACCTTCGCGCCCCAACGCATGAACGGAGCCTCAATCCAATGAAATGCTGCGACGGAGAGGATCGCCAGGCTACCGAACAAAACGCTGAACTGCACCACCCTGCCACTATTGCGACAGAAGTAAAACGCCAACACCAGCGGGAAAGGATGCAGCAGGTAAATGCCGTAGGAATAGCGCGCGATCTGCCAGCAAATCTTCGTGAAGACTCCCTGCCGCAATTGTTTGAAGTACGGCAGGAGCAGTCCAAGGGCAAGACACGGAATCCACGCACGGTCCCAGGTGCCGGCATGGCCGCCTATCCACGTAATCGCCGCAATGGCCAGGACGAAGGACCAACCGGGCAGCACGGCTCGCGTCAGCGAGAAGCCCGCGTACGCGATGACTCCGGGAAGGAAATACGGGATGGACACCGCCAGGTTCACGATCTGAGGTCCGAAGATGTGATGGTCAAATCCGGCCGCAACGCCCCAGAAGAGCAGCAGCGGCCATCGCGCCTGGTTCGACCGCACAAAGAAAAACAGCGCCGGGAGCACTATGTACATCTGAACTTCGACCGGCAGGCTCCACATCGGATAGATGAGAAAGTTGTCGCTAAACAGATTCTGCACCAGGAAGAAGTGAGTCAGGACCTGCTTGTACGACGGCGAAAGGTAGACAAAGAAGCTTCCGCCCTCGTGATATGTTTCGACCGGCGCGTGAGTCGCAACGACCGCCAGGACCACCACCATCGACAAGGGGTAGATTCTCGCCGCCCGGCGAACGTAGAAGTCCAACGTGTTCGGACGGCGCTCCAGCGACCACATCAGGACCAGTGCGGTATGCACAAAGAACAGTGCCACGCCGAAACCGCCAAACCAATTGTCATTGATGACGGTTGGCCGCATCGCCGTGACAATGTGCGACCCCAGTACACAGCTCACGGCCACCGCGCGAAGAACGTCCAGGTTCGGCAGATCGTTGCCGGCTCCCGTGGCGGTTCCTGCGCCTCTGGCTAACTCGGTCGTCCTGGGCACAACTGCTGCGTCGTCGGCCGCTGCAGGCGCCGTTGCTGTCTGCATGAATGAAGAGTCAGCTTCCGGCGCGGTTTGCAATTCGCAGTCCTCTAAGGAAATACGACGAGCCGATTCGCTTGCTGTATGGCGCAGGACGAGCCCTTCCCTGCAGTCATTCTACTGATTGGAATGTTTGGTGTCCCCAACGGGATTCGAACCCGTGTTACCGCCGTGAAAGGGCGATGTCCTAACCACTGAACGATGGGGACCGGAGCCGTATGGAACGCGCAATCCGCGCTCTGACCCATCTTCAACGCTATCAACTCAGAGACCTCATGTCAAAGAAAGTTAAGCCACGAAGTGCGAGTACCGCCCGCACAGAAGAAGACCAGAAATCCACGGCTGTGTTGCGCGTAGGATGTTGCGAGACGGTTCTCCCGAACTTGACGTAAAGGCAACCCAACTTTGACTCCTTCTCCCTCGAATCTTTCTGCAAGCGGCCGAACCGACGTCGGCCGAATTGAAGTCATTACCGGACCCATGTTCTCCGGCAAAAGCGAAGAGTTGATCCGCCGCCTGAAACGCGCCCGCATCGCTCGCCAGCGCGTCGTGTGCTTCAAACCCGACATCGACCTGCGCTACCACCGCACCGCGATCGCCTCGCATAGCGAGCAGACGCATGAGGCGATGACTGTCGCCAACACCGCGCGTCTGCGCGAGGCACTCTATCCCCAACTCCACGAAATCGAGGTGATCGGCATCGACGAGGCGCAGTTCTTCGACCCGGCGATCGTTCATCTGGTCGGCGAACTGGTGCATATGGGAAAACGCATTCTGCTGGCCGGTCTGGACACGACCTTTACGGGCGACCCGTTCGGTCCGATCCCGGCACTGATGGCGATCGCCGATGAGGTGACCAAGCTGTCTGCCGTTTGCATGGTCTGCGGCGCGCCGGCGATCCATACCCAGCGCCTGGGCGCCAGCCGCGAACTGGTGGTCGTGGGGGCTGCCGGGGTGTACGAGGCTCGCTGCCGCGCCTGCTTCCGTCCGTACCTGAATAAGCCCGACGGCGAGCAGCTCGAGCTGCCCGAGACCCGTTAGCGAGGGCGGAGCAACTCGAGGTTTCACGACTTGGTGTCACCCCGAAATTCACTTTAAGGTGAAAATACTTTCGCCAAATGTGCAATTAACTGCATATGCATGCGATAGGCGACGCCTAAGCTGCCTAGATTCTGATTTTTACAATGGGCCATCAATTGCTTCTTGTTTTGTCGTTGAGGCTTCTATTCGGGAGCTCTCAGCAGACTCATTTTTAGAAGAGCCAAACACCTGAATTTCGTTTGCACTGAATTGGTCCACACTTTTTCCGGACAATGGCAAACGTCTTTCGAGCAACAGGCATCTTCACAGGTGATTTGCGAATCCATAACCCCCGGGAGCCCTTCTATGCGCCGCTCACTCGTGCTACTTGCAATGCTGACCGCAGTTGCCGCTTCGCCGCTCGCGGCAAGCGCCTCTGAAATCATCACCATCGACGTCACCAGCACATCCGACATCGGAATCTATACGCTGATTGTTCCCTCGGGCGTCTTGGCTCCGTCGGTCAATACAACCCTCGGGGACTTCGTATTGAACAACGTTGCCGTAACCGGTCCGGGTTACTCGGGTTCCGACAGCGTCCAATTTTACGACGCCCCGGACGGTGGCGGCATATTTGATCCCAGCTTTATGAACCTCAACTTTGAGAGCGGAACTGTGACCGGCAATGTTGCGACGTTTGTCCCCATCGCCATGTTCGGCGGCACTCTCAACGCTCCTTCGTTTACGCCCGGGTCTGGAATGATCACCTACGACGGCGGACTGACGGGCTTCAACTACACCATCGCGGACGTACCCGTGACGACTCCGCCTGTTCCTGAGCCGTCCTCGCTGACGCTGCTCGGGACGGGTGCGCTCGCAGTCGCCGGGTCCTTCCGTCGCCGGATTCTTGCCCGGGCTTAGACCAGCAGAAGCGCTCCGGTCCAGAGGGTTCGAAGTATTCCGAAGCACCCCATTGCTAGAGGGTTAATCTCGAGCAATGGGGTGCTTTTTCGCGCGCAGAACGGGGCTAAGGCGCTCATGATCTACGGGCGATACTTCGTTGAAGCATCCCGTGAGCGCTCTGACAACTTGCATTCGCGCCCGACCCGTCAACCAGTTTTCAAACTGCTGAGTTATGCTGGTGTGCACGCAAAATCCAGGAGAACCCCCATGCGCCTCATGTGTTCCGCCCTCTCAATCTCCGCCCTGACACTCCTCACTTGCGCGTCCCTGGCCTTCGCACAGGAGCCCGCAGCCGCCCCGGCCAAAGCCGCGAAGCCAGCCTCCGCCACACTTGAAGTTCCGATCAAAACCGCCACCGGCGCAGATGCCGGGACCGCGACGTTCAGCGAGGGCAGCAAAAGTGTCAACCTGACCGTCGTCCTGAAGCTGAAGAACCTGCCCCCTGGCGAGCACGCTGTCCACATCCATCAGAATCCGGTTTGCGACCCGCCGTTCACCAGCGCGGGTGGGCACTTCAATCCGGACGGCAAGCAACATGGCCTGAAGAATCCGATGGGCCACCATAACGGCGATCTCGGCGACAATGTCACCATCGGCGCCGATGGCACGGGAACCATCACCTACAAGGTGAAGTACCTGACGCTGGCGCCCGGCGCACCGACGTCGGTGCTGGGGACGTCGATCATGATCCACGAGAAGGCGGACGATATGATGACCGATCCGACGGGCAATGCAGGCGCCCGGATCGCGTGCGGAGTCATTCCGAAGCCGACGATGTAACCGAAGTTCCGGCCTGGGTGGTGATGTTCCGCGGCGTGACGATCATCACCACCTTCTACCGTGCACTGGGCCTATGATCGCCGCGAATCGAATGGACATCTCTATGCAGCGATCTAAGTTTCCGGCAATTTCTGTACACGCGTTGGTTGTCCCCCTGTGCCTCTTTGGCTTGTTGCTCGGACCAGGCACGGGCGGCGTCGGACAGACACCCGCATCCAGCTTGACGTTCGACGTGGCTTCAGTGAGGCCATCGGCTCCGTTGGACATGGCAAAGCTGCAGGCGGATATGCAGGCAGGAAAGATGCCGAACTTCGGCATGCACCTTGATGGCCTGCGTGCCGAATACAACTACATGTCGCTGAAGGAGCTGGTTGTCGCTGCGTACAAGGTGAAGCCGTACCAGGTCAACTGCCCGGACTGGATGGCCACGCAGCGGTACGATATCGTCGCGCGCATGCCGGAAGGCGCGAAAAAGGATGACGCGCCGGCGATGCTGAAAGCGCTGCTGGAGGACCGTTTCAAGCTGCAGGCGCACACCGAACAAAAGGAAATGCCCGTGCTGGCGCTGGTGGTGCCGAAGGGCGGCCCGAAGTTGAAGGATTCCCCCACGCCCGATCCCATAGACGAAAACGCGCCGCTGAAACCCGGGGAAAGAAAGCTGGACCTGCCCGATGGTCCTGCGCGCATTTCGCAAAACATAGACCCCGGGAAAGGGATGTCTGCCGTGGTGAACATGGGTACACGCGGCACTTACACGCAGAAGATCGACGTCGCGACCCAGTCGGTTCAGATCAACGGAACCGGAATCTCGATGTCCGGATTTGTGGATATGCTTTCGCAGATCATGCAAATCGGAGGACCGACCGCCAAGCAGGTGGTCGACGAGACGGGGCTGACCGGGCATTACGAAGTGGCGCTCAGCCTCTCGCTTGCTGACCTGATAGCCGCGGCCCGAGCGCAAGGCGTGAATATGCCGGGTGGCAACGCTGCTCCGGCGGGCGGCACGGGAATGAAGGAGGCTTCCGATCCCGGCGGCGCAGGAACAACCTCCTACGCGTCAGTCGAGAAGCTCGGACTGAAGCTGGAGCCGAAAAAAGCGGTTGTGCAGCAGTTGGTCGTAACCAACGCCGAGAAGACTCCTACGGAAAACTGAAGAAGCCGCGACCCGGATGCCCTATTGAACCAACTAGAACACCCCTGCGTATACGGCGTGCATGGGCGTTCTGCACATGGCGATTCCAGGGTCGGGACTTCTCCCGCACACACCGCGTGGTGGCCGCCGCGCACTGACGCCCGCGCCGGGCGTGTCCGCAAGAGGTACACTTTTGCCATCGTCCAATCCAGCTTCCACGACGACCCGGCGAGAGGCGATGTTGCAACGCACCCCCGATCAGCAGGCTGAACAAGAGGCGCTGGGCCGTCTCGTCCGCCAGTGCATTGCTGGCGATCAGCACGCATGGCAACAGCTCGTGGTCTCGCAGCACCGGCGCATCTATGGCATCTGCTATCGGTTTACCGGCTCGGCCACCGACGCCGAGGATCTGACCCAGGACGTCTTCCTGAAGCTCTACCGCAACCTGGCCAGCTTCGACGTGCAGAAGGGCAACTTCAACACCTGGCTGACGACGCTGGCGCGCAACCTGCTGGTCGACCACTTCCGCCGCACGCGGCTGGAGCGGGCGTCGGACTCGCTGGACGCGAGCCTGACCGGCGAGGACGACGGTGCGACACTGGCCAGTCGGCTGGCCGATCCGCGGCCTTCGCAGGAGACGCGTGCAGCCGGCCTGGAACTGAAAGTCGTCATCCAACAAGCATTGGCCCAGCTTTCGCCGGAATTGCGCGAAGCGGTGGTGCTGCGCGACCTGGAAGACTTGGATTACAAAGAGATAGCGCAGGTTCTACGCATCCCGGAAGGCACGGTAAAAAGCCGCATCAGCCGCGGTCGCGGGGAACTTGCAAGGCTTCTGCAACGTATAGAAGGGCAGGTGGTTTAAGTGGCAGAGAGCAGACAATTCGGAGGCCCGAAGATCCGTCAGTTCGGGGACAAGCCGGGCGGCGACCAGCCCAACAACGGCGATTGCGCGCAGTGCGAGAACATGCTGGCGGACGCGCTGGACGGGACCCTCTCGGCCGCCGACCAGAAGCTTTTTGATTCGCATATGGCCCAATGCGGCGCGTGTGCCCAGTTGCTGGCGGACGCGCAGCGTGGCGTGGCCTGGCTGGAGATGTTGCGCCACCCCAAACCTGAGCCGCCAGCCTCGCTGGTGGAGCGAATCCTGGCACAGACCAGCGGGCCTGCGAGCCAGATGCTGCCGGTGCCGATGCCGCAGACAGGGGTCCTCGTGCCGCAGCCGGGCGCTGGCGGCGTGGTCACGACAGTCACGCCGTATCCCAACGTGATTCCGTTCCGCCGCCGCTTTGCTGCCGCGGTGCGCAGCAATTCCTTCGGCCAGATCATGCTGCAGCCGCGCCTGGCGATGACCGCCGCGATGGCATTCTTCTCCATCGCGCTGACCATGAACCTGACCGGCGTTCGCCTGCAGGACCTGCATGCGAGCGACCTGCGGCCGTCCAGCATAAAGCGCGGCTTCTATCACGCCAAAGCTGGTGTGATGCAGTCCTACGATCGATTGCGCGTCGTGTACGAGTTGGAGTCGCGGGTGCGTGATCTGCAGAACGACCGCGACAACGACCCGACCGTCGGCAGCCAGAGTACGCCGGCGAGCGCGGCCCCCGCCGCGAGCGATCCCGGCAGCCAGGCTCAGCCCGACCCGGCTAAGCAGGACCCGGGAACGCAGCCCGAGAAGAAGCGGCCGGCCTCCGGGCCACACTCCGGAACCGGCGCAGGACCGGGTGCAGCTCCGTCTCCAAACTCTGGGACGAGCAGCCGCGAAGTTCCTGGCCGAATGCTCTTCGTTGCCTCGGTCATGAAACCGGACGATGAAACGAACGAATTGCTTGTCGGCCCCATGGAGAGCACGACCCCGCAGGCATTGGAAGGAAGACTGGTATGAACTGCGCAAACCATCCCGACCGTGAGCGCTCCGCTTTCTGCCAGAACTGCGGCAAGCCGCTGTGCAGCGAATGCATTCGCAATCTTGGGCCCTCGATCTACTGCGAGCCGTGCTACACGGCCCGGACCAACCCGACACAGCCTCCTCCAGGTGCTCCGTACACCGGCTACCAACAGCCTGGTGCGCCCGGATATCCGCCAGCGGGACCAGGCGCGCCGCCCAATCCCGGGCTGGCTGCCTTGCTGGGCTTCATCCCGGGCGTGGGCGCGATGTACAACGAGCAGTACGGCAAGGGCATCGTCCACCTGATGGTCTTCGCCATGCTGGTCGTTCTTTCCGACCACGTCAACGGAATCTTCGGGCTCTTCGTCGCCGGTTGGGTCTTCTACATGGTGATCGAGGCGCATCACACAGCGCGCGCGCGGCGTGACGGCACTCCCCTGCCCAATCCGTTCGGGCTGAACGATGTTGCCGAGAGGTTTGGGTTCGGCAGAGCGTGGCCCAGCAGCCCATATTCCTCTGCTCCGTTCACCGGCGCGCCGGGCACGGATCCCGCGGCCGAGCAGAATCCGACCGCACCACCAGCAGCGAATCCCTCCGCGCCGCCCTACAGCTACAACTACAACTACACCTACGTTCCGCCGGTCTCGCAATGGGCCGTGCCGCCGGACCCGTACCAATACGCCGCGCCGCCCACGCCACCGATTCCTCCTGTGCCTCCGGTCGCCGATCCGAACCTGCCCCCACACCGGCGCATCCCGACCGGAGCGATCTGGCTCATCGGCCTTGGCCTGCTCTTCCTGTTCGGGAACGCCGGCATGTTCCACATCTTTCCCGGTCACCTGCTGGTTCCGTTCGTGCTGATCGGTGTGGGCGTGTGGGTGTTCGTGCGCAAGATGACCTGCACCGGCCAGGGCTTTGAGAACGACGGCACGCCGCTCTATCACTGGCGTTTGACCCGCGCCGTCAACAGTTCCCTGTGGATCGTGCTGACCGGCGTGCTTTTTCTGCTGGATGAGTTGCGCATCATCCGCTGGTCGCATAGCTGGCCGCTGTACCTGATCGCCGGCGGCCTGATGGTGATGCTGAAGCGTTCCATGTATCCCAGTTATGGGTATGGACCGACTTATCCCGGCACTCCACCAACGCCACCCGCAGCTCCGGCTCCGACGACAAGTCTTGTGCCGACCGGACAGGCGCCGTCCGACCTTTCCCACGATTCCACTCACGAACAGGAAGGCAGGTAAGGTATGGCTTCCTATCCACCACCCGTTCCGCCGCCCGTCCCTCCACCGGGATACGACCCTCGCGCTTCGCGCCGCTACTATCGCGACCAGGCCCGCTTCCAGCGTGATGCTGAACGCGCCCAGCGCGAGCAGTACCGCTACCAAATGCGCGGACTTCGCCGCGGCTCCGTCCTTGGCCCGATTCTGCTGATCGGCATCGGGATCCTGTTTCTCCTGCTGGAGACGGGACGCCTGGACCACGACCACTTGTGGGGCTGGTATGGACACTGGTGGCCGTTGCTGCTGGTCGGCGCCGGCGTCGTCGTGCTCGCAGAGTGGGCCTTCGACCAGTTCAACCTGCGCGATCCGCAGCGGCCCGCGTACCGCCGCTCGCTCGGAGGCGGGGTTGCGCTGCTGCTCATCCTGCTGATCTTCAGCGGCATCGCAGCCAGCAAAGGCGCGGGCCTTCATCCCTTCTTCAACAACTGGATGCATGGGATGGACATGGGCCCCGATTCGATGGACCAGCTGTTTGGCGATAAGCACGAGTCCGATCAAACGCTGGACCTTGCACTGCCCGCCAGCGGGTCGATCGCGGTCGTCAACCCGCGCGGAGAAGTCACCATCAGCGGCACTTCGGACGACGACCACGTTCACGTCGCGGTCCACAAGCAGGTCTGGGCCCGCACCGACTCGGACGCCGACTCGAAAGCTCAACGGCTGACTCCGACGACCAACTCCGACGGCTCCGAACTCTCCATTTCGATGCCGTCGATGGAGGGCGCAAGCGACGACCTTGTCATCCAGGTGCCCGCGACCGCGCAAGTCTCCGTCACCGCCAACCACGGCGATGTTCACGTGGCATCGATCAAATCGGCCGTGTTCGTCACCGCCAACCATGGCGATATTGAGCTCTCCGCCATTACCGGTCAAGCGACTGCGCACATCAACAACTCAGGCTCGTCGATCTCCGCTCACGACATCGGCGGCGGCGTCACGATCCAGGGCCGCGCCCAGGACGTTACGCTGGCGAATATCGCCGGCACGCTCTCCATGTCCGGAGACTTCTTCGGAACGACTCATCTCGAGCACATCAACGGCGCCATCCACTTCCATACCAGCCGCACCGACGTGCAGTTTGTTCGCCTCGACGGCGAAAGCGAGATCAGCGGCTCCGGCATCTCGGCCGACCAGATCTTCGGGCCCGTGGTGCTTTCCACCAGTAATCGCGACGTGACCCTGGACCGCGTTGCCGGCGACATCGCGGTGACCAACAAGAATGGGACGATTGACCTGACCGCCGCGCCGACGCTCGGAAACATCACGCTCGCGAACCACAACGGCGCAGTCAAAGTAACCTTGCCGGAGCACGCCTCCTTCTCCGTGCAGGCCACTACCAGCGACGGAGACACGTCGACCGACTACTCGCTGTCCACCAACGAAAACGGCGAGCACAAGACCATAACCGGCATGGTCGGCGCGGGCGGTCCGATGCTGCGCATCACCACCACCAACGGCGACCTCTCGATCCACAAAGGAGATGTGCAGCCGGTGCCGCCGCAAGCTCCGGCGCCGCCGAAGATCACGCTGACGCCGCCCGCACCGCCACATCCGCCCAAACACTAGGGATTTGCGCGATCGTCAATCAGATTCAGGGACGGGTTTTCGCCCGTCCCTGATCTTTTGTGCGATGCCTCTACTGCAGCGTCTTGACGAAGGCCGCGATGGTCGACGCCTGCTGCGCGCTCAGTGTGGACATCGGCTTCATGTGAGGCGACTTGGTGAGACCGCCCTTGGTGAGAACGGCGGAAACGTCTTTGGATGTGCCGGCGAGTTTGGGGGCCATGTTCGGCTTGCCCTGCCCTTCGGTGCCATGACAGGGAGCGCAGCGCGTCTTGAACATGGTTGCGCCGTCCTGCGCTGTTGCCAGCATGGGGAACAGCAGAGAGATGGATGCGAGAACTACGGGTGCGATGCGGATTTTCATGTTTCTCCTCTTTTGTTGCATTGGTTGAACTGTTACGGCCTCGGATCTTCGGGTTCGGCTGATTCCTCCAGAGTCTCGGTGTCCAGCTCGTGCTCCTCGCGGTAGTGTTCGGCGGACATTTTGCCGTCGCGCCATGCGGTGTTCATCGGGTAGACATCGGGATCGAAGAAGACCTGGTAGAAATGCCAGACCAGGATCGCCAACGTCGCCAAGATTGCCTCGTAGAAATGAACCGCGGTAGCAGCGTCGAGCCACCAGCGCGCCAACAGGTTGCCGACCGAGACCTTGGCCCATAGCATGATGCCGGTTACGGCCATCAGCGCGGTCCCCCAGACCAGCGCCCAGTACTCGGCCTTCTCCGCGTAGTTGAAGCGGCCGAACTTGGGCTTGTCCTTGCGCAGGCCGAGGTAGTAGAGCATCGTGCCCCACGCGTCGGTCGCGTCCTTCAGGGTTGGGAACAGATCGCGGATGAGTTTGCGACCGTCGGCGGTGAGCGCGACGTAGAGGACGTGGTAGACGCCGTCGGCGATCAGCACTACGCCGGCGATGCGGTGGATGATGCTGCGCCAATGTTCGCTGAGGCCGAGCAGCGCGGCAAACCACGAGTCGGGATACTTGAGGGCGAAACCGGTGACGACGAGGACGAAGAAGCTGACGAGCAGCACCAGGTGCTGCCAGCGCTGGTTCGCCGACATGCGTACAACGGTGTGCAACCGCCCGCGGTGGCGGATGATTAGCTTGGCGCGCCAGATAATGGCGTTGTGCAGGAACATGCCGCCGATGACCAGCAGAATCAGCGGGACATAGAACCATCGCACCCAGCGCACCGCAACCGAGCCTGTGTCGGATGCCCGACCGCCGTCTATATCGACGTGCACCTTCGCCTGAGTGAACTTCTGCGTCACTCCCTTGTGGCATTGGCCGCAGGTGACGTCGAGGTTGGCGTGATTGATGGTTGAGCGCGGATCGCTGGACGGCAGAATGTTGTGCACACCATGGCAACTGGAGCAGTTGGCGACGACGACGGAACCGCCCTGCGACGCGAGCCCGTGATAGCTGTCGAGATAGCTGGAGACGCGGTTGCCGGCGATGCCGAACTCGCGCGTGAGCCGCACGCCCTGGTGACATCCCGCGCAGGAGTCGCGTGCCAAACTTTGATCCGAGGCAGACGTCGCGGTGCCGGTAGGTGCCTTGATCGTGTGGATGCCGTGGCAATCCGTGCAGACTGGCGCGAGATTGTTGCCGCGTGCGATCGCCTGGCCGTGAATGCTCTGGACGTACGCGGTTTGCACCGCGCCGTGACAGGTGCCGCAGGTTGCGGGGACGTTGAACTTGTTGATCAGCGATTTCGCGTCGTTCGCCGGCAGGATGTCGTGCGCACCGTGGCAGTCCGTGCAGACTGCGGCGGTCTGCGAGCCGTTCTCCACCGCGCGGCCGTGAACGCTCTCCTGGTAGGAGACGAAGGGCTGCGCGCTGTTTCCCGTGGATTCCATCAGGAACTTCTGGCCGTGACAGGCGCCGCACGTGGCCGGAATGTTGGAGTGCGCCACCGGCGACTTCGGATCGCTGGCCGGCAGGATGGTGTGCGCGTCGCCGTGGCAATCGGCGCAGGTCGCGGGCGCCGTGCCGTCGGGTTTGCGCGCGGTGGCGTGGAAGCTGTGCCGGTACGCGGCGTCCGCATCGGCATGGCACTGCACGCAGGAGACCTTCGCGGGGGCGTTTTCGTGCGGGGACGACTTGATGTCCTTGTGGCAGTCGACGCAGGCGAACATGCTGCCGTGGATCGACTGCTTCATCTTCGCGGGATCGACGGCGAGGCTGACGGGTTTGCCGTTCGGCCCGGGTGCCGACAGGGTCGGGTCGGAGTGGCAGGCGAGGCACTCTTCGTCCTTCGGTTTGTGCTGGGCCTGGGCGAAATACGTGCCGGATAGCAGGGTCGCGGTGAGGCTCAGGAGGCAGATTTTCCCTGCAAATTTCATGCTGAAAGTACACGCCAGACGGCGCGCGCTTTCGGTGACTGCTATCACAGGGGGCTGGCCCGGCTTGGCGAAGCGGATGTGACTCAGGATGCAGGGGTTGCGGGCTGCTCGGACTTGCACGTGGAGTTCCACGTCATGATTGCGCCGCATAAGATCGACTGACACTGCCGAACAACGCGGCAGTCCAATTCGTCCTCATAAAGCTAGTACTTAGCCGTAGCAGAAATTTGCAGGGGCAATGGGCCAACATTGGAACGGAAAGCTACGCTACGGAGACTCAGGAGGCCACCGATGCCGAAGTTTGTAATCGAACGCAATATTCCGGATGCTGGGAAGCTGACGGAAGATCAACTTGCTGGAATATCTCTGAAGTCTTGCTCAGTCCTCCGCAAACTCGGGCCGCAGATGCAGTGGCTGGAATCCTTCGTTACGGACGACAAAATCTACTGCATCTACATCGCACCTGACGAAGCGAGTGTTCGCAAACACGCGGAACTCGGGGGCTTCCCAGCAGACTCGGTGCATGTCGTCCGACGGATCATCGATCCGACAACGGCTGGAGCGTAACGGCCCGACTACTCTTTCACATTCACACCGAGAGCCTTCATTTTCCGGTACAGGTGTGAGCGTTCGAGGCCGAGCGCTTCGGCCGTGCGGCTGACGTTACCGTGGCATTCGTCGAGTTTCTTCAGAATGTAGTCACGCTCGTACGCCTCGCGAGCTTCGAGCAGCGTGGAGAACTCCTCGCGCCCGCCCGGCTTGCCGCCATCGCGCGTGGCGTCGCGGCCGGACAGCATGGGCAAGTGCTTGCGCTCAATGCGCTGGCTCTTCGGATTCATAATCAGCACACGCTCCACCAGGTTGCGCAATTCGCGCACGTTACCGGGCCAGTGGTACTGACGCAGCGCATCCAGAGCGTCGGCGTGCATTTCCACGTGAGGCCGACCGTATTGGGCTCCGAACTCCTGCAGAAATTCCTTTACCAGTTCCGGAATGTCCTCCTTGCGGTCGCGCAGAGGCGGGACAAAGAACGGGATGACATTCAGCCGGTAAAAGAGGTCTTCGCGGAAGTTGCCCTTGGCAATTTCGTCTTCGAGATCCTTGTTGGTAGCTGCGATGACTCGGACGTCGACGTGAACCGGGTGCGTAGCGCCGACCGGGAGAAAACGTTGTTCATCGAGTGCACGCAGCACGCGGGCCTGTGTCTTCAGGCTCATGTCGCCAACCTCGTCGAGAAACAACGTTCCGCCGTCAGCACGTTCGAAAGTGCCACGCTTCTCAGCCGGTGCTCCTGCAGGTGCGGCGGCGATAGCACCGCGGCGGTAGCCGAAGAGTTCCGTCTCGATGTGGTCCTCGGGAATGGCGGCACAGTTCAACTCGACGAAAACGCGGTCCTTGCGCAGGCTTTCTGCGTGCATCGCGCGGCCGATGAGTTCCTTTCCGGTGCCCGACTCGCCGTAGATGAGCACGCGGCCGTTCGTAGGCGCCATCAGCTTGATCTGCTGGCGTAGCGCCTTCATCGGCACGCTGTTGCCGGTGACGCAGGAGCGAAAGCTGAGCTGCCGAACAAACTCCTGGTTGTCCTCGCGCAGTTGCCGTGCAGTGATCGCGTTCTTCAGCACAATGAGCGTACGGTCCAGCGAGAGCGGTTTCTCCAGGAAGTCGTACGCACCCAGCTTGGTGGCACGCACCGCGGCCTCGATGGTCCCATGTCCGCTGATGATGATGACCTCGGGCAGGTGCGCCGAATCCATCTGGCGGATATCGCCCAGCGCGTCCAGTCCGTCGCGATCGGGCAGCCAGATATCGAGCAGTACCACGTCGTAGATGGCATCGCCGAGCAGGGTGAGCGCCTCGTGCGCGGTGGCCGCCGTGGTGACGAGGTAGCCCTCTTCGCTGAGGATGCTTTCCAGCGAGTCGCGAATCTCCACTTCGTCGTCGACAATCAGAACGTGGTTCATGCAGGCCCCTTCGTGCTCGATGCGGCGAGAGTGTCTTCGCGCTCAGGTGTCGCGGCCGGTTCACTGTCGCCGTTCGGCGCCGGCGGCAGTTCAACGATAAACTTCGCGCCGGCGGGTTCATTTTTCTCCGCTCGTATCGTGCCACCATGCTCCTGGATGATTTTCGCCGCGATTGCGAGCCCAAGCCCGGTCCCGCGTTGCTTGGTGGAGAAATAGGGAAGGAACAGCCGTTCGCGCATCTCGTCCGTCAGGCCGGGGCCGGTATCGGAGACGGTGAGTTCGACCATGCCGCTTGGCAGAAGCGCGGTACTGACGCGTAGTTCCCGCAGCAGGCTTTGTTGCATGGCTTCTGCAGCGTTGTCGATAAGGTTACCCAAGGCGCGCTTCATCGCTTCGGGATCGGCGAGCACCAGCGGCAGTTTCGATTCGAGCCGCTTCACCAGGCGGATGTTCTGCAGGCGGCCAGCGAAGAGTGCGAGCGAGTTCTCAACGATAGTGTTGAGGTCTGCGGGGCGGGGCTGCGCCGTCGGAAACTGCGCGAGAGCAGCAAACTGGTCGACCAGGGACCGCATACTCTCGACGGAAGACGAGATAACTTCGCTCGACCGTCGGATCACCGCAATGGATGGTGACTCAACCTGTGACGATGCAAGCGTCACACCCAGCCGATCGATATGTCTCCGAATCTGTTCCGCCGACAGAGAGATCGGCGTGAGCGGATTCTTGATTTCGTGAGCGACGCGACGCGCGACTTCTTTCCAGGCCGACTGTTTCTGCGCACGCAAAAGCTCTGTGGCGTTTTCCAGAACCAGTACATAGCCGTGATGCGTACGCTCGGCGCCGCTGCCAGTCTCGAGTAGCGCGACCGTCGCCAATAAGTACATTGTGCCGCCGCCGCGCACGCCGCTCCCTGCGACCACCATCTCCATCTCGGCCGAGGCCACCCCCATGCGGTGGCTGCGCCGTATCAGGTGGTCGAGCGCATCCATCGCTTCGCCGGGGAAGATATTCTCGATGGCTTTGCCGATGAACGGAGTCTTGCCGCCTGGGTCGAGCATCTCTGTCAGTGCGCGATTGGCCAGCACGACGCAGCGCTGCGGATCGAGCGTGGCAACGCCGTTTGGAATCGTCTCCAGCATCGTTTCCAACTCGCCACGGCGCGCTTCCAGCGTCGCATTCGCCTCAGACAACTGCGCATTTGAAGTCTCGACTGCACGCCGGCTGTTCTCAAGATCGGCGGCCATGTGGTTGAAGCTGCGCACCAGTTCGCCCAGTTCCTCGGTTGCGCTCTCGCCAACGCGGTGGCCGTAGTCTCCGGCAGCGATCGCCTCCATCGCGTCGGCCAGCGCCTCAACCGGCTTCGTTACCTGCTTCGACAGATGCAACGCAAGCCAGGTTGACGCGAACAACGCAAGGCTGGTCAGCATCAGCAGCAATAGCATGTATAGATTGCGAACCGTGCGGCGCTGGCGGTAGGCGTTCCAATAACCATCGACCGCGGCCTGAAAGCGGGCCATGGTGGCGGACATGCCATAGGGCATAGGAACCCCTACGACCACCGTGCCCCCTTGTTTAATCGCCGCCGTGCCCAGGGCATAATCGGTATCGCCGACGGAGAAGATGGGAAGGTCCGTGCGCTGGGCCGCAGAAAAAATCGTAGCGTCAAAGTCACCAGCTGCATGCACCGGTGGAGCGGGCGGCTTGGCGACAGGCGCGGCATCTTCGTCGGCAGGAGCGCTTTCCGGCAGCCACGCTTTGACTTGCGGCGCAGAGGTGGGCTGCGGCATGTGGAACGCGGCGACAGAGTGGCCTTCGCGATAGACAATCGCAAAGCCCCCCTGCAATGTAGTCTCGTGCTGCGCCAGAACGCGATTCTCGGCTGCCGTCTGGCTGGCGCTCACAACCGGCGAATCCGCAACCTTTGCCGTGACAGGGACCCCTGCGGGCAGAGCCGCGGCGATCGACTCGGCTTCCGCGCGGGCGTTGGCCGAGGTGTACTGTGCCAGTTCGAGCGAGAGCCTGTTCGAATCGTCCCGCATCTCATTTGGATTCTGGGAGAACCAGCGCTCGACCGCCCGGTTCATCAGGTCGTAGCTGAAGAGATACATGAACGCGATAGGGATCAGCGAGACCAGCACCGCCCCCCACAGCATCCGCGTGCGCAGGCGCGTGCCCAGAACGCGACTCCGCTGGTCTGCGTAAAGCTTTAGTATGTTCCGCACCAGCAGGACTAGGACCGCCACGAACACGACGAACACCAGAATGGAGAGCCCCACGAAGATGACGATCTCTCCGACGGTGGCGGGGTTCAGAAACTGGAGCCTGAAGGCGTTCAACGCTGCGTACACGCAAAGGAGTACCAGCGCAATGGAGCCCAGGACGAAGCTGACGACCTTCCTCCGGCTTGCGCTCTCGTCCATCCCGAACCGACCTCCAATCAGTGACACGATTATAGGCGGGGGTCAACCGCTTGGGTCCAATAGCCGCGCCCCGCGCGACAGTTGAGGACCCTGGTTTATCATCAATCAGCGGAAGAGTGGCCGAGTGGTTGATGGCTCCAGTCTTGAAAACTGGCGTACCTGAAAGGGTATCGGGGGTTCGAATCCCTCCTCTTCCGCCATTCCTCGAATTTCGCCCAGAAATCGAGGTTTTCTGCCCGGTGTTACACATTGTGTTACACCTTTTGAGTTCCGGGCAGAGAATTTATGCTCGATATTTCGGTCCAGTCCCTTCTGACGGTATTTCCCCTCAGAGGTTGATAGACCGTGAAGTGTTCCAAGGTACGTCTCTACATTCGAATTCGGGTCTCGCCGAAAGGCTATAGGTTCGTCCCTCCGGTTTTCCATCGGAATGGCACACCGCGAACTGGATTCGCCTTGGTCGGCGGCAAGCCGGTGTCACACCCGGAGGGAATCTACTACCTCCGCTTCTTGCGCGACGGTAAGCGGATCTGGGAGAAGGTCGGCCCCGACGCCGATGTTGCGGTCGTAACCCTGCAGAACACCGAACAAGACCTCCGGGATGTCGCATTGGGGCGCACGGCGCAGCCGACGAGTCCTGCCGCTTCGAGCGACCCTCCACCTTCGCCGTCTCAGGTCTTCCTGGCGTCGGCGGTCGACCTATATATAGAGAGACTCAAAAAGCTCGGTCGCTCCTTCAAGACCGTTCGCGAGGCAAAACGGATCCTGGATCTCTTTGCGGGTCAGTTTCCAAGCAAGGCGATCTCGGAGATCACCTCCGACGATCTCATCAACCACATGGGGTTCTTGCGCGACCGAGGCCTCAGCGAGCGGACCATATCGAATCACATCATCCGCATCACCGCTCTCCTGCGAAAGCATAAGATCGTGGACCTGCTAGGTCCCGAGGAGAAACCTCAGTACGAGGAACCGGAGGTGGAGGCCTACGACGCCGATCAACTTAAGGCTCTCTTTGCTGCTGCCGACGACGAGGAGAGCCTGCTCTACGAGTTCATCTTGAACACCGGCCTCCGTGAGCAGGAGGTCATGAACTGTTCCTGGCCCAACATCGACTTCAAGGGCAAGCTTGTAAAGGTCCGGTCCAAGCCCATAGCGGGATTTCGAATTAAGGACAAGCAGGAGCGGTCCGTTCCAGTTCCCGATTCGCTGATCGATGATCTGAAGGAGAGAAAGCGGCATAGTACCTCGGCCTTGGTCTTTCCCGGCCCCAGCGGGAAACCGAATGGACACCTCCTGCGGCAGCTTAAAGGGCTCGCTCACCGCGCGGGCCTCAATTGCGGAGAGTGCGTTGGCAAGCCCTACAGAACCAAAAAGGGCAAGCTGAAGCCCGGGCGTTGCTGTGCCACCCATCCGACCTGCAAAGAGTGGGGCTTACACAAGTTTCGAAAAACCTTCGCGACCATGCACAACGAGGCAGGTGTGCCAGTGACGACCATCCAGCGCTGGCTGGGTCACTCGGACCTTGCAACCACTCTCCGCTATGTTGCGATTGCCGATCTGCATTCGGAACGAACCCGCAACCAGGTTAACGCCACCTTCGCGAGTCTTCGGATGAACCAGGGCGTTGAATCTTCGGAGAAGTACCCCTCCACCCAGGTTTCAACGCCGCGCGGGTCCCGCTACTCCCGAACGGCTTACATGTGACCAATTTAACGTCTGCAGATTTCTTTGGCCCAATAACCCGTTTCCCTGATCCCGACGGTATTCACCAGAAGAGGAGGTTGATTTCGATTAGGGAAAGGATGAGAAAGGTGAGCTTGCTTGAGGAGTTGAGAAAGAGGGAGACCAGCGACGGCTCGGGTACTCAGATCTCGCCACGACTCTTCGGTGTTTGGCGATCGCCGACCTGCGGTCAGAACGCACGCGGAATCAGATGAACGCTACCTTTTCAAGCCTAAATACGGAGCGTGCAACCGCGTCACCGAACATCCCCATGCGGGTGGGGCTGAGCAACATGGGCCGAAGACGACACCGACTTGCGCCCCCTGCAGCCCACCTTCCGGAGCCCTCAGCCCCTGATCTCTCTTACACTGCGCGATCTCTGCAATAAATTAATCTTCCCGGGCCGCCCGCCAGCCTCACAGAGTACTGCATGACGATACTTAGGTCACCGTTAGAAAGTAACGCTTTTATCCCGCCATGGGCCACCCGACCTGTGTTACCCAAGCCAAGGTCTCTCGATTCCATGCCGTTGACACGCGTTCATGGAGTCGCCAGCCGGTCGTGCTATTGCCACGAGAGTCGTTCATGCGTTTCCCTCTCATCCATACCCTTCAACTCCGCGTTTGACCGGCATTCCCGCCGACGCATAGGTACCGGCGACCCGGAGCTTGAAAAAAGTCTCCCCGATTTCTCTGAACTCGTCTGCTTGACGGTACTACCCATTAAGCAGGTTCGAAAGGAGAGAGACTAGGGGTTCCTTGATGGAGAGGTTGAGCGGTCGGGAGAGCCTCGCCCGCAGCGGCGAGTTGAGGGCACCGGGCGACACCAGTGCGAAACGTCACTAGGTATCTGTTGGAAAAAATGCCCCGATAATTCAGAACTTGCCTGCTTGGCGGTACTACCCATTAAGCAGCTTCGAGAGAAGAGAGATCAGAGCTTCGTTGATGGAGAAGTTCGGTCGTCAGGAAAACCTAGCCTCTCACAGAAATGTGAGGACAACGTCAACACTCAGGTTCACTGAGTCAAACAGCCAAAAAGGAGCTGAACATGAGCGTTACAAAGACAACAAACCGTGTACGCAATGGGCGTACCGCACTGCAGAAGACACCTCGGCATACGCAGCCTGTGCAGCCCGAGGTGTTGGCAGCGCTAGCCAACGGGATTACTGACCTCCGAGATCTTGCGATGATACTGATGCTGACCGAATCGGGTCTACGTGGATCAGAGCTGGTGCGGTTGGACCGGGGGATGATCTCGCTGGACAGCCAAAGAACGGGAGGGCACGGTGAACTGCCCTTCTCCAAGTCCGGGGGCAGCCGTCAGTTCTGGTTCGGTCGCAAGTCGGTGGACGCGCTGATCGCCTACCTGAACGCTGAGCGCGAGCAAGACACCAATGACGCGCTCTTTATCGATAACTCGGGGAATCGCGCCACCGTGCACCTCCTTCGCAGCATCATCGACCGGTGGTGCGGTCGGCTGGGCATCGAGAAGGTCAATCTCCATCAGTTCCGTGTGTCGTTCGCTTGCCAATAATGGGGGGACCCGCCCCGGTTGAAGGGTAGTCGCCCACCGGGGGCGGCAAGAAATAAATGCTGGCCAAATTCTGAACTCGGCCCTCTTTCGGTATTCACCTGCAGACATCAATTTTCGCAGACCACGAAAGAGAGTACGACATGGAACTGATTGAAGAGTTGCGGCGGAGCGGTAGCTACCTCTCCACCAAGGAGGTGATGAAGCTCATCCGCGTACGGCGCAACACGTTATGTGAGTGGGTTCGGACAGGACGGATTCCTGCGATACGTTGTGGCAACGGGTACTTGTTCGATCCCCGCGCGCTAGCGGACTGGCTTCAGTTACGGAAGACGTTGGTGTCGCCAACCAAGAGAGTGGTGGCATGAACGAGCTACCAATGACGCAGGCACTCGCAGAGGCCGGGACGGATTCCACCGGTGGCGACCAGCCTCAACTGTCCCATGGTTCAGCCACTCAACAGTGTTCGGTGACTGAGTTGTCAGTTCAGCGGCGTCTGCTGCAACGGGAACAAGTCCAGTGGCTTCTCCAACTCACCGGCGAGCAGGTCCAATGGTTGATTAATACCCGCCAGATCACTGCTGTTCGAATCTCGGGTGAAGAACGGTTTGATTCAAGAGACGTGTACCAACTCATTGACAGCTACATGGCGACAGCTCGAAGAAAGCCACGATGACCAATAGCAAGCTAATACGGAAGTTTGCAAATGGGGAGCGAAAGTGCCCTATATGCGAAAGACCGCTCCCTGCTCACGTAATCTGGCCCGGAGCTAAGTATCGGTTCTGCGGTTCGAACGAGTGTGCTGCGAAGGTGAAGATGCTTCCGCTCGGCCGGTGGGTTGCATCTGGCGCGCATCGATGTGAAAACGATGGGTGCGACAATTTCGTACCCGAGGGCCGGTACCGCACGGTTCCTGAATTTCTTACCTGCAGCGCCGCGTGTTGGCATCGCCGTAGCCAGCGAGGGAACGTGCGCATTAAGTGCAGCTGCGGCTGCGAGACTGAGTTCTTGCGGAGTGCGAAGCGCATCAGACGAGGGAGTCCTAACGGGCTCGTTTTTCTGAACCCGCAACATCAAGGTGAATATGTCCACAAAGAGAACTTGCGGCGGTCATGCGGCAATTTCTTTCAAATGGTAGCCGAATACATAACCGGATCCGCGTTCTGCCGTTACCGCAGCTTGTACCAGGTCCGATGGGTTTTGAGCGCGTTCTTCCGTTTTGTCAACGAGGAGGGAATCCATTCTCTGGAAAGTGTTAATCCCAAGACCATCAGTCAATTCCGGGTTTGGGCAGCAAAGCGCGGCACGTGCAAAGCTCCCTCAGATATGTCGGTCATCTCTGTATTCTTTCAATGGGCCATTGCCGAAGGGCGATTCCATGACTCGAATCCTGTTGTACGGGGTATCCACTATCCGCGCGTCGGTCGCCGTTTGCCACGCCCGCTCGAAGAAGACGAACTAGAATTCGCATGGCAACTCCTTTGTGAACGGGGCAGCGCTCGGCTCCGGTTTGCTGCAGCCATAGCCGAGGAGGGTGGATTGCGTAGCGGCGAGATTTGCCGGATCCGCATCCCGGACATAGACGTGTTGGGGCGAAAGGTTTTCGTTCGGCTGCCGAATAAGTCTAACTGCGAACGTTGGGCGTTCTTCGGCGAGAAGACGAAGCGGTACTACATCGAGTGGATGGCAGAACGCGATCCGGAGTGTGGTCATAACTTGGTACTGCACAACAGTCTCGGTCACGAGTTGAAGACGCAGTCACTGAGAGCTGAGTTCAATCGCACACTATGCAAAACCTATGACGGGAAGCGGGTTAACGAAAAGGGTTTCGACCGCTGGTCTACGCACAGACTACGGCACACGATGGCCTCGAAGCTCGCTTCCGCCGGTGCCGATGCGGCGACCGTAATGGCCTGCGGAGGTTGGAGAAGCTCCGACGTCATGCTCGGATATGCTCGCCCGCACCTCAGAGTGGTGCAGCGCGAGTATCACGAGGCAATGCGCCAAGCGCAACATCTCAAGGAGTCTTCAACTTCGAAGAAGTTGATCAGTGCGACGGATCTCCTTGCGCGGCGGCGATCAGCAACGTCATATGCTGCTGAAGGCAGAGCTTATGATGAGCGATAAATCGCGCTTTGCAGAGTCAACGACACAATGTCCCATGTGCGGAGTTCCACTCGCCGCCCACCAGACTTGGCCCGGTGCTCCGTATCGGTGCTGCGGCGCATCCGCTTGTGCTTCCAAAGTCAGAAAGCTTCCGGGTGGCCTTTATGTAGCCGCTCATGAGCGGAAGTGCGATGCCTCGGGCTGTCAAAACTTTGTTCCAGAAGGGCGCTACAGAATCCGTAGTGCAGTATGTTGCTCCCTGGAATGTTGGGAGAGCGTTCAGCGGCGAGGCACTGTCCGGCTGGTCTGCGCCTGTGGATGTGGCCAGGAATTCTTCCGCCAACGTAAGCCGCGGCATCGCCGCTCCTTCATCTCCCTCCAGCACGAAGGTGATTATGTCCGCAACAAGTACTTGGAAGAAGCATGCGGAGGATTCCGGACGATCTTGGAGGAATACTTGGTCATACTGGGTGCGACTAACTACCGCAGCACAGACGGTGTTCGCAGCCGGTTAGGGAGTTTCTTTCGCTTCCTGAATGAACGCAAGATCGAATCTCTAGATGATGTAACACCCACGACCATTACCCAGTTCGTAGCATGGTCGAAGGCCGCCGGACCGGGAGACATGCCCGGTAAAGTATCTAGCGTGTCCAAGTTCTTCCGGTGGCTGATCGCAGAAGGCAGACGAGAGACAGGCAATCCAGTCGTTCCGCTGATACACGCTAGACGGAGAGAGCGCCGAGCACCTCGCCCCTTAGAGAACACAGAACTACAGTTTACTTGGAAACTGCTTGGGGAACGAGGCAACGCGCGCCTGCGCTTGGCGACGGCAATCGGAGAAGAAGCGGGACTCCGCATTGGAGAGATTTGCCGAATCCGCCTTTCAGACATCGATTTGATTCGGCAGCGAATCTTGGTTCGTCTGCCGAATAAGACGAATCGGGAACGCTGGGCATTTTTCGATGAGAAGACGAAACGGTACTACACGGAATGGATGGCCGAGCGCGATCCGGGGTGTGGCCACGACTACCTGCTTCACAACACGCGCACGCGTCGTCCAATGACGGTTGGCTCCTTGACTGCAGAATTCAATCGAACCCTGTGCAAAGTCGCTAGTCGACGCAGAATCCGAAATCAGACAGGGTTCGACCGGTGGTCGACTCATCGTCTTCGTCACACGATGGCGTCGAACCTTGTCTCTGCGGGAGCTGACGTCGCCACCGTGATGGAAGCAGGTGGGTGGAGAAGCTACGAGGCCATGGCTGGTTATGCGCGAGTAGATCTAGACGTTGCTCGTCGCGGGTATGACGAAGCCATGCGGGGTGAAAATATTGCGCACTCGAACCACACCTGCACGATCAGCCCATCCGAGCTTCTCGCACGTCGCCGGGGGAGTCAGAGATACCAGCCCTCCAGCCCCGAGGAACGTTGCGTGTAAATCGGTTTACACGCAACGTTCCTAAGTATATGAATTTTAGCCATTTACGCACGCCAAGAAAGCGCACGATCATGAACTTCGAACCGTTTTTATCCCATCTTGAGGTGAATAGAGCTTGCAGCGCTGAAACAATTAGGGCTTACCGCAGTGACTTGAAGATGTTCGAAACTTTCCTGCAGGAAAACTCAATCCGGCGTCTGTCCCAGGTTAAATGCTCGACCATCAAGGACTTCATCGACTACATGCGCCAGAAGCCGAACCCACGGTTCGAAAAGGTCGGGCTCAGCGACTCGTCAATCTCCCGCCGGTTAGCTGCCGTCTCGGGTTACTTCGAGTTCGTCCGAGCTACCAGTGACACTAAGCTACGGAATCCTCTCAGCAGTATGTCGATGAAGTGGCATCACAATAAAGACCCTAAGCCCGTGGATGACCTTACCCTCGATCTGCTGATTACCGGCATCGACAATATCCGGGATCGCACCTTGATGACGTTGTTCTTAGCCACCGGCCTACGCGTCTCCGAGATGCAGCAACTGAATCGCGATTCAATCCGGATTGAGGTGCACGTCGAAGAGACCGGTAAGGAGGTCGCGTGTGGTTCAGGAGAGGTGTTAGGTAAGGGCAATAAGCGCCGCACATTCTTTGTTGATGAAGAAACTCTCTACCTCTACTGCGAATATCTGGAAACCCGAATCGACGAAAATCCAGCTCTATTCCTTTCGGAGCGAAAGCAGCGTATGTCCGTGCGGGCCATTCAATATACCCTCGACGCCTGGTGCAAAAGACTCGGTGCTCCTCATATTAATGTTCACAGATTACGACACAGCTTCGCGACGAAGCTTGCAAATACCCACATAAACAGCTTCGCCCTGAAGGACCTGATGGGGCACAACTCGCTGTCCACCACGCAGCAGTATTTCAAGCTCACCGACACTACTCTGGCTCGGGCCTACTTCTCCGCGATGGAATACCTCAAACCGGCCCGATAGCAGGCAGAGGACCATGCTTGTTATGCGCTTCTGTCGACTACCCCTTAGGCCGGGTCAAGGTGCGCATCGCGCCTTCCAGGTTCCGTCTGGGTGGTGCATGTGGATGCTGCACAGACCCACGATGTCGGGGCCTGCACTGCCAGTCTACGTCCCCTTCCGTAGCTAGCCACAACTATTGAGACGACCGCTGTCCCTCCAGCGGCGCTGCTAGTTGGATCGCGTTGGGTGTGAAGTTCCATTCAGTCGGCCAGCCTCTCTGTTCGTCATCTTAATTGCCCCCGCCAATTTTGGCCTCGAACGACCGGCCCTCAGGACAGTTATGCGTATTCGTGCCCGAGATGAGATCGGCCTCCGAGTCGATCGGACCTCCACAGAGAAAGCAGAATCCGATGCTCTCGCGCTCTGAGGCCGCCCATTCCTCGAACTTCACTTCAATATCGGGTGGCGTGGGTGCGAGTGGAACCCATCCATCTTTCATCGGCTCACTCCCGCACACATCTGATGAACCGCGAGCCTCATCACTTTGCACTCCAATCGCGGCACCTTCCTCAAATTCCGTGCCGCTCAACTGATCGACTTCGTGCTCGGGACACGCCCGGAGTTCAATGGGACACCGGCTGTGGTCGTGTCCCTCCATAGATTTCCCGCAGATACAGATGCACGAGCTTGACTCGCACATCCAAAAATGGCCCGCTATATCACAACCGTGCGAGTGACCCATATTCCCTCCCAGACTCGCCTGCTATCAGTCGGGCGATCAGTGCGCGTTTAAGGGGCTTCCAGAAACATTCGAAGTCCGCAATAAAGTCTTCCTTTACCAAGCCATTTTCCAGGTATAGTCCCGGTTCCCGGATGGAGATGCTCAATGGTTCGACCAACAACACGATGCAATCCGTTCGACATTTTGGCCCTTCGCCCAGGCTGAGCACTGGAGTAGAGAAAATGATGCGGTTGAGCAAATCATCACATCCTGGACTGCCATAACCAATCAAGAGAGCGCCCGCTTCGATCGCATCCTGTGTCGCTCGCAATCCAGCATTGTGTCCCATCTTCGCGGAGGTCTCTCAGAACTTCTCGCAAAGCCGCGAGGCCGACCACAAAGCCGATGTCTACATCTAGATCCATAAGCTCTCCTCCTACGTATGCCAACGGCTTGGGCATCTACCTGTAGGACTCTGTGGCGGTAAGGAACCTACCGGGAACTTTATCTTGCCGGTCTCTTCCCGCCCGAGTCTCAGCATCAGGAACTACGTACCTAGTCCTCCCGGTTACCTAGTTGCAAGGTGCCACCCTACTCTGTAGTGCCCGTGGGAGCACCGGGAAGATAATCTGCAGCAGAGAGATGGCGCACGTTGCAAAGACGACACCGTCGAACCGCTTCGATACGCCCCCTACGGCTTCAACTGTGGCGGCTCTGGTTGGGCTGCTGGCAAACCCACCGAGTTGCTGGCTAGTTGACATGTCCTGTTCAGGTCAAACGTCCAATGGCTACAAGAAATTCGATCTGCTTACCTCTTCCAGTTGGGCCGTCGGCGTTCACGGCTGCATGGCATTCGCAATGTGACCGGAGCGTTTCCTGGACTGCCGTCTTCCCGGAGCAAGGCGGCGTTCACGAACAACGTGCCACCTCTGTCGATCATTCCATATGCACCATGTACGTGTCCGAAAAGATGCAGTCGTGGCTTCAGTTTTAGGACAGCCTCAAGCAATTCACGGCACCCTGTATGGGTATCAGTTCCAGGCGGACAGTCAAGGATTCCATAAGGAGGGCCGTGAGTCAGGAGGATGTCAGTATCGGGAGGGATCGTTTTATATAAAGCGACCCGATCTTCAGCAGAACTTCTGCCAAAGGCTGTGCCGTAGAGCGGAGTGACCGGAGATCCCCAAATCTTAAGTCCCATAACCTCGACGGCCTCATCGATCAACACTGTGGCGTTCGTCAGCAAGCTTCGCCTGCGAGGGTCAGCCTCAAGGAAGAACTCGTGATTGCCTGGAGTTGCGACTGCGCGGTGCGGATGTTCCCCCAGCCAGTCATTGAAATCCTCAATCGCCGCTAGACTTTTACTAAACATCGTGAAATCGCCCGCGTGAAGCAGCAAATCTCCGGCTGGGAGATCCACTTCGCGATGAAGCTCGTGAGTGTCGGAAATGCAGACAACGGTCACAGATGGCATCAATCCCCTCCGTCCACTAGACTTGTCTTTGCGGTCTTCGAAGCATCGCCCGCGACCCCGATTCTGGGACCCGGCCTTTTCCCTTTGCGATCGCGTCTCCGCAGCCTGCTTTGCGATCGCGCCGCATTGGGCCTGGGTTTCTTTGGCATAAGCACATGCGTTCACTGGATTCGCATCGCCAGAAACGCCCGGCGATGTCACAGAACGAAAGTGTGGCTCCATGTTTTCTCCTGTCTGGATTACTTTGTGGCCCATATCGACGTTCTAGTCCTTCGGCATGGCCTCATACTCGGCAATCGCGTCCCGCCACTCCTTCCGCTTCTGTTCGCCGAGCAGAGACCAGTTCTCTTCGGTTGCAAAGAAGCCGGTTTGCTCGAAGGCATAAATTACGGCGGGGTCCACACCCACCTTCCGCATGGCGTCCCCCACAGCGGCCTCGTACTCCGCGATCTGTTGTTCCAGCATGGGTTCCGGAACATCACTGCCCGGGTTGAAGAAGACTGGGTCGTTGGGGCCTGGGGCGCGACCGAAGTTGGTCTCAAAGTTCTCTTTTTGCTGCTTCAACGCCTCAATCATCTCGTCGTTCATGGGGATGCTGCGCTTCTGCGGCATTACCATGCCACGAAATCGTCGTAGTCCTTTTCTTGCTCGCATTGGGTTCTCCTGTGTAGTCGATAATGTTCGGTGGTGCATGACAGACTCTGTGGAGGTGGAGGGGACACCGGGAAGATTGTTTTTAGATACGGACGACGTGTCGGATGAAGGCGTCTTCGACTCGATTTCCAATCTACTGGGAAACGCCGCACATCATGCCAGCGTCATCATGCTACCTTCCGGGGAACTCGTCGGACGGGCCATTGTGGACGGCAAGGTCGCTGAGCCTCTCTCGTCCATCATGATTGTTGGCGACGATCTAGTTGTTTGCCAGCCGCATTGCAACAACGTTCCTGAGGAGTTCAGTCTTCGGCATCGGCAGGCATTTGGCGAAGGAACTACAACCTTGCTGCGCACACTATCCGTGGCCGTGGTTGGGTGTTCTGGAACAGGAAGTTTTGTGGTGGAGGAGTTGGCGAGACTTGGGATCGGAAGGTTGGTCCTCATAGACTCCGATTGCGTTGAAGAGAAGAATCTGAATCGCATCCTTAACTCCTCGAAGGAGGACGTGTATCTTGGCGCGTACAAGGTTCATTCGATGGCCAAGGCAATTGCCAAGATGGGCTTGAATCAGCGGGTAAATCCACTACCCGTGAACCTAATCACTGAGGAGGCGGTTCTGGCGGTCGCTGAATGTGACATTGTTTTTGGCTGCACAGATGGTGTGGAGGCGCGGCACATTTTGAATCGCATCGCCGCGTTCTACTGTATGCCCTATATCGATGTAGGCGTTCGCTTGGACGCTGATAGGCACAAAGGCATATCGGGGATCTCCGGAGCAGTTCACTACCTGCAACCCGGTCTCTCCAGCCTTTTGAGTCGTGGTGTTTACACTATGGATCAGGTGGAAGCGGAAGGGATGAGAAGGACCAACCCTGAACTCTACAGGCAGCAGCGTGGAGAAGGATACATCCGAGGCGTGCAGGAAGATCGCCCGGCGGTCATTACGGTAAATGGCACGTTCGCTTCGCTCGCTGTCCAGGAACTCTTAGCGCGGCTTCACCCCTACCGCAACCAGCCGAATAGCCGGTTCGCGTACATCGGAGGCAACCTCGCTGAGGTCCAGCTCTACACCGAACCGGAGGGAGAGCCTTGTCAGATCCTAAAGGGGCATGTTGGCCGGGGAGATATGAAGCCGCTCTTGAATATGCCGGGGATTCTATGAGAACTTGGCTCATCGGAAGCTGGAACAAAATCCGACGCTGGATATCTGGAAGGCGCGGCGGCTCTGTATTTCATATGGAGTACGTGCCCGAGTTGCCAGACAGAGTGCGGCCACACTGCCTATACGCCGTTGGCGAAACTTCGCCGTGGGCCGTAGCGATGCTGTGCCCCTGCGGATGCCGGACAGTAATCCAGTTGAGTCTCCTAAGATCGGACTCACCTCGTTGGAGGCTGACGACAACTCGAAAGGGAATTCCGACTCTACATCCTTCCGTCCATCGAACCGAAGGCTGCCGATCTCATTTCTTTCTGAAAGACGGCAGCGTTATTTGGCATAGAGATTGAAGCAAGATCGTCTGGTCAGAAAAGCTCGCTTTGCTCGCAACATCAAGGACATGGTAGGCGCGGCCTGGCTCCCGGTCACGGATGGTCTTGACCTGCCCCCGGTTTCTCACCCACTGATAACTGGAGTTTCTCGGTTTTGGTTTTGCTTTGAGATTATCTCGCAGCCGTCGTAGTCGAGGCTGTGCGGATGTGGGAAGCGTTCTCTGCTTTCCACA
>Ga0207416_1000945_pt1 | contig 43264 bp, 31 predicted proteins | sample PaiPotPPM11metaG_FD_184107 | JGI IMG/M metagenome (GOLD analysis project Ga0207416, IMG submission 184107) | Iron sulfur acid spring bacterial and archeal communities from Banff, Canada, to study Microbial Dark Matter (Phase II) - Paint Pots PPM... ...
GCCGAAACCGCCACCGGACCACCCACCGCCGCCGCCGCCCATCATCATCCACGGCAGCAGGCAACCGGCCGGGCCACAGCCGCCGCGTCCGGCACGGCTCAGCAGCAGCACCAGCGCAAAGAATAGCAAGACCCCGAACAACAGACCGCCCGTGCCCGCACCCGAGCCCTGCGCGCCACGCTGCACCGGGGCAGCCGCCTGCCGGCCAGCCGTCCCCATGCGCTGCGTGACCGTGGTCGCGATCTGGTCGAGCATGCCGTTGAAAAACCCGGCGTAGTCTCCACGGCGAAGTAACCCGACTTGGGCACGTCCCCAGCTCCCGGCATCGGCGTCGGTGAAATAGGGTTCGAGGCCGTAGCCAACCGTAGTCCAGAAATGATGGTCGCGCACCGCAACCAGGATCAGGACTCCGTTGTCCTTGCCCTTTTGCCCCACCCCCCAGTCATGCCCCAACTGATAGGCAAAATCGCTAATCGGGGTGCCGTTGGTGCTGTCCACGGTAACCAGCACGGCGTCAACGCCCTGCGACTCCAGCGCGATGGCGCGTTGTTCGAGCGCCGCTTGGTCTGAGGCTGAAAGGACGTGGGCAAAGTCGTTGACCGCGCCGCTGTGCACGAGGGGTTGCGGCGTTGCCCACAGCCTGGCACTCAACAGCAGGAGCAGCACAGGCCAAGCGAACCGCGTTCCGGCGCATCCCCAAGCCCTCATGCGGGCACCCCTTGAAACAGCAGGATCAACAGCAGCAGAATTCCCACCCCCAGAAAGACTAGCAGGGCCGAGCTGATTCCGGGCTCGCGGTTGACTTCCGGCAGCAGGTCGGTACCTGCAACGTAGAGTGTTGCGCCCGCCGAAAGTGGCAAGCCGTAGCCCAATCCGAGGGGAAAAGCCATCATGACCAGAACGCCTAAGACCGATGCCACCCCCACCGCCACCGCCGATCCGAAGGCCGCGCGCGAACTTCGTCCGGCGGCCAGCATGACCGAGGCCACGGTAAAGCCTTCTGGAATCTTGTGCATCACCACGGCCAAAAAGATGACCCAGCCCAGCCACGGCGAGACCAGAAAGCCGCTGCCGATGGCGACGCCGTCGAAGAAGGCATGAATGGAAAGCGCCGTCAGAACCGAATAGGACAGGTGCGGGCGGGCGAACTCGCCCGCATGGGTCTCTTCCCCGAAGTGAAAATGTGCAATGAAGGCGTGCTCGGCCAGGTGGACCAGCAGAAAGCCGGCCACGATGATCATCGGTCCGCGCACCGGAGCCAGCCGCAAGCTCTCCGGAATCATCTCCAAAAGCGCGGTGCCCAGCATGAACCCTGCGCCTAGCGCGAGGAAATAGCGGACGAAGCGACGCTCCCACTGCCGATGGGTGATCACCAGGCCACCGAGCACGTTGGCGCAAGCCGCCACCGCTCCCAGCCCCACGGCGGTGGCCGCCACGGCGCTGCGCTGCAGAGTCAGAAGCACGGTGCTAAGCCTATCAGAGCGCGCCGGTCCTTATTGGCCTGCCTCCACCCATGTCGCCGTCAACCGCCGTTCATGCTCGCCGGAGATCTCCAGGAGGATCTGCAAGACGGGAAACGCCGGGCGGGAGAGAAACTTCTCCCCCCACTCGACGGCGATAATCGGAGCCACATCTCCAGGTAGGTTTCCCAAATCATCCAGTCCAAGGGTGGCGAACTCCGGTTCACTGTCTACGCGATAGAGATCCAAGTGATAAAGCTTCGCCTCCCCCCGCTCATATTCGTGGATCAGGGTGTAAGAGGGGCTGGTCACATCGAGCGCATTGGCCACCCCCAAGCCTTCCGCCAAGCCCTTGACCAACATAGTCTTGCCCGCGCCCAGATCCCCGGTCAGCAGCACCAGTACCGGCCGTGGCAAAATCGCGGCCAGGCGACGGCCGTAGGACGTTGTTTCCTCCGCGTTGTGCGATCGAAACGCCGCCAGTTCCGCGGGCAGGTCAAGGCTCAAGCGCTCGCCTCCATCACTTGACGCATGGCGGCGGCCAAATGGCGCGTGATATCGGTGGCCAGCAGCCCGCGCTCGCCGAGTTCGGCCGCCGCCAGGTCGCCCGCCAATCCATGCAGGTAAACGGCGGCGGCCGTCACAGCCAGCAGGTCCGCGCGAGGAAACTGGGCGCAAAGGCCGGCCACGATACCGGTCAGCACGTCGCCTGACCCTGCCGTCGCCATTCCGGGATTGCCGGTCGAGTTGACCACTACCCCGCCGTCCGGTGAAACGCTCAATGACCGGTGGCCTTTGAGAACGACCGCCGCGCCCGTCTCGGCCGCCAGTTCTCGCGCCCGTTCCAAGCGCGCTGCCTGAATGGACCCCGGCGTGGTCTGAAACAGGCGCGCCATCTCGCCCGGGTGGGGTGTCAGCACACCGCGCAAGGGCGGGCGGACGCGCAGCTCCTCGCGCAGGCCCGCAAAGGCGTTCAGGCCATCGGCGTCCAGCACCCAAGGGAGCGATGCGGTCGTGATCAGATGCCGGACCGCTTCCGCCGCCTCGGGCGCATCGGAGAGACCCGGACCAATGGCCAGCAGCGTCTTGCCGGACAGCAGCGCGTCCAACTCCGACGCGGCGCTGCCGGCCAAGGTGAGCGTTCCGCTCGAACTCTCCGACAGACCGTGGACTATGAGTTCCGGACGGTAGGCGGCCACTATCGCTTGAATTGAGGTCGGCACCGCTACCGTAACCAATCCCGCCCCCATGCGTAAGGCCGCCTCGGCGGCCATTGCGACCGCGCCCGCCATATCACGCGATCCACCAATCAGCAGGACGTGTCCAAAGGCGCCTTTGTGAGCGTGCCGCGAGCGTGGCGCCAGGAACGGGCGACAGATTCCTGGACCGGCGAGTCGGCCGGGGCTGGCGGTCTCCTCAACCAGCTCTGCGGGTGTCCCAATCTGAGCCAATTCCAACTCGCCAACACAGTCGGCGGCACGCGCCTGCAACAGCCCCCACTTGGGAGCGGTGAAGCTGACCGTCGCGGTGGCATGCACCACGCCGGTCAAATCAAAATCTTCCTGCCCCTCCGAGGGGAGCCCGGTCGGCATGTCCACCGCGACCACGGGAACCGCCGCCCGCAAGTGATTCAGGTCCGCCACCACGGGCCGCAGCCATGTCGGTAGGGGGAGACGAACCCCGGTTCCGAGAATGGCGTCTACCACCAAGGAATACTCCGGTAGCCGCTCATGTTCCTCATCCCACCCTGCGCCCTCTGGCAGGGAACGAAATGAGCCATCCGTTCGGGGAAGACTGGCTTGGAATTGGCGCAGTGCTTGCGCCGCTTCGGTCTTTAGCTCCCTCTCGACGGCCAACAGGAGAACCCGCGTTGGAATGCCGCGCTCGAGCAGCCAGCGCGCGACAACCAACCCGTCGCCGCCATTATTGCCACGCCCGCAGAGCACCAGCACCGGACCGCGTAGCCACTCCGGATGCCGCGCAAGAAAAACACCCACAGCCTGCCCGGCATTTTCCATTAATTGCGCCGGAGAGACGCCGCACTGTTCCGACGTCATTCGATCCACTTCGCGCATCTGGGCGGCAGTAAGAATTTTCACGAGGTGATTCTAATCGAGGTTGGATGGTCGGCGATGGTCGGTCAGGTGCACTGTTCAACTGATACGCGCCAAAACGAGGGTCATGTCGTCCGGCTGCTCCTGCTCGGGGCCATGCCAGCCACGCACCTCGCGCAGGATGATGTCGACGATCTCAGACAGCGGCACCCCGGCGTGTGTGCGCACCAGTTCCAGCAGGCGTGCCTCACCGAACTCCTCCCCATACTCGTTTTCCGGCTCGGAGATACCGTCGCTCCACGCCACCAGCAGATCGCCCGGCGAGAGCGCCTCGCAGCCTTCTTCGTAAACAAGGTTGGGGAACATGCCTACGACCGTGCCCCCCCGCGTGAGGTGTCGGATCCCGTCCCGGCCGATGACCGCGGGCGGCAGGTGTCCGGCATTGGTATAGCGCAAGGTACGTCGCTGGCCATCGTAGAAGGCATAAAACAGAGTGGCGTATTTCTCGACCGGGGTACTGGCGTGGAGCTGGTTATTGAGGCGCTCCATGAGTTCCGCGGGATGAAGCTGCGCCTCTGGCGCCAGCGTGGCCGTCATTGTGTTCCCGCCCGTGTGGCGCGGTGCGGACGCCGGCGCCTGGTGCTGGTAGGCGCGCACCGCGGCGCCAATATTAGCCATCAGCAGGGCGGCGGAGATCCCTTTGCCGGAGACATCACCCAGCGCCAGCGCCACCTGCTCGGGGCCCAAGGCGAGGAAGTCGTAATAATCGCCGCTGACCACGCGTGCCGGCACGCAGCGGCCATAGATCTCCAGCCCCTCCACTTTCGAGGCCCGCTGGGGAAAGAGCTGCGCCTGCACCTCGTGGGCGATGGCGAGGTCGTCTTCCAGTTTCTGCGTCTCGCGCTGCTCCTCGAGCAGTTTCTGCAGCGAGGCGGTCATGGTGTTGAAAGACTCCTCGAGCGCCGCTAACTGGTCGTGATGGCGGATGGGAATCTGGTGATTGAGATCGCCCTGATTGACGCGTTGGGTGCCAAGATACAGGTCATCCACGGCCAGCGTGATACTGCGCGTCAGGCGCACCCCGGCCACCATGGCGACCAGTTCGATGAGCCCAAAGACCACACCGATGGCCCCCAGCAGCAACAGTGGCCAGCGGGATACGTCGTCGTTCCCGATGACGAAGCTGGTGAACAAGCGCCGGTTCAGAATGGAGAGGCGCGTGGCGACGGTCACAATGCTGCTCTCCGGCTTACCGGTCTGCCAATTTATGGCGGCGACTGTCGCCGGAACATATATCGCACGATCCAAGGCATAGCTGGAGGATGACAAGCCGCGCGCAGCTTTGGGTGAGGACGCGACCGGGGGGTTGGGTGGACGGCCGGGCGGCAGCGCGAAGTTCGCCCCGCGAGGGGGCGGGGCAGCAGGGCCGTGGAAAGCCACCATGCCCAGCCGGTCCACCCAGGTGTCCAGAAGCGTGCTGTTCAACGGGTCCAGCGTTAATACTCCGAGCACATGGCCGCTGCGCTGCGTCGTGCGATAAGCAGCGAAAAAATAACCATCCGGGCGGTGCACCAAAGCCTTGAAAGGAGACCGGATCCAGTCCGGCAAGGGCGGCGTCTCCGGCAGCGGCTGCCTCCCGATGGCGGGATATAAAAAAGTGGTACCAACACTGCGTTCCGAAGCATCCACGGCATCAGGTTCAGTCTCAAGCACCGTTTCCGGCGACGATCCCCGGCCCGCTTCCGCCATGGCTGCGGCCAGCGACTTATTGACGGCGGCGACGCTGCCCACATGGTTCCGCACCTCCTCATTCAAGAGGAAGGCGGCGTACTGACCTGCCAGCAGATAACCCGTCAGCAGCACCATGCCAAGGATCAGAACGATCGGGACGACGGCCACGAACAGGTAAGCAGTGAGCAGGCGATTGCGCAGCGACCAGAGCAGGCGAGTGGCGCGGCGCGCCACGATGCGTCGCAACCAGAAGAGCCAGCCCCCCACGGCAAGGAATTGCCAGAGTCCCTGGCTCGCCCACGACGCCTGCCCCCAGAATCGAGGCAGAGCCAGCAGCAGGGCCAGCAATGTGGTGATGGCGCTGAACCTGAACAGACGAGAGAGCGGCGCGGGCGTCCGGTCGCGCCGCCGCGTGGGCTTCGCATTGAGTTCCGCCATCGCCACGTAGACGCTTCCCTGTCGTTCAGGGGCGCGGAGCGGCGGCCTGCTTGGCCTGGACGCCGCGCTGCACCAGACTGTGCTTCCGCCCGTAGCTGAAGTAAATGATCAGCCCGAGCGCGAGCCAGACCAGCAGCCGAATCCATGTCGCTCCGGCGAGACCCGCCATCATTGCGCCAGAGATCAAGATGGCCATGATCGGTACAAACGGCACCCATGGCGTCTTGAACGGCCGGTGTGCGGCAGGATGGGTGTGCCGCATGACCCAAACCCCGGCGCTGACGATCACAAAGGCCAGCAACGTTCCAATGCTCACCATCTCGTCCAGCACGCTAAGCGGCACTAAGGCGGCGACCACCGCCACCAATCCGCCCACCACGATCGAAGAAACGTAGGGAGTCCGGAATTTGGGATGCACCTTGCTGGCCCAGGGCCAGATCAGCCCGTCGCGCGACATCGAGTAGAACACTCGGGACTGCCCGAGCAGCATGACCAACATCACCGACGCCAACCCGGCCAAGGCGCCGACTTCGACCAGGTATGTTCCCCATTGCTGCCCCGTCGCGCGCACCCCAACCACCACCGGGTCCGGCACATTGAGCAATTGGTACGGGACCAGGCGTGTCAGCAGAGCCGCTACAACAATGTAAAGAACCGTGCAGATTGCCAGCGAACCGAGGATCCCGACCGGCATATCCTTCTGCGGGTTCTTTGCTTCCTGCGCCGCGGTTGAGACGGCGTCGAACCCAATATAGGAGAAGAAGATCACCCCGGCGCCACGCAGGATGCCGCTCCAGCCATAGTGACCGAACTCCCCGGTATTGGGCGGGATGAACGGTTGCCAGTGGTTGGGGAGGCTGTTGCCGTGGCGGAACAGAAAGGCACCCGCAATGCCGATGAAGACCAACACCACCGATACCTTGAGCAACACCACGGCGGAGGTGAAGTTGGCCGACTCGCGGATGCCGATCACCAGCACCGTAGTAATGGCCATGATTACCAGGAATGCAATGTAATCAATGCGCGCCTCCAGCAGGTGGCCAAAAAGGTGGAAGTGCACCAACGGAGCGTCGGGCAGCGGCAAGTTGAGATCGCGCAGAAAACTGCGCAGGTGCCCGCTCCAACCGACCGCCACCGTGGAGGCACCAAAGGCGTACTCCAGGACCAAATCCCACCCAATGATCCAGGCCAGGAGTTCGCCGAGGGTGGCGTAAGCGTAGGTGTAGGCGCTTCCCGCAATCGGGATCATGGAGGCGAACTCGGCATAGCAGAGCCCAGCGAACGCGCAACCGACACCCGCAAAAATGAAGGAAAAGAGGATGGCCGGACCAGCAAACTGCGCCGCCGCCTGACCAGTGATGACGAAAATCCCGGCGCCGATAATCGCGCCAATCCCCAACGTCACCAGGTTGTAGGCACCCAAGGCCCGCTTGAGGCCTCCGGTTTCGCCTTCGGCTTCGGACATCAGGCCGCGCAAATCTTTTTTGGCCCACAGGTTAAAACTCATGCGTCGTAGTTCCTTTCCCCTCGTCAATCCTCGTCAATCAATGTACGGCCCGCACCCCGAACGCGCTACTCCACGACTCTCACCCGCGCGTTCTTCCAGCGCCAAGCGTAGTACACCGGCACGCCTAACAGCACCAAGCCGAGTCCGGGGCCGGCATAGTTGGGCCGGAAACGCAGAACTTGGACATCGAAAAAAACCGCCATGAAAATGTACACCGCCGGCAGAACTGGGTAGCCCAGCGCGCGGTAGGGGCGTGGCATCTCGGGCCGTTTCCAGCGCAGGATGTAAATACCAATGATCGTCAAAATATAGAACAGGACGACCGAAAACATCACGTAATCGAGGATCTGGTTGTAGGTTCCCGAGAGGCAGAGCAGCGAGGCCCAAACTCCCTGCAGCGCCAGCGCAACCGCCGGGACACGATACTTCGCGTTCAATTCCCCCACTTTGCGAAAGAACAGCCCATCCTTGGCCATGGCGTAGTACACGCGCGCGCCGGCCAGAATCAGTCCGTTGTTGCAACCGAAGGTGGAAACCAGAATAGCCATGGCCATCAGCGCAGCCCCGTGATGCCCGAAGAAAACCGAGACCACCGCGGTGGCCACCCGGTCCTCGGCGGCGTGCTGGATGCCGCGTCCCATGACGGTCGTGGCGCCCGCCACGCCTTCAAGGGGGAGCACGGCCAGATAGGCGAGGTTGGCGAGCAAGTAGAGCGCGGTTACAATGCCGGTCCCGAGGGCCAACGCCAGCGGCAGGGTGCGCTTGACGTTGCGCACCTCCCCAGCCGTGAACGTGATGTTGTTCCAAGCGTCCGAGGAAAACAAGGAACCCACCATGGCAAGAAAGACCACGGTCGCGCCGGAGAGCATCAGCGTCTGGCCATTCCATGCGTAGGCGTGCAGGCTATTCCAACTCTGTCCGCGCCAGAAGTTGTGAAAATTGACGGCGATCGCAGTGGGGTTACGCACTACCAGAAGACCCAGAACGATCAAGCCGATCAGGGCCAGCAACTTGGCCAATGTGAAGACATTCTGCACCCGCGCCCCGGTCTTGATGCCGCGTGTGTTCAGCCAGGTCAGAAACGCGATCGAGGTGACCGCCACCAACTCTTGCGTGTTCAGGCCCAGCTCCAGTGAGCCGATGTGGCCGAAGTGCAGCAACCAATGATCCGCTGCCACCCAAGGCACGAGTTCGCCCAAGTATTTCGCGAAAGCGATGGCCACGGCGGCGATCGTGCCCGTCTGGATGACAAGAAACGACGTCCAGCCATAGAGGAAGCCAAACAGCGGGCCCAGCGCTTCGCGCAGGTACACATATTGTCCGCCGGCTTGCGGCATGGCGGCCGCGAGTTCGCCGTAGCTCAAGGCCGCCACCAGCGTCATGAAGCCGGTGATCAGCCAGGTCAGCAGCAGCAGACCGGGCGAGCCCACCAGACGGGCAATATCGGCGGAAACAATGAAGATCCCGGACCCGATCATTGAGCCCATCACCAAGGTGGTCGCGCTCAGCAGGCCCAAGCCCTGCAGGAGCCCTCCGGCGCCCGGCTCTGGGGCTCGCGGTGCGCCCCCCGCGGTTGACAGCGTGGTCTCGTGACTCATGCGTAATGAGGATCGCGGCCCGAGTGCCTCTTCCTACCCCGGAGAACGCAATCGAAGGTCGGCGGAATTACCCGCGGTCCCGCTTACTCTGGCGGGGAATGGCGGCGAAGGCAAGCTGAAACTGGCGCACGAGGGCCACGGGATCAGGAAGTTTCAGGTACCCGGAAACCAAGGCGATCGTATCCGCACCGGCCTCCCAGACCGCCGCGCAGTTCTCCAGCGTAATCCCCCCGATGGCCACCAGCGGGCCACGGTAAAGGGCTCGTGCGGCCCGCACTCCCTCCAGCCCGACGACGGGGTCGGGATTCTGCTTGGTCGCGGTCGCAAAAACCGGCCCAATCGCCAGGTAGTCAACCGGAGCGTGGCGGGCCGCCTCCACCTGGAGCACGCCATGCGTGGAGCAACCCAGTATGGCTTCCGGCGCCAGCAGGCATCGCGCGGCCGCAGGCGGTAGATCGTCCTGACCCACATGCGCCCCAGCCGCTGCGGCGAGGACTGCGATATCCACGCGGTCATTGATGATTAAACGGCACGAGGGCGGCAGCATCTGCTGCACCGTCACTGCAAGATTCAGGAATGCTTCCGCTGTCAACTGTTTCGCCCGCAGTTGCAGCAAGCGGCAGTCGGTGGCGGCCAGACGCGCCGCCAACTCCGGCAACGCCCAGCCGTGACCGCGCGCAACATCGACATCCAGTATCGGATAGACCGGCGGCGGTGAGAACGTTCCCAGCACGAGCCCTCTGCAAGCCGTGGACGTAAGGTTCGATGGCGCCTTCCCCCCACCACAACTCCGCGTCCCGCGCCTTTCTACGGCGCGTTCCGTTTCTTGGGCGCCGGCATGAAGCGTTCAATAAATTTGGTGTCGAAGTTGCCGGCTTGGAAGTCGCGGTCCAGCATGATACGACGCTGTAAAGGAATCGACGTTTCGATACCCTGCACGATAAACATGTCGAGGGCGCGACTCATGCGCTGTATCGCCTCGTTCCGATCCCGGCCATGCACGATCAGCTTCGCCACGAGGGAATCGTAGTACGGCGGCACGACCCATTCCGGATAGGCCGCGGTGTCCACCCGTACTCCGGCTCCTCCGGGCATGTGGAAAGCGGTGATCTTGCCCGCGGCGGGGGTGAACGTCTCGGGATTCTCGGCGTTCACGCGACATTCGATGGCATGGCCGCGCGGCGTCAGTCCGAAGTCCTCGATCTTGGTGCCTGCCAGCACCGTCGCCAGCCGCTCGCCCGCGGCGATGCGGATCTGACTCTTGACCAGGTCCACGCCGGTGACCATCTCGGTGACCGGGTGTTCGACCTGCAGGCGGGTATTCATCTCGATGAAGTACAGGCGTTCGTCGCCATCCATCAGGAACTCGATGGTGCCGGCATTGGTGTAGCCGATCTTTTTCATGGCGGTCACGATGCGCTCCCCCAACTTTTTGCGCAGCGCAGGGGTAACCTTGACCGAGGGCGACTCCTCAACCAGCTTCTGGTGGCGACGCTGGATGCTGCACTCGCGCTCACCCAGATGGATCACCTCGCCATGCTCGTCGGCCAGCACCTGGAACTCGATGTGGCGCGGCTGTTCGACGAACTTTTCGAGGTACAGGTCGCCGCAACCGAAGGCGTTGGCGGCTTCGGTCTGCGCTGCTGAAAAGAGCTGCGGCATTTCCGTCGCCGAGCGGACGATACGCATGCCCCGGCCGCCCCCGCCCACTGCCGCCTTGATCATGACGGGGTAGCCCACGTCGGCGGCCACCGTGTTGGCTTCGACCTCGTCCTTAAGCACGCCGTCCGAGCCGGGCAGGATAGGCAAGCCCGCCTTGCGCGCCGCTTCGCGCGCCTTCTCCTTGTCACCCATGAGACGCAATAGAGCGGGCTTGGGGCCGATGAACTTGACGTGGCAGGTTTCGCACACCTCGGCAAAGTTGGCATTCTCGGAGAGAAAACCGTAGCCGGGGTGGATGGCATCCACATTCGCGATTTCCGCCGCACTCATGACCGCCGGAATGTTGAGGTAGCTCTCGGCGGCACGCGGGGGCCCGATACAGATGGCCTCGTCCGCGAAACGCACGTGCAAGCTGTTGCGGTCGGCCTGCGAAAAGACAGCCACCGTCTTGATGCCCAGTTCCTTGCAGGCACAGATAACGCGCAGCGCGATCTCGCCGCGATTGGCGATCAGGATCTTTTTGAACATGGAATAAAGCCGGCTACTTGCCGGTCGGGCGGATGATATACAGCTTCTCGCCGTACTCGACCGGTTGCCCATTGGTGACCAGTCGCTGAATGACCGTGCCCGCCACCTCGGCCTCAATTTCGTTCATCAGCTTCATGGCTTCAATGATGCAGAGCACCTGGCCGACCTCGACCGTATCGCCGATCTTGATGAACTCAGGGGAACCCGGGGAGGGAGAGGTGTAAAACGTACCCACGATGGGCGAACGCACCGTGACCAGTCCCTCATCCTCGGCCGCAGGAGCCACAGATGGCGTCACGACCGCAGGACTGACAGGAACGGCGGTAGCCGTTGCGGGAGGCGTGGCCGACGCAGGCGCGGCGCTCTGACGCTTGATGAAAATGCGCAACTCGCCCTCTTCCAGTTCGAACTCCTCCACCTGCTTCTCGATCAGCGTGTCAATCAGCTTGTTGATGGCTTCAAAGTCCATGGCACTCCAAGCGGCTCTCCACCGCGGGTCGGATTATCTCCCCAGATTCGGGCGGCAACGGACACGGACGCGCGGCCTAGACGCTCAGCAGGCGTTTACTGGTCGGTGTCATGACCTCGGCGCCCTGTTCGGTGACCACGATGACATCTTCAATTCGGATTCCACCCCATGCCCGCAGGTAGATGCCGGGCTCGATCGTAATCACGTTCCCCGCCGCCAGACGATCAGCAGAGCGACTGGCCACGCGCGGGGACTCATGCACCTCCAACCCCAATCCGTGGCCGGTCGAGTGTACAAAGGAAGGGCCGAGCCCCGCCTGTTGCAGTACACGCCGGGCCGCCAAGTCTACCTTGGCCGCCGCGACTCCCGGCCGCACCGCCGCAATGGCGGCGAGCTGGGCATCGAGCACCGCTCGATAACGATCACGACCGAGTTGCGAGGGACGCCCCACGCAAACCGTGCGCGTCATGTCACTCATGTAACCTGCCAGCTTAACACCGTAGTCGAGGATGACAAAGTCTTTGTTCTCAACGGGTTTCGAGCTTGCTCGGGCGTGCACCCGCGCCCCGCGGCGCCCGGATGCCACCAAGGTTTCGAAGGCCACACCCTCTCCTCCGGCCTGACGCAGTCCGAATTCGATGAGACCGGCCACTTCGGTCTCGCGCATTCCGGGACGAATCTTTTCAAGGGCGGCCTCAAAGACGGAAGAACCCAGTTCGACGGCGGCGCGGATGGCGGCAATCTCCTCGGGCTCCTTGATCGCGCGCAGTTCTTCCACCCAACTGCGCGAGGGCTGCAGTCCCGGAACCGAGGCGCGCAGGCGTTCCCATTCGGCGAGGGTGATGTGGTCCGACTCCACGGCGACGCGCGCAATACGCGTTCCGGCGCGGCGCGCTGTGTGCCGTTGTAAATGCCGTCCCAAAGCCTCCCAGAGCGTGCCCTGCGGCGGAATGGACACCCCTACGCCGGCAACCTCGGACGCGACTTGTTCGCGGTAGCGACTGTCGGTCCAAAGACGGACCGCGTTGGGACTCACCCAGAGCAAGCCATTGCTTCCGCTGAAGCCGGTTAGATAACGCACGTTGGGGAGATAACTGACGACCAGGCCGCGAACCCGCTCCTGGGCCAGCCGCTCGCGTAGCCGCCTCACTCGCTTGGCGTAGTCCATTTAAGAAAAGTGTACCGGACGCATGGGTTGAGTCGTCCTGCGCCAAGCGGGAGGCGAAAACTGGGCGTTGGGACAAACCGTGGCAGTGGCCCATCTCCGGTCCAAACGCTCCGCTGTTAGTAGATTCGGATGAACGACGTGATGACCGCCATGTCACTCGGCGCGACTTCTCCATTGACGACCTTGGCGAGTCCTCCGGCGAAGCTCACGAAATCGCCAATGTTGAGTTGCGCGACCCACTGATGCGCTTCAGGAGTGGTCGGCGTTCCCGGCGCCCCGGGCAGAGCGAAGGTCGGTTGTTCCAGCACCAATCCGACCGGTTTGCCGGTCAGCACGCTGGTGTAAACGGTGACCCCCGTCGTGCTCCAGCCTTGCAAATCAGGATCGGAACCCGGAAGAATGGTGCCAAACGGGGGCGCCGAGATGTAGGGGCGAGTCGGCGCCGTCAGGCGACCAAACTGCAGCGCACTCGGAGGGCTGGGAAGCGTGGGGTTGTTGCTGGCGTCCACGATCGGAGCCGTCGGTAATTGCGCTACGGCCACGCATGGTGCTTGCTCCTGCACTTGGAACAGTAGATGCGTGTTGACATCGAGGGAAAGGGCCGTCCAGTCGGGCCGCAGTGCGCAGTAGACCCCGCTCGGAATTGTATAGGTCGAACTTGGAACCGTGGTCGGACCGCTCGGCACGGTGCTCAACCCCGCCAGATTCAGAATGGTATTCACGCCCGTGCCTTCATCCGGGACCACGCTCAGTTGCGAGGAAGGATCAATCACGGCGGAGTCCGGTCGCAACCCCACAGGATTGCTGAGGGTGACTGCGGTGCCGGAATTATGCAGATCGACAAACTGCAGTCCCGCCACACCATTGGTCTTGTAGAACGGGCTCAAGACCCCAAACACCGTCGGCGAGTAGTCGTAGCCGAAGTTTTCTCCCACGGTGGCGGCAACCACACTGGCGCCTGTGCCGTCCAGCGGGTTGAAGCGCACGTATCCCGCGCTGGTACTGGCCAGGGCGAAACCGCGCCCGGGCAGGCCGGAGGGATCCACTGTCAGCCCGCAGACCAGGCAGTTTCCGTCGCTGAAGGTCAACGGCGTGCCGGTCGGAATGGTGTAGCTGGCAATCACGGTGTGAATGCGCGGATCGCTATAGGAATAGCCCGGAACGTTGGCCGTGGCGATTACCTTGATGATGTTCGAAGTGATGCTGCCCACCAGCACGACGCCGTCCTTGGGATCATAGGCGGTGAAGTTGGGGGTATAACTCGTACCCAAGTCAATGATATTTAGAACCGCCGACGTTGCGGTAATGAAAGAGGGCTCGCCGGGTTGCGGCGTTTTGCCGGGCGGAAGCGGCGGCAGCAGGGTCGTGACCAGGCCGTCAATCGGCAGGTAGGGCAGATCGAGGTTATCGGCCTTCAGAATCGCCACCTGGCCGTCGCAGGCGCCGCCGCTAGTCTGGGTGCACGGCATCGGAACGAATGCAACATCCAGGGTCTGTGTGGCGGCCCCCGAGGTGACCGCTTCGGCAACGACGGAAATGGGCCCAGCCACGGACGCCGGCGCTCCCACAGTGAAGTACAACGAATTGGAAGCGCTGGCGTTGGGTGCCGGATTCGAAAGCTGGATTGGGAAGACGCCGGCGGTCGCCAGATCGGTCGCGCTCAACGTGATACTGATCTGTCCCGGGGTGATCACCGTCGCCGGATGCACGATGCCACTGAAAGTGACCGATGTCACCGAGGGAACGAATCCGCCGACGTTCAAAATCACCAATTGACTGGCCGTTTTAGTCGGCGCCATGGCCGGCATGATTGCGCTGACGTGGAGGGCCGGATTCACAATCGTGAAGTTCAAGGACGCGCTGCCACCGCCGGGGGCGGGATTCAGGACGCTCAGCGGCACCGTCCCGGGCAGGGCAATGAGGCTGTTCGGCAGAAGCGCCGTCAGTTGCGTGGCGCTCACAAACGTGGTCGCCAGCTTGGTGCCATTGAAGGTGACCGACGAGCCGCTGACAAAGCTGGAACCACCAAGCGTCAACACCTGGTCGCCGGAGTTGGCAAAAACGGAGCTCGGAGTGACGGAGGTAAAGCTGGGAACTGGGTTGGTCACCTGCAACAGAAGCACATTGGAGAGTCCGCCACCCGGAGCCGGGTTGGACACCGAGACGCTTAAGCTTGTCGGATTTGCCACGTCGGATGCGCTCAAGGGGATGGTTAGCTGCGTGGCGGTGACAAACGTGGTGGTGCGGTTGGAGCCGTTAAAGCTCGCCACCGACGTATTGACGAAGCCGGTACCGTTGATGATCAGAGTCTGCGCCGCCGCGCCTACTGGAATCGAAGCCGGCGACAAACTGGTGATGACCGGCGTCGGGTTGTTGGCGGCGCTGATGGTCAGGGTCAGGCTGTTGGAGTTGCCCCCGCCGGGAGGCGGGTTGGACACCAGAATGACCAGACTACCCGTCGCGGCGAGATCACTGGTCTGCAGTTGAATGGTGAGCTGCGTCGGACTAACCAACGTGGTAGCGCGCGCCGCACCGTTCACGCTGACCACCGAAGTGCTGTTAAAGCCATTACCGTTGACCGTCAAAAGCTGTCCCGGTGCGCCGGCCACCAGGGCGGCAGGGGTCAGACTGGAGGCCACCGGGACCACGTTGTTCACCGTGAAGCTGGCTGCCGCCGAAGCGCCGCCGCCCGGAGCCGGGCTGGTCACCACCACCGGAAACGAGCCGGCAACGGCCAAATCCGTGGCGTTCAACGCAATCGAAAGCTGGGTATTGGAGACGAAGGTCGTCGCGCGGGGTGTACCGTTGAAGCTGACGCTGGATCCGTTGACAAATCCGGTGCCGGTCACCGTCAAGGTTTGCGCGGCGGCGCCGGCCACCAGCGAGGCGGGCGACAATGAGGCGATGGCGGGAATCGGGTTTTGCACCACGAAATTGACCGCCGTCGAGGTGCCGCCGCCGGGGGCGGGGTTGGTCACCGCGATCGGAAACGACCCCACGCCGGCCAGTTGCGCGGCGGTGAGGGCGATCGTGAGCTGGGTGGCACTGACAAATGTCGCGGCTTGCGGGTTGCCGCCAAAGCTGACCGTGGAACTGGCGACAAAGCCGGTGCCCGAAATGGTCACGACCTGCGCCTGGGTGCCGACGGTAACTGCGGCGGGCGTGACGCTGGTCACCGTGGGGGCGGGATTGTTTGTGCCACCGCCACCAGTCAGGCCCTGGTTGAAGATCGAGCCGCTGCCGCCGCAGCCGGCCAAGCCCAGCATCAGCAATGCCCAGCCGGCCGGCCATACTCGGCGCCACGCCTTCTGACTCGCATTGCGCATGTTCATCCCCTGCTCTTGCTTCACGTCCGCCATGTCACGTCCCTGACCTTCCGCCACTGCCGTGGCGTATTGCTGCCACTGCCGCTCACGCTTAACTCACGATGCGGGGGGTGATGAAGAACAGCAATTCCTGACTGCCTTGTGTTACCGAATGGTGCTTGAACAGGTTGCCGATCACCGGCAGGCTGCCCAGCACCGGCACCTGAAAGATGCTGGTTTGATCGGAGTTCACCATCACGCCGCCGATGACCACCGTGGCGCCGTTGCCGACCAGGACATTGGTGGTGGCTTGCTGGGTATCGATCGCCGGGACGCCCTGAATGCGGGGAATACCGGCGTCAATCTGGTCGTTTTCCACGTCCACATTCAGGAACACCGTCCCGTCGGCGGTGATCTGCGGCGTGACCGTGAGCTTGAGTGTGACGTTGAAGAACTGAATGCTGATGGTGTTGTTGACCGTCGTCTGAATGGGAATTTTGACGCCCTGCTGAACAATCGCTTCCTTGTTGTTCTGCGTCACGATGCGCGGTCGCGAGAGCACCTTGCCAAGACCACGGTTCTCGGCCGCTGTCAGAATCGCGTCAATGCGGTACGAGTTGGTTGCGTTGATGAACATCAAACCGCTGCTGGCGGCGTTGGCCGCCAAATTGCTAACCAGCGGCAGAAGACCACTCCCCACGGTCGGGAACTTGACGTTGGGGTTGTTGACCCCCACCTGGCCAGTACCGATGCTGGGCACGCCTCCGATCGAACTGACACTATTTCCGGTACCGAATCCCAGTTGCACGCCCACCTCGCGGGTGAAATTGCGGGATGCTGAGACGACGCGGGCCTCGACCTCAACCTGCGGCGTCTTGCGGTCCAAGTGTGACAGGAGGTCATCAATTCGTGCGATCCGCGAGGCGGGAGCCTCGATAATCAAGGTGTTGGTACGCGGGTCGGTGCGGATGCTGCCGGTTGCACCCGAGGCCGCCTCCAGCGTCTTGACCAGGTCGTCCGCCTTGGCATAGCTGATCGTTCGATAGACTTGCTGGATCGGTTCCGCCGCTTCGCTCGACTTGATCAAGGCAGCATTTTCCTTGGCTTCCTGTTCCAAGGTGGCAAGCGTGGCGATGCGCAGAACGTTCCCGTCGAGTTGCTTTCCCAGGCGATTGTTGCGCAGCACAATATCGAGAGCCTGGTCCCACGGCACATCCTGCAGCACCAGCGTGACGGTGCCGCTCACCGCCGGGTCGAGCACAATATTCAGACCGCTGATCTCATGGATCAGCCGGAAGAAGTCCTTGAGATCGGCGTTCTTAAGGTTCAGCGTGATGCGTTCCCCGGTGTAACGGGGCGCGCCGGCGGCGGGCACGACGCCGACAGGCGCGAGCGACGACGGCACCGGCGCACTGACGATAGGACGAGCCACGAGCGGCGCGGCAGAAAGCGAACGAGTCGGAGTGGGTGTAGCGGAACGAAGGATCGGCTGGGCCATCTTGGCCGTGGGGCGGGGCGGCGGCGAGGAGGGGACCGGTTGTGGCGAGGCTGCCAACCGGACCGCTTTCGGGCGCGCCACCGGCGTCATGCTGCGGAGCGGCGAGGGCCGCAGCGCCGGTTCATTCGTACTTCCCGGCAACGCAATCCGCAGCTGCCCGCCGGTCTGCTCGACTTGCGGCTCGACGCTGCGCTTCAGATCCAGGACCACGCGCACAACGGCCGGTGCGAACTGCGCCACCCGCACGTCTTGCAGCCAGCTGGAATTCGCGCTCAGCCGCGGGCGCGGCAGGGCATCGGAGGCGTCCTCGAGATCGAGGACGAAACGCTCCGGGGTATGCATGCGAGAGGTCTTGTAATGCCCCGCTGCCGGCGTCATCTGTAACATGACCGCCTGCGTCTGCGGCTCCAGCCGCAGGGACACCAGGCGCGCCGGCGCGCCGCTGGAATGCGCGGCCGTGGTCGGATTCCGACGCGCGGCGAGAAGCACCGGCGCTGCCGGCTTAGCGGGATGCGCCACCGGCAGGACGGCGGAACGGACGACGATGGGTGCTGCGGCCGTGACCGCCGGGGTGTTGGCCGCAACCCCCGGAGGCACATCAATATGGATCACTACGCCGTTGTTGGTCAGGCCGACAGCGGTCACGGGAGTGCCATTGAGCGTCGCCTCCAGCCGTACCACCGACTCATGGTTGGAGCCGCTATACTGGTAGACCCGATACCCGCTGACCGGGCCTTCAGCCAGCTTCACCAGGGGCCGGTCCTGGTCGAGCACGACCTGATGCATGTCCACGAGCAACAGGTTTTGTGCCGGGCGGTACTCGGTGTGGGTAAAGGCGGCCGAGGCCCGGAGCGTCAGGGTGGTCTCGCGCGGTGTACTGCGCGCCTCCACCGATCGGAAGCTCGTCTGCAAACCGGGCGCCGGCTGGGCGGCGCCGGTGAGCGCGGCCAGCAAAACCGTCAGCCCAGCCCGCCAAGCGGTGCGCTGCTGCCATTGTCGTGCTCTCGTCATAACCAATTCCTCGTCGCCTGCCACTGCTTCACTACCTCATTAATCAGGACACCTTGCGAAAGACCTCACCGCCGCTGCTCATTCCGTTTTCGCCCGGAGGCGGGACCCGGCGAAACCAGATCCCATTCGCGTCAATGCGGCTGACCACGCCGTCAAAGACCCGATCGCCGGGATGTAAAAAGTATGTGCGGTCATCGGGACTGCTGACCAATGCCACCGGCCCCAAGGGACCACCCACGGCGACGCCCTCCACCTTGAGATCTTCAACGCCCAAACCTTTGCGCCCCAGCGGGCGGGCGTGCGGCTTGGCTCCCGGCTTGGGCGGTTCGATCAGCGTGTGGAAGGGATCATGGCCGTAGACCGGTGTTCCACGGTTGCTCTCCTGCCTCGACGGCGCGACCGATGCCTGGCTCGAGGGCGGAAATGCGTCAGCCGCTGCGGCGCCAGCCGCCGCGTTGCGCGCCTGAGCTGCCGCCACGACCGGAGCGGTCACGCGGCGCGGCAAGGTGGTGATCTGCCCGCTGGCAGCCCCTGCCGCCAAGACACCCACCAGCATGGAGTGAAAAGCAATACGCATGACTATTTCGCCTGGGCTGTCTTGCCCGTCGTCGAGCTCATCCCCACATGACTGAAGAAGGTGGTGACCGTGCAGGTCGCGATGACCGTCTCATCGGCGCGGAAGTGATAGCCGTCGCCGCCTCGCCCGTCAATGCCCTTGAGGCTCAGGTCGCTGGCGTTGACAATGCGTTCCAGGTGCGCCAGTCGTCCAAAGAAATCGAGCAGGTTGTCAAAAGAGCCGTCCAGCAGGACTTCGTAGGGCGCCTCCACAAACAGTTCCTTGGTCACCTGCGGTCTGGCGGTGATGCGGCGTATCCCGACGTTGGCCTGACGCGCCGCCTGATCAATCTGCAGCAGGAAATCGTCGGTGGCGCGTTGCTCCGGCATGATGGCCTGCAGCGTTTCCAATTGACGTTCCAAGGTGATGTTTTCAGCGCGCAGAAGTTCGGCCCGCTTCTCGTATGGCCGCAGTTTGTTGTTGTCGTCCACCAGCTTCTGCAGGCGCGCCTGGCTGGCCGCATTCTGGTCGCGATAGGTGTTCAGCCACGCGTACTCCGCCCCGCCCACCAGGGCGGCCGCCAGCAGGGCGAAGACCACGAGCTGCATCCGCGGACTGAGTTCGTTGAGCGACGGCATGGCTTCCTTAGGACTTCCCCGCCTGGGGGCGCTGTGCGACGAGAGTGAAATTAAAAGCGCCAGCCGTATCATTGCCGGCCACCGACCGCTGCACCGATTCCTTGAGTTGGACGTCGCGGAAGTACCCGCTGCGCAGCAGCTCGTTCATCAGCTTGGCAACCGCGTCCATGCTGAGGGCGTTGCCCACCAGCGTGACATCGCCGTTCTTCTCCGACATGGAAATGAGCCAGACCTGCCGCGCCCCGTTGACGGTGCGGGCCAGCGTCTGCAACAGATCCGTCGGTCCCGACTGGTTCTTCTTGAGATCCTCGATGACCGCGATGCGGGCGGTCAGTTCCTGCTTGCGCTTGGTGTTCTCGTTGTAGTCCTGCTGCAGGGCGGACAGCCGTGCCTGTTCGACCTGTGCCGCATGAATCGCGTGTTCCAACTGGTCGGCCTGGTGTTGTAACCAGAAGTAGTGTCCGAAAACCAGCAGCACCGCTCCCGCGACGAGCAGGAGCCCGATCTTCAGGCTGGGCGTCACGCTGGCGCTGCCCAACAGATCGCCGCCGCGCGTCGCGCGTGCCCGCTTTTGCCCGCCTTCGATGAGGTTGATCCGAATCATAGATCCTCGAAACTGCGCAACGCCAGCCCAACCGCCACCGCCAGACGCGGGCCGTGCCGGCGCACTGCCTCCGCCATCGCCGTGTTGGCCGGCAGGCTGATGCGTTTAAACGGGTCCATCACTTCCACCGGCACCGCGAATTCCTGCCGCAACATGTCGGTCAACCCGGGAACCTGCGCCGAACCGCCGGACAGGTAGAGACACTCGATGTGCTCCCCCGACGAGCCGGCGCGGAAGAAATCGAACGTCTTCTGGATCTCCAAGCGGATGATCTCCGACACGGCATGCAAGACCGGCAGACGACGGTCCTCGGGAACCGCCGAGTTTTCACCCAGCTTGGCCCCCTCCGCTTCCTCGAAACTGACGTTCAGCTCCTTCTGCAGAGCGTCGGTGTACTGGTTGCCGCCGACGCTGACGTCGCGCGTGAACAACGGCGTGGCGCCCTTCACCACGCTGATGTTGGTGACGCTCGCCCCCACGTTGAGCAACGCCACGGTGGCGGCCGGCGGCGGCTGGTAGTTGTATTCGTAGCAATTCTGGACCGCGAACGGGTCATGATCCATGACCAATGGCATCAGCCCGGCCATGCTGAGCGCGTTGGTGTAATTGGTGACCTTGTCCTTCTTCACCGCCACCAACAGGACATCCATGCTGCCGCTCTCGTTGTAGTCCAGGACGTGGTAGTCGAGGTTGACATCGCTCAGTTCGAAGGGCACATGCTGCGCCGCTTCGCTTTCGATGGTGGCTGCCAGCTCCTCATCGCTCATGCCTGGCATGGTGATCTGCTTGACGATCACCGAATGGCCGCTGACGGCCGTGGCGGCGCTGCGATTGCGTGTTTTGTGCTCACGCAACAGTTGCGTAATGGTGTTGGCCAGGGCGCCGGAATCAACAATCTGGCCGTCCACCACGATCTCCGGCGCGAGCGGGCTCAGATCCGCCATGCTGAGGCTCACGCCGCCACGCCCCCGCGTCAGCTCCACCACCTTGACGGCGCTCGAGCCCACATCGACTCCCAGGAGTGCCTTGCGTTTGGACTTCATTCCGAACATGTATCTACCTTTGGCGTTTCCGCTCCGGCGCCGCAGTAACCCGGCCCATCTCGCGCGGCGCATCGCCGCCCTTTGCCTGTTCCGTCCCCCCGCCGCCGCGGGTGGGCGTCACGCTCTGCCCTTCCATCCAGCGGTCGAGCACGCTCTTCTTGAAGCGCCAGCGGTTTCCCAACCGAAACGCCGGGATGCGCTCCTCGGCCAGGTGTTTGTAGAGCGTGTCGGCCGAGACCCCCAAGTACGCGGAGGCCTGCCGGACATTCATGACTTCGGGCGCGTCAGCCATTCCGTCATCCTTGCGGCACCCTAAGGGCGCCCGTTCTGTTGTGACTCCACCTCGGTCATCCTCGAATCGCTCACTCAATTACGGCCTCGATCACTCGGTGAGGCCCGCAGCGGTCGTGATGCGAGAAAAGTCAGGTCCATCAAGCCCGCTGTCACCGAAGGTGTCAAGTTGTATCTTTCCGGTTTCAGCCGCTCCGCACCGAACTAAGGCGAAATCACCGGTTATCCCCGGTGATTCACCCCATCCAGTTGGCGTCCCCCGTGGCTACCACCCCTAGGGGTGGTAGCTCACCTGCAACTGCCGGGCCGTTTGCGGGGGAACCGCCTTTGCTACCTCATTTCTCATGCCCGCGCCTCGCCCCGTGGGGAGCAGGCCGGGGGCCAAAGTGCGCCGCAGGTCACCCGTTGCAACCAATCCGTTCCGGAATGCGCAGATTTTGCGGCGAAGAGGCCATGCGGCCATTCCCCGGCCTTGCGCGGTGGTGGCGAAATCAGCGGGACGGGAGGGGGCGGGCGGAGGTGGTGTTCGGCGCCGTCTGCTCAGACTGGGCGCTGGGGTGCCGCGGCCCCTCCAGCGTGTTCTGGTTGACGGCAATAAAGCGCGGGGAGTGATTCAGCCAGATCCCGACAATGAGAAGGGGGAGCATGGCCAGCGTGGCCTGCCAGCGCCCGCGCGTCGTGGCCTTCTCCTCTTTTTCCCAGCGGAACAGGCCAACCGCCAGTCCCAACGAGGCGACCAGGGTCAGCACCAGACCCAGCAACTCGGGAAAGTGCTGCCCCAAACTCTGTCCGCTCACCAGCATGCCTTCGCTCGCAAGGATCATGAGCGTCGGCGGTAGAAACAGGGCAATGTGTTGAATGACTTTCGGCAGCGCAAACAAAGGCACTGCCGACCCCGAGAGGAACAACAGAGCGAAGAAAAGGATCTGGTTGACGACCTGCGCCTCCTGCATGGTGTTGACCACGCCCGCCACGACCAGACCGATCCCCCCCAGGGCGAGATAGCCCAGCGTGAAGACAAGCCAAAGGCCGAACAGCGAGCCGTGCAACGGCATGTGGTAGAGCCACACAGCCAGGAGGAACTGCAGGGCTACCACGGGAATGAAGAGCAGGTAGTTGCCCAGAAGACGGCTCGTAACCATCTGCATGGCGGTAATGGGAGCGAGATGGTAACGCCGCAGCATGTCGCGCTCACGCATCACCACCAACTGCACGCTCAGGCCAAACAGGCTGCTGCTGATTATGGACAAGCTGATGAGCGGACTCATCAGGATAGCCACGCCGTTGGGGTCGCTCTTGGCAAAAATGCCGCAATAGAGGAAAAAGAACGCCATCGGGAAGATAAACGTGAAAAAGAAGGCGATCTTGATGCGATACGAGAGCTTCACGTGCATCCAGGTCATCTTTAGAATTGCTTTCATGGACGCAGACTCCTTCCCGTCATCTGCAGATAAACGTCTTCGAGGCTGGTATGGGAGACGCGCGCCTCAATCAGTTCATTGCCATTGCGATCGGCGTGAACGGCGAGCGCGGCTAGCATCCGACCGCCGCTGGGCCCGCGCAGGATGCAGGTAGCGCCGCTCTGTTGAACTGCTGTAACCCCGACCAGGCCCGCCAGTTCGGTGTCGCCCATGGGCTGCTTGAGCGTCACCTCAAGGCGGTCCCCCTCGCCCAAGTCGCGGATCAGCTGGCGGGGATGCCCGATGGCGTGCAGGGTCCCACGGTCCATGATGCCAACCACGTCACAGAGCCGTTCGGCCTCTTCAATGTAGTGCGTGCTGATCAGAACCGACTTTCCCTGGTCGCGAATGCGGAGAATCAGGGCATGCAGGTCGCGACGGATCTGGGCATCGAGGCCCGTGGTGGGTTCGTCGAGGAAGAGGATCTGCGGATTGCCGACCAACGCCAGAGCGAGGGCGACCCGCTGCTTCTCCCCGCCGGAAAGGTACTGAAAGAAGGCCTCGCGCCTCGGTTGCAGCCCGACCAGATCCAACAGCTCGTCGAGCGGCATGGGACGCTCGTAGAACGTGGCAAACAAATCGAGCACTTCGATGACGCGGATCTTGTCATGCAACGAGGTGGTCTGCAACTGTGCGCCGATGAACTGGCGGACCCGCAGCGCGTCCCGTACCGGGTCGAGGCCACAAACGCGGATGCTGCCACTATCCGGAACCCGCAGTCCTTCAATCATCTCGATGGTGCTGGTCTTGCCGGCGCCGTTGGGCCCGAGCAGGCCGAAAATGGTCCGCTCGGGAATGGAAAAACTGATGCCACACACCGCCTCGACGGGACCATAGCGCTTGCGCAGGTCGCGGACTTCAACCATCGCCGTGCCGGCCCCCGGTCGCGGCGCCACCGCCGCTGCGGGATCCCTGTCTGTCTTGGTCATATCAATTTGTTTACGCGCCCCAGCCCGAGGAAATTTCGGGCATGTCGCCGTTTCGTCCGGGGCGCAGCCCTGCGTGACCTGAACCACCGCATGGCACTCAGGCCGAGTCACCCGGCTCGGGCACGGCAATGTCATCACGCGAGCGCTGTTTGACGCGATACATCATGGCGTCGGCAAAGCGGACGATGTGTTCCTTGGTGGCAGCGTCTTCCGGAAACGTCACCATGCCGATGCTGACCGTCAGCTGCAAGGCGAGCGGCTGATCGGCACTTCCGGCGGGAAAGCGAGCCGCGCGCATGTGGGTCAGCAGCCGACGTGCCACCACCAAGCCTTGGTCCTTCGAAGTCTGAGGCAGGAGCACCGCAAACTCGTCGCCACCATAACGAAATACGTAGTCGTTCTTGCGGAGGTACTGACGGAGCCAATCGCCAAAAAGTCGCAGCAGCCGGCTGCCCACCAGGTGGCCGTGCTGATCATTGACCATCTTGAAATGGTCCAGATCGAGAAACAGGAAAGAGAAGGGGTAGGCGAAGCGCTCCGAGCGGTGAATTTCGGTTTCCAGAACCTGGAATAGGTAGCGGCTGTTGTAAAGCCCGGTGCAATCGTCGGTAATGATGAGTTCGCCCAGCCGAGTAAAACTGCGGGCATTGGAGAGGGCGATCCCGGCGCATTCGGCCACGGTTTCCAAGCGCTTCCACGGATCAGGGGCCGGTTGCAGGCCCTGCGTCCAGGCCAGCATCAGCACCCCCAACGGGCCTTCCGCCGCACGAACCGGCAAGAGGCGCAGGACGCCGAAGCGCTCCGCCGGCCACAGGGCACACCATGCGGGTTCGGGAACGGCCGCAGCGGTCACATCCGTCAGCAGGGCCTCACCACTGCGCAACACGGTGCCGGGCAGGCCGTCGGCAAGGGGCGGGGTCCATTCGCGCAGCGCCGCCGCCATTGGACCGCTTGCCAACACGGTGCGGAACGTGCCCGAGTCGGGCTCTGCCAGCAGCAGCGCCACGGCGGCAGGAGCTGCCACGCGGTTCACCTGTTCGAGCACGCGCTGCCACACCATCTCCGGCTGCACCTCGGACGTGATGGTGCGCAAGATGGCGTGCAAGCTGGTCAGCCCAGGAAGGAGCGCCTCTCCCTCGCCAGGTGGCGAGGCATCACCAGCGGCGGCGGATCTCGAGGAATGCGGCATGAACACAATCGCGCGTCGGGAACTGCAGGCCAGTATAACCGCGCCGTCACGAAACTTGGACGAGCCTGCAGTGCTCTCAGCAGCGTTGGGCTTCCGCTGGGAAGGCCAGGAATGTCCCTCGCCACCCCCTTCGACGCTGCTGGATTGACGCGCCCCGGGCCTTGCGGCCAGAATCAGGCCGTCGTACTTTCTTTTTGCGTCCATGTCCTCCTTCGGCGAAAATTTAAAACGCGAACGCGAGTCGCGCCACGTGTCCCTGTCGGCCATCGCGGCCGCCACCAAGATCAGCGTGCGGCAATTACAAGCCATCGAGGACGAGGACTTCTCCCGTCTGCCGGGTGGCATTTTCAATCGCAGTTTCGTGCGCGCTTATGCGCGCCATGTGGGCCTGGACGAAGAACGTACTGTCCACCAGTTTCTGGTGGCGGCCGGCGAAACGCCGGACTCCGAACCCATGGCCGAGCAGCCCGTCGATGCACCGCGGGCGCCGCTCAGCGCCAATGCCGTGGTCGCCATCCTGCTGCTATTCGTTTTCGGCTTGGCGGCGTGGGGAGTCTGGAGGCTCTACCGCGATCGCTCGCGCGCCGGCATCACGGCCACATCCAACAGCACGACCCCGAGTTCCGCCAACGTCTCAACCCAAACGACCACCCAGCCCGCCGTGCGTCCCGCGGAAACGACGCCCAGTTTGGTGCCGAGTCAGGTGTCGAGTTCGACACTTCCCGCCCCGACCGGGCCCCTGCAGTTGGAGATCAGCGTCAGCAGCGCGGCCTGGGTGAGGGTCGTGGCCGATGAGCACGAACTTTTTGCCCGTGTTCTCCCTGCCGGAACCACGCAGCAGGTGAGCGCGCAGCATACGCTGCATCTGACGACTGGCAACGCCGGCGTCACCCACCTCCAGTTCAATCAACAGCCGGTACCCGCGCTGGGCAATGTGGGTGAGATCGGACGCTTCGATTACCCGCGACACGCCGCGCGCGCGCATGTCGCGCATCCGGTGCTGCAACCTGCTCCCCGCACGACGCAGCCCGCGCTGCCAACCCCACCTTCGGACGCGGCAACACCACCGCCGCTCTGATGTCTGTTTCATTCAGCGCCGGCGAGCGGGTCTTGGAGCTCATCGCCCTCGGTCGCGTCCCGGAAAGCGTCGCGCGCGACGCCGCTCGTGGCCGCCTCAGCCTTCCATTCGCCGACCGCTTGTTGGTGCTGGCCACGCTGGCCGCCGCTCCAGGACCGCTGCAAGCGGAGGCACAATCGACCTTGGCGGCGCTGGATACAGCGCAAGTGCAGGCGGTATTGCTGGACCACGATTGTCCGCCTGTCATTCGCCGGCACTTTGCCGACACCGACGGCAATGACCCGCTCAGCCAAGAGGCGCAGGAGCTGCTGCGCCTGGCAGAGACGGAACGGTCGGCCTTCGAATTGGTCGAACCCGATGAACAAGAGCAGGCTGCCTTGGCGGCGGAAAGCGCCCCCCCATCGCCTGCCCCCTCCGTGGACGCTGCGGCAGCTTCGCTCAAGCCCAAAGCGGAAAGCCTGCTCACCCGGGTTGCCAAGATGAGCGTGCCGCAACGCGTTCAACTGGCGCTCAAGGGATCGCGCGACGAACGCCTTCTCCTGATCCGCGATTCCAACAAGGTGGTGCAGCGCGCCGTCGTGACTTCACCGCGCGTCACCGACAACGACATCGAGTTGATTGCGGCCATGCGCAACGTGAGCGATGAGGTGCTGCGCATGATCGCCGGCAGCCGGCGCTACATGCAGTCCATGCCCATCATTCGCAACCTGGTCAACAATCCACGCACCCCACTCGATACCGCCCTGGCGCTCAGCAAGCACCTCTTCATCAACGACCTCAAACTCCTCGTCGCCAACAAAAATGTCGGCGAAACGCTGCGCCGCGCCGCCGCGCGCCAAGTCCGACAGAAACAGGACAGGGGCAGCTAAGACGACCATGCCACGCGAGACGCGGGAGCCGACGCCGCGGATGTCTCGAACTGGCGAATCGCGTACACTCGCTTTTTCAGGAGCCCTGCCGTTCATGTCATGTCGTTCTTCCCTATTCGTCCTCGCTCTCTGCAGTACGGTGGTCGGGCAGCAGACAGCGCCAAAAACGTTCAGTGTGCGCGACATCTTTGCCGAACCGGGCTTGACCGGGCCCGCGCCGGAGACCATTGAGTGGAGCCCGGATGGCAAGCGGCTCACCTTTCTCGAACGCGCCAGCGGCAACAAGCTGGCCAACCTCTACGAAATCGATCCCGATTCCAGCCGGCGCGCCGTGCTGGTTCCGGGCGCGGTTCTGGCCGGGGCGGCGGAGAGCCTCGACAAACTGACCAACGAACGCGAAAAGGAGCGGCGCGCCCGCTACGGCGTCGCCAGCTACCATTGGTCGCCCAGCGGCCGCCAGATCATCTACAGCAGCAACAACCAGCTTTACAGCTTTGACATTGCCACGCAGAAGGCCGTCCAGTTGACCAACGAGCCGGGAGACAAACGCGACCCGAAATTGTCACCCGACGAGCGCTGGATCAGTTATGTCACTGACGGCGACCTGCGCTTCGCTGCGGTCTCCCATGGCAAACCGCGCGCCGTCGCCGAACACGCCGATCAGATCCTGAACGGTGACCTCGACTGGGTTTATCCGGAGGAGCTCAGCACGCGAACCGGGTACGAGTGGTCCCCGGGCAGCGATCGCATGGCTTTCCTGCGCTTCGACGAACACCCCGTCCACAGCTATCCGATCGAAGACTTCATCCCCCACTTCGGCTCTGTTGATGAAGAAAAGTACCCCAAGGCGGGCGACCCCAATCCCATCGTCACCCTCGGGATCTACTCACTGAAGAATCACAAGACCGTCTGGGTGCCAGTCGGTGGCACGCCAGATAGCTACATCCCACGCTTCGGCTGGCTGCCCGACGGCCACACCCTCTACGCCATGGTGCTGAATCGCGCCCAGAGCGAGGAGCAGATCGTGTTGGCAGACGCCTCCTCGGGCAAGACGCGCGTTCTGCTCACCGAAACCAATCCTTGCTGGATCAGCGAGAAGGGCCGCGACGATCTTCACTTCTTCAAATCGGGCGACAAGTTTCTATGGGGCTCGGATCGCGATGGGTTCCATCACCTCTACCTGTTTGACATGCAGGGCAAGCTGCTGCGCCAACTGACACACGGACACTGGCATGTGAATGGACTGGAAGGCGTTGATGAGGCGGCCGGGTGGGTGTACTACGCCGCCGCGGCCCGCACGCCGCTGGAAACCGATCTCTACCGCGTCAGCGTCAACGGCGGTGATCCGCAGCGCCTGACACAGGGCGACGGCAGCCACGCCGTAAACCTGGCGCCCGACCAGCGGCATTACCTCGATACCTTTTCCGACAGCCTTCATCCGCCGCAACTCAGCGTGGTGAGCCTCAGCGGAGGGGGACGGCACGTCCTGCAGCCGGCCGCCGACCTGTCCGCCTATGGCCTGCAGGCACCGGAGTTCTTCCAGATTCCCGCCGCCGACGGAACATCGCAGCTCTGGGCATGGATCCTCAAGCCCCCCGGCTTCGATCCCTCGCGCAAATATCCGGTGATCATGACCCAGTACGGCGGTCCGCAAGCACAAACCGTCAGCAACGCCTGGGGCGGTCCGACGTTCCTGTTTTACCAGTTGCTGGCCCGCCAGGGGTTCGTCATTTTCGACACCGACAACCGTGCCGCCAGTTACTTTGACCGCGCCACCCAGGCGCTGATCAAGGGGCACTTCGGCACCATTGAGCTGGCCGACCAGCTCGCCGCCGTGAAATGGCTCAAGGCGCAGCCCTGGGTGGACAACGACCGGCTCGGTATCTGGGGCTGGAGTTATGGCGGCTACATGACCACTTACGAACTCACCCACGCCCCGGGCGTGTGGAAGGCCGGCATCGCGGTGGCGCCGGTCACGCAATGGACCGACTACGACTCGATCTATACCGAGCGCTACATGGGCATGCCCCAGACCAACGCCGCCGGCTACCGGGAGAGCAGCTCACTGACCCACGCCGACCAGTTGCGGGACCACCTGCTGCTGGTGCACGGCACGGGCGACGACAACGTTCATTTCCAGAACTCGGTGCAGTTCATCCAGGCCCTGATCGACGCCGACGAGCACTTTCAGCTCATGATTTATCCCCGCAAAACCCACGGCATCGGCGGCCCGGCGCCACGCACGCATCTGTTCGAGATGATGGACTCGTTCTGGGAACGCTGGCTGGGCGCGGCGAACGGGGGAAGCCGGGAGTAAGGGAGTAACGGAGGGAAGCTGCTTTGACCTTTCACCTTGCGGGCGAGAAACGCGAGGCGCAACATAACGGGCATCGCACATCATTTCGTCTGAAGTGAGCGCCTTCGAACCACGCACGACCAACCACGAACCAACCTACAGTTCCCGGCGGCCTTCCATCGCTTTCAGCATGGTGACTTCGTCGGCGTATTCGATCTCACTGCCCACTGGAATGCCCATGCCAATGCGGCTCACCTTCACGCCCAGCGGTTTGAGCAGCTTGGAAAGGTAGGCAGCGGTGGCCTCGCCTTCGGCGTTCGGATCGGTGGCGAGGATGATCTCCTGCACCAGCGGCCGGCCGTCCTCGGCGCCCGGTGCCGTCTCCCGCAGCCGATCCATCAACGATTTGATTTTGAGCTGGTCGGGACCGATACCCTGCAATGGGGAGATGGCGCCATGCAGCACGTGGTAAAGGCCCTCGAACTGGCGCGTCCTCTCGACGGAGAGAATGTTGTGGGCCTCCTCGACCACGCAAATCAGCGTGCGATCGCGTCCCGGGTTGGCGCAGTAGAGGCAGGGATCCACGTCGGTAATGTTGTTGCAGATCGAGCAGAGCCGCAGCCGGTCCTTGACATCGAGAATCGCCTCAGCCAGCGCCTGCGCGGAGGCTCGGTCGGCGCGCAAAAGGTGAAAGGCGATGCGCTGCGCGGACTTCGCCCCGATACTGGGCAGGCGTTTCAACTCGTCCATCAGGCGACTGAGGGGTGCGGCGATGTCGGACATAAGGAAAGTGCTCTCGGCATTCGGGGATAGGCAGTCTACTTGAAGAGGTTGGCGAGGTTGCCCAAGCCGGCCAGTCCGCCCATCTCGCTCTGCAGGCGCGCGTCCACGCGCTGCCCCGCTTCGTTCATTGCCGCGCGGACCAGGTCCGACAACATCTCGACATCGTCGCGGGCGACCTCGGGATCGAGACGTAGTTCCAGAACCTGTTTCTGGCCATTCATCTTGACCTGCACCATGCCCCCCCCGGAACTCGCTTCAACCACCACCGCCGCCATGCGCTGCTGCACTTCCTCGTAGTGGTGCTTGGCCTTTTCGGCCATTTGCTGCAATTGCTCGAAGTCGATGTTCATAGCGGGTGCTCCTCCCCATCGTCCCACGCCTTGGGAGGCGGCGCGACAGGGGATTCGACGCCATTCCCTCAGCGCGGCCATGCGCCGGTCCGAAGCACGTGAACCTCGAGTTGCTCGCGCAGGGCCCGCACCAAGGGATGCCGGGCGGCGCGATCCTCGGGGCTGCCGGACAGGGTCGCGAGGGGACGCGCGGTGGCACCGCCAGTTTCCACCTCGACACGTCGAATGACGATTTCCGGCGCCTGCCCCAGCACGCTGCGGGCGACATTGCGCAGCGTCTTGCGTATGTCTTCGGTATCCACCAAGCCACCCAAGGGGGCGTGTGCACCTCCGAACGTGAGTTGTAGACGTCCCGGGCTCCACTCCCAATCCGCCTTCTCGACCATCGAAAGAACGGCGCCGCGCTGGTCCTGGCGCAAGGCATCCAGCACGGCCGTCGTTGCCGCAACAGGTGAAGGTGAGACCCCGGCCGGCTCCGGTGCCATGCCGGCGGGCTCACCCGAAGCTGCCGGCGCTACCTCAACCGCTGCTGGAGCCATCGCCTGGATCACGGCCGGGGGCGGCGCTAGGACTGGGGGAACGGAATTGGATTTTTTTTTTAAGGCCTCCGCCAGCGGCGAGGGCTTCGCTGCGGTCGGAGCCGCGGACAACGGGGGCGTTGCAGTCGGCGCATTGACCGGAGCAACCGCAGGCGCCCGCAACAAAGGCGCCGTGCTGGCGGGTGTGGAACGCAAGGTGTCGTCGCCCGCTCCGCGATTGCCTTCCAGCGCCGCCAGCACATCCTCGACCCGCGTCAATCGCCGGGCGTGAACCAGTTTCAACAAGCCGAGCTCCAAATGCAGCCGCTCTTCCCTGGCATGGCGCAGGTCGCCCGCGGTGCGCAGCAGAATCTGCAGAAAGCGCGCCAAGTCTTCTTCCGTGAAGGTCGCCGCCGCTTCACTCAGCGTCAGGCGTTCCTGGTCGGTGACTTCCAACAGCGCGGAGTCCCTGCCGGCCGACTGCGCCACCAACAGATTGCGGACGAAGTGCACCACCTGGCGGCAAAGCTGGGCGGGCGCCACGCCGGTATTGAGCAGGGCATCCGTCAGCTCAAGAACGCGCTGGCTCGATCCCTCCGCCACGGCCTGCATGAGTTCCAAAACCCGGCGCGAACTCACCCGCCCGAGCAGGGCCTGCACCGTTTCGGCGGTCAGCTCCCCACCGGCATGAGAAATGGCTTGGTCGAGCAAGGAGAGCGCGTCACGTATCGAGCCCTCGCCCGCCTCCGCGATCAGTCCCAGCGCCTCGTCCTGCGCCGGAATGGTTTCGGCGCTACAGATATAACGCAGCCGTTCCACGATCTGCCCGAAAGGCACCGCGCGGAAGCCGAAATGTTGGCAGCGCGATCTGATGGTCGCCGGTAGCGCCTCGGGCTCCGTGGTTGCCAGCACGAACACGGCCCATTCCGGCGGTTCCTCCAATGTCTTCAGGAGCGCGTTAAAGGCGTCGTCGGTGAGCTGGTGCGCCTCATCAAGGATGTAAAACTTGTAGCGATCGCGCGAGGGACGGTAGCGCACGTTGTCGCGCAGCGTACGGATCTCGTCAATGCCGCGATTGGAGGCGGCGTCAATCTCGATCACGTCCACCGAGCGTCCATCGCGGATCTCAACGCAGGCATCGCAGACACCGCACGGGGTGGGGGTGGGTCCCTCCGACTGGCGACAGTTCAACGCCTTGGCCAATATGCGGGCCACGGTGGTCTTGCCGATGCCGCGGTGTCCGGAAAAGATGAAGCCGTGCGCCACGCGCCCGCTGGTGATCGCGTTGCGCAGCGTCTGCACCACCGGACCTTGACCGATGACGTCTTCAAATGTCTGCGGCCGATAGCGCCGCGCCAGAACTTGGCTCATGGAAGCAGCAATCCGCTGCGATCGAGACTCGGAAAAACCGGACCGATGGGAGAATCCAAAACTAGATCAGACTTCGGGATCTCCGCTGCACAGCTCCATTCCCGCTACCGTTGCTTCCTTCCGGACCTGGCGGGGTTTGCGGGCGGAGCTTGCGCGAAGCCCGAAGCCTGACGCCCACAGTTTAACAGACGCGGGCGGCGGCGGGACGCGACTCTCCCCGAGCCAGGTGATTGCCGACCTTGAGCATTGCCGGGAGCACGCCATGCGCGTACGCCATGAAGCCTGTCTTGCAATTTGCCGCCCTATCGGCTATCACAAGGGGGCACTCTTGATCATTCCTGCCGCCACGGAGTCAGCGCGTTGAACGGATTCACTCACGACCCACAGGGGAACAACCCTGCCCCTCAAACCATGGCGGTTCCGAACCTGCAGCAGGCCCCCTACCGCGCCAAGATTACGGCGATTGGAACCTATGTTCCGCCGCGCGTGCTGACCAACTCCGACCTCGAAAAGCTGGTGGACACCAACGATGAGTGGATCCTGGCCCGCACCGGGATTCGCGAACGACATCTGGTTTCGAACGGCATGGCAACCAGCGACATGGCCGTCGAGGCGGCCCGCCTCTGCTTGGCGGATCGCGGACTGTCGCCTGCCGATATCCCCGTCCTGCTGGTGGCTACCGTCACGCCTGACATGTTGTTTCCTTCCACGGCGTGCCTGGTGCAGCATAAATTGGGGGCGCCCAAGTGTTGGGGCTTCGACATCTCAGCCGCCTGCAGCGGGTTCATCTACACCCTGGTCACGGCCTCACAGTTCGTCGCCTCCGGGACCTATGAGCGGGTGCTGGTGATCGGCGCCGACACCATGTCGAGCATCATTGACTACACCGACCGGGCCACCTGCGTGCTGTTCGGGGACGGCGCTGGAGCGGTGCTGATCGAACGGGCCGCCGCGGGCGACGCCTCCGGAATGATCGACTTTCTACATCAGGTCGAGGGCTATGGAGGCGATTCGCTCTACATGCCTGCGGGGGGCAGCCGGCGTCCCGCCAGCCACGAGACGGTTGACGCCCGCATGCACTTCGTTCACCAGGAAGGTCAGTCGGTCTTCAAGTACGCCGTGCGCAAGCTCTACGAGATCTGCGACGAACTGCTGCGCCGCAATGGCGTGGCGCCTGGCGACGTCGACTGTTTCATCCCCCACCAGGCCAATCGGCGCATCATTGAGGCCACCGCGGAACGCCTCGGCCTGCACCCCGAAAACGTCATCATCAACATTGACCGCTTCGGCAATACCACGGCGGGCACCATTCCGCTGGCCATGTTCGACGCCCGCAACTCCGGCCGGCTGAAGCCGGGCAGCCTCGTGCTGCTCGCCGCCGTCGGCGCCGGCTATACCTGCGGCGCCTGCCTGCTGCGCTGGTAGACGCCGAAAGCGGCACCCACTTCGGGCCGTGCGTTCCCACGACACGCGTGCCAGGGATTCCTCGGTAATACTGGACAGTGGACCGCATCGCCCCGCTCATCGCTCCCCCTGCTGCTGCTGTCGCCTGTGCGCTTGAGGTGGAGAAACACTACGGCGACAGCCGCAACGCCTCCGGCGTCGCTGCTTTACAGGGGGTTTCGCTGTCCATTCAGGCGGGGGAGTTTGTCGCCTTGGTGGGACGCAGCGGTTGTGGCAAGACGACTTTGTTGAACCTGCTGGGCGGCATGGATACGCCGACCCGCGGCGCGATCTGGCTCGCCGGCACACCCACCGCGCGGCTCTCCGACAGTGAGCTGACACGCTTGCGCCGCCGCACGGTGGGTTTTGTCTTTCAATTTTTCAATCTATTGCCGACCCTCTCAGTCCAGGAGAACGTGGAACTCCCCTTGCTGCTTCAGGGCGGCCTGGCGTTTTCCGCGGTTCAGAACCGCGCGCGCGACGTCCTGCAGGCGGTGGGCCTCGCGGAGCGCGCCGCAGACTATCCCCATCGCCTGTCGGGGGGGCAGATGCAGCGCGTGGCTCTGGCCCGCGCCATTGTGCATCGCCCCATGCTCATCGTTGCTGATGAACCCACCGGCAACCTGGACACTACCTCGGCCAACCAGGTCCTGGCGCTGCTCCGCGGCCTGTGTACAGAACAGCAGGCCGCCGTAGTGATGGCGACGCACAGCCGCGAGGCTGCCGCCGTGGCCGATCGCGTGGTGGACCTGCGCGATGGCCGGATCGTGGCGAGAGCAGGCGAGCCGTGAGGAAGTTGTTCCAGTCCCTGATCTGGCGACCGTTGTGCTCTGACATGGGACGTACCTTCTTGAGCGTTCTGGCGGTCGCGCTGGGCATTTCCGTGGTGATCGCGGTGAGGCTGGCCAACAACGCGGCGCTTTCCGCGTTCCGCCAGACCAGTCAAGCGTTGGCAGGCACCGCCGATCTCGTGGTGCATGGCCCCACCCCGTTACCCGCCACTTTGCTCCCAAGGCTGCGACCGCTGGGAGCGCTGGCTGAGATCACTCCCTTTGATGACCGCATGGCGCTTGACGCCCGGACCCAGCAGGTGGTCGAAGTTCTCGGTCTTGACCTGGTGGCGGATACGTCGCATGGCGACGGCGACGCGACCGCGCTCATCGCGGCCATGCCTGCAGGGCCCGAGGAGACCCGACCTGACATTGTCCTTACTGAGCGCTATTCCCTGCTGCACGGCTACCGACCCGGAGACACCGTCACTCTGGTGATCGCCGGCCGCCCGCTCCGCTTCCGCATCGCGGCCCTGCTGCGCGATCAGGGACTGGCACGGGCGCAGGAGGGCAACGTCGCCGTCCTGAACCTGGCGGACGCGCTCACCGTATTCAACCCAACACATCCCCGCTTCGATGGACTACAGATCAAGCTCGCCCCCGGGGTGACGCCTGCCGCCTTTCAAACATCACTGCAGCCGCTGCTGCCGGACGATGACCCCATCGAGCCACCTTCCAGCCGTGACCTGCAAAGCGAGCGGTTGCTGGGCGCCTTCCGACTCAATCTTGACGCGATGAGTTACGTATCGTTGCTGGTCGGGGTGTTCCTGATCTACAACACCGTTTCCATGTCCGTGGTTCGCCGGCGAACGGCGATTGCGACGGCACGCGCACTGGGAGCGCAACGCGCGGCCGTGGTCTGGATGTTTCTTCTCGAAGCGCTGATGCTTGCACTACCCGGCGCGCTGCTGGGCGTGGGGCTGGGCTGGGTGCTGGCACGCGGGGCCCTGCGCTTCGTCACCTTGACGGTGAACAACCTTTACACCGTTGCGCACCCCGGACCAGTGCGCTTGGGACCTTGGGAATGGGGATTAGCGTTCGCCCTGGGAACCGGGAGCGCCCTGCTCGCGGCGCTAGCTCCGGCGCGGGCCGCCGCTGCGGTCACTCCCGCCGAGGGCTTGCGCCGTGGCGCCCAGGAGACGGCCGCCGCAGAACGCGCTCCCCGCTTGCTGGCGGCGGGCGCAGTGTGTGCGCTGCTCAGCGTCGGGTTGGCACTGCTTCCCGCGCACGGGACCATTCCCTGGCTGGGCTACGGCAGCGCGCTGGCCGCCGTGCTGGCCAGCGCCTGCTGGGTGCCGCCCTTGCTCGTGACAGTGCTGCCGCGGGCGAGGCTGTTCCTGCTGGCACACCGCCAGATCGCCGCCGGCCTGGCCGTCGCCTCGCTGACCGCGGCACTGCGCCGTACGTCGGTGGTGCTGGTGGCCCTCTCCACCGCCGTGGCCATGACGTTCGGCGTGGCAATTCTGGTCGGCAGTTTCCGCGCCACGGTGCAGCTCTGGGTCGCGCAGACATTGCAGGCCGACGTCTTCATCCAGGCCGCCGATTGGACGCGCGACCGCCCCGCCCCCCTGTTGCCCGCGCTCATTCGCGAGATCGAGGCCACGCCCGGCGTCGCCGCCGCCGACGAGTATTACGCCGCGCCCTATACCCTGCGGGGCGAGCCGGTCTACCTTGCCACCGGCTGGACGCGCGATGTCGCCACCGGGAGGCGCGGCAACGCCCTGTCGTCCGGGAGTGCCGCCATCCGCGGGCGCCGTTTGGCGCGCTTGCGCTTTCTCTCCGGCCGGCCGGCGGCCGCCGTCATCGAGGGTGCGCTGCGCCACAGCGAAGCGTTGATCTCAGAACCTCTCGCCCGCCATTTCCACCTCTGGAGCGGGGCGACCGCGACCTTGAATACCGCCGACGGACCCGCCCAGATCACCATCGCCGACGTCTACTACGACTACTCCAACGACCGCGGCACCATCAACCTGCCCTTCGATGTCTATCAACACTGGTTTGGTGAACCGCCCGCCTCGAACCTCGCTCTCTATGCCGCCCCGGGTATCAGCAGCGATGTCTTGCGACAGCGCGTGCTGACCCGCCTGGCCGCTGGCGCGAGCGGCAGCAGCGGCGTGGTGGTACATGACAACGTGACGCTGCGGCGCGAGATCTTCCGCATCTTCGACCAGACCTTCCGCATCACCTACGCCCTGGAGCTGGTCGCGCTGATCGTGGCAATTCTCGGAGTGACCAACACGCTGCTGGCGGTGGCGCTGGAGCGGGAACGCGAGCTGGGCATCCTGCGCTTCCTCGGCTCGACGCCGCGCCAGACGCGCAATATGCTGCTCGCCGAGGCGGGGGTGATCGGTGTCTTGTCACTGGCCATCGGTCTCGCACTGGGCCTGGCGCTGGCCGCCATTCTCATCTTCGTCATCAACGTGCAGTCCTTCGGCTGGACGATCCAGGTCCACCTGCCCTATGGATTTCTCCTTGCCGCCGGGCTGCTCATCCTACTGGCCACTGTGGCTGCCGGGCTGGGCCCCGCGCGGCTGGCCAACCGCTTGGACCCGCTACGCGCGGTGGCGGGAGAGTGAAACAACACAGGGAGGAAGGGAGGACAACACACACGGGAAGCGTGGGAAATGGTTGATCGGGTGGGGGGGAACAAACAGCGGCTCGCGCTTCGCGCACCAAAATGCTCCGACTCAGCTCCGCTCCGCCTCCGATACGCCTGTCGCTTCCGACTATCCTTCTGTTCGCCGTCCTCCCTTCCTCCCTCCGCCATGTAGTCGTTCGTCCCCCTTCCTCCCCATGTTTGCGTCCCCTTCTTGTGTTTCTGTCGACGGGGCGGGATAACGCTATACTTCCTGCCATTCATGTCACTGATCGCAGGTACGAAGCTCGGCCCCTACGAGATCCAGTCGCCGGTGGGAGCGGGCGGGATGGGCGAAGTGTATCGCGCCACCGATACCCGTCTGAACCGCACGGTTGCAATCAAGGTCCTGCCGCGCCATCTTTCGGATAACTCGGAAGCCAAGCTTCGCTTTGACTTGGAGGCGCGGGCCATCTCGGCCTTAAGCCATCCCAACATCTGCACGCTCTACGATATTGGCCACCAGGATGGAACCGACTATCTGGTGATGGAATTCCTGGAAGGCGAGACACTCGCCGCCCGGCTGGCCAAGGGCCCGCTGCCAACCGAGCTGGTGCTCAAGCATGGCATCGAGATCTGCGAAGGGCTCGAACGCGCCCACCGCAGCGGCGTGGTCCATCGCGACCTGAAGCCGGGAAACATCATGCTCACCAAGGCGGGTGCCAAGCTGATGGATTTCGGCCTGGCGAAGGCGGTCGCGACCGGCCCCACGCCGATCTCCAGCCTGAGTGTGACCCTGAACACGCCGCCCGAAAGTCACCCGTTGACCGCCCAGGGCACGGTGGTTGGGACCTTCCAGTACATGTCGCCGGAGCAGGTCGAAGGCAACGCGGTGGACGCGCGCAGCGACATCTTTTCACTCGGCGCGGTGCTCTACGAGATGGCCACCGGCAAGCGTGCGTTTGAAGGGAAAACGACGGCCAGCGTAATCGCGGCGGTCCTGGAGCGTGAGCCACCCCCCATCTCGTCAGTGCAGCCCGTCTCGCCGTCGGCCTTGGATCGCACCGTAAAGACGTGCCTGGCGAAGGACCCCGATGAGCGCTTTCAGGCCGTCCACGATCTCAAACTGCAACTGAAGTGGATCGCCGAAGGCGCGGGCTCGTCCGCTTCGCAAGCCGCCTTTGCATCTTCGAGCTCCAGGAGAAAGCGTTTGGAGCGTTCCGGGTGGCTGGTCGCCGCCGGCCTCGCACTATTGTTCCTCGCCCTGGCCGGCTGGCTGGCGCGCCGTCCCCGCACGGCAGAGTCGGCGCCGGTGCTGGCGTTCATCCCGCCGCCGCGGGACACGCGCTTTCTGGCCTTTGGCTTCGGCGCCGGGCCGGTTGCCGTTTCGCCGGATGGAACCAAGCTGGCGTTTTCCGCCATCGATCGGGACGGCGTGATCAAACTGTGGGTGCGGCCGCTGGTCGCCCGCGACGCGACAGCGATCACGGGAACGGATAATGCTTCCGCGCCCTTCTGGTCTCCCGACAGCCGCTCGATAGGCTTTTTCTCCGACGCCAAGTTGAAGACCTTGGACCTCGCGAACGGAAACATCCAGATCTTGAGTGACGTCTCGCAGGAGGGGTCTGGTTCTGTCCCGGTGGGAACCTCTGCTTCGTGGGGAAGCGATGGCACCATTCTCTTTGATTCCGGCGGCTATGGAAACCATCTGAACCGGATTTCAGCCCAGGGGGGCACGTCCTCACCACTGTTACCTTTCAATGCCGATGACATGGGGGAGGGCCATCCGGCATTTTTGCCCGATGGAAAGCATTTCTTGTACGTCGCAGTCGACCGAAAAAGGCACCCACGCGTCGAGCTTGCGGCCTTGGGTTCCGCCGAGAGAAAGCTGGTCCTTGACCTTGCGTCCCACCCCACCTATGCCGGGGGTTTCTTGCTTTTTCTGCGCGACGCCAAACTGTTTGCGCAATCTTTTGATCCCAACTCGGTCCATCTCTCGGGCGCCGCATTGCCGCTGGCAGATTCCACCTACTTCTCCGTGGGCGGATCCGTACTCGCCTATCAGGTGATTGCGCACGACGCACGCTTGGCCTGGTATGACCTGGACGGCAAGCCGCTCGGAACCGTCGGACAGGTTGCAGACTATCTAAGTCCCAGGATTTCTCCAGACGGCAAACAGATCCTGACGGTGATCAGTTCCCAGCGTTCCGCTGGAACCGATCTGTGGTCTCTTCCCGCCGCGGGCGGGGTCAGCACGCGACTCACCTTTGGTCCTGCCAGGAAGGTTTTTTCCGTCTGGTCGCCGGACGGAAAATACATCGCGTATGGCAGTTCCTTGGGGGGCGAAGCGGCCATCGTGCGAAAACCGGCTGATGGTTCGGGCGCGGAAGAAACACTTTTGAAGCTGGGAACCGAAGTGTCGGCGGCCGACGTGCTGGATTGGTCACCCGATGGGCGCTATCTCTCTTTCGGCGCATTTAACGTAAAGGCCGCCAAGTCCGAAACTTGGATTCTTCCCCTGTTTGGGGACCACAAACCATTTCAGGCTGCTCCGGTGGCCGCACCTCAATATGGCGGCGTGTTTTCGCCCGACGGGCACTGGTTGGCCTATTTTTCTTATGAAACGGGCCGGCCCGAGGTGTACGTGGTCCCCTTCCCAGGACCCGGCGGGAAATACCAGATCTCGCACTCGGGCGGATGGGACATGCGGTGGAGCAAGAAGAATCAACTGTTCTTCCTCACCACCGGCAATCAGCTCATGGAAGCCGACCTGAGCCTGAACGCCCAGTCTTTACAGGTCAATGCGCTCCGTCCGCTCTTTCAGTTGAACCTGCCCGATGCGGCGGCTCCGTGGATCGACGTTTCCGCCGACGGCAGCCGCGTGCTGGCCGTCACACCTGCCGAGGCCGAAGCGAATTCCATCGGCTTGCTGATCAACTGGTCTACGCTCGCGGCCGGGAAGTAAACGGCACGGGGGCGGGACGCGGGGACGCAGGACGACGGCCCGTCCTGGCGGCCACCGTTGCCCTCACTCCCATCACGCTGCGCCTGATCGTCCGACGGGTGGCCATTGCGGGCGTGACCGACGCCCCGATCGCTGCGGTAAAGCTATACTTCGTGACATTCATGCCACTGATCGCAGGTACGAAGCTCGGCCCCTACGAGATCCAGTCGCCCGTGGGAGCGGGCGGGATGGGCGAAGTGTATCGCGCCACCGATACCCGCCTGAACCGCACGGTCGCGATCAAGGTCCTGCCGCGCCATCTTTCGGATAACTCGGAAGCCAAGCTTCGCTTTGACTTGGAGGCGCGGGCCATCTCGGCCTTAAGCCATCCCAATATCTGCACGCTCTACGATATCGGCCACCAGGATGGAACCGATTTCCTGGTCATGGAATTCCTGGAAGGCGAGACGCTCGCCGCACGGCTGGCCAAGGGCCCGCTGCCAACCGAGCTGGTGCTCAAGCATGGCATCGAGATCTGCGAAGGGCTGGAACGCGCCCACCGCAGCGGCGTGGTCCATCGCGACCTGAAGCCGGGCAACATCATGCTCACCAAGGCGGGCGCTAAGCTGATGGATTTCGGTTTGGCTAAGGCGGTCGCGACCGGGCCCACGCCGATCTCCAGCCTGAGTGTGACCCTGAACACGCCGCCCGAAAGTCACCCGTTGACCGCCCATGGCACGGTGGTCGGGACCTTCCAATACATGTCGCCGGAGCAGGTCGAAGGCAAGGCGGTGGACGCGCGCAGCGACATCTTTTCACTCGGCGCGGTGCTCTTCGAGATGGCCACCGGCAAGCGCGCGTTCGAGGGGAAGACAACGGCCAGCGTAATCGCGGCGGTTCTGGAGCGTGAGCCGCCTCCCATCTCCTCGGTACAGCCTGTCTCGCCGTCGGCCTTGGATCGCACCGTGAAGACGTGCCTGGCGAAGGACCCCGATGAGCGCTTCCAGACCGTCCACGATCTGAAGCTGCAACTGAAGTGGATCGCCGAAGGCGCGAGCTCCTCCGCTTCGCAAGCCGCCTTCGCACGCCCGAGCTCCAAGAGAAAGAGACTGGAGAGGTTGGGGTGGCTGGTGGTCGCCGGCCTCGCGCTGTTGCTCATCGCTCTGGCCAGCTGGCTGGCTCGCCGTCCCCACGGTGCAGAGTCGGCTCCTGTTTTGTCGTTTATCCCGCCGCCGCCGGACACGCGCTTGTTGGCCTTTGGCTTCGGCGCCGGGCCGGTGGCCGTTTCGCCGGACGGAACCAAGCTGGCGTTCGCTGCTATTGATTCCAACGGCGTGATCAAACTGTGGCTGCGGCCTCTGGCCACTCGCGACGCCACCCCGATCCCGGGAACCGATAACGCCGCCGCCCCTTTCTGGTCGCCCGATAGCCGTTCCTTGGGCTTTTTCGCGGACTCCAAGCTGAAAACCATCGACCTCGTGGGCGGGAGCATCCAGTTGTTGTGTGACCTGACACAACCGGGGATTGCCAACGGTCTGCAATCCTCTGCCTCCTGGGGTGCCGACGGTGTGATTCTCTTCGATTCCGGCTCGTACGGGAACCGGCTGAACCGGGTTCCGGCGGAAGGGGGCACGCCCGCGCCGCTGCCCGCTTTCCATGCCACCGACTTGACGGACCTGCATCCCGCATTTCTGCCCGACGGACAGCACTTTCTGTATGTTGAGCTGGACCGCAAAGGGCAGCCACGCATTGAACTGGCTTCCCTGGGCTCCAAAGAAACGAAGGTAGTACTGTCAAACGCCTATCGGCCCAGCTATGTCAGTGGCCGATTGCTCTTTCTGCGAGACGGCAAGGTATTTGCGCAGCCCTTCGATCCGGGCGCCGGCCAACTTTCGGGCGCGGCCATTCCGCTCACCGATGCCGCTTTCTACTCCGCGGGGGGCGCGGTGCTCGCCTTCCATGGGCGGGCGACGGACCGTCGCCTGGAGTGGTACGACCTCGAGGGCAAGCCACAGGGCACCATCGGCCCGGTAGCGGACTATAGCAGCCCCAGTATCTCTCCGGACGGGAAGCAGGTCCTGACCATGGTTACCGCCAAGGGTCTCAACACCGCCGACCTATGGTCGCTCCCCACGGCGGGCGGCGTGAGCACCCGGCTCACCTTCGGCCCTGGCGACAAAGGCTTTCCAGTCTGGTCGCCGGATGGAAAGGACATCGCGTTCGGCAAGGCGCGGAGCGGCCCGGCGACCATTGTGCGGAAGCCGGCCGATGGTTCCGGGGCGGAAGAGTCACTCTTGACACTGGGGACCGATGCCGATGTCATTCGACTGCTGGACTGGTCGCCTGACGGGCGCTATCTCGCGTACGACGCAACTGTTGGAAATGATGGCTGGGCAATTTGGACCCTTCCTTTGTTTGGGGACCGCAAACCATTTCAGGTCGCGCCGGTGGCCGCGCCACAGTTTGATGGAATTTTCTCGCCCGACGGGCACTGGTTGGCCTACTTCTCCTACGAGACAGGCCGGCCCGAGGTCTTCGTGGTCCCCTTTCCCGGTCCCGGCGGCAAGTACCAGATCTCGCACTCCGGCGGCTGGGACGTGGTGTGGCGCGGGAATCGGCTGTATTACCTCTCCACCGGCAATCAGCTCATGGAGGCGGACCTCGTAGAAAATGCCCACTCCTTGCAGGTTACGGCTTTGCGGCCGCTCTTCGCCTTGAACGTGCCCGACAGCTCGACGCGGTGGTTTGACGTCTCCACCGACGGACGCCGCATCCTGGCCGTCACCCGTGCCCGCCCCGACTCAGAGGCGATCGGGCTGCTGAACAACTGGCCGGCGCTCGCGGTCGGAAAGTAAACGAAGCCGGCGGCGGCGTGAGTACGCGGGGCCGCGGGTGGCCATTGCGGGCGTGACCGACGCCCCGATCGCCGCGTTAACGCTATACTCCCTGACACTCATGCCCCTGATCGCAGGAACCAAGCTCGGCCCCTACGAGATCCAGTCGCCGGTAGGGGCCGAGCTTGGTTCCTGCGATCAGGGGCATGAGTGTCAGGGAGTATAGCGTTAACG
>Ga0207416_1000946_pt1 | contig 43047 bp, 39 predicted proteins | sample PaiPotPPM11metaG_FD_184107 | JGI IMG/M metagenome (GOLD analysis project Ga0207416, IMG submission 184107) | Iron sulfur acid spring bacterial and archeal communities from Banff, Canada, to study Microbial Dark Matter (Phase II) - Paint Pots PPM... ...
TCAGCCAACGATGACACCGGTTCCCGCCACTGCATAGGGTAAGGGAGATCTCGACTGACTCAACGACAGCGCTCAAGCCCGAAATCCCAAAACAACAACGACTTTTTCAACACCCACGCTCATTCGCGCCTACTACGGCGACGGCCCATCGAAGTCCTACTACGACGGCTGTTCGCAGGGCGGCCGCGAAGGCCTCATCTTCGCCCAGCGCTTCCCCACCGATTTCGACGGCATTCTCGCCGGCTCACCCGCCATCGACTTCACTGGCGGAAATCTGGCGCGCGCCTACTGGATGCAGGGCTTTGCCCCATCGGCCGTCCCGGCCTCCAAGATGAAGCTGCTCGCCGACACCGTCTACGCGAAGTGCGACGCCAGGGACGGTCTGAAGGACGGCATCATCGACGATCCCCGCCGCTGCGACTTCCATGCTGAAAAAGATCTGCCCCGCTGTGCGGAAGGCGCCGAGGGCGCGGACTGCTTCCGGCCCAGCGAGATTGCCGCAATCGACCGCGTCTACTCCGACGTCATCAGCCAGGGCAAACGAATCTTCCCCGGCTGGCCTGTCGGTTCGGAAATCGCTCCGGACAACGGGCGCAGCGGATGGATCGGCGAGGAACTGAACTCCGCCGACGGCCACCCGGGCGCCTGGAACTTCTATGCCGGCGGCTTCCTCGGCGATCTGGCTTTCTCCGAGAAGGACCCCGCTTCAACCATCGCCGGCTACGATGTCAATCGCGACCCGCAGCGCGTCGGCTGGCTGCGCGACATCATGGACGCCACCGATCCCGACCTCTCCGCCTTCCGCCAACACAACGGCAAGCTGATCATTTATTTCGGCTGGGCTGATCCACAGCTCAACCCGCTGATGGGCACCGAATATTACGAGCACCTCAGCGCGCAGATGGGGCCTTCGACCAACGAGTTCGCACGCCTCTTCATGGTGCCGGGCATGTTCCATTGCGGAGGCGGCGTCGGCACCAGCGTATTCGACGCCGCAACCCCGCTGGTGCAGTGGGTCGAGTCCGGCACCCCGCCGGACCGGATCTCCGCCAGCCGCGTAGTCGATGGCAAAGTGGTCCGTACCCGCCCGCTGTGCCCCTACCCGCAAGTCGCGCGCTACAAAGGCAACGGCAGCATCGACGACGCCGCCAACTTCTCCTGCGCTAAACCGTAAGGCGTCAGGAAACCGCTGTCGCCGGTGAGTTGCAATGCCTTCGAAGGCCGGCGCGGTTCGACCACAAGCTACCTTGAGCGAGCAAAAGCTTGTCAACCCCATCAAGGGCTTAACTCCCTGATCCATAAGCAAATAGAGTTGTCCGTTTAGCTCTCTGCAACAGCGTAGAATTAAAACATGGGGAGATTTCGATTCGCGCGAGTCGCCAACGGGCACAGTGACTGTTCCTCACAACGCTGTAAGTGCTTTAGAATCTCGATATTAGCTGCAAGGCCATTAGAATCTGACTTTTGCAGGGATGGCATGCTTCTAAATGGATGATTCCAAACCAATTCTCGCCAAGATCACTCCTGGGGGACTAGGAGGAGGTACCCCCCTCGCGGCCCGTCCGCCCCAGTCCGCGGCTTCTGACCCCGAAGCGGTGGAGAACGGCGCGAAGTGCCTCGGCCTCATCGCCGGCAACGGCCGCTTCCCCTTCCTCCTGATCGACGCCGCCCGCGCCCACGGCCTCTCGGTCGTCGTCGCCGCCATCAAGGAAGAGACCGACCCGGAGATGGACGCCCGAGCTGCCGACGACCCCGCCATCCGCGTCCACTGGCTCTCCCTCGGCGAACTCTCGAAGCTGATCGAAACCTTCCAGGCCGAGGGCGTCACCCGCGCCGTCATGGCCGGCCAGGTCAAGCACACCCAGATCTTCTCCGCGATCCGCCCCGACTGGCGCCTGGCCAAGCTGCTGCTGAACCTCCGCACCCGCAACACCGACATGTTGCTCGGCGCGGTCGCGAAGGTCCTCGCCGACGAGGGCATCGAACTCATCTCCTCCACCCACTACCTCGAGCCGCTGCTCGCCAGGCCCGGAGTCCTCACCCGGCGCGCGCCCACCGAGGACGAGCAGAAGGACATCGCCTACGGCCGCACGGTTGCCCGCGGCCTCGCCACCTGGGACTTAGGCCAGACCGTCGTCATCGCTGCCCAGGCCTGCGTAGCCGTCGAAGCCATGGAGGGCACCGACGCCACCATCGCACGCGCCGGCTCGCTCTTCCGCGCCCTCGGCGACCCGGCTTCGACCCTCAGCCGCTCGCTCACCGTCGTCAAGGTCGCCAAGCCAAATCAGGACATGCGCTTCGACGTCCCCGTCATCGGCCTCGCTACCATCGAAACCATGGCCCGCGCCGGCGCCACCTGCCTCGCCGTCGAGGCCGGGCGCACCCTGCTCTTCGACGCCGCCACCATCATCGCCGCCGCAGACCATGCAGGCATCGCCCTGGTCGCCGAGCCGGTCGTGACATCGCCGTGACACATTGAGGACGGCCTGCGGGGTACTATAGCGATACGCAAAGGCGTGAAACGGGCCGCCGCACGATCGCAACCCAACCGAAAAACTCAAGGAGAACACGATGGTTCGCAAAGGACTTTGGATCGCAGTCATCATTGGCATCGTCACCGCATGTGGCGTCGGGTTCAGGGCTCACGCAGCCGGGGACGTCCTGCAGTCGGGCGCCTCCGCCCCGGACTTCAGCCTGCCCTCACAGGAAGACACAGCAGTCTCGCTCTCGCAGTTCAAGGGCAAGTGGGTCGTCCTCTACTTCTATCCCAAGGACATGACCACCGGCTGCACCATCGAGGCCCACAACTTCCAGCGCGACCTGCCCAAGTACGACGCGCTCAACGCGGTCATCCTCGGCGTCTCGCTCGATACGGTCGAAAGCCACAAGACCTTCTGCACCAAAGATTCACTCACCTTCAAGCTGCTCGCCGACCCGGACCACAAGGTCATCGACGCGTACGGTGTGCCACTTGCCGACCACAACGGGATGAAGTTCGCCAACCGCGACACCTTCCTCATCTCGCCCGCAGGCAAGGTGGTCAAGGTCTGGACCGGCGTCAATCCGAACACGCACTCCGACGACGTCCTCGCCGAAATTCAGGCCGACAAGAAATAACGCTCTCGCCAAGCAGAGCCCAGACGCAAAAACGCCCGGACCTCTCGAGAGGAGTCCGGGCCCTTTTGCTTGCCTTAAGGTTCTCGAGCGTGATTACTTCTTCTTCGCGACTTTCTTTGCAGCCTTCTTCGCGGGTGCCTTCTTGACTGCCTTCTTGACTGCCTTCTTTACGGCCTTCTTTGCTGCCTTTTTAGTTGCCAATTTAATACCTCTCGTAATGGGTTTTTTGGTGCTCTTGTTGCCAACCGCTTTTTTAGGAGCGGTCTTACCGCCGCGCAGAGCACTCGACTTCTTCGCGGCAGATTTCAATGTCGTTTTCTTGGCAGCCTTCTTCACGGCTTTCTTCGCCGGAGGCTTCTTGGCAGCCTTCTTCGCGACCACCTTCTTGGCGGCCTTTTTCGCGGGAGCCTTCTTGGCAGCTTTCTTCGCAGGAGCTTTCTTCGCTGCAACCTTCTTCGCGGGCGCCGACTTCTTCGCTGCCTTCTTCACCGCTGGAGCGAAGCTCTCCACGGGAACCCTCGACATCGCGACCGCGGGCGTGTAACCTCCCACCGGCGAAGGCGGCGCAACTTCGATAATGGCCACCTCGACGCCTTCATCGGCCTCTTCTTCCAGCCGGTCCAGTTCGTCATCGTCGTCCGAGGTCATGGTCACGACGACCTCTTCTTCCTCATCGTCGTCATCGTCGAACGAACCGTTGCCTTCGTAGCCATTGTCGTCGCCGTTCGCAGACGCCGCATAGATCCTGGTGTTTTCGTCAAGTCCGTCAAATCCATCACTGAACTTCATCGTCACATCCTCTTCGCTGCATCTCTCGAACTGCCTATGTGCTGCAACCAAAAACTATTTGCACCACGGCACGGATTCTAGCAACAGAATGCTCCTGTGCGCCAGCGATAGCAAGCAATCTTTTCATTGGGGAAGCTAAAGTGGTAGCTTTGCCTCTTCATTTGGACGCCTTCGCAGACTTCGCATGAGAGGTCTTCTTCGCCGCGGTCCCTTGCGCCGGCGTCTTCGCAGAGGACTTCGCGGCGATCACCGGTTTCTTCGTCGTTGCCGCTACGGTCTTCTTCGCAACCGTTGTTCCGGCCGCTGTGTGCGAGCGCTTCGCGCGCACATGGGTCACCGGAGCCAGGCGGATCGGCTGCGATACAAACAGCGAACGGCGCGGCGCGATCTTGCTCGACGAGAGCTGGTTCCAGCGTCGCAGATCCTCGACCGAAACGTTGAACCGGTCGGCGATCGTTACCAACGTATCGCCCGCCTTGGTCGTGTAGTGCAGGGGATGCGCCACCGCGAGTGCAGCAGGCACCGGCACGATCAGCTCCTCGCCCGTTGTAACCGATGCATCCGCTGCGAGCGCATTCGCCGCGGCAATGTCTGCTGAGTGGCCGCGGAAGGCGCTCGCGATCCCGTCCAGCGACTCGCCCGTCTTCACGACGTGGAACCGCCAGATCGTCCTCTTGTCCTCGGGAATGTCCTGGATCCGCTTGAGAAACACATCGCGCGTGCCCGCGGGAAGATGGAGATCGAAGTCCGTGTCGCCCGGCGTCGTCATCCGCAGCAGGCTGGGGTTCAGCGCAACGATCTCTCCCAGCGACGCATCCGTAACATCCGCGACCAGGCGCAAGTCGATCGTGTAATCCACGCTCACCGTGTCCGAGGCGACCGGCGGATCGGGCACCAGGCCTTCCAGGCCATACTGCTTCGGATTCTTCGCCATGATGATCGCGGCGATGATGCCCGGCACATAATTCTTCGTCTCCTGCGGCAACGCGTTGCGCCGGTACAACTCCCAGTAGTCGGCGTAGCCGGTGCGCATCACCGAGCGCTGCACGTAACCCGGACCCCAGTCGTACGCGGCCATGGCCAGGTACCAGTCGCCGAACTGGTCGTACAGCGACTTGATGTATCGCGCATACGCCCGCGATGACTTCTCCGGATCAAAGCGCTCATCCACCCAGCCATTGCGCGCCAGTCCGTACGCGCCGGTCGGCATGAACTGCCACATCCCGCCCGCGCCGGACCGCGCATTCAGCGCTTGTGGCTGGAAGCCCGACTCCGCGACCGCCAGGTAGATCAGGTCCTGCGGAACGCCTTCCTCGCGCAGCGTCTTCGAGATCATGTCCTTGTACTTGCCCGCGCGTTCCAGCGAGCGCAGCAGATGCGCGTGTCCCTCTTTCGAGTTGGAGAAGTAGTTGATGAAACCCGCAACGTAGTCGTTCACCACCAGCGGAAAGTCCGACTGCGTGGTCTTCAGTTCTTCCTGTACCTTGGCTGTCAGCGCGGCATTTGCCGGGAACGTCACCTCATCGGCGGCGTCCAGCGGCGCGGCTTCGACCGGCTCCGAAAATCCGGAGCCCTGCTTCAGGGCCGACATCTCCAGCGAGTTGATCTGGTTCAGCAGGCGATCGAACTCATCCGACAGCTGCGGGTCGGACTTCAGGTCCATGCCGCTGGTCAGCATCGAATCCACGGCCAGGTCGAAGTCCGAGCGCGCCGCCTCCAGCCGTCCTGCGCGATAGTTGTCGACGCCGCTGTGATACGCGCCTTCAACCTGGGAGATGAGTTGCTGCTGCTTACGATCCTTGGCGGCTTGTGCATCGGTCTGCGCCTGGGTCATCGCCGAAGCCGGCGCGGCAGTCTGCGCGGGCGCAGGAATCGTGGGCGCAGTGGCCTTCGCGGAAACTCCGCCCGGAGCGGCCGCCTGCTGCTGCGGACAGCCCGTCAGCAGCACGAGAGGCACACATGCAGCCACCATCGCCCAGGGCCGCAACCGGCCTACCATCCGCACCCGCTGGCCTGATTCGTCAATACCGGATTCCCCTTCGTCGTTCTTGCTGACTGTACCAGCGGCACGGTCGCGGCAATCCAAATCCCTTTGCCCCACAGGCGCCGCGGTTACAACCGCCCTGACTATTGTAAGACGTTTGTGGAACAAATCGGCATGCAGTCTGAGGCGCGCCTCCCGCGCTCTGCACGTCTGCTCCAGGGTGTTAGCATCGAAGATTGAGGCAACACGCACCCCGCATGGATCCGAACCACATTCGTAACTTCGCGATCATCGCGCATATCGACCACGGCAAGTCCACGCTCTCCGACCGGTTGCTCGAGCTCACCGGCTCGGTCACCGCGCGCGAGATGCACGCGCAGGTGCTGGACGCCATGGACCTCGAACGCGAGCGCGGCATCACCATCAAGGCCCACACCGTACGCATGATGTACAAGGCGAAGGACGGCGACACCTACCAGCTCAACCTGATCGACACACCGGGACACGTCGACTTCAGCTACGAAGTGTCGCGCTCGCTGGCCTCCTGCGAAGGCGCGCTTCTGGTGGTCGATGCATCGCAGGGCGTCGAGGCGCAGACGCTGGCCAACGCGTATCTCGCCATCAACCACGGCCTTGAAGTTCTTCCGATCATCAACAAGATCGACTTGCCCTCGGCCGACATCGAGCGCACCCGCGAGATGATCGAGAAGGCAGTGGGCCTGCCCGCCAGCGATGCGATCGCCGTCTCCGCGAAGACCGGGCAGGGCGTCCCCGACATTCTCGAAGCCGTGGTGAATCTTCTGCCGCCGCCCCTCGGCGATGCGGACGCGCCGTTGCAGGCGCTGATCTTCGACTCCTGGTTCGATCCATATCGCGGCGTTGTTGTACTGGCGCGCATCATCAACGGACGCCTGCGCCAGGGCATGAAGATCAAGATCATGTCGAACGGCAAGACCTTTGACGTGGAAAGTATGGGCGTGATGACACCCAAGCCGGTGCCGCTCGCCGAACTTTCCGCCGGCGAAGTCGGCTTCTTCGTCGCAACCATCAAGAACGTCGCGGACACCAAGGTCGGCGATACCATCACCGACGTCGCACGACCCTGCGCCGAACCGCTGCCCGGATTCGAAGACATCAAGAGCATGGTCTTCGCCGGACTCTACACCGTGGACTCGCACGAGCACGCACTGCTGCGCGACGCCCTCGAAAAACTGCGCCTCAACGATGCCAGCTTCTCCTTCGAGCCCGAGTCCTCGGTCGCGCTCGGCTTCGGCTTCCGCTGCGGATTCCTTGGCCTGCTCCACCTCGAGATTATTCAGGAGCGGCTCGAACGCGAGTACGACCTCGATCTCATCACCACCGCGCCCGGCGTGCGCTACAACATCACGCTGACCGACGGCAAGGTGATCGAAGTGGACAATCCGTCGCGCTGGCCCGACCCGTCGAACATCGAGACCATCGAAGAGCCAGTCATCCTCGCGAAGATTCTCACCAACGAAGAGTATGTCGGCGGCATTCTCAAACTCGTCGAAGACAAGCGCGGCCGTCAGATCAACTTCGAGTATGTCTCCGAGACACGCGTCATGCTCACGTACGAGTTGCCGCTCAACGAGATCGTGCTCGACTTCTACGACCGCCTGAAGTCTGTGTCGCGCGGATACGCGTCGCTCGATTACCACATGCAGGGCCACTGGATTTCGCCGATGGTGAAGTTGGACATCCTGATCGGCGGCGACCCGGTCGACGCGCTTTCGATCATTGTGCATCGCGACTCCGCCTACGACCGCGGCAAGGCGCTGGTCTCCAAGATGCGCGAACTGATTCCGCGGCAGATGTTCGAAGTTGCCATCCAAGCCGCTATCGGCTCAAAGATCATCGCGCGCGAGACGGTCACTGCCATCCGCAAAAACGTCATTGCCAAGTGCTACGGCGGCGACATCAGCCGCAAGCGCAAGCTCCTCGAGAAACAGAAAGAGGGCAAGAAACGAATGAAGCGGATCGGCAAAGTCGACATTCCCCAGGAAGCCTTCCTGGCGGTGCTGAAGGTCGGCGAAGAGTAGCAAAAGACCTGCCAATTTGGCAGTTTTCGCAGCCCTGATGCCTCGACCACGGTTCGCGTTTCTGTGGAAAGCCTTATATTTGCTGCATTTGCGCGGGACTTGCAACAAATTCGGTGGCTTTTTTTAAACCCCTGCCAAACCCATGAAAACATTTGCCTTGCAACGACAGGGCAGACGCGTTCAACGTTACCTCGGCGCCTCACTTTCACCTGTGTGAATATTCCGCGCCCAACAATCCACAAAATTTTCCACAGGGAGTGATGATTTTCCGCGCTCCTCTTGCGCCCAACGCAAAAGGGAGGCCCGCACTGGGCCTCCCTTTCTGTTGGAATTGTTTCCGGCTACTTGGACTGTGGCTTCGGAGCGGGCGTCGTCGTATGCGTGGTTGCGCCGGCAGGTTTGTGTGCGGGAGCAGTTGACGGCGCGGGTGCCCCCGGCGTCGGAGCAGCAACACCAGAGGAAGTGTTATAGGCCGCAACCACCGCTTCGGTGATGTCTGCGTTGGGCGTCGCCGCGGTCCACATGACCTGGCTCTGCTGGCCGCCCACGTTCAGCAGCAACGTGTAGCCATTCTTCTCAACATAGTTCACCATCACCGCGTTGACCTTCTGCGCCACCTTGCCCAGGGCCTCCTGCACGTCCGAGTTGTAGGAGTTCTGCGCCTCCTCCGCATCGCGCTGGTACTGCTTATCCTTCGCGTCGATGCTCTTCACCAGCGCCTGGCGATCCGTGTCGCTCATGGTCGCGGGCGCGGCCTGCAGTTTCTTCTTCAGCGAATCGACTTCTGCCGCCAGGGCGTCCATCTGGTCCTTCTTCGGCTGATACTTCTTGCGCAGGTCGTCCACCGACCGCTGGCCTTCGTTGGTCGCGAAGACCGCCTGCTCGAAGCTCACCAGCGCGATCTTGGCCGGATAGGCCGTCGGTTCGACGGGAGCCGGTGCAGCAGGCACAGCGGCTGCCGTTGCAGGTGCCGCCGCGGGCGCTGCCGGCGGAGCAGCAGTGGGGGCCTGAGCCACCAGGGCCACAGGAAGGAGACCCGCGACGAGCGCGGTTGTAAGAGCAAACTTGAGATTCATACGGTGTTTAAAACTCCTTGGAATTTTTGCGGCCTGGACGTTGCGATCGTGATATTCAACCTGCACAATCGGTCCTTCAATGCAATCCGGCAAGTGCCGCCTTACTGCTTGGGTGGCGTCGTCGGTCTCGGTGCCGACGGCCTCGGACGCGCTGCCGAGGGAGCAGACGGCGTGGGTGCCGCAACTCCGGAAGCCGCGTTGTACGCGTCAACGACTGCCTGCGAGATGTCGGTCCCCGGCGCCCAGAGGACTCTCAGTCCGCCCTGCAGCTGCTGGCCGTTGCTGTCCAGTTGGGGAGCGTTGTCCAGCAGCATGGTGTAGCCGTTCTGCTGCACGTACTTGATCAGCACCGGTCCCAGCTTCTGGGCAATCTTGGCGATCGCATCCTGCATCTCGGTGCCGAATGCAGTCTGTGCATCATCCGCATCGCGCTGCAGTTGCTTCTGCTTGGTATCGATCGCCCGGGCGCGCGAGGCCTTCTCTTCCTCAGTCATCGTCGCCGACGCGCTCTGCAGTTGCTTGGTCAGCGAGTCGATCTCCGTCTTCAGGGCCTCCAGCTTGGCCCTCTGCGGCTCGTACTTCTTCTGCAGTTCGTCAGCAGCCTTCTGGCCTTCGTTCGTCGCTTCGGCCACTTGCTCAAACTCGATCAGTGCGATCTTGGCGGGCACGGCCTGAGGTGGCGGCGGCGCCTGGGGTGCCGGAGTGGTTGCGGGAGCGGCGGGGGTGGTTGCAGGAGCCTGCGGACCAGCCGTCTGGGCCATGCCTGCGGCGGTCAGTGCTCCCGCAGCAAGGGCGGAGACGAGTACGAGCTTAGAGTTCATGTGCTGTGTGGTGCTCCTTCAGGATCCTTCGGGATCATGTCTTTCGTTGAGTCAGGCGAGTGCCTATCCTCATATACTGCATCCAACCCACCCGAACTCACGCTCCTGCCATGCAGGCGAGTCGCTAATCGTTTCGCTCAGCCAGCAACGAATCACATAGCAGCTGGAGGGATGCTTTACAACCGCTCCAGTATATTGCCCGCGTCATTCAGGGTCAACGCTCCTACCGAAATTTGGAGCGAATCGCCACCATTCTCCTGTTTTTTGTGAGCTTTGCCCCGGGGAATCGCTGCAAAATCCGGAATTGGCGTATGCAACGCAATTTTAGCTTTGGCATTCGGATTGCTGACCCGTTTATCGGAGCCGCTGCGGCACACCTTTGGCTTGCAGTCTCTCCTCTCGTCTCGAAGCCGCGAACGATCGAGTTTCGAGCCGCGATACCCAGACCGGGAAAAGATGCACCCACAGCAGGTGCACACCGGGTTCAGGTTTTAACCACTCAGGAGGCCGGTGACAGGCCATTCTGTATCGAGCCGCTCCTTTCGGGGAGCGGCTCTACAGTTTTAGGGATGTAGAGTCGGGCTGCCTGGAAAGTGCATCCAACTGGTCAGGTTCAGGTTCCTCTTGCCATCAAAAGGGTTTCAGCGTATCATCGGTCTTGCCTTGTGAACCGGCTGTGGGTGCCGACTAACGTGTGGTTGCTGGCTTTATCCAGGCGCAGCAGAATCCGCACTTTGATTCCGAGATTTCGGCGGCTTTCCTGGAATTGATACTTCGGCCCTCAGTGTGCCGGAGATTGAATCCGCAAGGGCCTCCGGATACGTCGCAAACAGCGGCAAGGGTGAAGGTACAGCCATATTTGGCGATTTCACTTTGGCAATATTCGGGGGAGCCCGTGGCAATCCCGGTCGCTTGTGGCAAACCAGGTGGCTCTGGCAACTAAGGTGGAGCAGGAGCAATTCGCCGACCGGTCGCACCTTGACCGATGCAGTAGAACGCAGGTTCGAGTACAACTTGATATCGTTTCCACCGACGCTTCAATACCGGTTTGGTTCCATCTCTGTGACTCCTGCAGGGAGAAACGACACCTGCGAGCGTGGGAAAGAAACGTAATTCGTCAACAGCAATAGGAAGTGGATACATGAGTTCAGAGCAGAATTTGCCCGAGGTGGAGTTGCACCAGGGTCCGCCGCAGGCGCCCGCACAGATGGGTGACCAGATGGGTCAGAACGGTCCAGCGCAGGATGCCGGGCATAACATCCCGCACGGTATGGGGCAGTCCAAGAGCAGTCGCCGGCGTCGCCGCAAGCGGAAGAACAAGTCACCGGACGCAGCCCAGCAGGGTGCCCAGGGTGGGGTCGTCGGTGACCTCCAGGGCGGCGGCCAGGGCCAGGCAGCCCCGCCCCAGAACTTCCAGGGTGGCGCGGCCGGGCAACAGAATGCCGGCGCGCCCTCCACCAAGCGATGGAAGAAGAAGTTTCGCGACCGCGACCGTCAGCGACCCGCCGAGAATCCCGGCAACCAGGCCAGCGCCAATGGATACAGCAATGGTAGCGGCGCGCCCTATCGCGACAAGGACACGCATCAGCCCGGCAACAGCGCGGGTGGGTTCAAGCGCAAGGGCAAACAGCGCGACCGCGGCCCGCGCAGCTTCGTCGGTCCCATGGACCACAGCTACCGCGTGGTCAATGGCAACTTCGCCGACTCGCCGCCATCGACGATCGAAGCACACGGCAACTACCAGGGCCGCGGCAACGGCGGGGGCGGACGCAGCTACGTCAGCGATTCGCAACCCATCGACTACTCGGTAGGCCGCCCGATTCCGATTCCCGAAGACGCGCCCACCAAGATCTTCTTCTTCATCGAAGACCTCTTCTTCAACGCCAAGATCACCGAGACAGCACGCAAACTCGGGGTAAAGGTCGCTTTCGTCAAGAACGACAAGGACGCAATCGCCCAGTTGACCAGCCATGAGGATGAGGCGGATCGTCCCGGCCTGATCGTCTTCGACCTCAACAATGCGAACGTAAAACCGTTGACGTTGATTCCCAAACTGAAGGCAAAGTTGAAGAAGAGCACTTCGATCATCGGCTTCCTCTCGCACCTGCAGGGCGATCTGAAAGCCAAGGCAGTGGAAGCGGGATGCGACACAGTGATGCCGCGCGCAGCCTTCTCGCAGAACCTGCCCAACCTGCTGCGCCGCTACGGCATCCAGCCGGAAGACGAAGAGAACTTCAACCAGTAGCCAGCAATTTGCAACCCTGAACGGCCTGCTTGCGAGCAGGCCGTTTCATTTGTGCGCGACCGCCGCGTGAACGGCGAGCAGTTGTTCCAGCACGCCCTTCAGCTTGTCCAGACGCAGCGCATTCGCACCGTCGGACTTCGCGTGCGCCGGATCGTCGTGGACTTCCAGGAAGACGCCATCGACACCCGCCGCCACCGCGGCACGCGCCAGTACCGGAATAAACTCCGGCTGTCCGCCCGACACGCCGCCTGCAGCCGAAGGCGTCTGCACCGAATGCGTCCCATCGAACACCACCGGCGCGAAGGCCCGCATGATCGGCAGAGAACGCATATCCACGACCAGGTTGTTGTACCCGAAGCTCGCGCCGCGCTCGGTCAGGAAGACACGAGCCGGCTTAGCATTGGCTAACGTCGCGGCTGAGTCGCGCACCTTCTCGACCGCATGCTGCATATCCCGTGGAGCCACGAACTGCCCCTTCTTGACGTTGATGGTGCGCCCCGTATGAGCCGCCGCGATCAGCAGATCAGTCTGGCGGCAGAGAAACGCCGGAATCTGAAGCACCGCTTCGATATCGCCCAGCGCCCGCGACAGTCGCAGGCAGTCCTCCGGCGTGTGCACGTCGGTCAGCACGGGCAGACCTGTGCCCTGCGCGATCGCCCGCAAGATCCGCGCGCCCTCGACCAGGCCCGGCCCGCGGAAACTGCGAATGCTGGTACGGTTCGCCTTGTCGTAGCTGGCCTTGAAGATGTACGGAATATGCAGGTCCGCGGCGATGCGCTGAATCGAGTCCGCCAGACCGCGCGCATGTGCCTCCGATTCCAGAACGCACGGACCAGCGATCAAAAAGAGTTGGCCGCGCCCTACCGCAACCGGGCCGATATCAAAGGAATGACTCACGCAGTCCAGTATAGAGCCGCTACAAGGAAGCTCGTTCCTCGCGTCGTCGTTTACTGACCTGCGCCGGAGACTCCGTTCGTCTTGCACCAGGCCGCGTAGTCGTCGATCGTCTTCTGCTCACCGTTGCTGTACCACGCGTAGCCATTGCGTCGTTCGAGCGAGAGTTCGTTCACGTTGTCGTGCAGCGTCTTGTCGCGATCGCCGAAGATCGGCTTCTGCCCCGGAATGCTGTAATAGCGCGCCCAGATTGGCCCGGCGCCGTCCTTGGGCTTCAATTGCCGTCCACCCTCTACGCCGCGTCCACCCACGTACTCGTACCCATAAACCGCAGCACCTTTCAGCCAGGCCACACCTGCCTCAATCGAAGCAACCAGTTCCTTGGGAGGATTCGGTAGCGCCATCAGGTACTCCAGCAGGTCGGCGCTCTCCGACGCCGCCAGCGCGGCCGGCTCGTAGTTCCTTGCCGAAACCGGCTCGAGCGTCAGCGCGTCTTCCTGCTGCGCCCAGATCGTCTTCTTGCCGTCGATCACAATCTGGGACGCCAGGATGCACTTCAGCGCGTGCGCAGCGGCTTCCCCCGCCTGCTTGCGCAGATTCGCCGGAACAAACGCATAGTCGCCCTTAGCCTCCGCGACATCCGTCAGCGTCTCGGCCGATTCAGAAACCGCATTGTCATTGAAGGTGATCGCGTCGTGGTATCCGCCCTCCAGCGGATAGACCTGCGGAAAACCTCCATTCGGATACTGCGCCGCCAGCAGATAGCGAATGCCCTTGATAAAGCTCGCGCGGTACGCATCCCCGTCTTTGCCCGGCGTATGCGCCTGGACCTTCGCGAGGAAGTGCAATTCCGTGTTGGTCGAATCATTGTCCAGCGTGCCCACATAATTCCAATGCGGGTCCTTCGGCTGATCGAAGTCGTTCGGATCAGGGAACGCATTCAGATTGTTAGCCGCGTACGGCTGGCCCGGCAGGCGCAGAGCGCCCGCGAAGCTCATGTTCTTGCTCCACCCGCCCGCCGGAGTCTGGAAGCTGACAATCACGTCGGCGATGTGCCTGGCCGGAGCGGTCCCGTAGTAGTCGTCCTCATGATGCAGCGACATGCCCTGACCGATTGCACCACGGCCCTCTGCGGGTTGCGGTGGCGCCACCTCGCCCGGTTTCAGCTCAGCGGCCAGCGTCGCGCGATCCACCCGCATCTGCTCCTCGGAACGCTTCAGGTACGCTTCCCAGGCAGCACGCTGCGCCTTGGGCAACTTGTCGATGCGGTCCTGCGTCAGCGACTGCGCAACGACATTGGTGCCCACCACGGTCGCGTAGAGTGGCAACGGGGCGCACGCAAAGGCGATGGTCAGGGTAGAGAACGCGCAAGAACGGAAATTCATCGTGCCAAAACTTTACTATCAATACATAACTTTCGCTGAGGTGCGCTGCAGGCTGTTAGCCGCTGGAGTGGCACAGGACTCGCCACGCTTTCCGCGGCCACTGAGGATCCATACAAGGCCGCTCGACGACGACATAGTAGACAATCCCGAACAACGCGACCGGGACCATCATTGCTGCGACCTGGACTGCATAATTCGCCAGGAAGTCATGGAGGACGGCCAGGTGCCTGGTCGCCTTGAAGACCAACGTGATCGCGAGCATGTGGGTGAGGTAGAACGAGTAACACATCCCTCCAGTGAGGGCCACAAAGGGCATGCGGAAGAATCGGCTGGACGCTGGCCCGTAAAAGCCAGCCAGGCAGAGCACAAGAAAGAGCAACGGCAGCAAGACTTCGGGTTGCCATTCGCCGGGCCAAAGGAAGGCCAGGGGCCAGCCAATGAGACTCACGAGGTCCCATGCGATACCTCGGCGCGACTGCTGCTGGTGACCTTCAACTATGTCGGCGAGCAGGAAGCCGGCCATGAAGTACTGTAGAGAGCCAATCAGGGTCCAATTGAGAATGTTGTCGGGCCCGAAGCACGCGTGGCTCGCGTAGGCGCTGCCGGCAGCCATGAGTACGATCATGACCAACCGCCGGACGATGGTATTCCGGAGCCGGTAGATTTTGCCCAGCAGAGGAGCGAGGACGTAAAACTGAACTTCGATCTCCAGGCTCCAGGCGACAAAGCTGATGGTGCTCTTCGTCCGATACTCGAGGCCGTGCAGATACAGGATGCTCGCCACGAGATGCGGGAGCAGAGTCCGCAGCGACCCTGCGTAAGCCACCAGGATGACGACGGAAGTCATCAACAGAACCAGGACGTAGGGCGGCTCCAGTCGCGTCAGCCGTCGCAGATAGTAGGCCCCGAGATCGACGGGCTTGCCGCGCAGCCGATGCTGCCGCAGGAAAGGACGGGCGATGATGTATCCGCTGATGACGAAGAAGAGCAGGACGCCGCGGTTTCCGTGGCTCACAAGTTGCGCAAGCAGCGCGTAGCGCGGCTGAACCTCGATCGAGTGCCCGGTGCGCCGCACGAGTTCCTCCATCATGTGGAACAGGATCACCGAACTGATTGCGATAAAGCGCAGTCCGTCGATCTGGGGGATCCACGTCCCAGTCGTCGTGATGCGCCGAAGCTGCAAAGGCCTTCCCAGAAATGAGGTCATGACCCCCGCCTCGTGGGGGCCGGGTTGAGTGGAAAACGGGATTCGACCAGCGCCAGCGCCTCCTCGCGCGTGGTGGCTGCGCCCTCAAGCTGGGCGTCTTCAGCGAGCGTCAGCATCGCCTTGAACTGCGGCGACGGTTTGTAGCCTGCGGCGATGAGGTCGGCACCGGTGAGTAGCAGCGCGGGGCGATATTCCTCGGCAGGCTCGGCCTCGTAGTGGGCGCGGGCGAAGTCATAGAGGCTGAGGTCACCGTGCGCAGAGCCGGCATCCAGACGGTGTAACTCGAGGTGCTCCTCGAAGCGAGGTAGACGCAGAAAACGCTTCAGGGTCGATGCGCGCATCTCGCGGATGTCGCCGAAGCGCATGTGATTCTTGACCAGCGCGACGATCTGGGCGGTATCTTCGTTGGAGAAACGCAGGCGCGCGAGAATCTCTTCGGCGATGCGGACGCCGACCTCCACGTGGCCGTTGAAGCGGATGCGGTCGCCGGGAATAGCGGGGTTAGGCGGCTGGTAGGTCGCGGGCTTGCCGATGTCGTGCAGCAGCGCACCCCACGCCAGCGTCGGGCTCGAGCCGGGCGGCAGTTTCTCCAGCAGCAGCATGGTGTGGACCCACACGTCGCCCTCAGGGTGGTATTCGGGAGGCTGAGCGACGCCGCGCATGCGCACCGCTTCCGGTAGCACCCGCGCCAGCAGGCCGAGCCGGTACAGCAACTCGAAACCGCGGCGCGCGCCGCCTTCCGTGAGGATGCGGGTGAGCTCGTCGCGGATGCGTTCCTGACTGACCTGGCCGATCTCGGCTGCCTGGCAGTGAATCGCGCCGGCTGTCGCCTCGTCAATGCGGTAGTCGAGGCGCGCGGCGAAGCGGACGGCGCGCAGCATCCGCAGCTTATCCTCGGCGAAGCGCAGTTTGGGATCGCCGATCGCGCGAATGACGCCGTCGGCAATATCCTCACGCCCGCCGACGTAGTCGAGCACGGCCGATTCGACGTCGCCGGCGCCGGCCTCGAGCGCGAACGGATCGAGCAGAAGGCCGTTAATGGTGAAGTCGCGGCGGCGAACGTCTTCTTCCGGCGAAGTCGAGAAGCGGACCGCGTCGGGACGGCGGCCGTCTGAGTAGGCGCCATCGTTGCGAAAGGTGGCGACCTCGGTAGCGATCTCGGTGCCGTCGACCGACTCGCAGACCAGAATCACGCCGAAGTGAGCGCCAACCGTGAAGGTTTTGGGGAAGAGCGCCACGATCTGGTCCGGGACGGCGGACGTCGCGACGTCATAATCCTTGGGCGAAACGCCGAGCAGAAGATCGCGGACGCAGCCACCGGCAAAAAAGAACTGGTGGCCGGCGTCGCGGAGGCGTCGGGCGATGGACAGCGCGGTGCGATACTTTGGGTCGAACGTTTGCATTGCGCGGGGAGCCCTTCCTCCTCCCCTGAAATACCCTCCTGGGCCTCGGGTCCTAAAATACTCTATTGATGCGGTTTAAGTCTGGAACGAACATCTGATCTGCTCGAAAATATTCCGTTTGCAGGGGCCGCCCAATAAGTTGTTCAGATTCAATTGCTTGTCCCCTCCATAAGAAGAGACATTCCCCGAAAGGATGACAGCCGGCATAGACCGGCGCTGGTAGATTCAGAGGAACAGTCTTGAGGACAGAGGTGTGAGAATGAAGGGTCTGGCGCGGCTTCTGGTGGGAACGTTGGTTTGGGCAGGCAGCCTTGCGGTGGCACAGCCGGCGACCCCGGCTGCGGGCAACAACACGCCTGCGGTGGCCGCCCAGCCAGCCGAAGCGAAGATCATCGCCGACCCGGCAATCTGGCGGGTCAAGGGCGCTCATGGAACGGTGTACCTCTTCGGCTCAGTGCACGTGATGAAGCCCAACGTGGAGTGGGAGAACGCGAAGGTAAAGGCAGCGCTGACCGCGAGCAACGTAATTTACCTGGAGATTGCCAATCTGGACGACACCGCCGCCGCGCAGCCGCTGGCCATGAAGTTTGGGTTGGACCTTCAGCATCCACTGTCGTCGAAGATCTCGAAGGACGATGTGGCGATATTGGACGCGGCGGCAAAGAGCATGGGACTACCGGGCGAGGCGATGCTGGAGCCGATGCAGCCGTGGCTGGTTTCGGCCACGCTGGAAGTAGTGCCGATGCTCAAAGCGGGCTACGATCCGGCCAGTGGAATCGACACCAAGCTGCTTGCGGAGAGCCGTGGGGAAAATAAGTCCATCAAGGGTTTCGAGACGATGGAAGAGCAGATCCACATGCTGGCCGATGAGCCCATGGACCAGCAGGTGACCGAGCTCCACCGGCAACTGTCCGAGCTGGATAAGTCGGCCGCCGAGATCAACGACCTTGTCGCGGCGTGGGAGCATGGCGACGTGGAGAAGATCGGCAGGATCGACAACGACGAGCTGGCGGCAAAGTATCCCGCGCAATACAAGCGGATCGTAGTCGACCGCAATACCAAGTGGGCGGCGACGCTCGATGGCCTGCTGAAAGCCCCGGACACAGGCACCGTGTTTGTCACGGTAGGCGCGGCGCATCTGGCCGGGCCGGACTCCGTGCTGAAGATGTTGGAGAAGAATGGCTACAGGGTAGAGCGGGAGTAGCAGCGGAGCGCTCCGCTTGGCCACGTTGTTCCTTATCATGGAAGAAGTGGCTCACCAGCGAATCCAGGCAAGCGGACTCATCCTCGGCATCGAAAGCTCCTGCGACGAGACCGCGGCAGCCGTGGTGCGCGGCGGCGGCGAAGTGCTCGCCAACGTGGTGGCGTCGCAGATCGCTCTCCACGCCAACTACGGAGGCGTGGTGCCGGAGCTGGCCTCGCGCGAACACCTGAAGAACATTGTGCCGGTGGTGCGGGCGGCACTCCGCGAAGCGGGCGTTGCGTTCGCCGATCTGGATGCGATTGCCGTAACCGAAGGGCCGGGGCTCGCCGGCGCGCTGCTGGTGGGGATCACCTACGCCAAGGCCCTGGCGCTGGGCCTCAACAAACCTCTGATCGCGGTGAATCACCTGGAAGGCCATATCCATGCCGTGCTGATAGAGGCTCGGCAGAAGGAGCGCATGCTGGAGATGCCGCTGCTCGCCCTCGTTGTCAGCGGCGGCCACACCCATCTTTATCTCGCCGAGGAAGCGGGCGGCGTCTGGCGCTACCGCAATGTCGGGCGGACCGTGGACGATGCCGCGGGCGAGGCGTTCGACAAGGTGGCCAAGCTGCTGGGACTGGGCTATCCCGGCGGCCCGTGGATGGACGCACTGGCGAAGCATGGAAATGCGAAGGCGGTCGAGTTCCGCTTCCAGCCAATCAAGATCAGGGGCAGCCACGCCGAAGGCGAATCGCTCGCCGCGCAAAACTTTTCGTTCAGCGGGATCAAGACGGCGGTGCTGCGCTATGTGCAGAGCCACGGGATGCAGCAGCAGGTGGAGACGCGGCGGGCGGCGCTGACGGCAGCACTGCGCGAGAAGCCTGCGCTGCGGGCAGCCGAAGCACTGGAGTTGCTGCCGTGGTTGTTCGACGCGCAGACTCTCGACCTCATCGCCTCGTTCCAGCACGCCGTCGTGGGCAATCTGCTCCGGCAGACCTGGGCGGCGACGGAGGCGTTCGGAGCGCGCGGAGTCGTCGTGTCGGGCGGCGTTGCAGCCAACAGCGAACTGCGCCGGAGATTCGCGGAAGAGGCGGAGCGGCGTGGGGTCCCGGTAGCCTTCCCCACCCTGGCCATGTCCACCGACAACGCCGCAATGATCGCCGCCGCAGCCTGGCCGAAATTCGTCGCAGGCGAGTTCTCCGGAGACAGCCTCGTAGCCACGCCGCAGTTACTGCTGGGCTAGGTGGCCTGTAGAGGCTAGGTGGCCTGTAGAATCGAGGGGAGCAATTTAGACAGAAAGAGCAGTCTGCACCGTGCCTTCGCGCCGGCTGCGGCGGGCGAGTGAGTGCATTGGCGGCGTTAGAACTTTTCAACACTATGAGTGGCAAAGTGGAGCCGTTGGCACCGGTGGGTGCGGCCGCGCTGCGAATGTACGCCTGCGGGCCGACCGTCTACGACTACGGCCACATCGGCAACTTCCGCACCTTCCTCCATGTCGACGTGCTGCGGCGGGTTCTGCGTCAGCAGGGCGTCGCTGTCGAACACGTTATGAACATCACCGACGTCGACGACAAGATCATCCGCAACGCGCTGGCCGCCGGCAAGCCGATCGCCGAATACACCGCCCGCTATGAGAAGGCGTTCTTCGAAGATCTGGACGCCCTCGGCATCGAACGGCCCGAGCATGTGCCGCGGGCAACCGAGCACATCCCGGAGATGGTGACGCTGATCGAGAAGCTGGCCGCAAAAGACTTCGCCTACCAGACCGAGGATGGAAGCTGGTACTTCCGCATCACGCGCGATCCCGACTACGGCAAGCTCTCCAAGAAGGACTTCGACGGCATCGAAGACGGTGCGCGCGTCGACGTGGACGAGTACGAGAAGGATGCCGCCCGCGACTTCGCTCTCTGGAAGGCCGTAAAACCCGACGAGCCCCATTGGAATACCGCGCTGGGAGCAGGCAGGCCAGGCTGGCACATCGAGTGCTCCGCCATGGCGACCTCGTTGCTGGGCGACGCGTTCGACCTGCACGCGGGCGGCGAAGACCTGATGTTCCCGCACCACGAAAATGAGATAGCCCAATCCGAGTCCGCTTCCGGCCACACCTTCGCCCGTCACTGGATGCATGTGCGCTTCCTGCTGGTCGAGGGCAAGAAGATGTCGAAGTCGGAGGGCAACTTCTACACCCTGCGCGACCTGCTGCTCAAGGGGCATCGCGCATCGGCAATCCGCTATCTCCTGCTTTCCGTTCCCTACCGCCACCAGATGAACTTCACCTTCGAAGGACTGGCCGCGGCAACCAACACCATCGACCGCCTGCGTACGTTCCACAACCGGATGCTGCGGGGTGGATTCGCGGAAGGCGTTGCAGACGCGGCCGTCACAGCAGCGACGGCAAAGGCGGCGCATGACTTCACTGCGGCCTTGGCGAACGATCTCAACACCGCGGAAGCGTCGGCGGCGATCTCAGAGATGGTGCGTACGGCAAACTCCGCCGCAGACGCCGGAACGCTCGGCGGAGAGAACGCGGCCGAGATTCTGCGTGTCCTGACGACGTTCGACGGAGTGTTTGCGGTGCTGCTGGATCGCGACGCCGAACTGTCGCGCGCCGCGCTCGAATGGGCCAAGGCGGAAGGACGCATTGGCGAGGCGACGCCGGAACTGGTCGCGAAGATGGGGCTCAGCGACGAGGAGATCCAGGCGCTTGTGGACGAGCGCACCCAGGCCAAGAAGACCCGCAACTTCGCGCGCGCCGACGCGATCCGCAACGAACTGCTGGCCAAGGGCGTAGTCATCGAAGACTCAAAAGACGGGGTCCGCTGGAAGCGGAAGTAATTGAATCGTACACATAAATGTGAGATTCTTACACATAGGACTTTTCTATGAGAACCAATATTGAGATCGATGACCGGCTGATGAAGAAAGTGATGCGAGGCAGCGGTGCCAGGACAAAGAAGGCGGCTGTGGAAACAGCGATGCGGCTCTACGTCCAGTTGCAGGACCAGGAGAAGGCGCTCAATCAGCTTTGGGGCGCAGCTCACTGGGAAGGCAATCTTGAAGAGTCTCGCCTTGGCCGCATTGAGGATTGACGCGTGGTGATCGTCGATTCGACCGTCTGGATCGACTTCCTGGCGGCTCGTGGGACCCCCGAATGCCAATGGATGCGGCGCGAATATTCCCGCCAGCGGATCGGATTGACCGACCTGATCCTTTGTGAAGTTCTCCAGGGTCTCCGAGATGAGGCGACGTCCCTGCGAATCCAACGACAGTTTGCCACTCTCCCGATTCTGGAAATGGGTGGGACACGGCTTGCGGTAGCATCGGCTGGGAACTATAGGTTGCTTCGCTCGAAAGGAATTGCGGTCCGCAAGACGATCGATTGTCTCATTGCGACATTCTGCATCGAGCATAGGCACTTGCTACTCCATCGCGATCACGATTTCGATCCGTTCGAGATTCATCTTGGCCTGCGAGTCATTCACCCATAGTTGCGAATCACTCTTCGATCGGGCACTCCAGCAAGGGGTCGCTGGGGGGTGAGGTGACCTTGGTGCGGGAAAGAATCACCGTCGCGACAGAAATCAGGATAATAACCATGCCCAGAATTTCTGCAGGCGCCAGCCGCTCATGCAGCGTGACAAGCCCGATCAGCACGGCGATCACCGGATTGACGAAGGCGTACGTGGAGACCTTCGTTACCGGCACATGCTTCAGCAGGTAGACGTACGCAGTAAGTCCAACCACCGAGCCGAAGACCGCAAGATAAACGATGGCCAGAACACCGGAGCGAGTCCAGACAGCGGTGCGGAAATTGCCGCCGCCCAGTGCGACCGCGAAGTTGACGACGCTGGCCGTGCCAAGCTGCCAGGCCGTGGCAACGAAGGTGTCGACACGGAAGCGAAAACGGCGCGACAGCACCGAGCCTACCGCGAACGCCAGCGCCGCGAGGATCAGGATGACAAAACCCAGCAGGCTGCGATGGTCGGCCGCGGCATCCGCGGTGCGGCGCAGGCTGGGCCAGACCAGGGCGAACATGCCCACCCCACCGAGCAGCGTGCCCAGCCAGCCGCGCAGGTTCAGCGTCTCGCCGCCGGGCAGCACCGTCTCGATCAGGGCCACCATAATCGGAATCACCGCGATCACCAGCGACGCATATCCGGAGGCGACCATAGTCTCCGCCCACGTCAGCAGGACATTGTTCGCCGACATAAAGAGGATGCCGACCAGCGCGAGTTGCCAGGCCGTGCGCCGCGAAACGCGCAGGCTGATGCCGCGGGCGACGCAGTAGCCGGCCAGGATCGCAGCGGAAAGCAACGTGCGCAGAGCCCCCACCAGCGGCGGCGAGATGTGCAGTCCGGCGACGTGGATGGCGAGATAGGTCGAGCCCCAGAAAAAATACACGCAGGCGAACGCAATGGCGATCTGGGATTTCTGGGCAGAGGATGTGGGCATCTGCTTCTATGGTATCGAGGTTGATGGTCGATTGCTGGTTGCCCGTTGCAGGTTTCCTGGCGGCCCACCGCCCGGACGACCGCAGCTGCGTCTAAAATCTGGGTGTGAACGCGATGAAGAGACGATTTGCAATCCTGGGATTGACACTGGCGCTTGGAGTGGGCTTCGCGTGGGCGCAACCGGCTCCGCAGAAGCCGCTGCCGGACGTGTCGCAAACGGCGAATGGCGCGCCGCCGCATCGCTCGCGCCTGATCCTGAAGGACGGCAGCTACCAGATCGTCATGAGTTACACGGTGAAGGGCAAGATCGTCAGCTACGTCAGCGCCGAACGCGGCGAGACGGAAGAGATGCCCACAGACCTGGTCGACTGGGACGCGACCCACAAGTGGGAGCGGCAGCACACCGCCGACGACAGCCAGGCCCAGCCACCCGCCATCGACCCCGAATTGCTGAAGGAGGAGGCAGACCGGCGCTCCTTGAACCCTGAGGTCGCGCCCGACCTGAATCTTCCGGACCAGGACAGCGTGGTCGCGCTCGACTATTACCACGGCGCGCCGGAACTGGTGCCGCTGGTGCAGTCCGACGGCGACCTGAACCACCAGACCAGCCACAACATCCTGAAGCTCAGCGTCAACCCGCGCTCGGCGTCCCACGAGATCCTGCAGTTGAAAGGCGTGCAAGCGGCGGTACAGATGCACGTGCCGGACCCGGTGATCTACCTGCGCATCGGCGACGACACCGGCATCTCGCGGGGTGGCACGCCGTTCACGGTCGACACGCACGGCGCCGCCGCGCAGGTAAAGCCCGACTCACCCGGCGGCTCGGCCAACAGCGGTTACGTCATGGTCCGCGCGGATGTGCGAACGGACGCGCGCGTGCTGGCGAGCTTCAACATCGGCATGCTGGGCAACAACGTGAAGACGCAGCAGGACGTGATCGAGACGACGACTGAGATGCTGCCCGGCGGCCACTGGATGAAGGTGACGCCGAAGCACCTGCTGGACTTCGGCGAGTACGCGCTGATGGAGGTGATCTCGAATAACGAGGTCAACCGCGGCGTCTGGGACTTCGGCGTGCACCCGGTCGCGCCCGAGAACCGCGACGTCCTCAAACCCGAACCAAAGCGTCCAGTCACGCTCGAGCGCCGCCGGCCGAACTAGGTGTCAGAGATAAATCGGCTGGAGCTTCTTGACGATGTAGTCGCCGCAGCGCTGGTAGTCAGCCCGCGGTCCATTCCGGGCCGTATCGAGATCGACGCAGATCCATCCCTTGTAGCTCACGCTCTTCAGCACCCGGTGGCAACCCGGAAAATCGACTTGCCCATCGCCCAGGTCGTAGATGCTGGGGAAGAATTTGGCCGCGTCGGAATCCTTCGGCAGCACCTTGCCGTTGGGCTCGACGTAGTCGCCGGTAGTGGTCGTCCACTTGGAATCCTTGTAGTCCATGAAGTGCACAAGATGCTTGTAGCGCTCAAGAGTCTCGACCACGTTGCAGCCGGCGAGATTCAGGTGGGCGGTGTCCGGCGAAAAGCCGAACACCTTGGGATCGGTCATGGAGAAAAACCGGTCAATCTCCTCGCGCGTTTGGACCATCTGCCCCATGTGGTTGTGCAGGCCCGCCGTGAAGTCCATCGTCCCGGCCAGTTCGCCGATCGCGTTGCAGCAGTCGCACAACGCAGCGAACGCCGCAGGCGTATCCGCTCCCGGCCGGCTGCGCGAAGGCGAGAAGACCACAAGATGGTTCGCGCCAAAGTCCGCCAGAAACTTCATCGCCTCCCGCGCGCTGTCCAGCGACTTCTGTCGCCACGCCGGATCGAGCACCGGGCTATTGAAAAAATTCCACGAGATGGTAACAACGTTGAGATTGCGCTTCGCAACCTCACGCTGCATCTCGGCCGCGGTGATTTTGTACTTGTCGAGACAGCCGGGAAAGCCGGTCACACGAATGCCGGGAAAGCCCACGTCCTTCATGACATCGAGAATGTCGGTGAACGCCACGGGCGGAAAGTAGTTCCACAGCGCCAGCGAGACGGCCCACTTGACGTTACGGTTCGCAGGTACGGGCGGCTCGGCATAGGCCAGGGCGGCAGGCAACAAAGAGAGGGCGGCAAGGAAATCCCGGCGGGTAAAGTTCATAGGGAGCCCGGAGCGGCTTTTTCCGGTGCAAACAAACTACTACCGAGCGGGGAAATCTGTCACTTCCACCCAGCCTAAGCGCGCAAGGTGGCGAGGTCGGCGGCCAGCATGGTGGTGGGCTTGTGCGACTTGATCTGCGCGGCCTGCTCGGCAGTCGCTTCACCCGCAATCAGGCCCAGACCCGCGACCGAGACATTGTCCCGCGTCACCTTGGCGGAATACATCATCGTGTCGGCGGAGCGGATGATGGCCTGCACGTTGTTGCCGTCTTCGGGAAAAGTGGCCACGCCGAAGCTGCCGGAGAGGCCGAGCGAGAGACCCTGCGCGGTCAGGAACCGCTCCGTGCGAAGCATCTCCCAGAGACGCATCGTCGAGTCGATGGCGGCCTGCTTGCCCATGCCGGGCAGCAGTGCGACGAATTCGTCGCCGCCGTAGCGGAAGCTGGCATTGTCGGGTCCGAGGGAGCGCTTCATCAGGCTGCCAACCTCGGCCAGCAGGCGGCTGCCCACCAGGTGGCCGTGGGTGTCGTTCACCTGCTTGAAGCGGTCGAGGTCGATGAAGACCAGGCTGAACTGCTTGTTGAAGGTCATGCCGCTTTCGGCGACCAGCTCATCCAGCATCGTGTAAAGGTGCCGCGCATTGAACAACCCGGTGCAGTCGTCGGTGATCGTCAGCTGATGAATCAGCGTGACCGAGCGCGCATTCTGGATCGCAATCGCAGCGTAGTCGCACAAAATCCGCAGGAACGAAATCGAATACTCGCTGAGCAGGTCGAGCTTGCTGTTCAGCAGTTGAATGACGCCCAGCGTCTTGTCCCCCGAGCGCACCGGAACGCAGGCGATGGACTGAATCTTAAGCTCGGGATGGGCGCGCGCGAAAGCGCTCCATTGAGCATCGTGGGCAACGTCCGGCACCACCAGCGAGTTGCCGGTGGAAGCGACCCAGCCGGCGACGCCCTCACCCATCGGGACGCGCAGGCCGCGAAGGCTCTCGGCATCCTCACCTACGGCGATAGCGTAATAGAGCTGCTGGGCTTGTTCGTCGACCATCAGCATGGACCAGCGCTCGGGACCGAAGAACTGCGCCATCTTTTCCATGATGGTCTGCAGGATTTCTTCGAGCTCGAGAGTCTGGGTAAGCGCACGCGCAACTTCATGAAAGACGCGCAGATGGTCCATCTGCCGACTCTCAATCACAGCGAATTGACGCCTATCCGCCAAATGCACCTCGAACTCAGGAAAACACGTTCTGCCTATAACCCGGTATACCTCAAAGGGGGCATCCAACGGTTTGCGGCCCGAATCGCCCCGTTAACCGCCTATATGCACCATGTTCCGCGAGGGCTTCAGGAAGCCCGGCTCGCCGATATGGTGGCGGGCCTCCTTCTTCAGAATGACCCCCCTCAAATACGCCGCTAGGTGCTCATCGGTTCCGCCGCGCAGCATCTCGCCGTAGAGGTCATGGTCGGACTGCGAGAAGAGACACGTCCGCACGCTGCCGTCCGAGGTGATGCGGACCCGGCTGCAGTGGCCGCAGAACGGATGCGATACGGGCGCGATAATCCCGACCTCGCCGACACCGTCCTGGAAGGTGTAGCGCCGAGCCGTCTCGCTGGCGGCGTGCGCCGGCAGTGCGACCAGCCCCGCCGGAACCCCGCAGGAGGGACGCCACGCGTTGAGCCGCCCAAGAATCTCGTCCATCGGCACAACCGTCTCCTGCTTCCAGGTGCGGTCTTCTTCCAGCGGCATGAACTCAATGAAGCGGACGATGACGCCCTCGCGGCGGGAGAACTCGGCGAAGCGCTCAATCTGGTTGTCGTTGAACCCGCGCAGCAGCACGCAGTTGACCTTGACCGGCCCAAGTCCCACCGCCTGCGCGGCCCGGACACCGGCCAGCACGCGCTCGTAGCTGCGCGGCACTCGGGTGATGCGCGCGAAAATGTCAGGATCGACCGCATCCATGCTGACCGTGACCCGGTTCAACCCGGCAACCTTCAGGGGCTCGGCCAGAGACTCCAGCAGATGGCCGTTAGTCGTCAGGGCGATGTCGAGCGGATGCCCCGGTTCGGCGAGGCGCAATCCATCGGCGCCATACGCCGTGCGCATCCGCGCAAGTTCCCCGACCATCTCCACCAGGCCGGAGCGGAGCAGCGGCTCGCCGCCGGTCAGCCTGACCTTTTCGATGCCCAGCGACACCAGGATCCGCACCATGCGGAGGTACTGCGCGATGGGAAGCTCCGTGTACTGCGCACCCTCGTTGCCGGTGCGGCAGTAGACGCATTTGTAGTTGCAGCGATCAGTCACGGAGATGCGCAGGTCGGTAATAGCGCGCCCGAACCCGTCGCGCAAACGCATCGCCTCGGCGGGCGCTTCCGCCGCCTCCAGCACGGAGGAGACGTCGATTTCAAGCGGCGATGGGGCCGGGTGAGGGATGGCAAATCCTCCGCACAGTTTTGGATGACGGGGTGTCCCGAAACGGAGCGGGACATTCGACCTTTTGCGGTACATTTCCGTGCCGCGACCCGTGCTGGATTGAGTATAGTTAGTTTCAGCGGGTGGCGGCTGCTTCCATGCAGCGAAACGTGTACCCACCTGCCCTCGGCCAGGGTATACGTCCTATAGGATCAGTCGCTTCCTGCACACACTCCCTTCCACCCGGTACCCCTTTATGCCTGGTCTGGTTGCACTGGAAAATTGGCTCGGCGAGCAGATCGTAGCGGTCTCCATGGTGGGGTTCGCTCTGCTGATGGGGCTTGCCCTGGTGTACCTATCGGCCAAGAGCCGGCAATCTTCGCTGGTGCGCGACCGCTCCGGCCGCACCGAGGAAACCTTCACGGAGTTCCTCGCCGCGTATGGGTTCGATACCGAGATTGCGCGGATGACTTACCGCTATCTGCAGCAGCGCCAGGATGTGGCCTTCCCCATCCTGCCAACGGACGACCTGGACCGCGACCTCGGCCTGAATGAAGAGGATGTCCAGACGACGGTGCGCGATCTGCTGGCAGAGTCGGGCCGCGAATACTTGCCGGGCCTGCTGAATTCGCCGCTGGTGACAGTAGTCGATGTCGTCCGCTATATCCAGGCTTCGCCGCGGCGGGTGGCCGTCGCGCGACGCCAGATCGCCTAAACGCCTCTCCGCTCAGCCGGTACTAGCCCTTAGCAGCCAGAATTGCCTTCGTCAGCGCGGGAACAATCTCGAACAGATCCCCCGCGACGCCGTAGTCCGCAACCTCGAAAATCGGCGCGTTCTCGTCCTTGTTAATCGCAATGACGGCCTTCGAGCCCTTCATCCCGACCAGGTGCTGGATCGCTCCCGAAATCCCGACCGCAAGGTAGAGCTTCGGCGCCACCGTCTGGCCGGAGCTGCCGACCTGGCGCTCGATGGGCACCCAGCCGGCATCGCAGATGGGCCGCGAAGCGGCGAGTTCCGCGCCCAGCGCGTCGGCCAGCGCCTGAACCAGCGGCAGGTTGTCCGCCTCGCGAATGCCGCGCCCAACCGAGACAATAATGGGCGCTACCGTCAGATCGACCGACTGCGCTGACTCGCGGAAAGGCTCTCCCGGTACGGTACGGATCTGAGCGGCTTCAAGTGCGGGTGTGAAAACCTCGACCGCCGCCGGCGTGGCAGCCGGCTGAACGCTCTCGGCGCGAATCGCTCCCGCCTGGATCGAGACGAAGACGGAGCCTCCGCCCACCGGGCGATAGTCGGCGCTCAGCTTGCCTTGAAAGAGCTGTCGCACAAACACCGGACCTTCGTGGAAACCGATCACGTCGGAGATCAACACTCGCTGAAAGCGCGTGGCCAGTGCCGGCGCAAAGTCCCTCACCTGATACGTGTGGGGAAACACAACATAGGCGGGCTGCACCTTCTCGACGAGCTGCTGCAAGGCGAGGGTGTAGCCGTCTGCCGTGTACCGTTCCAGCAACGGATGCATCACCGCGTAAATTGTCGACAGTTTGTACGCAGAAAGCTCCGCGGGGTCACCGGCCAGGCTGGCCGCGGCGACCTCCAGGTTCAGAGTCTGCGCCAGCAGTTGCCCGGCGGCAAGCGCCTCCAGACTGATGCGGCCAAGCGCGCCATTTTTGTGTTCGACGACGACGAGGACTCCGCTCATAGCACCCTCACTTCGGTCCGGAGCTTCTCGACCAGTTGCGCTGCGATCTCCGCGGGCGTGCCCTTCAGCATCTCCGTACGCTTCTGCTTCTCCGGCGGGTAGATGCGCGCGAGTTCGATCGTCGACGCCGCGGCCGGCGCGTCTGCCTCGATGGTGCGAGTCTCTTTGGACTTGGCCTTCTTGATGCCCATCAGCGTGGCGTAGCGCAGCTTGTTGCCGCCGGACTGGATGGTCAGCAACGCGGGCAGCGGCATATCGACCTGCTGGAACCAGCCGTCCTCCAACTCCCGATTCACGCGCAGCCCAGTGTCGATCTTCTCGACGTGCAAGATCAGTGTGGCGTGGGGAATCCCCAGCAACTCAGCCAGGACAACACCCGTCTGCCCCAGGCCCAGGTCATCGGACTGCAGGCCGGTGAGGATCAGGTCGGGCGCCTCGGGTCGAATCGCGTCCGCCAGCAACTGCGCAACCGCGAGCGTGTCGCGCGAAGCCAGGTCATCCACATGGACGTGGATGGCGCGATCCGCGCCCTTGGCCAGCGCTTCGCGCAGCGTGGAGGTAACGCGCTCCGGCCCGGCGCACAGCGCGATCACCTCACCGCCATTCTTCTCCTTCAGTTGCAACGCCTCTTCAAGGGCATAGGCGTCGGGTTCGTTGATCGCGTATGCCAGGTCGCCCTCGTCGATCCACTTCCCGCCCGCGGCGACCGCAATCTGCGCATCGCGTTCCGGAACCTGTTTGACGGCCACAATAATCTTCATCTGCTTGCTAACTCCATGCTGCTGAAAACTTGGATGCTATCCACTGGAGAGTGTAGCAGCGGGCGGTCTACGCCCCCATGGGCCGTTGACGATCGGTGAATCCCCTGCGATTGCGAATGAATCCGATGTGGCAGGCGATATTTCACGACTCGTGCCGCAGGAGGATGGAGATGATCGTGGCTGCGATTGCCCTGATAACGTTCGCGCTCGTGACCCGGTATTGGATCAAACGAACAAGAGACCGCCGCGAACTGGAGCGGCACAGCATCACACCGGAAGAGCTCTACCGGCTGCAGGCCTTGAACCAGGAAGTACTTCTCTTCGATGTGCGCCTGCCCCTCGACCTGTTGGCCGATTCGAAGATCATCCCGGGCGCCATACGGATTCCTCCGAAAGAAGTCAGGGAAAATCCAGCGCTCATCCCGCGAGACAAAGACACCATCGTCTACTGCACCTGTCCAAGTGACGAAACCAGCCGGGGAATCCTGCAGAAAGCGCTAGCCATGCAATTCACAAGAATCAAATTCCTCAAGGGCGGCCTGGACGGCTGGAAGGCAAAAGGCTACCCGGTCGAACCGTACACGAAGTCCTTTCGTCTCGATACTGCAAGCTAGCGAGGCCGGCGCGCTGCCACTGGCCAAACGTGGCTGCATAGGCGTAATGTCGTTCACTCGACGTACGTGTTGTCGCGGAGACTCGATGCGATCGATCTGCACACTGCCGATCCTGCTGCTGGCCGCTTCGTTCTTGCCACCCGTGTGCGCGGAACAGGCCGCCTCCGCTTCCGGCAAGCTGATCGTGATCGGCTTCGTAGGCGGCAATGTCCACGCCGGGAATCTCATCCATCGCGAGGTGCAGGTCGCGCAGGACCTGCAGCAGAACTACCCCCAGCGCCTGCATGCGGCAGTGTTCGCAAACCACGACTGGCGGAACGCCCTCGAGTCCGTACTCGACATCCTCGACGCCAGCGGCCACGGACACCCGAGCGCCAACGAGAAGAGCGCCGCACGCATCGTCCTCTACGGACACAGCTGGGGCGCGTCCGAAGCAGTGACCCTCGCCCGCCGCCTCAACGAGTTGCGCATCCCCGTGCTGCTGACCATACAGGTGGACAGCATCGAAAAGGCAAACGAGGACGACGCCAGCATCCCGCCCAACGTCCGCCAGGCGGTGAACTTCTACCAGACCCGCGGCCTGATCCACGGCCGAAGCTCGATCGCCGCAATGGACCCGAAACAGACCACCATCCTGGGCAACTTCGAGTCCAGCTACCGCGACCACCCCATCGCCTGCGCAGACTACCCCTGGTTCGCGCGGACCTTCATGCACTCGCACATCGAAATCGAAAACGACCCGTCGGTGTGGAACAGGATCGAAGCACTGATCCGCACGCAGATCCCCTGAGCGCGGTTGGCCGAACTCCGCCCGAATGGCGTAGGATTATCGCCGGGAGAAAACATGCTATCTCGACGCGATTTTGTAGGTTCGGTGGCCGCAGGCGCGGCTGGCCTCGCGGTCAGCACTTCGGCGAAGAGTTATGCCCAGATTATGGGCGCTAACGAGCGGGTCAACTTCGCGGTCATCGGCACCAACAGCCGGGCGGGCGCGCATCTCTCCGCGCTGCACAACAATCAGAAGGACGCGCGCCTGGCCTATGCCTGCGACGTCGACTCGACCATCCTGGACAAGTTCACTGGCCACGCCACCAAGGCCATGGGTGACGCCCCCAAGCAGCAGAAAGACTTCCGTAAAGTGCTCGAGTCGAAAGACGTCGATGTGATCACCATCGCGACGCCCGACCACTGGCACGCGCCCATCGCGATCCTCGGGCTGGCGGCCGGCAAGCACGTGTACGTCGAGAAGCCCTGCTCGCACAATCCCGAAGAGGGCCTGATGCTGATCGCCGCGCAGAAGCGATATGGCAAGCTCTGCCAGATGGGCTCGCAGCAGCGCTCCTCGCCGCACAGCATCGAGATCGTCGGCAAGATCCACGACGGCCTGATCGGCCGCGCCTACTGGGCCGAGACCTGGTACGCCAATCGCCGCGAGCCGATCGGGATCGGCAAAGTCGTCGCCGTGCCCGCAACCCTGGACTGGGACCTGTGGCAGGGCCCGGCGCCGCGCACCGACTACAAGGACAATATCCATCCCTACAACTGGCACTGGATCAAGCGCTGGGGCACGGGCGAGACGCTCAACAACGGCACCCACGAAGTCGACGTCGCCCGCTGGGCCCTGGGCGCCGAGTATCCAAAGTCCGTCACCGCAACCGGCGGACGCTATGTCGCCAAGGACGATTGGGAGTTCTACGACACCCTCGACACGACCTTCGAATATCCCGACCAGATGATCACCTGGAAGTGCGACTGCTCCAGCGGCAAAACGACCTACAACCGCGATCGCGGCGTCATGGTGCACGGGACGGAAGGCTCCGTGTTGATCGACCGCGCCGGCTACGAGGTCTACGACCGCAAGGACAAGATGACCGCCTCCTACCGCGTCCCCGGCCACGCGGCCACGGCATCGACCGACACGGTCGGCGCTGACAGCATGACCGACGCGCACTTCCTCAACCTGATCAACGCCATCCGCGTTGGTGAGAAGCTGCGCCAGCCGATCGCGCAAGGCAACGTCGCGGTAACCATCCTGCAGTATTCGAACATCGCCTACTTCACTGGCCGCAAACTCAACCTCGATGCAGCCGGCAAGATCGTGGGCGACCGTGAGGCCGAGGCGATGACGCGGCGCACCTACGAAAAGGGCTGGGAGCCTAGGGTGTCGTAGCTGCGGCGGCCTTTGCTCGCTTCAGCGTCATCTGACCGGCGGGAAAGTCCTGCTGGTCCGACTGCGACGTCAGCTTGATCGTATCGCCATCGGTGCTCGCCACGAAGGTACCCTGGTGCGAGATGATCATCCCGTTGAACGAGACTTTGAAGGTGATCTTGTCGCCATCCACCTTGCCATCGCTGATGGCGATCGGGTCGCCCTGCGGTCCCGCAACCGAACCGGTCAGCGTGGTGCCGTCCTGCTTGAAAGTGAACGAGAGCGCGAAGCCGGTGCTGCCGTCCGGACCCTTCATATCACCCGTCCAGGTGCCGGTGAAGTCGGTGGCGGCGTGCGCGTTCAGGGTGCCAAGCGCCATCGCCAGCGCGGCGCAGATATAGATCAGTCTTCTCATGGGTGGGTCCTCTCAATCATTTCGGCCACGGCTGAATAATAGCCCCATCGCACCCATTTGTCCTCAATTCTGTTGACGCGTTGGAACTTCCCCGCCGCTGGCTTTATGATTAGCCGTCATGCCTAAGAAGCTACGCTGGGGAGTCCTCAGCACCGCCAACATCGGATTGAAGAAGGTCCTGCCCGCAATGCAGAAGGGGCAGTTCACCACCGTCAACGCCATCGCCTCGCGCGACGTGGAGAAGGCCCGCGAAGCAGCGGCCATCCTCGACATCGACACGGCCTACGGCTCATACGAAGAGTTGCTCGCCGATCCCAACATCGACGCCATCTACAACCCGCTGCCGAACCACATGCACGTGCCCTGGACCATCAAGGCCGCCGAGGCCGGCAAGCATGTGCTCTGCGAAAAGCCGCTCAGCCTGACCGTCGCCGAGGCGGAGACGCTGTTGGCCGTACGCGCCCGCACCGGCGTCAAAATCGGCGAGGCGTTCATGGTCGACTGCCACCCGCAGTGGATTCGCCTGCGCGCGCTGCTGGACGAAGGCCGCATCGGCGAACTCCGTTCCGTGCTTGGCTTCTTCAGCTACTTCAACGTCAACCCCGACAACATCCGCAACAAGGTCGACATCGGAGGCGGCGCACTGATGGACATCGGCTGCTACATGGTGCACGCCTCGCGCTACGCCTTCCGCAAAGAGCCGACGCGCGTGGTCGGGCTCATCGACCGCGATCCGAAGATGAAGACCGACCGCCTGACCTCCGCGATGATGGACTTCCCCGGCGGTCAGTCGATCTTCACCTGCAGCACGCAACTCGTGCCCTGGCAGCGCGTCCAGTTCCTCGGGACCAAAGGCCGCATCGAGCTCGAAATCCCCGTCAACGCACCGCCCGACCGCCCCACCCGGCTCTTCCTGGACTCCGGACTGGACCTCTTCGGCAGTGGCATCACCACCGAGACCTTCCCCGTCTGCGACCAGTACACGTTACAGGGCGACGCCTTCTCGAAGGCAGTTCTTGACAACACCGAGGTGCCAGTCCCGCTCGAAGACGCCATCCGTAATATGGCGGTCATCGAAGCCATCTTCCGCTCCGGAATCACCGGCCAGTGGGAGGCGCCGCGGCACGGATAACGGAATCGGATTCGTATCTAGCAGGAATCGCTGCACCGCTGCCATACTGAAAGACGTCTAATCAAACTGATGGCGACCACGAGCGTTCCCAAACCGGCGGTGGAAAAGGGTACATTCGATACCACGCTGGCGAGCGCCCGCAGCACCATGATGTTCAGCGAGATCCTGTCCCTGGCCGTGGACAGCTTCCGCGCCAGCAAGGCGCGCTTCCTGCTGACCATGCTGGGCATGGTCATCGGATCAGCCTCCATCATCCTGGTGGTCACGGTGGGTCTTACCGGCAAGCAATACGCTATCGATGAGATCTCCAGCCTCGGCCCCAACAAGATCGAGATGCAGTACAGCGGCGGCAGCATTATCGGCCCGGACAACGCCACCACCCCCGATGCCATGACCCATGAAGACATGCAGGCGGTAGTCGACACCGTGCCGGGAATCGTCGCCTACTCGCCCATGCTGGAAGACCACGACCGCATCAGCATGGGCGGCGGCCTCACCAAGGACGCCATGATGCTGGGCGTCTCGCCGGAATATAAGGACGTGCGCGGGCTGGTTGTCGTCGCCGGCCGGTTTTTCGACCATCAGGACTCCTCGGCCCATGCCAAGGTCGCGGTCCTCAACTTGCCCCTGGCCAATGAGCTCTACGGAAACGCGCAGGCTGCCATCGACAAGACCATCGCCATTAAAGGGATTCCCCTCGTCGTCATCGGGGTCTTCAAGGAAAGCATTCCCACCTACGGCATGTCCGAGATCAGCACGGACGAAACCATCCTGATCCCCTACGAGGTTTCCCGCTACTTCACCGGCACCGACGACCTCAAAGAAATCTTCTTCAAAATGGGCAATTCCAGCCAGGTCGAACCGGCCGCCGTGCAGATTACCGACCTGGTCCACAGCCGCCACCGGCCCAATAGCGTCTACCACGCGCAGACCCTGACCGCGATCATCGATACCATGGGCAAGATCGCCGACATGCTGACGGCAGTGCTCGTGCTGGCAGCCGCCATCACCCTGATCGTTAGTGGCGTCGGCATTATGAACAGCATGCTCGCCAACGTCACGGCGCGCATCCGCGAGATCGGCATCCGCAAGGCGCTGGGCGCGACCCGCCGCGAAATTCGCCTGCAGTTCCTCACCGAAGCAGTCTTCCTCTCGCTCTCCGGGGGCGTCATCGGCTCCATCCTGGGCCTGGCGATTCCCCTCTCGGTCCGGCTGCTGACACCCTTCAAGATTCCCATCGACTGGCGTTCCGTGGTCATCGCACTTGCCACGTCCGTCATCGTCGGTGTGGTCTTCGGCACCGTGCCGGCCAACCGCGCCGCAGCACTGGACCCGGTCGAAACCCTCAAATACGAATAGGTCCGAACCCTGCCTGCAACACATGGCGATCGCCCCGGCGCCCTGCCCCACCAACCCAACCCGCGAACCAACAGTAAGAAGGGCGCACGTCCCGCAAATCGCGGTCTGTGCGCCCCTCACACTCCAGCCAGCGGTATCCACCCGTCTGAGAAAAATCGCTGCAGTAATTCGACTACTTGTCCTTCACTTCCCCGCTACCCAACCGGCGGTAAAAGAGCCCGGCAGCGCCGAGAATACCCGTCCCCATCAGCAGCAACGACGAGGGCTCTGGCGTGATCGGAGGAGGGTTCTGCGTGACGCAGCCCGCGATCGGGGTCGGCGAATTCGCGGTTCCGAAGTAGAAGTCGACACTCGAAATCGTCGTATTGGCCGACACGCCCGACAGGTCCAGCGTAAAGGTGCCCGGGCCAATCGTGTACGGAATGAAGTTCTGGAATCCGTTGTTCACGCTGGTGTAGGTTCCGGTGGTGTTGCAGGTCGTCCCCGTGTAACTGACGCACGGCGCGATCATCTCGGTCGGCATGCCACCGCCCAGCACATCCAGAGTGATATCCGATCCCGAGATGTTGAAGCTGCCCGGCGAGGTGCCCAGGAAGCGACTGGGAGATCCCGAGATATCCGTAACCACACCACTTCCGCTGACATTGCCCATCTGACCAGACGCCGTCGTTGTGCCAAGAGTACCCGGAGCATTGCTAAGAACGAAAGAGATACCACTGATTGCCTGACCGGAGCTGATGATGGCGCTCCCGGCGGTTGTGTTGGTCAACACGAGTTGAAGGACTCCAGCACTCGTCGTGAACGTTGCGCTCGCGGACAATCCCCCGCTGGCGCTTCCGTCGTAAGTGATGACAGTCGCGTTGGCGGCTACAGCAGAGCCAAGGAAAACAATAGAGCAAAGTGCGGCGATCTTATTCATGAATTCGATTCCCTCGAGGTGTAGAGACACGTCACCTGTATGCCCTGTACTTAGCATTCGAGGGGCCATTCTACAACTTTCGTTGTATACGGGATAAGTTATTCATAAAACACATTTTATGCCCAGCCTTGGGCTGTCCACACCAATGCCGGAAAAGAGCCGGCATGCAAACATTTGCACATAAAGGGAAAGCAATCTGCCCTTCGGAACACGCCCCCAGAGTCAGACAACAGACGCCAAAGAGCGCACTCTCCGCAGGTTGGCGGGGAATGCGCTCACTGGTCTCCTGCTACTTTCGGATCAGTTCAGCTAAGTTGAGGCTGCGATCCGGTTATGCTCTCCGGCCAACTTGTCAAAACCGCGGTTTAGCAGCGGGCAACGCCAGCCATGATGCGCCGGCGAACCATCCCCACAGCGCAGAGAAACCCGGTCCCCAGCATCAGCAGGGAAGAAGGTTCCGGCACTGGAGGCGGAGTCGGGTCAGAACTGATCCCAGACATGCCCGTGCAGTTGTTGATGTTCATAATGTCCGCAGCAAAGTAGTAGCCGCCGTCCCCGCCGCTGCTCTTGACGAAGCTGTTGAACGTGATTCCGGCGAGGGTGATATCGAAATCAAGCGGACCGTCGTTATGTGCGCTCCCTCCCGGGCCGGGATTGTCGAAGAAATAGTCGAAGGTGCCCATCCCGGGGCCACCCGTTGTCACAGAGGCGAGATGAACGTCCGTTGAGCTCCACGGAGAACTGATGTTCGTGATCGTGATTGCTGGATTGCCTTTGAGGCTGAATGCGAATCCAGGGTGCTGCCCCCTCCCCGTATCGACGAACCATTGCGCGCCGCCGGTCAGAGTAGCGGTAACCTCCATTTCGTTCGTGTTCACCTGGTGCAGGTTGACATTGAAGCAACACAGACCAGCTTGCGACCCGACGAAAAGCTCATCGGCGCGCGCTGAGAGAGTAGAAGCAAGGAAAGCGATACCACACAGGACAATGATCCTTTTGATCATCTTCGTCCCCTTTCAAAAGAGAAGAACCCACCCTCTAATCGCAATTCGTGCACCAATCCAGCACGTCGTCGCTCCGCGCCAGTAACTCATCGCCAATCAAGCATCAGCAGACCGGAGCCATCAAGCCACCGAGTATCAACCCCCTTCCTGCATGCAACTATATGCATAGTATGAGTGGAAAGTGTTTTCTTATCATATACTTACGAATGTATAGCGTCACACTCTGGATGTTCAGGTATCACAAAAAAGCGTGCCCTCCAAAGGAGTATCCCTTCGGAAAACACGCTCTTCGATTGCTGAGATTGCTCAAGCGTTACGCGGCTGGTTCGGCTCCTGCTTCCGGCTGCTCGTCGCCCTTCACCGTCACCTTCAGGTGAGTGGTGACCTCGCGGTGCAGTTTGATCGGCACGTGGAACTCGCCCAGTGACTTCAACGGCTCCTCGAGCGAGATCTTGCGCCGGTCGATCGTGTAGCCCTTCTGCTCGAGCTGTTGTGCGATGTCGCTCGACGTGACCGAACCGAAGATATGGTCGTTCTCGCCCACCTTGCGCTCGAACACCAGCTCGACCGACTCGAGCTTCTTCGACAGCTCCTCGGACTCGATCTTCTCCTTGGCCAGCTTGCGGACTGCCGAACCCTTCATCTGCTCGATCACCGCCTTGTTGGCCACGGTCGCCTCGATGGCGAGTTTGCCCGGCAGCAGGTAGTTGCGCCCGTAGCCGTCCGCGACTTTAACCACATCGCCGCGATGGCCGAGCTTGTTGACGTCTTCCTTCAGAATGACTTCCATAGCTGATCTCCGAATTTCCCTGGCCCAGCCGGGCATACCGGCCGGGCGCATAAAGTTAGAAGCGCGCGGCGAACGCGAGCAGGGCAATGTTGCGCGACTGCTTGATGGCAAGCGAGACGCGGCGCTGGTGGCGGGTGCAGACGCCGGTCAACCGGCGCGGAACGATCTTGCCGCGCTCGGCGACAAAGCCCTGCAGCAGGCGCACGTCGCGGTAGCTGATGGCGTCAATCTTCTCGGTGCAGAACTTGCAGACCTTCTTGCGGCGGAAGAACTTCCGTCCGCCAGGACCGCCGCCCGGACCACCCGGACCGCCAGGCCCGCCCGCGGGACGCGGAGGACGCGATCCGCCGCCACCACCAGGACCCGCGTATGCGGGACGCGGAGTGTAGGGCCGTGATTCTCGTGCTGCTGGTGCCGCCGGTGCTGCGGATTCCGGTGTTACTGGAGTGCTGGTTTCGTCAGCCATTGTCAATCCCTCTCAATTTCCTTTGTTATGCCGTCGCCCGCTCCGGATTCGCGTTGGAATCCTTGAATGTCCGGCCCGTAGGCCGGGGTGAGAAGCGAGTACGGAGTTGATCCTCTTGAGCGAGGCCGCCGATGCGACCGCGCAAATCTCATTGACCAGCCTAGACGGCCGCCTCGACCGGCGCAGCAGGCGCTTCGGCGGCAGCTTCGCTCGCTTCAGCAACCGGCGCGGCCGGGGTAGCAGGAGCGGACTGTGGCGGAATCGGCTGTGCACTGCGCTTCACCTTGGAATCGCGCAGAGCCTTCACCTTCGCCAGGCGCTTCTCTTCCTCATCCATGCGCACGGTGATGAACTTGATCACCGGCTCGGAGACGCGCAACCGGCGCTCGATCTCGCTGACCAGGCTGCCCGGAGCAGCAATGGTGAGCAGCACGTAGAAGCCGTCGTTGAACTTGCGAACGGTGTAGGCCAGCCGGCGACGGCCCATCTTCTCGACGGACTTGACTTCGCCGCCACCCGAGGTGATGTTGCCGGAGAAGCCCTCGATCAACTTGTCGAGATCGGCTTCCTCAACGTCCGGACGGACGATAAACATGATTTCGTAAGTACGATTATTCATTCGGTTACTTCTTTCTGCGAAGTTCTGCTTCGCACCATGCCGGCGTGTCGTCTGCCGACCCGGTCTGGAATGTTTGACTACAAAGTTGTCAGTTGCAGGTTTCAGGTTGACAGTTGAAAATCAAAATCTCTTGCCCTTCAACTGACAACCTGCAACTAGCAACCTCCAACTGTTCCATTGAACTGACTCATCGCCGGCCCGGGACCTTTGGTCAGAATGACCTCAACCGCCATGCGAACCCGGTCGAGCACTTCATCCAGCACTTCCAGCTCCTGCCTGCGCATCGGGCTCAGCAAGTAATCCTTGCCGCCCGACTTGATCTCTCTGCCATCCGCCAGGGCAGGCTTGCCCACCCCGATGCGGATCCTCAACCACTCTTCCGTTCCCAGCGCCCCGGAGATCGACTTCACCCCGTTGTGCCCGTTCGCCGAACCCCGCTCGCGAATGCGAATCGTGCCCAGCGGCAAATCCAGCTCGTCGTAGATCACGATCAGGTCTTGCGACGGGATCGGAATCTCCAACTCATGAATCAGCGCCGCGGCCGAAAGCCCGCTCAGATTCATGTACGTTTCCGGCTTGGCCAGCAGGACCTCGTGTCCCGCCAGCTTCGCCTTCCCCGTAAGCGCCCTGCCTCGCCGATTCGCGATGGCCACGTTGCAATACTCCGCAATGCGATCCACCGCGAGAAACCCGGCGTTGTGCGGTGTGAACTGATACTCGATACCAGGGTTGCCAAGACCGAGTATCAGTTTCACGCCGCGAGTCCTTTGTCTTCCACTAGCACCTGGTACCTGGCAACTAGCACCTGGTCTTCCTTACTTCTTGCCCTTGTCGCCCTTGGCATCAGCCTTCGCGTCGGCAGCAGGAGCAGCCGCATCGGTCTCGCCCTTGCCCTTCTTCGCGACTTCCGGTTCGGCCGGTGTTGCCGCGGCATCCACTGCCTCCGGCTCCACAACCTCTTCGCGGATCGCCGTGATCAGTGCAACCGTGGCATTCTCGTCAGCGAGGAACTTGATCGAACCCGAGTGCGGAAGATCCGACACGTGAATCGACTTGTTCATCTCCAGGCCCGAAACATCCACATCGAGATGGCTCGGAATATCCGCCGGGAGGCACTCAATCTCCACCTCACGCAGCACATGCTCCAGGATGCCGCCCTGCGCCTTGACGCCAAGCGGCACGCCCACCAGCTGAATCGGCACCGAGACCGTCATCATCTTGTCCATCGCAATGCGCTTCAGGTCGATGTGCAGCAACGCGCCCTTAATCGGCTCATTCTGCCAGTCGACGATCATCGCCTTCACCGTACCCGTGCCGGTTACATCGAGATCGAAAATCGTGTTGTGGCCGGAGTCGGAGTGAAGAATCTTGGTGATGATCCGCGGATCAACCGTCACCGCAACGGATTCCTGCCCGGCGCCATAGACGACCGCAGGAATCTTGCCCTCAACGCGAACCCGCCGTGCAGCATTCTTGTTGAACTTGCCCTCGCGCTTGGTCGCAACGACGGCGGGAATAGTGGAAACTGCCATGATGAATCTTCCTTTCGGGCACGAAGAAGACAGTTGTCAGTTGCAGGTTGCCGGTTGTCAGTTGAAGAACCGACCCGCCAATGACGCCCTGATCTCCGCTCCCTTTGCGGCTTTGCCGCTAAATCTAAACTGCACTTACGTCTTTCAACCTGCAACTGACAACCTGCAACCTGCAACTCCCTACCGTTCTAGTTGAACAAAGTAGAGACGCTGGTCTCCATATGAATGCTCTCAATGGCGCGGCCCAGAAGCCCCGCAATCGAAAGCACTTTAATCTTCGATAACCGCGCCGCATCTTCGCGCAGCGGAATCGTATTCGTCACGACCAGTTGTTCCAGCCGGGACTTCCCAATCCGTTCCACCGCCGGGCCCGAAAGCACCGGATGCGAAGCGCACGCGTAAACTTTCTTCGCGCCCTTGGCCAGCAGCGCTTCCACCGTTCCCACCAGCGTTCCGGCGGTATCGATGATGTCGTCGAGGATCAAACACGTCCGGCCCTCGACATCGCCGATCACGCTCATCACCTCGGCAACATTAATGTCCGTCCGCCGCTTATCGACAATGGCCAACGGAACTTCCAGCTTCTTGGCGAAGAATCTCGCCCGTTCCACACCGCCCGCATCCGGCGAAACCACCGTCAGATCGGGCAGCTCCATATCCCGGAAGTACCCCACCAGCACCGGGCTGGCAAACAGGTGATCCACCGGAATATTAAAGAACCCTTGAATCTGTGCCGCGTGCAGATCGACCAGCAAGGCCCGGTTCGCACCGGCGGTCGTAAGTAGATCAGCCACCAGCTTCGCCGTAATCGCTACCCTCGGCCGGTCCTTGCGGTCCTGACGGGCGTAGCCGTAGTACGGCATCACAACCGTAATCCTGCCGGCGGATGCACGCTTCAGCGCGTCGATCATGATCAGCAGCTCCATCAGGTGTTCATCCACCGGATGACACGTCGGCTGCACAAGAAACACATCGACGCCGCGAACATTTTCCAGCAACTGAAAGTACACTTCGCCGTCGGCAAACCGCTGCAGCTTTGACTCACCCAGCGGCACACCGACAAACTTGCAGATCTCCTCGCTGAGCGCCCTATTCGACGAACCGCAGAAAATCTTGAAGCGCTTGTCTTCGTTCAGCTTCGGAGAACGCTTCCGCTCCGGAGCTGCTTTTTGGTCGCCTGCAGCCTTCGGCACATTGCCATCGGCGGGAAGCTTTGGTGCAGGCTGGGAATTGTTATCTTTCTCCTCAGCCTGCCCCGAAATAGGGGATAGGACCGCAGTCGTGTCTTGGTTGTTCACGTTGAAACCTCCTAGGCTGGTTGACCTTGGTAGCTCCTGCTGCTTTACGTCTTACGGCGCCTCGTTGCGACGCCGCTACTTCGCCCTGCGAAATAAAAAGAAATTCGACAAAATCGAGTTTCTAAGACATTACTGGCCCATCGAACTTCTAACTTCTACGCCGCCAATTGCGCGACGATTGAAATCCATCCAACTTCTGCGGCAAGTTTCCGCCGCCAAAAGAACCCTAAATTTTTCCGTGCTCGCGTCTGTCGTACTCTGCGGCGTCGACTTTTTGGCTGGGCGACCAGGATTCGAACCTGGACAAAGTGCGTCAAAGGCACTTGACCTACCATTAGTCGATCGCCCAGTGAAATCGGCTGAACCGGCTTATGGAGTCTCCTGCCCCCGATTGCGGCTCGCCGCAATCGGCAGAAAGGCACTTGACCTACCATTAGTCGATCGCCCAGTACGTCACCGGTGTTCCCTCCCGATGAGCATCACTCTGCGAACATCCTTACCCAGTACTCCGATCTTGGCAAGGTTTCCGTGAGGATCGCCTTGCAGCCGGAGGCCTGGACACGCTGTTGAGCTGCCCGCGCATCCTGTTCCGAGCCATACAGCCCAAACAGTGCGGAGCCTGAACCCGAGAGCGCAGCGTACAAAGCCTTGCCACTCAAGTCATCCGGACGGCCTTCACGAAGCCCGTCAGCCGGTGTACCCATCAATAAACGCTTGATTTCACGCAGGAGGGGATACTGAGGAAAGACGACCTGTTCAAAGTCGTTTTCGATCCCGGTGCGGACAAGCGCGAGAAGAGTGTTCCCGGCCAGACCGTTCTGTACACCACCCTGCCCAGAGGTGAAACTTTGCCCCTCTAAACCACCCTGTTTTGTCTCAGAGTTGAAAGAATCTTGGCGGCTACGAACGATACCGGATGTGTCAGACGTTTGCGGCCCAAAGACAGACCCGTAAACGTGACTCAACTCCTCTAGCCTATCGGGTCGCACCGGCGAAGTCAACCCACCAGCACTTGCCTCTTTCGCGGCACACAGCCCGTCCCACTCCTGGAAGGCCCGCGGCGTCGACACCCCCACCTCCGGCACCGCCACCACGCACCACGTCGCTGGAAGGTCCGGCATCTC
>Ga0207416_1000947_pt1 | contig 43001 bp, 51 predicted proteins | sample PaiPotPPM11metaG_FD_184107 | JGI IMG/M metagenome (GOLD analysis project Ga0207416, IMG submission 184107) | Iron sulfur acid spring bacterial and archeal communities from Banff, Canada, to study Microbial Dark Matter (Phase II) - Paint Pots PPM... ...
ATAAAGCAGCGCGCGATATTCATCGCGCTCGCCGTAGCCGCCGGCAGCCTCGCGGGCATTGCCTCCAGAGAAGCGACGGGAGCCGCGGGCAGCGACCCGCAGCCCTCGGCGATGCGATCGACCGAAGTCTTCTCGAATCTTCTCGCGTGCGAGATCCCGGATCTTCAAGAGCGCGTCCTGAGCAGAGGAGCGCATAGCGTCGTGTATGCCGGGGAGTTCGCCCCTGGACCCGCGCCTCAGCTCGCGACGGCTAGTTCGCGCATCTATTTATACGTTACAAGTGGAACCGGTACTGTTCGTATTGGTAACCTGTCCGCCAAAGCTGAAACAGGTGATTTCTTCGTGATTCCCACGAACGTTCCGCACGCTGTGCACGCTATAGGAGGTCCGCTGCGTGCAATCTATTTCGAAGATCGCTAAGGCGAGATCAGTACTCCCACTGCGCGATGGGAACGAGGTTCGGATTTGGCGGGTGGACCTGACTCTGAATCGGGTCGTAATTGAAGTTGGAAGCGCCGCCGCCATTCATTGTGACGCTGAATGGCGAGTACAGCACACCAGAGAAGGTCCCGCTTCCACCGCCGTTAAGTGTGACGGGACCATTCGCCGCATAGATAAACCCCGCGGTGTTCGTCGTGCCATTGAACGTGGCGCCGCCGGTGCCGAGCACGTAGGTGGCATGAGTAGTCGACGTCGGCAGTATCGTGTATTGCACGCTGCCACTCATCGTCCAATTCCCAGTCACGATAGTTGTGGTGCAGTAGTTAGTCAGGGTTCCACTGCCACTGAGCGTGACATTACCATTGATGTACACGGTGCAATTGCCACTGCTCGTTCCCCACGTTCCTGGACCGGTCCAGTCGCCGTTGACGTAGACGTTTGAACCGCCAGATTGCGCCGCCGCGAGTGCGCTGCTCTGTATGGCAGCAAGCTGCCCAGCAGTCAGGAAGGTCGCTGCAGCCTGGTTTATATGCGCGCTGCCATCGAGACCAGTAATCGCGTTGCATCCCGAAATGCTGCACGTAGCATATGAGTTTCCATCGGGGGTTTGGCCGCCGCCGCTGGACGTGATTTGTTGGGCATGGATATCGGCACCACTCTTGCCAGACGCGTCGGTAATCTGTTCGTGCGAGATCTGCGCGGTTTGCCCGCTGACGACTGCTCCCCCGGTAAACGATAAGGGTGGCCCTGGAACCGCGATCGCCTCGGAATACACAGTGCGGCCACCCGTGATGGAGGACGCCCAGCCTTCCAGATACGCCTGGTTTGCTCCGACGAAGACCGAGGCATATGCCGGGTTTATATCGCTCGCCGTCGTCGATGTTGGTTTGCCGAGGTTGTTTTTGACCACTTCCCAATTGTAGGTGTAGCCGTCGACAGTTCCAGTGCTCGTCGTTCCACTCGCGATCAATTTGTTGGCGTCAACATTATACAACGCCGTATATAGGCCCGTCTCGGCCGCGTTGAAGGTTTGGTTCTTCGTTTGAACGCCCAGCGAACTCGTAGCGGAGTTCGAGGTGCTTGCGAGCACCGCCCCGACGATCACGAGCGCAAGAAGGACGAAGAACAGCGCGAGGATCATTGCGAAGCCGCGCTGTTGGCTAGAACCATTTTTCTTTTTTGCGAACTCGAACATTGCAGCTACCTCTAGTTGTTGCGTGCTAGGACGTCGCTACGGTAGGTTGTCGTGTTAACGCTCCCGTTTTGCGTGCTTTGCGCTTGCATTTTGAGCGAGATAATATTCGGCTTCGTAAGGTCGATTGCGACCGAAAGCTGCTGCACATTTGCGGCTATTTCAGTACCTGTCAGGACTCCGGTTGTGGCGTCGGCTACGGCTTTGGCGGCAGTGGTTGAATTAACGTGTTCGTCCGTGAAACCGGTCGGCGTCGGGTCAAACGCCCACAGCAGGTCGCCGGCGGAGTCAATCCAGTAGACCATCACGCCTTGCCAATTTGGTTGGCCCGGGGTCGATGAGCCTGTCTTCAGCTGAAACTGGCCGGTACCGTTGTGATAGGCGGTCGGAAATGCGATGGCGTTGGTCGTTCCAAATGTCGTCGGCTGGCTGCACGAGGGAGACGAGCCGGTGGTGCAGGCCCAGGTGCCATCATAGTAGGTTTGGCGCAGATCCCGTTGGATACGATACAACGCCACGGCAGCCGATTGCACGGTGTCGAGCTTTGCTTGAGTTCGGTTTTGAGAACGCAACATGGGTGTGATGACTGCGACGAGCATCGTCATGAGCAGGCCGACTATAACCATGACGGTCATCATTTCGGGGATAGTCGTGCCACGCTGTGAAGATCTACTGCGTGACATAGCTCTCGACTTTGACCGAGTCACTGTTGCCATTTTCGGTCCAGGTGACGGTGACGGAGCAATCATACTGGCTCGCAGTGAGCCCTGCGACTGCAGTCGGACACGGATTCGGCGTGATCGTAAAGACAGACGAGGTCGCATTTGACGAGCCGGTCATAAAGGTGTTGCCTTGATCGACCGGTGCCGTGGTCGCCGTGGGCAGCGCGTTATTGGTCTGCTTAGCGTTGCGTAAGGCGTCAAGGTACTGCTGGCCGACGGCGATAGCTTGCACTTGCGTGGCGTTCATTTGCACCTGCCTATATCCGTAGGGAACCATGCCAAGCAGCGCGAGCGTGATCGTCGCCATGATGACGACGGAGATGAGGGCTTCGATCAGGGTGAAGCCGCGGCTTTGTTTTGCCGGCTTGAGTGCGAACATGTTTCCTTACGCTGGCTGCCAGTAAATGCAGTATCAGTAAATACAGTATATAATGAGAGTCTGACAACGAGAATAGCCCTGCGCCAAGTGTGGTTCGGCTCACTCGGCGAAAAGCAACGCGAACGTGATGCGGCGCACCCAACTCGACGCAGCACAGCTGAGCTTGAACCGCCACCGCGACGCGCTCAATCCCGAATCGTCGACTCATATGATAAGGGCCAAGACAATGTGCAGCTTCCGATCCGGCTGGATCGCGAGACTTACGAAGAGCTTTACCGTCGCGCCCAGCTCGAAGGTAAGAGTATGAATCAAATGATCAAAGATTTGCTTAAAACGCATTTTAGAGCCGCGCCCATCCCACGAAGGAAACTGCGTGAGGCGATCAAGCGGATAGCGCGCGACGACAAGAAGATCCTTGAGGCGCTCAAGAACATCTAAGGTAGATGGATATCTTCTATCTTTCTGTCGATGATGTTATTCAGATTCACAAAGATCTGACTGGGATTGAGCGCGGTCTACTTCGACGCGATTTGTTGGAGCTGGCCAAGAATCATCCATTCGTTGACGGTAACAAAAGAGCGGCTTGGGGCGCGGCGCGTATCTTCCTTTGGGTCAACGGGATCGAGATAACAGCATCTGCAGAAGAAGTAGTCGCGTTCATGTTGTATGTCGTGGGTCCGTCGTCAGCACAAGATGGTTTGGTTGATTTTCTGTATGCGCACATGACAATGTGCGACGGCGAAACACTTGCGTCACCCGGCAATGCGCGCCGCTTGGACAATTTACCCTAAACCCTTGGGAGTTGCGCCTGCCCTGTGGCAGGCGACGTCCAGACCTAATCAGCTTTGGTGTAAGCTTTTCTTAGGCGCTTAAGGGCTATCCCGAGCCGACGAGCTGCTTGCTGATCGCTCGTATCAAGCTTACGGACCGCAACAGATATGCGGCGCCAGTTGGTCAATACAGCACGCGCTTTCAACGCTTGCTCGGCGACATCAAGCGATTGAGAATCACCCCAATGCAAAAAAGCTGCGATTCGATCTGCAATTGCATCCTCGAATGAGTAGACGCGAACCGGACCGTAGCGAGTCTTTATAGTCTCGAATTGTGTAATTGGGCGTTGGTCGACGTAAGGTGTATCCGCAACGAGATCAAGAGTAAAGGTTGAATTCGGATGCACGTAATCTCTGCCATGTGGGCGAAACCCGAGGGGTGCGAGCGCTTGTGTGAAGGCACGACGGGACGTGCCATTTATCGCCGCAAAATCGATGTCTCTTGACGTATACACTTCAGGCACGTATGAGGTGATCGCGCTTCCACCTACTACCGCCACTGTTATTCCGGCGCGCTGAAGGGCTGCACTAGCCTGCGCAGCAACCTCGAGCAATGTTCCGCGCTTGAACGTCACCCAGCTTTGCCCATCGCGCGAGGGCGGCGACGTTGCATTTTCCATTTGCCTGCATAGAGAGGACGTTCACTCATCGTCAACAGCATTTCGGCGAGCTGCTGGTATTCAGGAAACCTTGGATTGAGCTCTACCATCCTAACCTTGCCGACGACTCTCGTCTCAAGGATGCCAGCTCGCTCGAGCGACAAAACCGCCCGTTGCACCTCTATCGGACGTTTGTCCAAAAGACGAGCTAACTCGGATACGTAAGCTGATCCCAGCCTTCCAACCGCTATGAGTACGTCAGTTCTTACTCGCGAACCAAATAAGGCATCCATTTTTAAGGTATTATAACAGAACTGTAGTAATATTGCTACACTTTTGTATACGTAGTTTTATACCCTACAACAATTTCAATGAACCGGCGTGAAGCTCACGGTCGCCCAATCGGACACTGCATTTGATGTTCCGGGTCTTCGAATCTCAGTTTGTCGCGGTCCCGTGCGGAAATCGAATCCTTTTCCGTAGGCCAAAGCCTTCGGCGGAAACGGCATCGCTGGGCGCGAGCTGGAACCGTAGAGATTCAGGTTTTCCTCGCCGAGAAACCATCGATCGTATGAAACGGCGGAAAACCGCTACCCACTTCGCCTGGTGAGGGATCGCCAGGTCCACTCGTGGCGCGGCGGTGGTCATTCCGATCACAACGCCAGGGACCGCCCAGGGTGCGGTGCATGCGCAAGCTGAGGCGCCTGCCACTAAGGCAGGCTGTCACATCCCCAAGGCAACCCCAGGTTGGTAACGAGGGGCATTTGGGTAAGAGCGGACGCTCTAACATGTGTGCAACCCGGGTCCAAACGTCATCGAGGTCGTGTGGGAAAGTCCCACTACGAGCGCCGCCTTAACCTTCTATAATAGTAAGGCTCGGCTTACAGGTCTGGGGAGTGCTGTTATGAAGGCGCTGCAAAAAGGTTTCACGCTCATCGAGATTATGATTGTTATCGCCATTATCTCCATCTTGGCGGCGATTCTCATTCCAAACTTCATGCATGCGCGAGCTGAATCCGTCACAGCATCCTGCGAGGGCAATGAGAAGCAGCTTGCCACCGCAGAAGAGGAATACACGATCGACAACGGCGGGGCGTATGCGTCGATCAGCCAATTGACAACCCCCTACCTTAGTGTCATGATCACCGACCCGGTCGCGAGCGGTAATTCATATACCATTACGATCCCGGGCGGAGGCTCTAACGGTTCATTCCTCATCTCAGATGCAGGCGGACATGACAGCACGACGACCACAAACCTCACCGATACCACGGGCGCGTCAGGCACGTTCACATCGGTTCTTTACACGCAGGCATCGGGCATCCACGGAGCGCCCTAGGCGCATTCACCGGGCTCAACAAGCAAGCGATGTCGAAGATTGACATCCCCACGGGCCGGCATTAGGACCTTCGGTATTAGTGGCTGGTCAGAGCGCCAGCAGGTTGCGCATACCTCCTAAAGAACGCATTCAAGCACCCCCCACTTGGAAACGGGTGAACTATATTCGTGCCATCGGGCAAGCTTAGTTCTGTTAAGCAAGACAAATCTGAACCCAGGCAAGACGCGCGCGATTTTCGTCGCCGCAGAGTAGCTGTACGCGTGGCGGTCGTCAATATTTCCGGCGACGTAGCGTCAGGCGACTCAATCGACCTCAGCCTTGGAGGCCTGCGCTTTTCCTCCGTGACCGAGCTTTCGGCCGACGCTGAGGGCATCGCCGACTTAGAATTCGCTGGGGGCGCAAAGATAGAGCTGCCCATCCGAGTCGTCTGGAAAAACCCTTCGGGCTCAGGTTTCGAATATGGCGCGTGCTTTGTGGGTCTGGACGGTGAAGAGCGTCTGGTCATTATGGACGCCGTCTATTCGCTGCTGGGCAAGTTGCCCATTAGCACGTTGTATGATACGCTCCCGCAAAGAGACGGAGCGCTCGATGCCGGCGGCAAGCCGTTATCGCCCCCCTACCACGGCTATTACCTGCGACTTATTCGCCGTATCGAACATGTCCACAAGTTGACACCTGCGATCACCGATCGCCTGCTCTTTGCGGTTTTACAGCAAGGACGCGAACTAGCAAGTACGTTGTTAGAATTAGATATCACTACCTACGATAAGCTGCACGACTATCTGAGCGCCGTTTACGGGATGCCGTTTGCTAATCTCAGCAGCCTCAAGCCCGATCCTGGCGTCGCTGATATCATCCCGGAGACTGTCGCGGTTGCGCAAAATGTGGTCCCGATTAAGCGCGAGAAAAACGGTAAGTACATTATTGCGATGGCGGACCCCCTCGAACTGCCCGCGCGCGACGTGGTGTCTCTGCGAACAAAAGATCAATTCGAGTTGCGCTTTGCGCTTATCGGAGATATTGAAAAAGCAATTAAGGCAGTCTACCAGGCGGCCTCGCTTCACTCGGCCGACCGGCTCATCGACAAAGCCGCCGGGAAGCAGCGCTCCATCGAGCTTTACAAGAATATTCCAGAAGTAGCCGATCTAGAAACACTGCGCCGCCTGTCGGATGCGACGCCCATTATTTCCCTGGTTGATTCCATCCTTCGATCGGCTGTCGACGAGCGTGCCAGCGATATCCATCTGGAGCCGGTGGATGATTGCGTCTTTGTCCGGTTCAGGCTCGATGGTGTACTCCACGAAATGCGCACGCTGCCGAGAAATCTACTGGAATCTGTTATCTCGCGCATCAAAATCATGGCGGGCATGGATATATCCGAGCGCCATATTCCGCTCGACGGCCGCTTCTCTATGCGCTACGCGGGCAAAGACTTCGAGCTGCGCGTCGCGTCGCTGCCGACGGTCTACGGCGAAAAAATTGTTGTTCGGCTCCTCGAAAAGAACCCGACGTTCAAGACGCTGCGATCGATCGGTTTCAGCGAGCGCAACTATGCACTTTTCGCTCCGTTGGTCCAACGACCGTACGGAATGATTCTCTTTTGTGGTCCGACCGGGAGCGGTAAGACGACGACGCTCTTCGCCTGCATTCAAGAGATCCACAAAGGAACGCAAAACATAACCACCGTGGAAGATCCGGTCGAATACCGGGTGCGCGGCGTCAACCACACAGAGCTCAATCCCAAGCGAGGCTTGACCTTTGCATCGGTGCTGCGTGCGCTCCTGCGCACCGATCCCGACGTCATCTATGTTGGCGAGATTCGGGACCGGGAAACCGCGGATCTCGCGGTACGCGCGGCGTTGACCGGCCACTTGCTCTTCTCGACGCTTCACACCAACACGGCCATTCAGGCGATCACGCGCCTCGTGGATATCGGCGTGGAAGGGACGCTCATCGGCGCCTCCCTCATCGGCGTTGTGGGCCAGCGACTTGTTCGTACTGTTTGCGCTTGGTGCAAGGAGAGTTATGCGCTGCCGCCCGACGAAGCCTTAGTCCTTCGCGACGTGCTCGGTGTCGAGCCGCCAAAGAAGCTCAGCCGCGGACGCGGTTGTTCGCATTGTCACGATACTGGGTATTATGGGCGGGCAGCCGTGCATGAGGTGGTCCCAGTTGACGAGGGACTGCGCCAACTCATCAGCACTCAAGGCTCCAACGCAACGCTGTTGCGCGATTATTTAAAGACGACTGATTTCCAGGACTTGCGAGCAGACGCAGTCGGACGGCTGTTGAAGGGCGAGACGACGTTACAAGAAGTCATTCGGGTAACCATCTGATGCCGCGACCGAAGGCGGCGCGTGCCTCGGCGCGCGCATTTTCACTGATAGAGACCTTCGTGGCGATGGTGATTCTCACGCTCGCAGTGCTCGCGCTGGTGACCGCTTACCCCTATGCTTTCGGCCGCATCGGTGAACGCGACGATGAGCTGCAAGCCGTGTCTTTTGGCCAGCAATACCTCGAGCAGGTGCGCCAGCAGATTCGGTCTGGTGCCTTAACGCTGACATCAACAACCGCGGCGATTGACGCGGGCTATCCGCTAGCGTTCGGCGTGAAAGGCTACCCCGCTCCCGGCACGAGTGGTTCACCACCTCCAGCCCTTGGCTCGCCCGGTAATTTCACGGCGACCGCGACGACGAACCCGACACTCAGCGCCAGCGCCAACGAGTACGACGTTAACGTTACAGTGAGCTGGACATATGGAGGGGCTCCTCGATCCGTCCAACTCCAGACGATTGTGACGAGGATATAATCGTGAGATCGCAGCGCGGCTTCGTCCTGAGTGAGTTAATGGTAGGAGTTTTCGTGCTCTTTCTATTCCTCGGCATCGCCTATGCCGCGTTGGTACCGGTACTCTCGTATATTGGCCCCGCTCAAGCGAAGATCAACACGCAACAAAACGCCGTGCCGTTGCTGTACAAGCTGCAGCGTGAAGTGAGAGAAAGCGATTATCGAGCAATCTACGTGTGGCAGTCCGGATCGGCCAAGTCGCTACCCTCAACCGTGACTGACATTCAGACCTTTGCCGTGGCTACCTCAAAGACAGGAACTGCTGGCGCCGCATGCTTCCCGGGAGGCGACTTCCAAACGGTTCCCGGTTTTGGCACTCCGTACTGGCAAGGTTTTGAGGTTTTCATGCTTCAAAACGCTGCACTCAAGTGCGTTTACGAGCCCCTTGTAACCCCGGAGTGGGCGAACTTTCCCAGTTCGAGCGATGCGGCGACCGCCATCACTGCCGGATTGGCTGTAACAAATCCGAGCGTTTTCGGCAACGCCGTGCTTGACGTCAAAGTACGCGCCGACAGCACAGCCTATGTAACCGATTTCTTGATCAAGGCGGTATCGACAGTGAACGGCCGCAGCAATGCCACGACATATACTGAAGATATCTTGACGAGGAACTAGCGATGAAAAAACAGAGCGATGAGCGCGGCATGGCACTGGTTACCGCGCTGGGCATCCTGGCGCTATTCTTGTTAGTGGCCTTGTTAATTTTGACTATGACCTCGCAGAATTCTCAAAATTTTGGGAACGCATATCAAAAACAGCGCTATTACAACGTTGCTGAGGCGGGCATCGATCGCGGCTTAAAAGACCTGGATAGCGGGCTGCCGACACCCGGCTCGGCGGGATTCTTGACGGGCACGCCGGCGCCGCCGCCAGCGCCGCCGACATCGAATCAAACTCCGCTGCCTAACGTGCCAAACGTTTCGTACTTCTATTCGTACTGGTTTAACTCCGGAACATCTCCGACAAGCACGCCGGATCCGCTCGCAGGCTCTTTTGGGGTTTCCACCACGAACACCGTGAAGGTCCCGGCGAAAGGAGCGGTTATCTGGTCCTACACCGTGACCGGCAGTCGCGACGTCGCTGTGGAAACGGTGGTGACGCGTTTCGCTGAGTCGACCGGAACCTGCGCCATCTGCGCCGGCCAAAACGTGACCGTGACCGGCTCGCAGAATTTTTCGCCACCTCCAACGGTGTGCGGAAATCCAGCCAATCCTGACAAGGTGTGCTCGGATCCCAATGCATCACCATCGCCTGCGCCATCGAGCGTTCCGATCGTGGTAGGAGGCTCCTACACATGTTCCGGTGCAGCGGCCGGAGCAGCTCCTTGCGCTTATGGTGATGGCACAAGCACGCCAAATCCGACGCAGATTCAGCAAAACTCGTCACCCGGGGTTGTTAGCGGATTTTTAGCGTCGCAAGGAACCATTGACCAGCTCGGCAATGTCAACTATTGGAAGAACCTGGCCTCGCTCAGCTCAAATGTTAAGTATATTGATTGTACGAGCGGCTGCAGCAGCTCGACTCTGCAAGGCGTCGCTCCTTCGGCGGGCCAGGTGACCTTTGTCAACGGGAGCATCAACTGGTCGTCAAAGTCCACGCTCTCCTATGGCGGCTTGTTCATAGTTTCGCAATGCTTGAGCATTACGCAGCCCGGCTTTTCTGGAACGGGCGTAGCATCTGAAACCATCGTCCTAGGAACCGATGGCCAGTGTGGCGGCGCGGCCGCCTCCATGAGCGGCGGTGGTAATACCAAACCGCCGCTTTGGGATGGCGGCACACTTTATACCGCTCAGGGCTCTGCGAGCATTGCCGGCAACGGGTCGGTGAGGGGCTACAACTTTTACGGTGCAATAATCTCAGCCGGAAGCGTCACGGTTAGCGGCAACGGGTTTTTCGCGTGGGAGTCAAAGCAAACGCAGCAGGTTTACGATTTCGGACCGTTTGCAATAGTTTCGTTCGCGCAGTACTAGCGCCGCCAATTAATCAAAAACGAGACCAGCCTTCGGCATCCTCGTCGATCCCTAGAGCTGGGGCAATCAATTCTGATTGGTGCGGCCCTCAAAGGCAAGCGCGCGGTCACCTGTGTGCTGTTTAAGGCGTCCAGCATGGGGAACATAGGCTGACGAGCTGACAGGTACGGCCCATCAATTAGAGAGGCAAAGTTATGCCCACACTATCTCCAAGTAGCATCGCAGTCATCGTCGTCGCCCTCCTCGTTGTGTTGATCCTTATACTGGTTGCGGTTCGTGCTCAGCGAACTCGCCACTTACAGAGACGTTTTGGTCCAGAATACGATCGGACAGTCGCGGCGGCGCAAGATCGCCGCGAAGCTGAATCGCAGTTACAAGCCAGAGAAAAGCAGCGGCAACGGTTTCGTAGCCGTGACCTGGATGCCGGGGAGCTGAGCCGCTTCCGCGAGCAATGGGGCGCTCTTCAGGTACGTTTTGTCGACGAGCCCAGTGCTTCTGTTCGCGATGCCGACGCGCTCGTCAACCAAGTGATGACACAACGCGGGTATCCCATGAGCGAGTTCGAGCAACGAAGTGCGGATATCTCGGTCGACTACCCGAATGTCGTGGAGAACTATCGTCACGCCCGCCGGATCTCGGTAGCAAATAACGACGGAAAGGCATCCACTGAAGACCTTCGCAGGTCGCTCGTGTATTATCGGTCGTTGTTTGACGAATTGCTTGGGTCATCAACAACCGATCGCTTAAAGGAGACGGTATAATGGACACGGCTGACGATCGTAACGCAACCGCAAATACCCCTAAGGCACCAGCCGCGCAAACCGCCGATCAGGCATTGCCGGTCGTGGGTGAGCCTGCGTCACGAGACGAGGCGGAGAGGCCTTCGGACTCCCGCGCGGCCGAGCGCCCCGCAGATAGGAGGGAGCGACCAAACGTGGGTGAGGCCGCTCAAGAGGAAACGCGCACATCGCAGGAGCGGTCCGGCTCAACCGTCGCGACGGCAGAGCGCCAAAACGGCGATCCCAACACGGCGCGATCGGGAGGCCTTGTCGACCGCGATCGCGCGCAAAACTACCGCCACCGTTGGACATCAATTCAGGCGGTCTTTGTTGATGAACCTCGCGACTCGGTGCAACAGGCCGATGCGCTCGTCGAAGAGCTCATGCATGATCTAACCGAGACGTTCGGTAGTGAACGCGCTCGATTGGAGCAACAATGGTCATCGGGCGAGGAAGTATCCACCGAACAGCTGCGCATTGCATTGCAACGGTACCGGACCTTTTTCGAACAGCTTCTATCAGCTTAGCACGAGGCGCCTTAATCCACGGCGACTAGGTACTGGACAGCGTACCGAGCTACGTTGCGATCGGTCGATATGAGGGTCATCCCTTCACACCTCGCTTGCGCGATCATCATACGATCAAACGGCTCACTAAGGTGTTTCGGTAAGACGGTGAGCGTTAAAGCATGTTCATGGGTTATGGGAAGCTGTCGAAAACCAAGCTGAGCGATAAGCGTTGGAATGAAGGTTGCTGGGCTGGCCGGTAATTTCAGTTTCCCGAGCGCGTGTTTGATAACGATCTCCCACACAGTTGCAACAGAAATGAACACCTCGTTCCTCGGATCCTCGATAGCATCTCTGGCCGTCGCCGAAATCCGCTCTGGGGCGGCAGCGGCCCAAAGAAAGACATGCGTGTCCAGCAAAACACGTCTGCCACTCCCCCGACTCCCGTTTCTGCGTTTTCGGATCGTCGCTTTTCGAGCGGCCGGAGATCATCGCTTTACACTTCTGCGCGATACATTGCCTTCGAAGAGGTCCGTTATCTCCTTATCAACGTCGTCGAAGTCATCGGTCATCTCGATAAGACCGCGGTCTATGCCCAAAACCCGACGCGACGACCCCAAGTATGGCATCAGGCGCGCCGCAGGAGTGTTACCAACGGCAATGATGATTTCAGGCTCCTTGCCTTCACGTAGTTCCCGCACAAAGCGTGAGAGGTGCGTCTTTGCCTCGTGCATTGTTACGGTTTTCATAAGCTTAGTTTAGCAAGTTAGGCTCGGTTAGTCAAAACATAGACTAAGCCGACCGTCTCGCAGCCTCGGCGATTCGCAATCTCGCGCCGGCCCTTGAAGCGACTGGCGCGTCTCTGCATCTCCTAGCAGAAACGCAGCGAAACAGAACGCAAGAACTAGGTGATCCAGTGATGCTCCGAAGTACTCCCAAAAAACCGCATTCGGCCAGGGTAGTTTGACGCTCGAGTGGTCCAAGACGAAATGTTGCAGAATGGGAACCATGAACGGGTAGGCGCCATCTTTAATAAACTCGTGAATCCAATTTTCAAATCCGCCGCCCATGGTAAACTTTGTTCCGAAGACTTTATACTGTGCAAAAATAAGAAACAGGCATCCCACTACTATCCGCAAAGCGGCGAGTGCCGCGTTATTCCGATTTGCAACTGCTCATAATTGCGAGTGAGTCTCATAAGGCCGCGGGAGCCGAGCTAGAGCAGGCCTTGCACTTCTAAATTCGTATAACACGAACATCCACTGGCTCACTTTTTCCTTTAAGTACGAGCTTGCGCCGTTCCAGATCTTCGAGATTCAGCCCGGCGGCGGCATAGGCTGTCTCAGTGATGAGAACCTCACCCGTCGCAGCGTTGGAGGCGAGACGCGCGGTCGTGTTTACAGAGTCACCCAGGGCGGTGAGATCGGCGACGGTGCCTTCCGTTCCGCTCACCGTACCCACGTACGCGGTTCCGGTGTGAACGCCGGCGCCAACGGGGAGCCAAGGGCCGTGGGGCTCGCCATGCCCAGTGGCGCGTAGCAAGGCTTGAGCGGCCTGAACGGCCAACGCTGCATGCTCCGACCCTGCCCAGCCGGGAAGATACAGACCAATCACCTCATCGCCGACCAGCTTGTCAATGAGCGCATCGGTCTTAACCATCACCTCGGTCGTTACAGCGTAAAACCGATTCAGCAACTGGCTGAATTTAGATGGGCTCATGCCCTCCGCCAATGTTGTCGAACCACGTATGTCCGCAAACAGGAGAGACATCTCGACTTCGGCACCGCCCGGGTACCTTTTCGTGTATTCAATTCATAGGAGGCAGAAATGCGGGCTTTTCTTCGAGGGACCCTTACCAATCAGTCCCAAGAGCGGAGCCCAGGGGCTGCGAAACGGGGCGTTACAGAACTTGCAGCGTTTGCTTCCGGGAATTAGAGAAAAGAGGCGGCGTTGTCGACCGATGATTGGATGCGTTCCGGTCAACCAGGCGCGCCATTGTTCTTCGGCAGTTAATTTGGGTGACATGGCCACTTCCCTTCGCCTTGCTCCGGCAGTTAAGACTGCGCGCGGCATTAATGGCCTTGAGGATGAGGACGTATCGCACGAATTGATCCGCTTCGCTACGGGGCAACGTGCACTGCACTTACTCCTTCTGACCCCGCGACATGGCGGCCTTGCTCAATTGTCAGGGCGGATCCATGACTTCGAAAGGTGTGCACATGAGCGGGCAAAGGATGAAGATCGCTGCAGTACTGTGCGTTACGGGGGTGTTCGACCACTTCCGGCGCTTTTCAACAGTGACGCAAGGCGAGGCTGCATTACGCGCCGGAACAATGTGACGCCCTTCCGGTAATTTTAGTCTCGCTTAGTCAATATGTAGACTAAGTCCGCGACGTCAGATGAGACTTCAGAGATTAGGCTGCCAACTATCGCCGCTGGCTTCAAGAAAACTCTGCCTGGTCAGGGAGAAAAGGCCGGCTTTGCATAAGAAACGTTGCAGCGTGTTGCGCCGGATTGGAAGCGCGGCTGTTTCGCTTCGTGTACGGGGGATTGCCGGAATGTCGCCACTTAAGCAGAGCCTTTTTGGGCTGTTTGTTCCCGTGATTGTCATGCTCGCGGGTTGCGCTACGACGAGTAGCTCGGCTTCTGAGAGCTCGCACGTCCGGACTTACTACATCGCGGCTGATGAGGTTACATGGGATTATGCGCCGACAGGCATCGACCAGATCAGCGGCAAGCCATTCGACGAATTTGAACGCGTGTACACGCAGAGCGGCGCGCACCGCATTGGTAAGGTATACCAGAAGGCCATCTATCGCGAGTATACCGATGCCTCATTTAGGACGCTGAAAAAGCGGCCGGCGAGTGAGGCATATCTTGGCATCCTCGGCCCGATACTTCACGCGGAAGTTGGAGACACCATTAAGGTTGTCTTTAAGAACAATGCGACGCGTGCATATAGCGTCCACCCGCACGGGGTCTTTTATGACAAAGCCTCCGAAGGCATGGCCTATAACGACGGTAGCCCCGCAAGCGGCAAAGAAGGCGGTGCCGTACCTCCTGGTCACGTCTACACGTATGTTTGGAAAGTTCCCGAGCGCGCCGGCCCGGGACCGGGTGATCCAAGCTCAATCGTCTGGCTCTATCATTCACACGTTGACGAGCAAAAGGATGTTGACGCAGGACTCATTGGCGCATTCATCGTGAGTGCGCGCGGCATGGCCAATCCGGATGGTACGCCCAAAGACGTCGACCGCGAATTTGTCACCCTCTTTAACATTTTTGACGAGAATCAGAGCTGGTACTTGGATCGCAACATCGCCGCATACACGAGTGACCCAACTGGTACCGCTAAGGCGGTGATAAAGACCGAATCGATTCCGGTGGGCGCCGAAGGCGTTTTCTCGCTCAATGGCACCGGCTTCGCAGATGCCAATCTAAGGTTTACCATGAACGGCTACTCATTCGGCAACATGCCGAAGATGGTAATGAAAAAAGGTGACCGGGTGCGTTGGTACGTGGTCGCCATCGGCTTCGGGTTCAACTTCCACACGCCGCACTGGCACGGAAACACGGTGTTGGTGAATAAACAGCGCACCGACGTCGTCGCTCTCTCGCCCGCACAGATGGTGACCGCCGACATGGTTCCCGATGATCCCGGCACGTGGTTTTTCCACTGTCACGTCAGCGACCATATGCGGGGCGGCATGACCGCGCTGTATCAAGTGAATCCATGACTAAGAGCTGGACACGGTCAAGTTGCTTCTAGCACGGGAGAACGCATGTCGAAGCTATATGCATTGGGTCTTATGGTAATGACTGTCGCGCTCATTGGTGCGACCACTCTCCTGCCGCTGGCAAAGTTGACTATCGATCAACGCCGCCAGAGCTTAGCGGATTCAACCGTCGTCACCATTGGCAAGAAGACTGTGACATTAGGCGTCCTGCGCCGCGCCCATTTGGCTCGTGAACAGTTCGTGGCAAAAGCCGCTCAAACAGGCACCGCGCTCCGCCGCCAGTTCCAACCGCAAAACCGAAGCTTGCCTCGCTCGCTCGCAACTGCTCCGGCGATGCTCCCCACGGCGACGCCCACTCAGCCGCCGCTAAAAGCTTCGGGGGCAGGTCATCCCGTCACGCTTGCAACTCCATCACGGCCGTCTCTCAACCTCTCAGGACTGGGCAAAGTGTTGCCTAACACCGTGCTCGAACCATCATCGCAATACGCGTCGACGCCCGCTGACATGAAGGCGTTTTGCCTCAACGCCTGGGCGGCCGCATGTCTTTACTTGCCGCCGCAACAACCCGCGATCCAGACCTTGCAGGGGCAGTTGCTCGCCACCGACACTCTTATTGACCAGGGACAGTGCAGTGCCGAGGGCGGAAAGTGGGCCAACTACTATGGTAACGTTGCCGGTTGCGGGTTCTTATATCCTGACTCCGTGACGGTGCATTTCACGCCCGCTACCAACTACAAGTTAAAGTCGTCCGCACAGTGTGATCCATCGTGGTGGACGTACACCGTTGACCCGCATGGAGCGGTAGCAATAAGCCTCACCAACCAAGTCATGACGAGCCTTTCTATGGTTGGCGTATGGGGTTATGCGGGACCATCGAGCGGCGGCAGTCCATGGTGCCTCGTATACGTGACAAAAGGCAGCTAGAGTTTCACAAAAGGGGCGTGCGAATATGCAGCGTGTAAAGTGTGCGGTAGTACTGTGCTTGCTGCTGGTTGGATCCATGAGCCTCGACGTTCGGGCTAAATCGTCGCATGCAGCGCCGGTTCCTGCACTCGTGCTGCGAGCAGCTGCCGTGTATACGGCCAACGTGCGAGGCATCATCGGCATGCAGCGCCACTTCTCTACCGTGTTGCACGCCGGACCGATCCATCATACTGAGGAGAGCGACAGCGGACTCTTGATGAAGGATGGGTCATTTGTAAAAATCGAGTACGTCAGAATCGCCGATGATGGGAAAGCATTTAGCGCGCAGCAGATCGCACAGCGCGACGCGCAAACGAATCAGGACTGGACCGTGGGGAAGATTTTCTTCAAAGAGCCCTATGATCGACGCTTCATTGGCGAATATGTATTCACTCCACCGCAACACCGCACGGCCTGCCCCGCAGGAACCGTTGCCGTGACGTTCGGAAGCAGTATTCGAGACACGCAACATGGCAGCGGAACCATGTGGATTGAGCTGGCGACCGGTCGCGTCGATAGACTGACGTACATCCCGAATATACTTCCGTCACATGCGACCTTCGGCACCGTGACGGAGACGAGCGGAACAGCGATGCCCAACGTATGGTACGTGACTCGAATTGACGGCGCGTATCAAGGCAGGGCCTTTATACTCAAAGGGACCGGCACATTTGCGGGCGGGTTCGACCACTTCCGGCGCTTTTCGACAGTGACGCAAGGCGAGGCTGCGCTTCGCGCCGGTACAATTTGACCGTATTGAGACGTGCTTGGCGAACCTTGCTGCGGCAATCGTATTAGACTCAATCTTTATCATCTTCCTGGTTAAACTTCGGCCTCGGCCTCTCGGGCGCCGGCGTCGCGTCGTGATCGCGAGCCGTATCGTGCGGCATACGCTCGCGTAATCGTGGCTCCGAAGAGATAGACTTGGGCAGAATAATACAACCAAATGAGGATGACGACCATCGCTGTTGCCCTGCCGTGTGCTGTTTCCAACCCGCTGCGCGCCATAAAGAATCCGATGAGAAATTGACCAGCGATGAACAGGAAAGCGGTGATCGCTGCTCCTGCCCAAACGTCACTCCACCGAACCTCCGTGTCGGGCAGTACCTTGAAGGTTACACCAAAAAGCAGCGTCGTCGTGGCCAGCGATATCAGCAGATTGATCGTATACTGTGACCAACCGGCTGGAACAAATCCGCCGGCTGTATATTTCGTCTCCGCGATGAAAGTCGTCACCGCGAGCAAGATCAAGATGAGAAGCACCGAACCGGCCACGAGGAGCATTGACAGAGAGCGTCTTCGAAGCATGAAGATGATGCCGCCGCCGCCTCGCGACTTGACTCCCCAGATCTCGTTGAGCGTTTGCTTAAGTTGTTCGAACACGCCCGCGGCTCCGACTAGCAAAAGAACGATGCTGACGATGGACAGCAAAGCGGTCGACGGCCCTCTTGTGAAACCCGCGGCGAGGCCCCGGATGGCACCTGTTGCATGCGCGCCGATGAGTTGCTTGAGCGGCCCTAAAATATCTGTCTCCGCCTTGGTTCTTCCGACGAAGATCCCTCCGATCTCTGTGAGGATGAATAGCAATGGTGCGAGCGACAATGCTACGTAAAAGGCGAGACCGGCTGCTTGAAAGGATAGGCGATTTATCTGCCACTGCCCAATCGAGTCTCGTAAAAGTTGCTCGAATGCTCGAATTGATTGGCGCACGGATCATTTGCCCTTCTACTGCATGGTCACGTTATTTAATGTCGACAGGCAGTATTCAATCGCGGAAGAATTCAGTTCTGAAAGGAGGCTACCATGCTTAGGCTGTCCGTGGCTCAAGTCACGCATTGCCCGGGAGAGCATTTGTGAGCGTTGACTCTGACGAACTGCTTTCCCAATGGCGCGGCGAGCTGGGTGACGAACGTCTTCAGCTCTCATGACTGAAGGCGCAGCCTGGTCTGAAGAAAAGGATTTCGAGGAAGCGTACGCAGCTTGTTAGCACTGCCACGATGTGCGCGGAAGCTCAGATCGGGCGCGCCCTACGAGCCTTCCACGTATTCGCGGCTACCCGGAAGCATAAGGCGCTGAGTCACGCTCAAGTCCTCGACCCTCAGCGATTTTACTGAGAGCTCATCGATTTCGAGTTGACCAAATCGGGCGCTACCCACCCGGCCTCTGCGGATGACGACCGCGCCCAATGCCAAAGTACCAATTGCGAGCGCACCGATCGCAAGTGCACCCAAGGCAAGAGCTCCAAATGCAACCGCACCACCACTGGCTGCACCGATATTAACTCTATTCACGATCTGGGTGGCTAGGCGCCAAGCGGATAAGCCTCCTCGCCATGGAGTTCAAAATCCAAACCGCGTTCCTGAACTTCGCGATCCACCGTCGCTGGCGTGATCTTATTGATCAGCCACAACATGCCGTACGTGAAGACAAACGCCCAGGCGCTACAGATGAGCGCAGACACGACCTGCTTGCCAAAAAACGCACCTCCGCCCAAGAGTAGTCCATCAGCGCCATTCGGATTCCACGCCTTTGATGCAAAAATGCCGAGCAGGGTGATGCCGAGGAAACCGCCCACGCCGTGGACGCCCCAGACGTCGAGTGCGTCATCCCAGCCGAGTTTATTTTTCAACGCTACGGCATAGTAGCATATCACACCCGAACAAACTCCAAAGATGACCGCGGTCGTCGGTGAAACGTATCCGGCGGCTGGCGTGATGGTGGCCAAGCCAGCGACAGCCCCGGTGAGCAGACCGACAAACTTCGGTTGTCTGCCGCGCGCCCACTCGACGAGCAACCACGTAATCGCAGCGAACGAAGCCGCAATGTCCGTATTCAGAAACGCGGCCGCCGTCACCGAGTCCACCCGCAGCTCGGATCCAGCGTTAAAGCCGTACCAACCAAACCACAAAAGGCCGGTTCCAAGGGCGATCAGCGGCACGTTATGCGGTCTGTTATCCAGCACGTGACGACGTCCAACGTACAGGACCGATGCAAGCGCGGCAAATCCGGCGGAAGCGTGCACCACGATGCCGCCTGCGAAGTCGAGAGCACCCCATTTCGCGAGCAGGCCATCCGGACTCCAGAGCATGTGCACAAACGGGAAGTAGACCAGTATGAGCCAACCCGTGAGGAAAAGAAAGTACGCCTTAAAGGTGACGCGATTTGCAAAGGCTCCGGTGATCAATGCCGGGGTGATAATTGCAAACATCATCTGGTAGGCTATGTGGACAACAAGCGGGATGCCGGCGTCGTTGCCTGTGAACATCGTGTTCAGGGTGACACCTTTGAGAAACGCGTAATGCATCGGGTTGCCGATGATGCCGTGCCAGTCCGGTCCAAAACTTTCAGAATAGCCGAACGCATACCACAGGACTGTTGTCCACCCGAGCGACACGAAACTTTGAATCATAATTGCCAGTACGTTTTTCCGCTGCACTAAGCCACCGTAGAAAAACGCGAGACCTGGTGTCATGAGCATGACCAGGCTGGCACAAATGAGCATGAATGCGGTGTTGCCGATATTGAACGGGATGGGCTGACCGCTCATAGACTCTCCTCCAATGTACGAAGCGAAAGCGTCGTCATAGCAACGCGAGAGGATGACAGCAAATACGAACGTGCGGCAGCGAACTGCCCCGCAGGCCGTTAGCCGTTGGCACGTACTTTCCCGCTCGATGTTACTGCGTTAAAGGAGATCCCGTGAGAACTTCATCCATTTTGTAAGACGAAGCCTGGAAGTCTACCGCTGGGGTTGCACAATTTCATGTGTACCGCATGCGGTACATAAAACAAAATGACGTCATAGTGGGGTTCGGCGCTCCGTCATGCTCATGAGGTGCAAACCAAATATCTATGTGATCGACGGCGTACCCGCGAATTGGCATTCTGATGTCCTGCCAGTTACGACCTCGTGCGAGGTCTTCCTGAGAAATCATGAACTCTTCAAATATAGGCTGCCCTTTGTACGCGCCATACGTCGGCCCAAAGGGCAGCTTTGCGGGATTCCAATAAACGTCTCCGAGCCCCGCCACGCACCGTGCGGTCGCTGTCGCATCTTTCGGCACAAATGCAGGCCGTGAGTCGGCGATGGCGACCGCTGCGATAAGTGCTATTATGCAAAGTAACTTACTCTGCTCTGGCCTCCGGGTCATGCCATCAAGTTGCCAAGTCGTAGTTTCTTAGATTTGATTCTCTGACGATGACGAACGTGCGAACACGCGTGGTTTGAAGACGCGTAAACACGCGAATGCAAGGCCGTTTAGAATCGTGAAACCTAATACTATGACGAACCAGTGGGGTCGACTTTGCGCATACAGCAATTCAATCAGTATCACCAAGACAAACAATGACCAGACTAGGGTTCTGAAAAGCGGGCTCATGCGGTCACCTCCTTCCGTGAAGGTGGAGCAAATGGAAGGAGCGGTCTCAAACGACCGCTCCAAATGGATGTACCGTTCGCGAGTTAGACTGTCGCGAAACCTGGCATCTTGGCGAAGGTAGAGTTGACAACGTCGTAGTTTTTGATCTGCGGCGTCCCTTCGAGAACGTTTGCCAGAACCTTCAGCACTTCCGGATAGGTCGAGCTGTTGTAGGATTCGGCATTCTCTTTCTTCTCCCAGAAGCTAATGGTGCGGATTTCGGTTCCGCTCGGGCCCACGAAGGTGATTTCATCCTTGAAGCCGTCTTGCTTACGAAGCATGGGGATCACTTGCTTGTCAATAGTGTCCTTGAAGGCGTCGAGGTGATTGGGCTTGAGATTGAGCGTTAGGATGCGAGCGTACATAGAGCAAACTCCTCAGAGTTGGCTTCGGTCAACAGTCGAGAGCGTAAGTGTTCAAAAGAAACTGCCCCACTTGAGATGCGCCTGGGAGGCGCCAGTTAGGGCAGCGTTTTTCAATGCCTAGAGTCGCTGTACAAGTAGTATATCACACTTTGGGACTCAGTGCCGCGCTATCTTTGTCTGTCTTGGTGGGAGGAGTAAGTGAAGGATACCCATGGCGGCGGTGCGCCTTGCGAGTTTTCTCCTCAACGCGCTTGTAATCTGCAAGCGCGTTTTTAGCGTCAACCTCTATCCTGAGGCTTGCTTTCGAAGCAGCGGTGCTTTTTGAAAGATCGTTCATCGCGGCTGTCAGTTCCTCGAAGGCAGCGTAGGCGAGCTCTAACCTGCTCTTGGACACCGTTTCATTCCGCATATCGTCCTCATGCGTTGCACTTGCCTTGGAAACAGCCACTCGTAGTTTTGCAATATCAGATTCCACCGCCAAGGCGTGATCGAGCACATTGTTGCTCACGCACCACTGGCAAACTTGCCACGATGCGACATAGATCATCCGATCCGAAGGTTGCTCGCAAAGATCACACATCATGAGAATTCACCGCCATAATCCGATGGCATAGGCCTGCCAGTTCGGCGGTAGCTGCTGTAAACGGCCCAGATCATACCTAAGGCTTGAACCTACAACAAAGTCGAAGAAGGATTGACTCTCTTCAGACCTCGTATTAACCATAGAGCTCGGCGCGAGTTGAATCGGTACGCAAACGTACTAGTCCTATCAACTCTTTTGGCCGGTAGGGAGCTATGGTGACGAAGATCACTGATTTTAGCGGAAATGCCATTTTGAGTTGCTTGAAAGGCAAAGAAAGGGCGCTGGCCTTACAAGAAGGAGAGGTCGTCGATTTTAGTGTGCGTCAGAGTGTCTACCAACCCGAAGAGCACATCAATGAGGCGTACTTTCCGCTTGGCGCAATCCTTTCGGTCGTCGCACGAATGAAGGATGGCGCGATGATTGAAATCGGCACAATCGGCCGGGAGGGCACGAGTGCTTTGCCTCTTGTGATGGGTAGCGATACAAGCGCTAATGAAAGCTTTTGTCAGGTGCCGGGAAAAGCTTGGAAGATGCCGGCTGCGACGTTTCGCAGCCTCGTCTCTTCCAGCAAATTATTCCGTTCGTTCCTTAATAGGTATTTGCAAGCGTACGTAAATATGGTCGGCCAGTTAGCGGCTTGCAATAGGCTGCATAGCGTGTACGAGCGATGCGCGCGCTGGCTGTTGATGACTGGAGATCGGGTTGGCGGCAACGAATTCCCATTGACTCACGAATTTCTTTCGATCATGCTGGGCTCTCGCCGGTCCGGGGTGACTGTCGCTGCCGCAATGCTGCAAAAGGCCGGATTCATTCATTACGAACATGGCAAGATAACGATTCTTGACAGGAAGGGCCTCGAAGCCACGACCTGCGAGTGCTACAAGATCACCACCGAACAGTTTGGTGACCTCCTGAGCCTCCGGCCAGCCGTCAAAGATAACTAAAGAAAAAATGGAGGCCGTAGGCTTTCGCTCACGGCTCTCCTCGCTTCGTTTCCGAGGTTCCCGAGTTACGGAATGTTCCCACAAGAAACGTATTTGGTTAGTTCGCTTGCTGATTCGTGAACGTTGATAGCGAAATGACCGCCCAGTAGTTTCGAAATCGGGACGTCAACTATTGTATTTGAAGTTCCGAGAACGACATTCTTGAGTGGATATTTCGGAGCTGGATTCAGCTTGCTGCACGATCCCGCATGAATGTGAGCCGGCTGATTTCCCGTAGTATTTTCATGTAGAACGTGTATCACAACACGGGTCCTGCCATTCAAGTCGGTCAGTGTCGCGGAGCCGTTTTCCCCAGAATGATTTTGGCTGAGCATTCTGAGAGTGACATCTCGATGCGGAGATGCAAGCCCTGCATAAGCCACAACCGACAAGCAACTAAGGACAAACACAATTCCCACAATAATTCGCACTAGGTTTCCCTTTCTATTGATGTGTAGCGTATATGGGCCCACCGCGACGACGCGCCCCCAGACCGCTCGACGTCTAACGTCGGCGATCCTCGCGGGCCTTGTTACCCTAACGTAACACCCCCAAGATGGGTTCCCTCCTTTAAAAGATGAACCCCGAATCGGCGCGGCAGTTCACGTCGTCCCAAACTTGTCACGTGAAGCGCTCGACCGTCGAGATCCTGGGTCACCCACCTACGGCTCAGAACGAGTTGCAAGAAGCCGGCTCCGAGCGCTCCGCCAATATGCGAGCGACGTTCGCTCCAATCCAAACAGGCGAAGGCGAAGCGGCGGCGCAGCGCCCGCGCCTGCTGGATGTCGAGGCCGATCGCCTCGAGTGCTGTGGTGCCTTTAAGCGTCAGGTCGTACGAACAGTCGTTGCCAGCTGACAGCCATCCCAGCGCCACGAAGCGATCGTGCAACGACACGCCCAGCGCGCCCGCCACATGATCGTAACACGTGCGCGCGGCATGCAGGCGGCTCGGAGCGCTCGGTACGAATTTCTTACGAGAACCGCGAGCGAGCAAACTGAGGCGCTCCAACGCAGCTCGTTATTGACATTTTTGAAGTGACCGCAAAGCAGTGCGCTCGAATCGGTGTTAGCAAGGTTCTGATCTTGGGCACCTCTGCGACGATGAACTCATTGAGGTTGCGCATCGGACTCATTGCTGCGTTGCAAGCCGCCGAAGTGGCCGAAGTGGAAGAGGCCACAGAACGGCTGGGAGACGTCGCAAGAACGTCATTCCAGACGCAATTTTCAGGACCGCCCGTGGGTTGCTTAGCGTGTACAGAGTTACCATTCGCATTTCAAGATAATAGCTTCGAGCCCACGTTCGAGGCTGACGGCGTTCTGTATATCAATACCTCGATTCTGCATATTGAAGCCGCAATTCAGTCCGCGGTAGAGTAAGCGATGGTTACCTCGAACAGGTAAGATCGATTCTGAAGTTTGCTGGCTTGCGATAATGTGGCATGCCCTGCAACACGTTCTGTTTTGCGGTATCGAATGTGGCGAGTAAACGAACTGGCTTGTCAGTTCCACTCAGACCACCACCGGCGAAGAGCTGTGAGAACGTAAATGACGCACCGGGTGGAAAAACAACGTTCCGAGAACCCAGAGCGAAGCCGCCTACCGCATTAAATGAGGAAACGTTGTTTCCGCTCAGTGTGGCGAGAAACTCGTCCGATACATTTGAGGGCGCTTCTCCCGGACTGTACAATCCACCGGGCCATATTTTGCGATTCGTGATATTCACCCAGGTCTGCGTCACACGCCATCCATTTTGGTTTTCTGGCGTCGCATCGGGCGGATTAGGCGTAATTCCGGTTACGCGCATTTTCCAAACACCGTTCGCCATCCATTGGTTCATGCAACCCTCGGTCGCGTTGATCTGGGTGGATCCACCTTCGGCATTGGCGGCGGGGCCGGTCGCGACACAACCTAGGTTGTAGTGAAAATTGTATTTTGAGGTGGTAAACTGCGGCTTCGACTTCAATTGGGCAAGCAGGGTGCCGTTGAATGTGATCTCAAGACCCTTGGGTTTGTCGGACGGATCAACGTTCGGGCGATAGAATATTTGTTTGTATGTAAGCTGGCCGGCAGGTGCAAAGGTATCGAAGCCCAGGTTTCCCATCGACATAGAACCCGCAGTCGATTCTTTAGCGGTGATTGCCCCGCTCCCAAGTTCTAAGCGTTGGTCTTGGAGCTGCGAATCGCTCGGAGAGACTTCTCCCGACGTTCCATTGCGCCAAACTTCGGTGACTTGCCAGCCAGTCTGTTGATTGCCGTTCATGTATGGCTCAACTTTGGTAATTTCGACTCGCCAGACGCCGTTGAAGAGCCATTGGTTCATGCAGCCTTCGCGGTTGTTGGCATCGGCTATGCTCGTCGAGTGCGCCAATAGCACTCCCCAGATCGCTAGAATCAGGATCAAGTTTGACGTTTGCTTCGCATTTCGCATTAAAGAATTTCCTCCCACGCTCGGATGGTTATTTGGGATCCGGCGCTGCTGTTGTCGTTGTTCGAGCTGCATTGTTCGAGCCGTTGTTGTCCGACCCATTCGCGATTGAAGGAACCGATGGGGGTGTTGCTATGACGTCATTTCGGGGTAGAACAGAGGGTATGAAGGTCCTCACAGAAGTTCCAAGCCCGGACGAGATCGACCACTTTGCCTGGATGGAGCCTTGGATCGCACGAAGCGGTCAGCCACATCCGACTGGATACGCGTGGCTCGCTGACCACGATTTCGATCTGATCGTCAATCTCAGAATGCGCGACGAGTTTAGGGCAGCAAGGGAATATGCAAGTCAACTGGAGCTAGTGCACATTCCGATTAAGAACAATTTTGCTCCGAGTTTCGAGCAGGCCATGCGGTGGCTCGTCATCTGTAAAGCGAGCCAATCCCGCCGCCGGCTTCTGGTGCATTGCGGTGCTGGGGAAGGCAGAACATCAACGTTTTGCGCTTTAGTCCGCATCGCTCAAGGGATGTCGCTGGAGGATGCTATCAGCGAGCAGCGCACGTTCGGATTTCAACCGAACGGCGAACATAAGGAGCAAGCTGTTTTTCTCGCCGAGTTTTACTCGAATGTAAAGTCCGGCGTTGTCGTGATTCCGCGATTGCCTTGATGCGTCAAGGCGCACAATGAGGTGACTCCACCTTTCTTTCATTAAGCTAGCTTTCAGCATTCTTTCTTACCATTGAAGTGGCAGGCGCGGATATATCAAAGCAATGAGCATGCGATTTTTTTCCTATTTTTTCAATCTTGGCGTTCTTCTCTTGGGAGTGCAAGGTTGCAACGGTGGTTCGTCGACGCCCAGACCAATTACACTGGTTCAAACGTAGATAGCGTTGCGCGGCCCCGGTATCATTTCCGCGAACGTCGTGCAGGCGAAATCGAAGCTTGCTGGTGGTTGGAGTTTTTCTTATCCCGACAATCCTTCGATCGTCACAAGCTTCACCGGTTCGATCATAGCCTCTGCCGTCGCTCTGTCAGTTCCAGCGGAGCTGGGTGTGCCTTGCTCTTACTCCGTGGTGGGCACAGCCAATGGTAAGCAAATATCGGGCTCGTACTCATCCTCCAATTGCGGAGACTCGGGCACCTTTATGATAAGTCGCCCCTGAAAATCCACCCGGTTAGAGAACAAGTCCAAAGCCCTTTAACAGCATGTATGCACCAAGCAACAACAACAGACTCGCGACCGTCTGCCGAAAAACTCTTTGTGGCAATCGCACGAGATAGCGCTTCCCCAGGGTGGTGCCAACGATCGTCGCAACGATTGCAATTGCGATCGGCAACCAGAGGCTAAGAAGATCGCGTCCTTCTGTGATAATGTAGACCGGCATACGCGCGAAGTCGACAACAACCCCGATGGCCGTCGCGGTTGCAACGAACGCCTCTTTGTTCAAGTCGAAGCCGAGTAAGGCTGCGGACCTAATGCCCCCTTGATTGCCCACGAGCCCCCCGAGCAATCCGGAGACAGCGCCGGCTAACCATGCTATAGGGCCGCTGAAACGCATCCGCTGGACAAGACCTGTGAACTCCGAGAGCGACACAAAAACGAGGATAACTCCAAATGTGAGGGTGAGTGCGGGATTGCTCGAGTACGCGTTTAGGAGTGCTCCCACAAGCCCACCGGCCGCACTCGTGATTCCGAAACTTATCAGCGTGCGGCGATCAACACTTTTTCGCAAGAGCCAGAAGCGATAGGCTGTGGCCGCGAAGTGTGGAATCGAAACAGCCGCGACAGCGAGCTTGGTAGCAACACGGTAAGCGAAAAGTGGCGTGAGCAGGCTGCCTATTCCGAAGCCTGTGAGCGAGGCGATGCCGCCGGCAATAATTCCAACGAGAGCCACGAGTGCGTCAAATAGCATCGCGCTAACTGTGCTCAGAGACGTTAATCAACACTGAGGAGAATAACTCCATGAGAGTACTACGTCGGCTTCAACCTGGAAGGCCAGCATATCGGTCTGCTTCCGAATGGACACAGCATGGGTATAACGGGCTCAGTCGGCTACCGGCATGTCGACGACATTAAAAGGAACCTGAGGGCGTTCCTCGACGCCGGCGGTGTATTACAACAAGACGTCAAGGATGTCGGTGGCGGCAGGCTGATCGCCACGGTAAAGGACGCAGACGGCAAAGTAATCGGCCTTATCCAGGATGTTCTCTAGGAGGGCGCGCCCACATTTTTAAACCTCATTTATGAACGTTACATGCCAAGATTAAAGTACCAGCGAGCGCAAGAAGTGATACAATAGGGTGGCAGACCTTTAGGGCGAGGCCTGCCTCAGCGGCGTATCGGAGGATTCTATGTTTATGAATATTGGGCTGCGCAAGGCCGGAGGCTTCTGGCTTGCGCTGGTCACCGTGTTGGGGTTAGGGTTGATGCCGCTCGCGATGCCGGCAACCGCCCAGGGACGGCCTACCGTCCAACCTATGTCCGGCACCCATGCTATCTCAGGGCTTGGCACGCATGCTACTTCAGGGCTTCCTAACCGGGACACAAATCCAACGAACTGGCCTCGTCCTGAACCCGTCCTCGGCGTACAACCATGTGGCGGCAATCTGTATGCTTATGGCTACAATTTATTTTCGGCTCCATCATTCGGGAACCAATCCTGCGCGGCTCCCTGCCCAAATAGCGAGCTACAAGGGACGCTTGATAACTCGGATATGACATCATGGTACGGCTACAACAGATCGGAAGTAGCATGGTGGTCAAATCTAAATTCCAATTTTTATCCTACGTTTGGTTCGTGCAACGGATTCCAAGGATGGTTTACTCCCTAGAGTCCTTTTTCACCCGTCGTCTTCGCGCTGACTAGCTTCCGAGCGGCGGTACCACATCAGGATACCATGCAGAGAAAGGCCGTCGTCGTCCGGCGGCCTTCGGCATCGGTCCGTTGTCAAACACGGCCAACTCTTCGCCCAGCCAAAAGTCCGGCCCGGGTTCTGCAGCGGATCTGCATGCGACTCCTCGCGCACCCAATGAACACGCCTGACGCGCTACGGGCCAACACGCCTTGTGGTCGACTCCATAAGGATATGCCGGCGGTAAACCAGCGGCAGCAACTCCTTCATCGGTCACAACGTCAACAAATTGATTCGTGACGACGGTAAAAGCTTGTAGTTGAGGCCGGCGGCTGGGCCGCAATGAGAAAAGTGGAATAGCCCGCCCCACGTGATGCGTTCGTGCGACGGCTGCAGCGACTTCAATCGTCGCGCAAAGGTAGAGTGCCCCGAATTCTTCGGGCGGGGTCCAGCGACCGCCGAGCCGCTTGGCGTAGGTCGTGTCTGAACAGGCCGCCCACTCAGGCTTGCACACGCGATAGTAGGCGCCTTGCCGGCGCACGTGTCGAAGTGGCGTCAAGAACCGCGATATGTAAATAAGCGGTGGAGATATGCGTAGACGCGATCCACGCCGTCATGGGCGATGGTTTGCAGGATCGACTTGTTGTCAAGCCAGGCATCCTTCCGCCGCACAATCTCGGGAATATGCCCAGGCATCAGTTCGTTGCGCAGGACCTTGGCGAGACCGGCGAGGTGCTCGAGCGTCGCCACGCGTTGTGCCGGCACGCCGTACTCGCGCCACTCCGCGATGGATTGGCGCCGGACACCCATCAAATCGGCAAGATCGCTTTCGCTGAGTCCAAAGATGGAACGGATTTGGTCGAGGAGGCGCTCGGCGCCGCGCTGACGGGTGACAATCGCTTTCATAATGTCATAATACCATGTGGGCACCGTGATTGCAACAGCCTGCAAGGTGCCTGCAGTCGCCCAAAATAAATATTAAGAGGGTCGCGAGCAAACGATGACGGATGTTACAGCTCGGAGGGCGGAGCATGCGTAAAGTCAACACTCGAGACATTCCTGAAGACACTTGGTCTTCACCAAAGGGTAGATTCAAGGGTTCAAGCAGAGCGGTTTCAGAGGCGCTGGGGCGCAAACCGACGTCTACCGATCTCATGGAGCGCCATCCGTTTGACATCGAAATCCTCACCATCGGCCCCGGGCAAACGCCCTACCCATATCACTCGCACAGCGCGCAGTGGGAATTCTACCATGTCATCTCGGGGAAGGGAGTCGTCCGCCACTTAGAAGGGACGACGCCCATGGAAGCTGGCGACGCCTTTATGTTCGCGCCAGGTCAACCACACCAGTTTACCAATGACGGCTCGGAAAAGCTTGTCATCTACGTCATTGCCGACAACCCGATCGGCGAATCAACGTATTATCCCGACAGCAAGAAGTGGGGCGTTCGCTCGCCGGAGCGCAAGTTGCTGCGTGGCGACGTGGACGACTACTACGATGGGGAAGAATAATTATCGTCGTGGGTGGGGCGACGGGTTGATAACGAAGATCGCGTTGGGGTGCCGAAATCCGAGCACATATGAATAAAACACTCGCACCACGGCGCCTGGCTGGACGTAGCTCATCGGGTACGACACGGTGCCATCAGCGGAAAAAACGCTCTTGAACCCGGGGGATACGATAAAACTGCGCGTGGCGTGCTCCTTGAGACCGTAAACCTTGATGTTCGAGGCCGAGATGTGAACGACTGTGCCTTCCCATGCGGCGCCCTTTGGCTGTGCGTGATATAGCAAAGTTGGAAGCTCCGGTGCAGGCATCACCGCATGATATTGGGATTGTCCAAGCACAGCGACCGCAGCATGCTGCTGTGCAATGTTTCGTCGTGCTGGTTTACCCATGTGCGCGTTGCGACCAACGCTCATGATTGGAAGGGGTCCCGGGTGTTTTCGGGGTGAGAACAACCCACTTATTGTTGTCGGTAGACGGACAAAGGGTGTCGGTGCCGGCCCGCTGCCACTCCGCAGCGTTACTACCGCGAGCGAACAGGTCAGCGCAAATGCCGTGAGGAGCAGCCATACTTCTGCTCGCCACTTACCGCTGCGCGGGTCCACGGGTGACCAGCGAAACGTCGACGGCCGCCCAGCATCGTGATGTGCTTGTGCATCGCGGATCTGTACCCGCATGGGCGCGGCTCGCTGACTGGTAAACTGCGGCGGGATTTCAGCGCTTGGAGACGAGCTATCCGAAATTTCGACAGGAGCCTTTTCGTCAGGTGCCGGTGTTGGCTCGTCGACGCGCGGCGCCCATGCAACAACCTCGGGAAACTCTTCTTCACTTTCGAGCGCCGGCACAAAGGGGCGCAGGCATTCCGCAACGTCATTCCAGGCAATCTCCGCGCGCGCTTCTCCCTGCGCATGCGTGGCACGGATGCAAATGAGAGTGGGATATGCACGTATTGGCCCCGGCGTCCAGTGCCCTTCGATGTCAAATGTAACCTCGGCTCCCATCGGCACCGTAATAGTCGGCGTGCTCATGACCAGATAGTCACCACCATCACCTTGTAGCTGCACCACACATTCGCAGTTGCCTCGATTGACAAGCGTACAGTGCACAATGAAGCCTTCAATCAGTTCACGCCGTATAAGCGGACCCCGAGTGACGGCCGATAGGTGGACCTCCTGGCGAGCTCTGACATTCACTTGACCGACGAGCTGGCCAAAGCACGTCCCCTCAAAGTCCAGCAGCTCGAGCGTGATGTCGTGTTTGCCTGCGGCGACTGCGGCATCGGGTTGTATCGTCAAGGTAAGCTGCGTGAGTGCTTCCGCGCCAGGCGGCAACATCATACGGCTGGGCGCCAACTGGGCCCAGTCAATCGGACCAGCGACGCTCACATCAACATCGTGCGTCTCGGAGGTTCCGTTACGGATGCAGATCGGGTATTGCGCGGGTTGGCCGGGCGTGACAGACCACTCGTGGCCGCTGCCGGCATCGAGGATCTCAAGGACCGGGTCGACGTCGTGTTCTTGTGTGCCCATGTTATGTAAATGGCGCAGCCCGTTAGGAATGCTGCGCTCGTCTCTTATAACATCGGCTGAAATGCTTAAATGCGATAGAGCACGCGGATCCTGGGCGCCAGGACGTAGTTGAGCTGCACCAAGACGATAAACCCGATGCTCCAGAACGTATTAATTGCACAGAGGAGGACTCCCATCGCGTAGAGCGCCTGCGCCACGACAATGCGACGTTCCACGGCTGCCCGCAAGTCGGCAGGCACCGACTCTTTGACCAGATGTGCCCGCACGGCATACTTCCAGCTCCAATATAACGTCACTCCAGCGGCCAAGATATTGAGCCAGTAGATAATCACAGCCAGCCGATACGTGATAAACTCCGCCAAAAGAGCTGTCGAAAACGGCGTCAAGGTTATCACGAGCAGAAACGCGATGTGAATCCAGGCGAGGTCGCGATTGCTGCGTTCGAAGAAGTTGAGCTGTGCTTGTTGGCCCACCCAAAAAATGCCGACGGTCATGAACGTCATCAGGTATGGAACGAGCCTAGGCGACAGGACGACAATTGCCCGCCAGAGGTCGTGCTCGTTATGGATAGCCTCTCGCACGGGGACGTGCAGATCGAGCACGAGGAGCGTCAACGCAACTGAAAAGACCCCATCGCTCAGGGCCGATAAGCGCTCCAGGCTTTTCCCAGCGACCTCGTTGTAGATGCGAGCCATGGCGCAAATCTATCGAATCAAGTTAGGCCAGCGGCCGTTTAGATTGGCTTGCCATCATCGGCGGATCCAAGCAGCAATGGACGAAGCAGCGGAATGGGCGGATCGCCGTGCGCGAGCAGCGCGTCATGGAAGCCTTGCAGTGAATATTGGCTGCCCATCTTCTTCTGATAGTCACGCCGCAGCTTGAGTATCATCAGCTTACCCAGTGTGTAGTAGCCGTACATTGGATCTTGCGTACCGCGTAACGCTTCGCGTTGCGCATCGTCGCGGGTCATGTAGGCGTTCTTCATGAGAAACGCAGTGGCCTGATCGACGGTCATGCCCTGGGTATGCAGCTTCACGCCCACGACGTATCGGCACTCGCGCAAGAGCGCGCCGTGGAGCTGGGCGAGACGAACTCTCGGATCGCCATTACCCCATCCTTCATCCACGATCATCTGTTCATCGTAATGCGCCCAGCCTTCGCCAAACTCAGGGTTAAACATCAGTTTGCGCGTGAGGCTCAGGTTTAGATGCTTGTCGATTGCCCAATTGACAAAATGACCAGGCATGATCTCGTGCGCCGAAATAATCGGTCGCGCGTAGTCGTTAAGAGATCCCAGCATCATGTCTTGCCGCGCTTTCGGCCATGTCGGATCGGGCGGCGTTACAAAGTAGTATGTCTGCGTCGCTACCGTCTCGAGCGGCCCTGGAGGGTCGAACGCGGCAAAGATCTGCGATCGCGCATATGATGGCGTCTCAATCACGTGAATATCCGCATCTGGCGGCAGCGAAATGATGTGGTGCGCGGAAACAAAGGCCCGCAGCGCTGTGACGTCGTTCTGCGCCGCAGCAAGCACGCCGTTCGCAGGCGGATGTTTGAACGACAACGCTTCGTAGACTGCAATCGGCGAGCGCGCCGGATCGATGTGGTGCGCCACCGAGACGAACTGTTTTTGGGTATCGGCGAGCGCTTTCTCGCCGATAGACAGATACTGCGTGACGGGCATCGTGACCGCGTCGATATAGAGCAGGCGCTGCTGGTACTGCGCAGTGCCCAGCGCGAACGTGCCCCCTGGATGAGCCAGAGGACCGCTCTTTATCCACCGCGCGTAATCAGCTACCGCGCGTGCGGCCGCCTCGTTGGTCTCACGAAATTGCTTTTGCAGCGCCGCATCCCGTACAGGTTCAAATGCGAGCGCGACATCGTGTTCGAAAAATGAAACAGAGCCCGCAGCATCTTCATAGGACACCTCAGCGGTCGCGGCATCGACCGTTGTAAGATTCTTTCTCGCTTGTGACAGGAGGCGAGGAATCTGCCGTTCGCGCGCTATCGCGTACTGCATTCGTTTCGCGAGCGGCGCATAGTTGCGCGCCATGATCCCGAAGACCGCACCGCTCGCAGTCCCCGTGTAAAGATCGGGGTTATGACGCCAGTCAGCCCGTGTCCCCGCGATAAGCAGATCGTCTTCGAGCGCGTAGATCAGCATTTGGCGGTCGATTTGAACCTCGGGCGAGAGGCTCTTTGGATTGATGGCGTCCAGCTTTGCCAGGACTGCCTTGTCGGTTGCGAGTTCCGATGCAAAATGTGCAGCGCTCAGGTCATCGAGCGCGCTGTCATAATCGTGGATGCCTGCATCAGAAGCGGTCGACGGGTTGTCACGAAAAAGCTCGTGGAAGTATGACGTTGCAAGTGTTGCGTATGACGCGTCCGCGCTCGGAGGCTGCGCATTTGTCTCCGTTTCTGCAGACGCATCCATCTTTAGACTCATTGAGGCGACGAGAATCACGCTAAAGCAAAACGCCCAAACCTTCATCGCATCCTCCACGAACATCGATCACGATCTTCCAAGCACACCGTTACCCGACGCCTTGAACGCGCCCTGCGACGTCATTCGGCAGGCACAGTTATAGAGGGCACCGTTTGAAACGCGAGAACTAAAGGATGTAATGATTTACGCTAGGGGGTTTCAATGAAGAAGGCGATCACAATTGTTTGTCTGGCAGCCGTTTTGGTGGCACTGTTAACCGTCGATCGATCCAGCGCGGCGGCACCAGCGCTCTCTGGGAAGATGACAAAGCTGCAGTATCTTATTGGCGCATGGTCCTGTCAAACGAAGCTGCCCGCCATGGGCAAAGAGCCGGCAGGGACGCACGCAGGCACAATATCGTTTGAGGTTGAGCCGGGCAACACAGTCGGTTACGACGTGTCGGCTACCGCATACTCAGCTGCCGGCTTTCTGGGATACCTGGCGCCCAAGCAGGTGTGGTGGAGCTCAGGTTCCGATAATTTTGGCGGTGTTACGTTCGAAACCAGCGCGAACGGCAACGTGATGACCGGCATGACGTATTGGGGTGGCAAGCATATCTCTTCGCGTGACACCATCACGAAGACCAGCGACACCAAGTACGAGGATCTCTTCGAGATCCAGCAGGCCGGTAAGTGGACCTTGGGTGCAGACTCTCTGTGCACGAAGACTTCTAACACTCCTGGCTAACGACAATCGCGATATAAACAGATGGGCGCAGCCATTTGCCGCGCCCGCTTTAGTTCCCGGTCAACGCAAGGTCGACTGCTACAGAGGTTTTTATTTCATAAGGTTCATGGTCCACGGGCCGTTGCCCGCAATCTGGACTATTGTCTCTCCCTTGGCGATGCCGTAGTGGTGGACGTTAGCTGGAATAACTAGGAACGAGCCAGCAGAGAGGGCTGTGGTTTTCGCCGGGTCTATTGTATGCCCGACGGCGAAGAGGAGCGTTCCGCTCAAGACCGTCACTCGCTCGGTGTCGTTATGCCAGTGCACCGGCACCTTCACTCCGTCATCAAGCTTCAGCCGCATCACGTAGAGAGCGCCTGTCGTGTTGGCGGGATCGCCCCAGACGACCGCCTGTGAGCACCCATTGAGCCCTTGGCATGGCGTCCACTTGAGATGGTCGGGCGTGACAATCGTCGCTGTCGCTGCCGCTCCCGAAGACATCGTATCGGCCGACGAAATAGTCACCGTGCCAAGCGCGACGATGGCTGCTAGCAAAAACCCAAAAACAAACCTATTCATGCGTCCTCTTTCTTTTCGAAATGGCAACTTGGATTAGGATGCTAGGGTGTTAGGACCGTCCGAACTAAGCACCTCCCTTAGATGAAACGCGACGGCCACATCCGCATATTCAAAGGCCGCTTCGAAGCCTTCAGCGACGGCGTGTTTGCCATCGCAATCACTTTGCTCGTGTTGGGCTTTCAGCCGTCGAAACTCGCAACCGTCAACGAAACGACGATGACCGCCGCGTTGCTCTCGCTGTGGCCTCAATATCTTGTGTACGCCGTAACGTTTGCGACGGTCGGCATTATGTGGTTCAATCATTACGCGCTCTTCCACGGTGTGCGTCACGTCTCATACGGCACGCTTATCGCGAACCTTGCGCTGTTGATGCTGATCGCGTTTCTGCCCTTTCCAACGATGCTTCTCGGTGAGTATGCCTTACTTTCGTCTCTCGTCTTCTTCTACAGCCTTATCATGGTGTTGATTTCACTTTGTTACGGCATCCTATACTTTGTCACCAAACTGCGGCCGGATGAACCGGCCAGTCTCATGGGCTACATGCGTTCGCGTACCGCTTGGAATACCGTCGGGCCAATAGCTTATGCGGCGGCGGCGCTCTTGGCTTTTGCCAGCCCGCTCGCAAGCGTCATACTTATCGCAGCGCTTGCGATCTTCTACATGCTGCCTTCGACCGTGAGCTTGGCACTCGCCGCAGGCGCCGATGACCATTCTGATATGTGAGCGGCCGGCTGCGCCTGATAGCCGGTACCGTACACGTTTTTGATTTCGACGTGAGCCTTATTCGCGCGAAGCATCTTGCGTAGACTAAAGATCGCGACCTTAAGACAATTCTGCTCGCGCACATTGATGCGACGACCTTTGATGCCCATCAGCCGCTCATAGCGAACCGTCGTGCAGAAACTTGACACCAACGTCGAGAGCACTCGGAGTTGACTCCGCGTGCAGCGCACGTTTCTGCCAGAGATGAACAACTCGTGCGATCTGGGGTAGATCGTCACATTCGCAGCTGAAACTGTGGGAAAGTTAGCCGCGATCGCCTGCTCGAGCCAGCGTCTGCTTTCCATGGTCTAGCCATTGTACGCAGGTCGGAGGCCCAATGTTTCACTTCGAGCCTGGACCTGAACGACGTGTGAACGATCGCCTGAAATCAAACTGAATTGGAATAAGCCACCCTCACAGGCTTTTCATACGCTCATCGTATTCTTGTCTCGACAGGGATTGACGGAGAGTATCATGGAGCAAGAACAACAATTTTCGATCCTCGCCGCGGCGAGGAACCTTCTGCTTCCGCTTGTGGCTGCCGCTATACTCGCCGGATGCGGTGGCGGATCGTCGGCAGTGACACCGCACATGCCGGTAATGATTACCCCTGGCCGAGTGCTTTCGACGGCGACGCTCAAAGGAAGCCCCGGTTTTGTCAACGCCGCCGGCTTCACCGTGTACGTTTTCGATGCAGATCTCGCAAGCCCAGGGCACTCGGTCTGCGATAACGTCTGCGCACAGAACTGGCCGCCTGTCGCGCCACCGGCAAACAACCTTCCTTCACCCTGGTCAGTCATAACGCGAGCTGACGGGAGCGCCCAACTCGCATATGCAGGACGGCCCCTATACCAGTTTGCGTTTGACGCCCATCCCGGCGACACGAATGGCGACGGGGTGAACGCTTTCGGGGGCCTCTGGCATATTGCACGGCCTCAAGCGGCAGCGTCGAGTTCATCCGCAATTATGCGCTAGACGGGAACCTACTAGTCTTTGGGATACTAGACAACTACGGCCATACTATACGGGAACACCGCGCGGGCGGCACCAAAAGTGCCGCCTTCGCTTACCATTTGCAAAGGTTCGTGATTGTGCGCGGCCTAATTGGCGCGGACAATGAAATCACAAGCCCTCGCGTTATCGGTCGCCATTATCGCCCTCTCGCTTTCGGGCTGCCACAAGGGCGGCGCGCAACAAGGCGGTTTTCCGCCGTCACCCGTTCAGGCGGAGCCGATCGTGCGCGGCAACATCGCGTCAACGATTAACGTCACGAGCACCGTCGTGCCGCTCTTGCAGGCATCTCTCTCGTCCGTCGTGTCAGGCAACGTTATCTTGGTCTCGCACCAGATCGGTGAGCACGTGTTCGCGAACGAACTTCTTGTGAAGATTGACGACAGCACATTACGCGCGCAGCGCGCGCAGGCTGCCGGACGTCTCGCACAGTTGCAAGCGTTGTACGGCGGTGGAACGAGCACCGCGCAAGCGAATTTGGAATCTGCGAAAGTCACAGACGACACTGCGAAGACGAACCTTATGCGCAACGAGTCCTTATATGCCCAAGGGTACGTCGCCAAGGCACAGCTGGATGCAAGTCGCGACAGCGCATCCGCGGCGGATGCCGCCTACCGAGCGGCACTCGTCGCCGCGCAGAATGCAAGTCTCAACGGTAACCAAAGCGCGGCGCTGGCGGATCTCAAGGCGGCGCGAGCGGCCGTCCAGGCACTTGATGCTCAGATCGAACAGACCAACGTGAGTTCTCCCTTTGACGGCATCGTCACCGCGCGCAACGTCGACCCGGGGACGCTGGCGTCGCCTGGCACGGTTCTCATGGACGTTTCACAACTCAATCCCGTCTACGTTGATGCGGGCATCACCGGAAGCGACCTTCAGTTCGTTCACGTCGGCAGTCCGGTTTCTATCACGGCCGATAATGCCCCGGGACGTACTTGGCACGCTGCGATCACCTACCTCAATCTCTCGTCCGTTCCCGGAACGCTCACGTACACGGCGCGCGCGAAAGTGGCGAATCCGGACCTTGCCTTGCGCGGCGGTATGGTCGTCAACGTCTCGATCGAGCGAGAGCACAAGCGCGGAGTGCTGCTCGCACCGCGCGGCGCTGTGTTTCAGACGGATGCTGGTTACGCGATGTTCGTCATCGATCAAGGCCGTGCGAAGTTAGTACCAGTCGAGATGGGATTTTCTAACGATCAGCAAGCCGAAGTCACAGGCGAGGGTCTGAAACCCGGCGTCTTGGCCATCATTAACCATTCGGTGTTCTTGCAGCCTGGCGCCCCTGTGATGGTGATGCCGCCGGGGGGCGGACCACCTGGCGCGGGCGGCGGAAAGACTGGCGCCTCACCCGCGCCAAAATCAAAGGGCACATAGTTGTTCACTAAGTTCTTCATCACGCGGCCGATCTTCGCATCTGTCCTGTCGGCTCTTGTCTTGCTCGCCGGCGCAATCTCGCTGCCGACGCTGCCTGTCTCGCACTATCCCGACATTTCGCCGCCGCAGATCAGCGTGAACGCTGCGTACATCGGCGCAAACGCGGAAGCGGTTGAAACGTCAGTCACGAATCCGCTCGAGGAATCGATCAACGGCGTCGAAGGGCTGCGCTATCTGACGTCGACGAGCGGCGATGACGGCACAAGCAGCATTACTGCGACATTCTACCTGGGCCGCGATCCTGACAGAGCGGCCTCCGACGTGCAAAACCGCGTGAACGTTGCCCAAGGCGTGTTGCCCGCCCAAGTCAAGCAAACGGGAATTGCCGTCACGAAAAACTCGTCGTTCTTCGTTATGGCGCTCGGCTTGACATCGGACAATCCGAAGTTTGACACGCTGTTCTTGAGCAACTACGCTGACCGGTATATCGCACCGGCGCTCAAGCGCATCAAGGGCGTCGGTAACGTCATCATCTTCGGCGAGCGCAAGTACGCCATGCGGCTGTGGCTCAATCCCGCAAAACTCCAGGCGTATGGTCTGACCGCGAACGACGTCGTCACGGCTCTGCAAGAGCAAAACGTTCAGGTAGCTGCGGGTGCCATCGGCCAACCGCCTGCACCGCCAGGTCAACAGTATGAATACAAGGTGCGAGTCGCTGGACGGTTGACGACGCCGGCCGAGTTTGCCAACGTTATCGTTAAGTCGGGCCCTGGGTATCTCGTGCGCGTATCGGACGTCGGCCGTGTCGATCTCGGCGCCGAGCAATATTCGACTGACCTCAACCTCAACGGTAAGACCTCGGTTGGGCTCGGCGTTTTACAACTGACAGACGCGAACTCCCTGAACGTTTCGAAAGGCGTGCGCGCTACGCTCGACGAGCTTCAGAAGCAGTTCCCTCCCGGCGTCTCGTATACCGTCGCCTTTGACGCAACGGTATTCGTGAACGAGTCGATCAAGGAAGTGCTCAAGACACTGATGATCGCGATTTTCCTGGTCGTGCTCGTGATCTTCCTTTTCCTCCAGGATTGGCGCGCAACGCTCATTCCGGCGATCACCATTCCTGTCTCGTTGCTGGGAACGTTTGCGCTGCTCAAAGTATTCAACTTCTCGATTAACGTGCTCACGCTGTTCGGCCTGACGCTTGCGACAGCGCTCGTCGTTGACGACGCGATTGTGGTGATCGAAAACATCGTGCGTTACGTGCAAGAGCATAAGAAACCGCCTTTAGAGGCGGCGCCGCTTGCCATGCAAGAGATAGCCAGCGCGGTCATCGCCACGTCGCTCGTGCTGCTTGCCGTGTTTGTGCCCGTTGCCTTTTTCCCCGGCACGACCGGCGAACTCTACAAACAGTTCGCGTTGACGATCGCATCGACCATCACGATTTCAGCGTTCACCGCGCTGACGCTTGCGCCGGCACTCGCGGCCATCATGCTTGAATCCGGTGAAACGCGGCACAACCGGCTCATGCGAGCGGTCGGCCGGTTCATCCAGCGCATTCGTACTGGTTATGCAAGCCTTCTCCCCAAAGTGATGCGTCAGCGCACGGTCATGCTCACCGCGTTTGCCGTCTTACTCGCGCTCACGGTGTACATGTTGAATATCGTGCCGACCGGCTTCGTGCCTGACGAGGATCAGGGTTACTTTATCGTCCTCGAACAAGCACCGCCTGGAGTGTCGCTTGAGTATAACGACAAGATCATGACGAAGCTCCAACATATACTGCGGGCAGAACCCGACGTCACGAATATCTTTAGCGTTTCAGGCTTCAGTTTTAAGGGCATCGGGTCGAACAACGGCATCATGTTCGGGCTGCTCAAACCATGGGCCGAGCGCAAGCGCGCAAATCAGTCGGTCCAAGCAATCGTGAACAGGCTGGACCAGCAGATGTTTGGGGTCACCGGGGTAAACTACGCATTTGCGATCGTGCCGCCGGCAATTCCGACCGGCAACATCGGTGGTTTCCAGTTCGAGGTCGAGGATAAGACGAACCTCGGGCTTCCGGCGATGGCGCAGACGAGGGACGCCATAGAGGGAACTGCGTTTCAAACGCCTGCGCTTCAAACGGTCGTGACGACCTTTAGCGTCAACAGTCCGCAGATTCAGCTGAACATCGATCGCAACGCGGTGAAGGCGCTCAACGTGAATCTCGGCGACGTGTTCGACACGCTGCAGACGATGCTCGGTTCGAATTACGTCAATGATTTCAACTACCAAAACAGATCGTACCGAGTGTACGTGCAAGCCGATGCTCCGTATAGGTCGCAGGTCAACGACCTGAGTCGTATCTACGTCAACACGAAAGACGGTCATCTCGTGCCGCTCACGTCATTTATGACGGTGACGCATATCCTCGGCGCACCCGAGATCGATCACTACAATCTGTTTCGTTCGATGGAATTCAGCGGAACGTCGGCACCGGGGTATTCTTCAGGCCAAGCCATTACGGCGATGCAGAACATTGCAAACCGCGTTCTGCCTAAGGGCATGGGCTACGAATGGAGCGGCGTGTCGCTCGATCAAATCGAGGCCGGAAGCGTGACCATTCTGATTTTCGGCCTCGCTGTTGTGTTTGTTTTCTTGGTGCTGGCCGCGCAGTACGAAAGCCTGGTTGACCCGTTCATTATCATCATGGCGGTGCCGCTCGCGATCTTGGGCGCGCTGACCGCTGTGTGGCTGCGCCATCTGCAAAATGATATCTTCACGCAGATAGGGCTGGTGATGCTCGTGGGTCTTGCGAGCAAGAACGCGATTTTGATCGTGCAATTCGGCAATTTGCTGCGTCAGCAAGGCATGCCGGTGCGCGAGGCCGCGGTACAGGCGGCACGCACCCGGCTGCGGCCGATTCTCATGACGTCGTTTGCCTTCATCTTCGGCATCATGCCGCTTGTTTTCGCAAGTGGCGCTGGGGCCGAAAGCCGTCACTCCATTGGGACGGCCGTGGTCGGCGGCATGCTCGTGTCAACGCTGCTCAACCTCTTCATCATCCCGCTCCTGTACGCGATCATCGCAGGGTACGAGGAGCGCTGGCGCGAGCGGCGCGCGCGGCTCAAGGAGTTAAAGCAGAGCTAAGTCAGCGACGCGAGTTCGGCGGCCGTGATCCTGTGGAACGAGCTGCGATACCCGTAGTAAAGGCCCAGCGCATAGAAAAGCAGATCGATGGGATTGAAATTTGAGACCAGCATGTCCCAAGCGATCTGCGGCGTCAAGTGAGACGCAACCGTCGACAGCGGCGTGCCGCTCTGATTCGACACCGCAATCATCACCGCAAGAACATTGCCGGCAAGGCATCCGAGGAGTGAGAAGGCGCCGCCGATGTAGCCGTAGACCTTATCGATGCCTTTGCCCAGAACGCGAACCAGGAATCCCACAAGAAAACCAACACCGACCGCCATGAAACCGATCTGGAAATTCGTCAGTGCGGTTATGACTCCCCAAAGCGCAGCACCGACAGCGGCGCCGACAGCACCGCCTGCAAGAGCAAGACCCAGGTTTTGCTGATCGCGAAGCCGCGCAATATATTTTTTGATCTTGGCTTGATCGTATTCTAGGGGCATGGTCGTGATCTGCGGCGGTACGCCGCTTTGAGCAGGTTGCGAAACAGATGAAGACGAGGGATCCATACGAGTAGGCCCTCCTTATGTGAATAAGCAGCCTACAGGCAGTCTAACACCGTTAGGTCTGACTCGTCAAATAACGCGGAACGCGCTATTTGTGGCGGCCGGCGACCTCGGGCTCCGCGCTTGGCGGAGCCGCGGGCGGGCGAACAAATTCAAGCGCTGAACCTGGCGGCTGCGACGGTACTTCTTCAACCTGCTCGAGTTGTTTGGGCGCAAGCCACATGTACACGACCGGCACGAGCACCAACGTGAGAAGCAACGAGCTTGCAAGCCCACCAATGATCACGATGCCGAGCGCCTGGCGCACCTGCGAACCGGCAACGAGGCCAAGCGCGAGCGGTGACATGCCGGCGATCATGGCGCACGTCGTCATGAGAATTGGCCTGAACCGTATGCGCGCGCTTTCACGAATTGCTTCGAGCTCGGCGTAGCCCCGTCTGCGCAGCGTGTTTGCGTAGTCTACGAGCAGAATACCATTTTTTGACACGAGACCAACGAGCATGATGACGCCGATGAGCGAGAACAAATTAAGCGTCTGACGCGTGAGCGCAAGCGCACTGAACGCTCCCACGGACGCCACCGGCACAGCGAACATAATAATGAACGGCGTGCGGTATCCGTTGTAGAGCGCCACCATGAGGAGATACACAAGCACCATCGACAGCGCTAGCGCGGCGCCCATGCCAAGGACTGTGTCCGCAAGGTTTTGCTGATTGCCGTTTGGGTTCGCGTGCACGATGACCCAGGCTGGCAGGGCGGCCGCCTTGAGACGTTTCATGAAGGCGTTCTGCACGTTCGAGAGCGCGGCTCCCGGCGCGACGTTTGCTGTCACGTGGACGACACTTTGACGATTTGTCCGCGTGATGATAGGCGGGGCAGGTGCGTATTGCAGCTTTGCGACTTGCCCAACGGTGACGATTGAACCCGTGTTTGACCGGACTTGGATGTTGCGCAGTTCATCGAGGCTCGTGCGGTCTTGCAGGGGGTAGATGACCTGCACGTCCTTGAGCCCGTTGACCGACTCGAACTGCGTGGCGATCGCACCACCCAAAGCGGCTCGAATTGCCGTTGAGGCAGAACCGATGCTGACGTTGAGCGCTTGTGCCGCTAAGCGGTCGAATTCGACATTTATTTGCGGCGCAAGATCGAGCACCGAGCTGTTGACGTTCGCGGCGCCCGGAGTGCCTTTGAGTATTTGGTACACCTGCTGCGCATACTGGGTTGGGTCGCCCTGCACGCTCGTCACGAGATAATCCATAGGCTGCTGGTTGCCGCCGCCTGTGCTGGTCGCTGGGATGACGACGATGGTCGCTCCCGGAGCCGAAGATCGAAGGTGCGTCCGCAGCCAATCCACCCAGTAGGTGGTGGACTGGTTTCGGTTATCTTTAAGCCATAGGTGGAGTTGACCCAGGTTGCCCTCAAGCAGCAGGCCGCCGAATGGCGATGAGTAGGCACCCGCGACCGCGACGTCGTTCCGCAGATC